>ERZ836877.1001-NODE-1001-length-45353-cov-21.904764_pt1 | contig 45353 bp, 40 predicted proteins | sample MGYA00519469_ERZ836877 | MGnify/ENA primary metagenome ERZ836877 (study PRJEB31850, sample SAMEA3708809) | human gut metagenome | biome: human gut; feature: human-associated habitat; material: faeces | place: China | collected 2014 ...
AGTATCGTTTGTATCCAAGAATCCCCTGCATTTAGGCATGGGGAGTATGTCAATTACTAGTAAAACTATAGAGTTTTATAGAGCGTGCGTCATTTTTGACAAGCACTTTAATTTTTTTTAGAGCAAAATATGTAAAAAAGTAAAGGATATGGCATAAAGTCATATCCTTTTTTTATTAATTTTTTAGTTAAATAGATAGTGTATAATAAAATAATATATTGATATATTTGAGAAGGGTTTATTTTATGTTAAATAAGACTATAAATTATTATGATATTAATGCTAAAGAATTTGTTGAGGGTACTTTAAATGTGGATTTTAAGGCTACTCAAGATAAGTTTATAAATAAATTGCCAGCTAAAGGTTATATTTTAGATTTTGGCTGTGGTTCTGGTAGAGATACGAAATATTTTTTAGATAAAGATTTTAATGTAGAGGCAATAGATGGCTCGATAGAACTTTGCAAAATCGCTAGTGAATATACGAAGATAAAAGTTCGTCATATGTATTTTAATGAATTATCTAGAGTAAATAAATATGATGGTATATGGGCTTGTTCTTCTATATTGCATTTATCTTTAGACGATTTAGTTGATGTTTTTAAGAGAATGAGCAAGGCTCTAAAAGATGAAGGCATAATCTATACATCATTTAAATATGGAGATTTTTCTGGCGAGCGAAATGGCAGATATTTCACAGATATGACAGAAGATAGCTTTGCCAAATTGATTGCCAATGTAGACAATCTAAAAGTAGAAGAACAATGGATAACAGCAGACGTAAGACCACAGCGAGGAAATGAAAAATGGCTCAATCTAATCTTAAGGAAGAAATAAGAGATTTTATGAATGTTTTAACTGGTGGACAGACAAAATCTAAGCAATTATATTTTCAATTAAAAAACAGTATAGAAAAAGCAAAAAGAATAGATATCATTGTTTCATTTTTGATGGAGTCTGGAGTGCGTTTACTTCTAAAAGATTTGAAACAGGCAGTAGCTAAGAATATACCGATAAGGATTTTGACAGGAAATTATTTAAATATAACACAGCCATCAGCGTTGTATTTGATAAAACAAGAATTAAATAATCAAGTAGATTTAAGATTTTATGATGATAATACACATTCATTTCACCCTAAAGCCTATTTCTTTCATTATGATGACTATAGTGAAATATATATAGGTTCATCAAATATCTCAAGAAGTGCTTTAACTACAGGTATTGAATGGAATTATAGATTTAATGATTTACTGGATAAAGATAGTTTTCAACAGTTTTTTATGACTTTTGAGGATTTATTTTATAATCATGCTATTGTTATTACTGATGAAGAATTATATAGATATGCTAAATACTGGCGGAAACCAGCAATAATCAAGGATTTAGAACAATATAAAACAGAAAATAAAAATATCACGCCATTAATTCAGCCAAGAGGGGTACAGATAGAAGCTTTATATGCTTTGAATAACAGCAGAAATGAAGGAGCGACAAAAGCTTTAATTCATGCAGCCACAGGCATTGGCAAAACGTATTTATCAGCATTCGACTCAGCTAATTATAAAAGAATATTATTTGTAGCACACAGAGAAGAAATTTTATATCAAGCAGTAGAAGCTTTTAAAAATGTCCGTAAATCCGAAGATTATGGTCTTTTTTATGGAAGACAAAAAGATAAAGATAAATCCATGATTTTTGCTTCTGTCATGACATTGGCTAAAGATGAATACTTAAATGAAGCATATTTTCCTAGAGATTATTTTGAATATATCATTATAGATGAATTTCATCATGCAGTTACTGCTCAATATAAAAAAATAGTGAATTATTTCAAACCAAAATTTCTTTTAGGCTTAACTGCCACCCCAGAGCGCTTAGATGGAAAAAATATATATGAATTATGTGATTATAATGTGCCTTATGAAATAACTTTAAAAGAAGCGATAAATAAAGGAATATTAGTGCCTTTTCATTATTATGGTATATATGACGAAACAGATTATTCACATTTGCATTTAGTGAAAGGTCGATATAATGAAGAAGAACTTACAAATATTTATCAAGCTAATACAAAAAGATTTGAATTGATTTATAAATATTATCAAAAATATGCTTCAAAGCAAGCTTTAGCTTTTTGTTGTTCTAAACAACATGCAGAAATGATGGCGAAAGACTTCAATAAACGAGGTATTGCTTCGGTGGCGGTCTACAGTGAAGCCAGTGGCGAGTATGCTATGGAGCGAAAAGAAGCTATAAATAAATTGAAACAAGGGCAGATAAAAGTCATTTTTTCTGTAGATATGTTTAATGAAGGTGTGGATATTCCTTCTGTAGACATGGTGATGTTTTTGCGACCTACCCAATCGCCGATTATTTTCTTGCAACAATTAGGTAGAGGACTTCGCACTTATCAAGGAAAAAAATATTTAAATGTATTGGATTTTATAGGTAATTATGTAAAAGCAGGCAAATTTATTTCGCTATTGACTGATAGTACAACAGCAGGCAAAAGAACTTATGTATATCAAGAAAAAGATTTACCTGATGATTGTATCCTTGATTTCGATATGCAATTAATAGATTTATTTAAACAAATGGATATGAAAACTTTGACCATGAAGGAAAAAATAAATAATGAATATTTTCGTATCAAGGAATTATTAGAGCAAAGACCAACAAGAGTGGAGTTATTCACTTATATGGAAGATAGTATTTATCAATATTGTATGAGCCATGCAAAAGAAAATCCATTCAGACATTATTTAGATTTCTTAAATGATTTAAATGAGTTATCTGATGATGAAAAAGCAGTATATAAAACTATTGGCAGAGATTTTATCAATTTGATAGAAACGACAGATATGCAAAAAGTATATAAAATGCCGATATTGTATGCTTTTTATAATCAAGGAAATATAAAATCAGCGATAGCAGATGAAGATGTTTTATTCACATGGAAAGAGTTTTTCAGTAAAAATAAAAATTGGAAAGATTTTGCAAGTGATATGACTTATGATAAATATTTAAAAATAACAGATAAACAACATCTAGCAAAAGCAAAATCCATGCCGATAAAATATCTAAAAGCTTCAGGGAAAGGCTTCTTTGTAGAGAAAGAAAATTTTGCATTAGCTTTAAATGAAAATCTAAAAGAGGTTATAAAAAATAAAGTTTTTGTAGATAATATGAAAGATATTTTAGAGTATAGAACGATAGAGTATTATAGAAGAAACTATAATATGAACAATTTTTAGTTATTAAAGTTTTAGAAATTAGTATTATAATAAGGAGTTTTTAGTATATGTTACATTCAAATGAAAGAATGGATTTAATAATTGAGTATGTGACATCATATGAAGAAAAGATTAAAAAGGCAAATAAAAATGGATTATTTGACTCTGCTAAAATGTTTGAATTATTTGCTATTGAAATATGCAATATTTGGTTTGGTCAAGAATTTTATAATCTAAATATTGAAACAGCAAATTATCCATATGTAGATTTAATATCAGAGAATAAAGATATACTAGTGCAAGTAAGTACGACTCAAGATGTACCAACAAAAATAAAAAGTACATTGGAAAAAATAAGGGATAAAAAAGATGCTAAATATTCGACTATAAATAATGTCGTATTTTTCGTATTAGGAAATGATAGTATTCCTAAGATAAAAGAATATAGTGGTGATAATCAAATTGGAAGTATTTCATTTACTATTAAAGATAATTTAATTACTACAGATAATATTATAACAAAAGCACAGAATGATCTTGATTTTCAAAAAGAATTATATAAGGTATTAAAAGATGAATACGATAATTTTAGTATTAATATTAAAAATTTTGAACGTGCATTAAAAATTAGTCATTCAGAATTGAATAATATTGATGATTTGATTAATGGAGAATATAAAATTGATAGAAAAGAATTTATTGAAAAGATTGTAAAAGATAATGAGCGGTTTATTTCAATACAGGGTGAAGCTGGTAGCGGTAAATCTGTTTTATGTAAAAATTATGTTGAAAATGAAAAATTGGTTTTATATGCTCGAGCTGAAAGATTTTTAGAAGAAAGTAATATAAATGATATTTGGCGTTGTTGTATTCAAGACGTTTTGAAGTATATTAACGGAAAAAAATTAATAATATTTATTGATGCTCTTGAATTTATTGCGGATTCGGTTAAAACAAAATTTGATTTGTTACAGTATTTGTATGATATAGCAGCAGAATATCAAAATGTGTATATAATAACATCTTGTAGAACGTGTGATAAAAATGCTTTTATTAAACTGGAAACAAAATTTTCAATAAAAATTTATGAAATTAATGACATAACAGAAAATGAACTTGTATTGATTATGAATCAATATCCAATTATAAAAAAAATGTATAAAACGAATTTGTATGTTGATTTATTAAAATCACCATTTTATATAAATTTGATAGTTAGTAATTCAATAGATATTGATAATATAGGTAATGAAAATTCTTTAAGAGAATATATTTGGAAAAATGTAATATGTTTAGAAGAAAAATCTCGAAATTATAACATACTTAGTAATAAAATTACTGAAACTATTGAGAAAATTGTGTTTGAAAGAGCAAAAAATTTTTTGTTGGGTATTCATAAGGACGATATAGATAGCGATATAATGCATGTATTACTTTCAGAAGGGGTAATTATTCAACAAGGAGATTATATTAGACTTAAATATGATATTTTCGAAGATATTTGTTTTGAACATTATTTTGATAAAGTTTTTAATTTATGTAAAGGAAAGTATAAGAATTTCTATGAAGAAATAGAAACTCTTGGACGATGTGTATATAGGCGATATCAGATTTGGATTTCAAATAAATTGTTTATACAAGAAAATAGAGATAAGTTTTTATATAGTCTTATATTTTCAGATGAGATCTCACAAAAATGGAAAAGACAAACAGAAATTGGAATTGTGAAGTCAAGATTTTGTGATAAGTATTTTGTTGAACAAGGGTTAGAAATTCTGGAACAAGATATGTTGTTTGAATTTGTGGAGAATATTAATTTATTTGCATTTGAAGGCAAGTTGTTAAATATTAGGCAAGACTTTCCACAAATGAATTTGTCTCCAATTGGTAGAGGAAGACCATGTATTATTCGACTTTTAAAAGAAGAAGATATATATATGAGATATATAAATAAAAGAAGTGATATAGTTAAGTTATGTTTGGATTATGCAAAGCAAGAAGATAAAGAAGATGTTATTGCTGTAGATGTATGTACTATAATGGAATATTATATTGAATATTCATTGGAGGAATTTAATCAAAAAAGTTATTATAAAATCATAGATGAAATATCATCTTGTTTAGAAGCACTTTATAGAATGGCAAAAAATTGCAAAGAGTGGTTAAAAGAATTTTTTGATACATTGATTAATAATTATATTAATGAAGATAAAATAAGTAGGTATGATTCAAAGGAGATTATGGAGTGGACATTAAAAAATGTTTATCCTGCTTTAGTAAAAGAATTAGCAAATGAATTGTGTTTAATAGCTGAAACATTATGGTTACGTGGTAAAGAAAGTACAGAGAAATTAAATTTCTATGAATCAAATAGATTATCTAAAGAGGTTGAATATGGATTAAGTGAGAATGCTGAAAATTATAATTATTTATATAGAACAGTGAATGAAAATATATTTTTATGGGAATTATTTGTATTAAATTTTAAAGAAGGATTTAATTGGGCAATTCAATTTATAAATAAATTAGTGTTAGAATATGAAACAAATAATTTTGCTCATATAGTAAAAATTAAAGTGAAAATAAGTGAAAGTAATGAAATAAAGGAATATCTGGGAAATGAAACAATGTGGTTTGCAGGTATTAGAGATTACACTGTACCTACTGTAATTGGAGATATTATTTTTTGTCTTAAAAAAGTTATAATAAATAGTTTAGAAGCGTATAAGAATTCAGATGAATTTTTTGTTGTATTTTCGGATTATATTAAAAAAACAATTTATTTAAAATCAAATAATATAATATTGCTTACAATCATTGAAAGTATAGGAATGCATTTTAAGAAAGAATTACCAGGTTATGCTTTAGATTTGGCTACAAGTATAGACCTTATTTATTGGGATATTCGTAGATGTATGTTGTACCAAAAAGATTTATCAAGAGATTTAATTGAAAATCATATTTTCAAGATTATGGGACTATTCAATTATAAAGATAGATATGAATTAGATGAGAAATGTAATTTGAATATACAGGAATATGTATCTCAAACACAGGTATATTTTGATTTAACGATTCAAAATAAATGTTATAAAATTCTTGACTATTTATATTCGATTGTAAAAAATGATGTAGAGAATGCAATTGATTATTTACAAATTCAAAAAATGGATATGCGAAATGCAAAAAAAACTCAAATAACCGATACTATAACTATGTTAGAACCTCAAATATCAGGAGAAGCAGAGAAAATTGTTTTGAAAGAAAAAGAATTAAATAAACCTAATGAAAAATTAAATACTTTAATTAAAAAATGTAACGATAGTATAGTATCAGGACAAATAAATTTGACTTTAATTCTTGAGTTAATTGAATTAGTTTTAAAATTAATGAAGGAAAATGATATGGTATTTCAATATGAAAATCTTTTGATAAGTTTAATTGCTAATGCGATGGGTTATAAAGAATTAGAAGTTGAGAAAAGAGAAAAATTTTGTATAATATGGATTAACGGAATAAAAAAACTGTTTTCTAATGAAAGCTTCCTTGCGGAAACTAAACTTATACCAATTTTATTGAATCAATTGGAAAATAATATTGATATTGAAATAAAGAATAAAATAAAAAAAATAATATTAGATTGTTTAATGTATAAGGGGCAACATGGTATTATTCGAGAAATGAGTAAATATGTAAAAAAATATTTAGCTAATCATGAAGCTTTGGCACAATCAGTATTTAATACAATTATTATATTATCCAAAGATCAAATGGAACATCAAAAATATAATGCTAATTATTTGAAAATGAGAAATGAAGATAAGGATTATACATTTATTCCTAATATGGAATCTAATTTGTTAGGAGTAGATTATTATATAAAACGTAATGGAGGAGAATGTTATATTAGTCATGAAGAAGCGATAATAGATAAATATCTATTTAAGGAAGATTCTTTGGAGATAGATGTTTTTGATATGAATAACTATGATATATCTACAATATGTTATGTCGCAAATTGCGGATTAAATTTTATGAATGAATCTTTTAGAAAAGTTATTCACGAAATTTTGCTTTGTATGATTGATATTTGGAATTATACTAAGGAAAATAATAATGTTTGTAAAATATTTGATGGTTACCAAAAATATGAAATTATAGAGTTATTTCAGCGGGAAATTGTTCAAGCTCCAAAAGATGAAATAATGGCAATAGATATGTTATTTGAAAAGATTGATTTTACAAAGTTTACAACAGATACCATTGAGTTTTATCAAGATATTTTTGTTGATTTTTTATGTGAGTTTTTTGATTCATATATTGATTTAAAAAAAAGGAATAGATGTAAAAGGGAAATTTTATATATTGAGGAAAAAGTAAATAACATTAATGAAGAATATGTTCGAATGCAATTATACAAATCACTTATGCTTTCTGTAACAAGATATTATAAAGTAGATTGGAGTAAGATAAAAACAACTTATAGATATAGCGATAAGCAGTTTTTAAATGAGCAATTTACAAAATATGGAAAATATCATATAGAAGAATTGTTAGAAACAATTTACCAGATGCATATAGATGAATTATTGCCAGAAATATTAATATCTATTAGAAACAGCTTTCAAAGTGCGAAATCTGATATGTATAGATTTGAAAAGTCAATAAGAAATCAAGAAGTAATAGTGCAATTGATTATTCTTAAATCATTTATTGTATGTAGTGATAAAATTAAACAAGATCAAGAACTTACTGAAGCGTATGAAGATATACTTGAAATACTGATTGAGTTAAATTATGAACAGGCTGCTGTTATCTTGGATGAATTTAGGATTCATTAATGAATATAAGTCTATTATTTAATAACATTTGGTTAAAATTTATAGTTATAATAGAATAAAGAGTTTTTTATAAGAAATATAGTTTTTATTTGCCTTAGTACATTACGTATTAGGGCTTTTTATTTTGATTAGTAATCTTAAAGTGGTAAAATAGTTGAAGGATTCATTAGATATAAGACATAAGAAAACAGGCAGTAATATTAATTATAATGCAAAAGCAATTTAATTATATAATTGATGAATATATTAAACATAGTATATAGTAAAAAATTTTATTGAAAGAAGGATTTTATATTGAGTAGAAAACCTATAAGTGAAAGTGTAAAAAAACAATTATATGCGGAATCTATGGGAAGATGTATGAATCCAGCTTGTAGATGTGATTTATTTGATAATGGAAAAGATATAGGTGAAATGGCACATATTATACCTTATTGTGAAACAGAGGATAATTCAGAAGAAAATTTAATAATTTTATGTCCAAATTGTCATAAAAAATTTGATAAGCAAGAAACAATAAAAGAAGAAGAAATTAGACTTTGGAAAAAAATTAGAAAAGAAGAATTGGAAGAATTTTTTAATAAAGAATATAAGAATTTTAGTGAATTAGAAAAAGTAGTAAAACCTTTGCTTTTAGAGAATAAATTTATATATGAAAATTATTATTTAAAAAATAAAAAAAAGTTATGGGATAAGTTTGAATGTAAAATAATAGTAAATAATAAAAAATTAAGAGATATTTTTCAAAAAAATATAGAGTTATTTTCAGATAATGAAGAAAAATCTTATTCAAATAAAGAATATATTAATTCTTTTATAATGCATACAAAAGAATTTGAAAACACTCGTTTTGATAAAGAAAAAATTAGAGAACTTCTTTTTCCATCAGAGATTAATTCTATATTTGGAATAACTCCTATTAAAGAAAAGCTGATACTATCAGTAGAATCTTTAGAGGCTTTAATTATAGCACTAAAAAAAGATAAAAAATTTATTTCTATAAATATTGGAATAGATAATCCATATATTGAAATAAAAGAAAATGGAGAAATAGAACAAATATTTTTAGAAGATGTTCCGAGATTACGACAATTTTATTTTAATTATAATGCTTTTCGTAAAATAGGAGTTCGTTTAAAAGATTTAAATTACGTATTAAAATATTTAAATTCTCGTAGTATTAAGTTTAATTTTATAGTTGATAATAATTTAAGAGAAATTAATATTTGTGGTAAGAAAATGATTTTTATTGAAGAATATTGCTTAAGTAAAGTAGAATTAACAAATTTATCACCAAAAGAAAATAGTATTATTGTTAATTTATATGATTGGAATGGAGATAGTTGCATATCTGAAGAAGCATATAATTTAGCTGAATGTATAAATGTGGAATTATTAACTATTAGAGATTTTTATAGATATGTTAATGAAATCAGATGTAAGGGATAAGACTGAAAAAATTATAAGAGAAAATATAGTGTTATTTAATTCATTTAAGAATGTTTATTTATTTGGTTCAATATTAAATATTAATAAAGTACCAAATGATATAGATATTTTGCTTATTTATGAAAAATTTTCAAGTAATTTTATAGATGAAATAAATATTATTCGTTCAACTTTGGAAAAATTAAGTGGATTTTTTATTGATTTGACAGTATTAAGTGTTGAAGAAGAAAAAGAAGTAAAATTTTTAAAACGAATTAATAAATATATAAAAATAAAATAATATTTATTGTATATAAAAAATATAAGTTTTGAGGGCAGTTATTATGAATAGTATAGATGTAGAAGAATATTTGAAAAGAGAAGCCGATAGTATTCCTAATTCAGAAAAGAAGTATTATAAACCAGATGAATATTATCAAATAAAATCTTATGGTAATACTATGCTTGAGGAATGTGTTATTCCGTTTGAAGAACGAAAAAAGATGTCTGTTCCTTCTAAAAATGGATTATATGTACCAGAAATATTATTGTTATATTTTTGTTCTAAGTATCCTAATCCTAAAAATGGGTATCCTGGCTACTGGTGGTATAAATATGGCATTCGCAATGTTGGTAAAGTGTTAGAATCCCTAAAACAACGAGGTTTTATTGTTATTGATAGAGATACAGAAAAGTACGTTCTTACAGATAAAGGAAAGTTGGAATTACAAGATAATGCTTATGTGCCATATATGCACTCACATGCTAAATATACTTCTTTTACTATTTGGGATATGAATAAAATTATCAATGATGATAATAGACATGATTACAAGGAAATAATTGATAAAAAACTACAAGAAATAAGTAATACTATAAAAGAAAATAATAATAAGTATATGCAATTATTAAAAGTAAGAGATCCAGAGTGGTTTGATAAATTGAGCAAACAAGATGAGCAAATTGAACTGATACAAAGAAAAGAGCAGTTATATAAGGAAAATAAAGATTTAAAAAGTTTAATTAAGTTTTGGGAAAATATATGGAATACTACAGGTCTATTATTTGAAGGTTCTAAATGGTTATTTAGATTACCAGATTTATATATTAAGGCAAAAGAATATGAAAAAGCTAAATTTATTGTAGAAAAAATAAAAGAAAAAAATGATCCATACTATATTAATAAAGTGAATAAATATATGATGAAGATTGAGAAGAAAATCAATAAAGCTTAGTTGAATACTTTTATAATAAAAGCCTAAATCTATATAGATTTAGGCTTTCATATTATTAATTATTTTAATAAAGTTCGACAATGCCACTAAAATTATCAGATATAAAGCTATGATCTAATCTTAAAGTGAGATTAGAATTTGCAACATCAGAAGGAACATCAAAATAAATTTCTCCATCTTTTTCTATACCAGGATTAATTTGATCTAAAAAAATGTTACTGTTAGCTCTAACTGGGACAATAGTAGGTTTATATTCTTTACCATCAGAAACTAGAGTAAAGGCACTACTATCTAACATTTTAGGTTCATTAGCGATATTTTTATAATGTAGATGAACTATTACAAAAACACCATCAGCATCGGTATATAAATAACCACTTTGATCCGTTACTCGTTTTGTAGTATCTTTTCCTGTAACAGTTAATTCAAAGGCATTAGATTTAAAACTATCATTCATCTTTAAATTATGTTTTTGTTCTTGAACTTGTGATGTTGTTGTATTAGTATCGTTAGTAGTATTTGAACAGCTACCAATAATACCTAGTAGAATAATAATAACGATTAATCCTAAACAACCAAATAAACAACCTTTTTTCTTTTTAGGTGGTTTATTTTCTGTTTGATTTTTTAAAGACGCTCCACAATATGGACATAAATTTGAATCATTAGGAATTTCTTTTCCACATTTTTGACAATACATAAGAACACCTCATAAATAATAATATATAATACATATTATAATATATATTATATATACTAAAAATACAATAAATAAAGTTTTTATTTAATAATTTATAGTAAGTTTTATGGCATTAAATTTTGGGGTATTATGTAAAAATGATAAAATAGTTTTAGTATATAAATTTATAAAAAACTGAATAATATATTTGTTTAAATTTTGTTAAACTAATTATAAAAATAAATATTATGTTTTGCTGGAGTGTCTATAATGATTAGCAAAAATGAATTTGATTATTTTATAAAAAAGAATTTGGTTGATGTATTTGGCAATGATTGTTTTGGTTATGAAATAGAAGATAAGTCTTATGATGTTTACTATAATAAAGAAGCTTATAATAAATTTATTTCTAAAATGCAAAATGGTAAATATAATAAATTTTATAATCAGTATAATCATGGTAAAGGAAGCGAATTGAAAGAGAAAAGAAATATGCCACCAAAGATGGCAAGTGTGGCTTCATCTTCAAGATTTTGTTATTTGGCTTTAAGAGATGGATATAAGCAATTTAACAATAGTGAAGATATAATTTTTGAGCATAGTTGTCGAATTAAAGGTGTTAATGCAACTGCTAATTTAGATGCTTATATCCCTAAGGCAAATATTTATTTTGAAGTGAAATGTCATGAGATTTTTAGTCAGCACTCAATTTATTTAAAGAAAAGCTATTGGAATTTGCTTTATGGAAAAGAAAATGATTTTGGTTTTTCTTATGCAAAGTGTCCTGATATAGATGAGTTTAAAATAGAACTATGTAATTTTGGTATTGCAAAGACAAAGATAAGATTTGATATTAAACAGTTTCTATGTCATCTTTGGGGAATTGTTTCGCAAAAAGATAAAGATGTACCAGCTAAATTAGTATATTTATTTTTTAAACCTAAAATGGATTTAGAAATTAAACGAATACAGGTGGAAAAAGTATTTGAAGAACTTCAAGATGAGATAAAAAATATCTTTTCTAGTAAACCAATACAGATTTTTATAAGCAATAATAATATTGAATTGTCAGCTATAGCTGAATATGCAAAAGTTATGGAGCCACTAAGCAAAGATAATACAATTATTTTATTTTAACTAAATTAGAATTTAAGGAAATGGGAAATATTTTTTGTGTAAATTTATATAGAATAGCCGATAAAAAATCAATAATAACAAGCAAACAGAGAAGAAAAAATTATAAAAAAAACTTAATTATTTTAAGTATATAGATATTGTTGTTATTATTTTAATGATGAAATATACTAGTTTTAAGTGAATTATGAAAGAGGCGAAACAATGGTTGATTCTAAATTTTTTAAAGGTGAATCTAAAACAGTTGAATTTAAAGCAAAGTTACCTGATAAAAGTGAAACATATATGAAAACGATTATTGCATTTGCCAATACTAGTGGAGGAAAACTTATTATTGGTATAGATGATAATAAATCAATTATAGGAATAGATAAAGATAATATTTTTGAAATTATGGATAAAGTAACAAATGCAATTTCTGATGCATGTGAACCTCAAATAGTACCAGATATTTCATTTAAAACAGTAGAAGATAAATGTATTCTTGTTATAGAAATTTATCCAGGAGCTAATAGACCATATTATTTGAAAAGTAAAGGAAAAGAACGAGGCACGTATATTAGAAGTGCTGCGACATCGAGATTAGCAGATAGTGATAAAATTAGAGAATTAGAAATGGAAGGTAAAAATATTTCTTGGGATGAGCAAATTTGTATGGGATATGAAGTTACGAAAGAGGCAATAGATAAACTTTGTAGTGATATACAAAAATATATGAGTTTATCTACATCAGAAGAAATAAAAATGCCTACCGAAAAACAATTAATAAATTGGAAAGTATTAAAGAAGGTAAATGATAAACTTCTAGCAACTAATGCGTTTGTACTACTTACAAGTGAATTTTTTCAATTTGCAAAAATTCAATGTGCATTATTTAAGGGAATAACTAGGGATGTTTTCATTGATAAAAAAGAATATACTGGTTCAATATATGAACAAGTAGAAGCTGCTTATCAATTTGTGTTGAGGCATATTAATCGCAGTTCAGAAATAGAAAGTCTTATTAGAATAGATAAATATGAGTTACCTACTAGTGCAATTAGAGAAATAATAATAAATGCACAAGTGCATAGAAATTACATGGATAATTCATGTGTTCAAATAGCTATTTACGATGATAGATTGGAAGTAACTTCGCCAGGTACGTTATATGGTGGATTAACTTTAGAAGAAATTTTAAATGGCAGATCTAAAATAAGAAATAAAGTTATTGCTGAAATTTTTAATAAAATGGATTTGATTGAACAATGGGGAACTGGTATCCAGAGAATAATAAATAGAGCTAAAGAATATGACTTACCTAAACCGGAATTTAAGGAAATAGGAAATACTTTCCGTGTTAATTTATATAGAAAGGTTGATAAAAAGCCGATAAAAAAACCGATAAAAAAACCGATAAAAGAGCCGATAAAAGAGCCGATAAAAGAGCCGATAAAAGAGCCGATAAAAGCTGATAAAAATTTAATAATAACAAGCAAACAAAGAAAAAAAATTGATAGAGAAAACTTGATTATTAAGTATGTAGAAGAACATGGCTCTATATCAAATATGGAAGCACGGCAAATTTTAGTTTTAGCAGAATCAACTACTAAACGATTTTTAAAAGAGATGGTAAAAGAAGGCTTATTATTAGAAAAAGGAGAACGAAAAAATAGAAGATATATACTAGCTAATGAAGGATAAGGAAATAAGGAATTTATAAGGAGATGAGAATTTTGATAAAAATTATGTTTGTATGTCATGGTAATATCTGTCGTTCAACTATGGCTGAATTTGTGATGAAGGATTTAGTGCGAAAAGCGGATTTAGCTGATAAATTTATAATCAATTCTTCAGCTACAAGTCGTGAGGAAATCGGCTGTGATACTCACTATGGTACAAAAGAAAAGCTTCGTGAGATGAATATTCCATTTAGCAAGCGCAAAGCTGTGCAGATAACAAAGCAAGATTATGATATGTATGATTATATTATCGTGATGGATAATAATAATTTACGTAATCTAAGTTATATTATCGGTGAAGATACAGAGCATAAAGTATATAAGATGATGTCTTTTGTCGGTGAAAATCGTGATGTAAAAGATCCATGGTATACAGATAATTTTGATGAAACGTATGAAGATATAGATAAAGCTTGTAGAGCATTACTTGCTAAATTAATAAAAGAATATGATTTGGCATAAAAAAATAGGAATGATATTTTTGTATCATTCCTATTTTTAAGTTAGAGTTTATTTTTTAGCGATTACTTCTATTTCAATCAAGGCACCTTTTGGTAATTTACTTACTTCTACACAGGAGCGAGCAGGATATGGTTGTGTAAAGTAAGTGGCATAAATTTCATTTACTTTAGCAAAATCATCAATATTTGTGATGAATACAGTTGTTTTGATTACATTTTCCCATTTTGCGCCAGAAGCGTTAATTACTGCTTGAGCATTTTTTAAAGCTTGATGAGCTTGAGCTTCGATACCTTCAGCCATTTCGCCAGTAGCAGGGTCTAAAGCGATTTGACCAGAAGCGAAAACAAGATTGTCGATTTCGATAGCTTGGGAATAAGGTCCTACAGCACCAGGTGCATTAGTTGTTTTAATTACTTTCATAAAACTCACCTCAATAGATTTTAGTAAATGTAAATATGTATACTTAGATACAATTAATATTTTATCATTAAATGGATTGTTTGCCTATGAAATAATTTTTTAGATAATTCAAGGTTAGAAATATATCTTTATAGTAAAATTTGATATAATTAGAGTTATGTTTAAGGAAAGTGAGGTATTTTATCGTAGGTCTTTAGGCTAAGAAGATTATGGATAAAAATAGTGGACAAAATAAAAAAATAGTAAAAAAAGTAAATAAAGTGCAAATGCATATAATTTATTTATTCATAGGATTGCTCGTTTTTATTATTGGCGTTATGGCTAGATATGCTTGGGTGCAAATAGTTCGTGGAGATGAAATGTTATCTCGCTTAGAATCGCAAGTTCAAGAGTCATCTGTGCTTCATGTGCCTCGTGGTACTATCTATGATGCGGAAATGAAAGAGCTAGCGATAAGTACAATGGTTAGCTCTTTATATATTGACCCTAATCATGTAGAAGATCCAGAACAGACGGCAAGAGATGTAGCTCCTTTGATAGGACTTACCGAGAAAGATATTTTAGATGATATCGCTCAAGGTGGTGGTTTCGTCTGGGTGAAAAGACAGATGGAACCGGAAGAAACTAAGGCTTTGAAAAATTTAATGAAGGAAAAGCCTGAATATGTAGCTTGTCTTGGTTTTATTCAAGAAAGTAAGAGATATTATCCAAATGATATGTTAGCTGCCAATGTAATCGGTTTTGTGGGTACTGATGATAAAGGTTTAGATGGTATTGAGCAACAATTTGATGGCATGATAAAAGGTGAAGAACAAACTTCTTCTATTTTTACAGATGCTTTGGCTAGACCGATTATGGACTCTGTATTTTTGAAGAATTCACCTGTAGATGCTAATTGTAAAAATATCCAGTTGACTATCAATGCACAGTATCAATTTATCATTGAGAAAGCTTTGGATAAGGCGATGATGGATCATGGTGCTGAATCAGTAACAGCTATAGTGATGAACCCGAAAAATGGCGATATCTTGGCTATGGCATCTCGACCATCATATGACCCGAATAATTTCCATAAATACGATCCTAATGTTTGGAAAAATAGAGCTGTATCAGATATCTATGAACCAGGCTCTACATTTAAATCTATCGTAGCGGCTGCTGGTTTTCAGGAAAAATTAGTATCACCAACAGATATTTTTGTTGATCCAGGAACTATTGAAGTTTCAGGTAGAACTATTCAAAACTGGAGCGGTGATAGCTTTGGTACAGTTACATTCCTTGATGTCGTAAAAAATTCTATCAATACAGGTTTTGCTCAATTAGGTTTGGAATTAGGTGGCGAGCGCTTAATGAATTATGCTCGTAAATTTGGTTTTGGCGAACGTACAGGTATTGAGCTTCCAGGTGAAGAATCTGGGATTTTATTCAATCCGAAAGATATGGTTGCTTCTGACGTAGCGACTTCTTCTATTGGGCAAAGTATCGCGGTAACACCACTTCAGATGATCACTGCTATGTCTGCTATAGCAAATGATGGTGTATTGTTAAAACCTCATATCGTGAAGGCTATTTATAATGCTGATGGCACAGTATATCAGCAAATGGAACGCGAAGAAGTTCGCCGTTGTATTGACTCTGATGTGGATAAGACTTTGAAATCTGTATTAGAACAAGTAGTTTCCACAGGTGGTGGTGCTAAAGCAAGTATTGAAGGTTATCATATTGCTGGTAAAACAGGTACAGCACAGAAAATCGATATGGTAAATGGCGGATATTTGCCAGGACATTATATCGCTTCATTTTGTGGTTTTGGACCAGTGGAAGACCCTCAATTTACAGTGCTTGTAATCATCAATGATCCAGCTGGTGGCGAGTACTATGGTGGTCAAGTAGCAGCACCAATAGCACATGATATATTTTTACAATTGTTTAGATATGCTAATGTAAAACCAATAAATGGCAATCAAAGTTTATTAGATGATATCAAGGGAACAGAAGCTAAAAACTAATAAATATTGATGGATTTTGAAATATATATCCATAGAAAATGAAATAATTATGTGGTAAACTTTTAATTTAATGGATTATGTTGTAAAATTAAGATTACTACATATTTAGTTACAAAAAAAGGTAGGTTAAAATAATGCTCGATATAAAATTTGTCAGAGATAACCCTGAATTAGTATTACAGAATTTAAAAAACAGAAATAATCCAATGAATCTTGACCGTTTCATGGAACTTGAAAAACAACGTCGTGAAATCATTGCTGAAACAGAAAATTTAAAAAGCCAGAAAAATGCTGTTTCTAAAAAAATCAGCGAAATGAAAAAAAATAAAGAAAATGCTGATGCTGTGATTTTAGAAATGCGTCAAGTTGGTGAAAAAATTAGCCAATTAGACAAACAGCTTCGTGAAGTTCAAGATGAATTACATGATATTTTACTTCGCATTCCAAATATGTGCCATGAATCTGTACCAGTAGGTAAAGATGATAGCGATAATCCAGAAGTTCGCCGTTGGGGTACTCCTCGTGAATTCGATTTTGAACCAAAAGCTCATTGGGATATCGGTGCAGACCTCGATATTTTAGATCCTGAAAGAGCTGCAAAAGTTACAGGTACACGTTTTACTTTCTATAAAGGTTTAGGCGCAAGACTTGAACGTGCTTTAATTAACTTCATGATGGATTTACATGTAGATAAACAAGGCTATACAGAAATGCTTGCACCATTTATCGCTAATAAAGACAGCATGACTGGTACAGGTCAGTTACCTAAGTTCTCTGAAGATATGTTCAAACTTGAAGGCTTAGATTATTATCTCGTACCAACAGGTGAAGTTCCAGCTACTAACTTCCATAGAGATGAAATCTTAGATGGCGATAAATTACCAGAATACTACAGCGTTTACACTGCTTGCTTTAGAGCAGAAGCAGGTAGTGCTGGTCGTGATACTCGTGGTCTTATTCGTCAACATCAGTTCAACAAAGTTGAAATGATTAAATTCGTTAAACCTGAAACATCTTATGAAGAATTAGAAAAAATGGTTAATAACGCAGAAGAAGTTTTACAGCTCTTAGAAATCCCTTACCATGTAGTAAAACTTTGCACAGGTGATATTGGTTTCACAGCTGCTATGACTTACGATATCGAAGTATGGCTTCCAAGCTATAATACTTATCGTGAAATTTCTTCTTGCTCTAATGTTTGCGATTATCAGGCTCGTCGTGCAAATATCAAATTCCGTCGCAGTGCAGGTGCAAAACCTGAATTTGTACACACATTGAACGGTTCTGGTCTTGCAGTAGGACGTACTGTAGCTGCTGTATTAGAAAACTATCAGCAAGCAGATGGTTCTGTAGTAATTCCAAAAGTGCTTCGTCCATACATGGGTGGCATTGAAGTAATTAAAAAACCAGAATAATTTTAGTGCTAAAATAATAAGATAAATAAAAGCTCATCAATTTTGATGAGCTTTTGTCATATTAAATATAAGAGGTGATAAAATGAAAAAATTAAAAGTATTTTTAGCAGTAGGTTTATTATGTTGTGGCTTATCTATGTCTATGGCAGAGGCAAAAACTATGACTTTAGATAAGACAAAAGTATTAGTTCCTCAAGGTTTTAGCGTGGCAAATGATGATTTGAAATTCAAAAAAGGTACAGTAGTAGAATTAAATGAGAATAATGAAGTGATAACAGGTGTATTAAATCGCGATATTGCACTTCGTCCTACTGGCTGGAGAAATGTAATCAATGATTATTATGAGGAAAGTAATAATAGCATTTTCTATCCTCGTATTTTCCATCCGTTTACAAGTGTTTCTATTCCTTTCCCAACTTATGCTCATGTACGTTATAAAGGCAATAAGCCTGTAACTTTTGCGACTGATGGTACTGTATTATCTGGTACTATTGATGAAGAAGTAACTGTAAGTGTGAATAAAGATAAATATGGTCTGATTACTTTTGAAGACCAATATGAATTAGGTTTTTATCCTGATGGTTCAGTGAAAAATGGTCGCTTGAGAGATGATGCTCTTTTAAGACCATATGGTTTTAAAACAGGTTTAGCTGGCGATGAAATGGCTGGATTTGTAGAATTTGCAGGCGGTAAAGATATAAGCTTTTCTAAAGAAGGATATGTAACTTCTGGAGTATTGAAAAAAGCTATTTCTTGGCAACAACCAGATGGTACAATGGTAACTTTACCAGCTAAAACAATGATTTCTTTTATTAACGGACAAGCTAGATACTGATTAAAATTTCATAAATAAAATACGAAAAAAGCACCTTAAGCTCATAGATTTAAGCCTAAGGTGCTTTATTTAATTATCTTTAGGAATGATTAAAATAATTGTTGTTCCTTTATTTAATTTGCTAGATAATCTGATTTCGATATCATGGGCATCAGCTATCCATTTGGCAATGGAAAGACCAAGACCAGTACCACCAACGCCGTTTCTCGTTCTAGCACTATCTACGCGATAAAAACGCTCAAAGATTTTATCTTGTTTATCTTTAGCGATACCGATACCAGTATCTGAGATTTTTACAATCATATGTTTGACTTTATTTTCTGAGGAAATGGTGATTTTTCCGCCATCTGGCGTGTATTTTATACTATTATCTAAAAAGATACGAAGCATTTGACGCATCACTAATTCATCAGCAAAGATATATCCATCATCATTATGAGTGCAAGTTATAGTATGTTGAGGTGCGATTAATTGCGTATCTTTGGCAATATCGGCAATTAAAGGTTTTAAATTCAATGACTCTTTATGCAATACTTGACGTTTTTGGTCTGCTCTAGCCAAGAATAAGAGCTTTTCAATCAAACGTTGCATATTGATGGCTTCAGAATGAATAGCTGTGATGCATTCATCAGCAGTTTGAGGGTCATCTTTACCCCAACGAGCGAGCATATCTGAATAACCGCAAATTACAGTGGCAGGAGTGCGAAGCTCATGAGAGGCGTCGGATACGAATTGACGCTGTTGCTCAAAACCTTTTTGTAAGCGCTCTAACATCAAATTAAAGGTATTAGAAAGTTCTTCTAATTCATCTCTAGTTGGCTGTACTTTGATGCGTTGATTTAAATCTTGAATTTCAATATTTTTTACAGTCGTGGTAATATCTCTTAATGGTTTTAATAATCTTCTACTGAGGAGAAAACCGCAAATAATAGAGATTATTACCCCTGCAATTCCAGCATAAAAAATAGTTTCGGATAATTCTTCTAAAAATACTTTTTCTGCTGTAATCGTTCGCAAGAAATGAAGTGTATACGTTTCATCGTTTTTGACAATAGTTCTTTGCGTATAGAAAATCCAAAAATGTTTAAAATTGACAAATTTTAAATCTGAAGGTAAAAGAGCGTTGCGAATGTAATCTTCAATTTGAGGATGTTCTTCTTGTCTAGCAAGTGAGTCCTGAACGTGATTGATAGATATATACATTGGCAAACTATCATAAACTATATTATTATTGCTATCTGTTACACGCATGACAACGCCAGGAATAAGGGCAGAACTTTTTACATCTTGTAGTAATTCTGGCACTGTTTCATTATTAGCTTTTTTCTCTACATAATTAGCAGATAAATTGATGGATACTTCAGCTTCGTGAAAGAGAACATAATGTATGCCAATCAAGGTACTGCTTAAAGTTACAATTAAAATTAAGCAGAGCATGATGCTGTAGATAAAAGCTAATTTTAGGGAAATAGGCATATATTTTAAACGAGGGTGAATACACATATTTAAATAAGTTTTAAGTTTTGATAACATAGCCGATGCCTCTTACTGTATGAATGTATTTTTCATTGAAATAATCATCAATTTTGGCGCGTAAATAGCGAATATAAACATCGACTACATTGGTATCACCCATATATTCATAACCCCAGATGGATTGGAGGATTTGCTCTCTAGATAAAACATGGTCATGATTGTGTAATAAATATAAAAGTAAATCATATTCTTTTTTAGTGAGTTCAACTAATTGATTATGAACTTTTACTTCATGACGGTCAAGATATACATGGATATTTTTAAATTTGAACACTGAAGGTTCTTCTGCAGGTTTAGTAGTAGAATTATTATGCTTGCGAAGGGTAGCACGTATTCTAGCTAGGAGCTCTTGAATAGCAAATGGCTTAGTGATATAGTCATCAGCACCGATATCAAGACCTGTTACTTTATCATTTATTTCGTCTTTTGCTGTGAGCATGATGATAGGGATATCGGATAATTTGCGCACATTTTGGCAGATGGTCAATCCGTCCATATCCGGTAGCATAATATCTAGTAAGACTAAATCATAATCTTCCTGAATAATACGCTCGTATGCTCGTAGCCCATTACTCTCACTGGCAGTTGAAAAACCTTCATGCTCTAGTTCCATTTGTAAAAAACGAGCAATGCGGTGTTCATCTTCTACAATTAAAATTTTGCTCATAAAAATTCCTCCTAAAAATACTTCTTACATATATAAAACCATTTTTTTTAGTAAATAAAAAGTCCTAGCGTCTATTTTTAATCTAATTTTAATTCGGATATAATTATTCTTTAATAATAATTGTTTATTATATAAGTGTAAAATGTTGGAGTTTATTTACCTGATAAAAATAATAAATAAGGATTTTATTTTTAATAAATATATAGGAGTGATAATATGAAAAAAATGTTAGCGGTAGTATTGAGTTTAGTAACTGTTTTTGTTTTAGGTACAGCTGTCGTATTCGCAGCTAAGCACCACAATAGTGCTCAAGTAACGACAATTGCAGATATTAAAGCTAACAGTTGGGACGAACAACGTGTATTAGTAGATGGCGAATTCACTGAACATATCTACAAAGATTTATATACATTTACTGATAATGAAGGAAATTCTATGACAGTAGAAGTTGATGATGATATATGGTATCAATTATCCATGGATACACCTGTACGCATTTATGCTGAAGTAGATAAAGATTGGCATGGCGGTATCGAATTAGAAGTTAAAAATATTGAAAAACGTTAAAAATAAAATATAAATTTCACGAAGAAAAGCTATTAGTTCTTATAACTGATGGCTTTTTTTGTTAAAATAATTGTATATTAGTTTGATTTAATGATATAATTAATATAAATAATTTAGTACTAAAACCATAGAGGTGAATTATATGTCAAATACAGCTGATGTAGGATACGAGACAAATGGCTATACGCTTAGAGAAGCTATTGTTGAAGCAAAACGTTGCTTGAACTGTAAAAAGCCAATGTGTCGTACGGGGTGCCCAATTAGTAATAATATTCCAGAATTTATAGATGCATTATCGCATGGCGATTTAGGTAAGGCTAGTATGATTATTGCTCAGCGTAGTAATTTACCAGCAGTTTGTGGTAGAGTTTGCCCGCATGAACGTCAGTGTGAAGGTTCTTGTATTTTGGGACGTAAAGGTCAAGGAATAAAAATTGGTAAATTAGAGCGATTCATTGCCGACATGGACGGAGAACTTGAATTAGTGGCTCCAAATGTAGCGAAATCTCAGCCTGGAAATATTGCAGTAATTGGTTCAGGCCCTGCTGGTCTTACAGTAGCTGGGGATTTAGCTAAAATGGGATTTAAGGTAACAGTATTTGATTCTCAGCCAGAAGCTGGTGGAGTATTGATGTACGGTATTCCTGAATTTCGCTTACCAAAACAAGTAGTTCGTCGTGAAGTAAAACGCATTAAAAAATTAGGCGTAGATTTTAAATTAAATATCATGGTAGGCACAGAAATTACAGTAGATGAATTATTTAATCAGGGCTTTGATGCTATTTTTATCGGTACTGGTAATGCTTTATCTAAATCTTTACCAATAGATGGTGCTAAATTAAAAGGAGTAATTCAAGCAACATATTTCTTGCAGATGGTGGAATTATCCAATAGCAATAGCGTTGACCCTAATGAAGTGCCAATCAAAGAAGGCGATGAAGTAGTGGTAATTGGCGGTGGTAATACTGCTATGGACGCTGCTCGTACAGCTATGCGTTGCGGTGCAAAATCTGTAAAAGTTGTAAATCGTCGTCGTGAAGAAGATATGGCAGCTTTAAAATCTGAAATAGATGCAGCTAAAGAAGAAGGCGTAGAAATACACGCTTTAAGAGGTCCTGTAGAAATCACAGGAGAAGATGCAGTAACAGGTATAAAATGTTCGGTTCGTGAATTTGATGAAGAATTAGACAAAGTCGTAGATACAGATGGACGTGAATATTTCTCTGCAAATAAAATAATCATTGCTATAGGACAAAAACCTGCTAGCAGAATTGTAGACTCTACAAGCGGTATTGATGTAGATGAAAATGGATTTGTAAAAACTCGTGAAAAACCATATGGTATGACTATGCGACATGGAGTTTTCTCTGGTGGAGATGTAGTTAATGGACCAGCTACTGTAGTTGTAGCTATGAAAGATGCTCAAAAAGTAGCTCAAGGTATAGCTCAATATGTAGAAGCCAAGAAACTCATGGAAGAATGTGGCATGAAAATGGTTGATTAATATATTGTAATTTAATCTATTTTGATGAAATAAAAAAAGATGTTTTGAGATATATATTCTCAAAGCATCTTTTTTATTTAAAATTTAGTGTATAAAGCGATAGCCTTTCCTAGTATGCGGAAATTATCGCAATTATTTTTTGAGAAAACCATTGGTTTATATTTAGGATTTTCAGAGCGCAGTTGCACTGTATCATCTACGAAATAAACACGCTTTAGAGTAGCACTATCATTGACTAAGACAGCAGCGATTTCTCCATTTTCTACAGTTGATTGTTGTTTGATAAAAACAATATCACCATCATTGATGCGAGCGTTAATCATGCTATCACCATGGATACGTAGACAAAAATCAGCATCATTATCATCATAAGGCAAATAACCTTCAATATTTTCCTGAGCTAAGATGGGAATACCAGCGGCGATTTTGCCTAAAATAGGAAGTCTTTTAATATTTTCTTCGCTAGAAGTATCTTCCAAGAAAATATTTGGAGATACATTTAAGACTTCAGCTATTTTTAGGATATTTTTATATTTGGGCTGATAATTTCCCGATAAGTATTCGCTGATAGAAGATTTATTAATTTTAGTTAAACGTGCTAGTTCATTTTGTTTCATATTTTTTTCTTGAAGTAATTTTTTTAAAGTAATAGCGAATGTTGACATAGCTTCACCACCTGTATTATTCAGCTTTTAAAGGTCGCATAAATAAATTTAATAATTCTTCTTTAGGATTTTTATGATTGATTACAATTTCATTGATGACAGCGCAAATTGGTAATTCTACATGATGTTTATCAGCAAGTTTTAAGAGAGCTTGCATAGTGTAAATACCTTCGGCTAATTTGCTGAATGGTTTGTTTAAGACAAAATCTTCACCGAAACAACGATTATTGCTATATGCTGAAAATAAAGTGGCTTCATAATCGCCAAGATGGCTAAGACCATATACTGTCATATTATTTCCGCCTAAAGCTTTGATTAAATTAGATAATTCATAAGTACCGCGTGCCATTAGAGCGCCTTTTAAGCTAGTGTAGTGCATACCATCGAGCATACCGGCAGCAATACCTACTACATTTTTGGCAGCAGCTCCAATTTCTGTACCGATTAAATCTTCGCTATAGTAAAAACGAATTAAATCACTGCTAAAAATATTGATAATATGTTTACTGATATCTGTATTTTTGGCTGAAATGACCATGCAATTAGGAATGCCTTTTAAGAAATCTTGAACATGACCAGGGCCTACCCAAACACCTACATTGCAATCTTCGCCAATTTCTTCAGTGAATACTTCAGATAGACGCTTTCCTGTTGAAATTTCAAGACCTTTCATACATAGAATAAATGTTTTTTGCATATATAAGTCAGTCTTTTTGATTTCCTTAGCTAGGTTTCGCAATTGCTGAGAGCTGATGGAGATGATGATAGTATCAGCAAAATTTAATGCGAGTTTCAAATCATTTGTATAAGTAATATCAGGAGATAGACTAAGGTATTCATTTTGATGTGTAGTTTGTAGTTGTTCTAGATGTTTAGAGCCTTCTCTACCCCAGATTTTTACATTATGACCAATATGATTGGCATACCAAGCATGAAAGCTTGCCCAACGACCACAGCCAAGAACAGATATATTCATAAAAAAGCCTCCTAGAATTTTATTTTTTGTATTAATTAATCTTCTTAAGAATATGTCATTTTTGTGATTTATTTCATAACTATTAATTATATCATAGCAAAAAAAGTAGAAGATATATATTGGAAATAGCGATTTTATTTTATTTTTATGTAGGAAAAGCGTATTTGTTCAACTTTCTAATCTATGCTAAAATAAGATATAAAAAGATCAATAGATATGGGGTGTGGGTATGAATTTCAAATTTTTGCATAGTAATATATATGTTTTAGATTTAGAAAAATCAATTGATTTTTATAATAAAGCCTTAGGCTTGAAAGAAGTAGACCGTTTAGATACACCAGAATTTACTTTAGTTTACATGGGCGACGATGAAACAACTCATCAATTAGAATTATCATGGATAAAAGGTCAAAAAGAAGCTTATAATTTAGGTGATAATACATTCCATATAGCTTTTGAAGTAGACGATTATGAAAAAGCGCATGAACTTCATGAAAAAATGGGTTGCATTTGCTATGAAAATAAAGAAATGGGTATTTATTTTATCAATGACCCAGATGGAAACTGGATGGAAGTAATTCCTAAAGGAAGATTTTAACTTAATGGGCAAAAATTGCCTAATTTATACAAAATATTGATAAATAAAATGTAAATCATTATATAAATTCAGGTTAGGGACTAGCCGTAGTGCTTGGCAGATATAGTTAGATTACTAATTATTTTCCAAGAAGCTCTCATTTCTTAATGAAGAGTAGTTCACTTTTAGATAAAAAAGGGGCAAAATAATTCGATGGATAACAAAAAATTTCAAGAAATGATTGATGAATTTACACTTGATAGCGATGCCATAAAAGATGTAGCAGCATCTTTTCGCTATGATATAGAACATGGCGTAAAAGAAACAGGAGAATCTTCTTTACGTATGTTACCATCTTATATCGGTTTACCTACTGGTAAAGAAACAGGAGAATACTTAGCACTTGATTTTGGTGGCACAAATCTTCGTGTAGTTTTAATTCGTTTAGATGGTGAAGGCAAATTCGAAGTTATTAAAAAAGTTGCTAAACCATTAGTTGTACCAGGCGAATATGATTTTATTTGTGCTGATGCAAATGCTGATGAATTATTTGATTTTATCGCTGATATGGTAGAAGAAGCTGTTGATGGCAATCGCGATAAAAAATACTTATTAGGACATACTTTCTCCTTCCCATCTTCTCAGACAAATATTTATAATGCACGTCTTATTATTTGGACTAAAGAATTTGCAACAAAAGGCGTTGAAGGTGAAGTTGTAAATGATTTATTAAAAGCAGCTTTAGCTCGTAAAAATCTTACAAATGTTGAACCAACAGCAGTTATCAATGATACAGTAGCAGTTTTATTAGCAGCTGCATATAAATTAGGTAATGTAAATATTGGTTCTATCTATGCTACAGGTCATAATACATGCTATTATGAAACATTCACTGGTATGGGTAAACCTGCAATGGTTATAAATATGGAATCTGGCGGATTTAATAAACTCGCTATCAATAAATACGATTACAAATTAGATATGGAATCTGAAAAACCATATGAACAACGCTTAGAAAAAATGGTTTCTGGTCGTTATATGGGTGAATTATTATCTTATTGCTTAGATGACGCTTGGAATATTGGCAAAGTAGAATTCACAAGTATTGATATATCCACTATTTTAGCTGATAATAGCGATAATTTAGATGGAGTATGTGATTTATTAAAAGCAAAAATCAATGCAGATATAACTACAGATGATGCTATTTGGGTAAAAGCTTTAGCTGAAACAATCGCTAGCCGTTCTGCAAGATTAGTAGTTGCTACTTACTGTGGTATTATGTGGCATTTATATCCAAATGGTGGCATTCCAAAACAATTTGTAGCTGTAGATGGTTCTGTATATGAAAAAATGCCTACAATAAAAGACAATATGCAAAAAGCTATTTATGAAATTTTAGGCGAAGAAGCTGACAAATTAGAACTTGTATTAGAAAATGGTGGTTCTGCACTTGGTGCAGCACTCGCTGCAGCTATGGAACCTGTTGAATGCTAATTTAAAGAGGAAAAAACAATGAAGCAGTCATTATCGTTAAATTTAAAACAAAAATTGTTAATGACACCAAAACTTCAGCAATCCATAAATATTTTACAATTATCTGCCCATGAATTAGGCGAACTCATCGAAAAAGAATATATGGAAAATCCGACTTTAGAAATAGACTCAAGCTCAGAACATGAGCTTGAGCCTGCTTCTAACTTTGATAAAACTATGGATTTTTTAGAATACTTAAACAAAGATGATGAAAAGCCTGAACCTGTAGCAAATGACGATGATTTTAAAGTAAAAGAGTTCACGAGAAATAATCAGACATTAGAAGAATATTTATCAGAACAAGTGGATTTTACTTTTAACGATAAACAAGAGATAAAAGTAGCTAGATATATCATTGGATTATTAGATGCAGCAGGATATTTAAGAGTGAGTACAGCTGAAATATCATCTTTATTGAAAATAAATGAAAAGATAATAGAAAATGTTTTGGCAAAAATTCAAATATTAGAACCAATAGGAATTGCGGCGAGAGATTTACCAGAGTGTTTAGCTATACAGGCAAAGAAAATTAATGTATATGATGGAATTATAAAAGCTATTATAGATAAATATTTACCAAAAGTAGCTGAGGGAAAAATAAAAGAGATAGCTACATTAGAAAATGTAGAACCTATACAAGTACAAGAGGCGATAGATATAATTCGCACTTTTAACCCAAAACCAGGAGCATCTTTTGGTAAAGAAAATTTAGAATATATTGTACCTGATGTAGTAGTTAGGGATATTAACGGACAGTTAGAAGTAATTATAAATGAAACGAATGTACCTAAATTACGAGTAAACAGTCTTTGCTATAAAAGAGATATATTAGATACGCATAGTAAAAAATATATTGAGCAACATGTAAATTCTGCCATTTGGTTGATTAAAAGTATAGAACAAAGACGTATAACTTTATTGAAAGTAGTAAATGAGATTGTAAAACAACAAGAAATGGTATTTTATAAAGGTTTGTCCTATATGAAGCCTTTACTTATGAAAACTGTTGCTGAAAATATTGGTGTACATGAATCAACTGTTAGTAGAACAGTTGCTAATAAATATATGGAAATGCCTTATGGTATAGTGGCTTTGAAGAAGTTTTTTGCAGGTAGTGTAAGCAAACAAAACGGAGAAGAAGACATAATCGCTGATAAGGTAAAAGCAAAAATAAAAGAACTCATTGAAAATGAAAATAAAGCAAAACCGCTTAGTGACCAACAATTAACAAATATCTTGAATGAAAATGGTATGAAAATATCACGAAGAACAGTTATGAAATATAGGGAACAATTAGGCTTTGCTTCTTCATCTAAACGCAAAAGATATTAGAACTTAAAAATATTTTAAACAGATAGAAGATTGAAGAATTTTCTATCTGTTTTATTTAGTAGGGAGAATAAAGTGAAATTAAAAAAATTTTTTATAAGAACTGTATTAGCTGTAAGTCTTTTAAATTTTATGAATGTAAATTTAACCTTTGCACAAGTTCCTTCCAAACAAGCTTTAGTGCAAACAAAAGAGGCTAAAATAAAAACAGATAAAATGGATAATACAGGTAATATTGATAAAAATACGGATAAAAAAGAAAAAACTACAATATTAGCTAAAGAAGAAAATATCATACCAAGTAAAACTTTAGATAATGCTACTGAAAATAAAATTGAAAATGTAGAGTTTAAGTCAGCTATTTTAAATTGGCCAGAAATCCCAAATGCTGTTATGTATGAATTAATTGTAAAAAATATAGATACGCAAGAAGTATTATTTACAAAATATAATATCTATGCATCTGGCTATCAATTAGATAATAGTGAAATGAATTTATCACAGAATTTAAAATGGCAAGTCAGAGGTTTAGATGAAAATAAAGTGCCAGTATCAGATTATACAAAACCTAGATTATTACACAAGGGGGAAATATATAAGCTCAATTGGCAAAATAAGGGTGATGAATATAAATTAGAAGATTTTAGCCGACGTGAATATACTACATATTTGGTGGCAAAAGATGTAGAAATATCACCGCTAAAAATCACTACTCATTTTGATAAAATGGATTACATGCCAGTTTATCCAGTATATTCATGGGTGCCTGTAAAAAATGCAGACCATTATAAAATAGATGTATTTTATGTACCTAAATATGATTTTAATAATATAGAAAAAATAGCATCATATACTTGCCCACAAGGCATGGATTATTATGATAATAAAGCTTATACAAAAAAAGGACTTTATTTTTTCAATGTACAGGCATATGATAAAAATAACCATAAATTAGCTGAAGCTAAAAATAGTTATTTCACTGTAAAACAAGATAATGTAAAAGTGGCAGCATTAGGCGATAGTATCACTCATGGAGGGGGAGCTGTAAGCACTCCACCTAGTGCAACTTTATATAATTGGGAAACTTATGCTAATTTGCCTGTATTAAATATTGGTTTTAGCGGAAATTTAACCTCAAATATGTTAAATCGTTTTGATAATGATGTATTATCATTTAATCCTAAGATATTAGTTATTATGGGGGGTGTAAATGATATACGTACAGGGGTGAAAGCGGAAACTGTAATCAATAATTTAACATTGATAAAACAAAAATGTCAGCAACATAATATTATTCCTGTATTTTTAACAGTAACTTCTGTAAATCCACCAAGAATGAAATCTGTTATAAATTTAGATATCAGTGAAGGGTGGGATAAGGAACGTTTAAAAATAAATGAATGGATAGAAAAACAACCGTATCATGTAGATGTGGCATCAGGTTTGATGGACGAACAAGGTTATTTAGCAGATAATATGACAACTGATGGTCTGCATCCTGATTTTGAAGGTAAAAAACATATCGGAGAATTAGTAGGTGATTATTTACGAGCTAATTTTCCAGATATTGTAAATAATTGATGGAAATTTAATTTAGGAGCAAATATATGGCAACTGTAGAACAAGTAAAAAAAGCTTTAGTAGCTGTAGAAGAATTATGCGGAAAATGTCCAGTTTGTACGCCTGATTGCCCTGTAGCAATAGCGAAAAGAGCTTTGTCTGGTCTAAAATATGATATAGAAGCGTATGAACAATATCAAAGTGAATTGGATAATGAAATGAATAATGAATTAAAATGATGGTGAGGATTTTATGAAGAAAATGTGTTGGTTAGCAACAGGCGGTACTATAGCTTCACGTCCTAGTGAAAATGGACTTGTACCAGGATTTACAGCTAAAGAAATGTTAGAGATGGTACCGAATTTAAATGATTATGGTCATATAGATTGTTATGATATCATGCAGTTAGATAGCACAAATCTACAACCAGAAGATTGGCAATATATCGCAGGTTATATTGAAAAATTATATGAACAATATGATGGTTTTGTAATAACTCATGGTACAGATACATTGAATTGGACATGTTGTGCGCTTCATTATATGTTGGAGAATTTAGCAAAACCTGTAGTGGTAATTGGTTCACAATTAACTATTGAAGAAGAAAATACTGATGCAAAATTTAATTTAAATGCAGCTTTTGCGATGGCAAGTTCAGAAAAAATAGGTGTATTTGCTGTTTGTGGCGGTCAAATAATAGAAGGTTTATGGGCTAAAAAATTATACAGTGAAGATATGCGTTCAATTCAAAGTATAAATAAAATGCCAGTAGCTACTTTTGAAGGAAATAATATAAAATGGAATGAATATGAAAATTCTCAAGTGAATGGAATTTTTAAAGTTCATAGTGATTTAGAATTAAAAGTAGCGCAAATAAAAATTATGCCAGGATTAGATAGTGAGCTTTTATTTAATTTAGCTAAAATGGGTTATAAAGGTATAGTTATCGAAGCATATGGTGCAGGTGGAATACCTTTTGCCAAAGAGAAACAAAGAGATATTGTAGGCGCTATTGAAGAACTTAGTAAACAAGGTGTAAAAATTGTTTGTACTACACAATGTTTATTTGATGGAGTGCATATGGATAGATATGAAGTTGGTATAAAAGCTTGTAAGGCAGGCGTAATACCAGCAGGAAAATTATCAGTAGAAGCAGCTACAGTAAAATTAATGGTAGATTTAGCAAAAAAATAAGAGCTATAAAAGACAAATAAAAAAAGGAGAAATTGAATTTAAATTCAATTTCTCCTTTTTTATACGATTATTAAATAAATCGTTTTTCAATGTAACGAAGTCTAAAAAATAATAATACAGCAGAAGTAGCAACACCAAGTACCATACTTTGCCAATAAGCAAATGCCCCTTGAGTCATGAAATAGTCAAGAAACATACCTAAAGGTAAGCAAATACCCCAATAAGCAAGCATACTTACATAAAAGGCAGCTTTTACATCTTTGTAACCACGTAAGATACCTTGGATTGGACAAGCAATTGCGTCGAATAATTGCCATGCTGCCGTATAAATTAAGAAATGAGCAATATATGTCAATAAAGTAATATCTGTAGCGTATAAAAGTGCTATATAATCACGGAAGTAAAATACTAAGCCAACAATTGATAATACGCAGAGGAAGGATACAATTAAACCTAGATAAGCATATTTTTTAGCCTCTAAGTATCGCTTAGCCCCTACTTCAATACCAATGATGATTGTTAAAGCTAAAGAAAAGCTCAATGGCAACATATATAAAACACTAGAAAAGCTCATAGCTGCTTGATGAGCTGCTATATAATTTGTACCGAATTTACTGATAAAGATGATGATAAAACCAAATAAACTAGCTTCCATAAAAATACCCATGCCATTAGGAATACCAATGCCTAAATATTCTTTGATACTTTTTAAGGAAAATTTAAAATTGAATAAAGCTAGATTTTTAAATTGAGGATTATTGATAATTATAGCGATAAAAATAAATAGTAAAATATAATAAGTGATTGCAGTTGCTACACCTGCACCGATACCGCCTAATTTAGGGGCACCAAAATTACCATAGATGAAACAATAGTTTAAAAAGGCATTGATAGGTAATGCTAATAGATAAATTTTCATGGAAACAGCAGTGCCTGCTACAGTATCTGTTAAAGAACGAAGTGGGAAAGTCAATAAGCCACCACTTAAACCAATGATTAAAGCTAACATATAGTATTTAGCTATATAATATACATCAGGTTCAAGTGTTAAGATAGCTAAAATATCATCAATAAAGAAGAAATAAGCTAAAAGTAAAATCAATTCGATAATAATAGATAAAATCAGTCCAGAATGAATAACAGTAGCTATGCCATCTTTTTCATTTTTACCAATCAAATGGGCAATTATAGGCGTAGCAGCCATTAAAATACCTGTAGAACTTGCAATAATAGGCATCATAAGGCTTCCACCGATAGATGAACCAGCAAGTTGTTCTGCACCAGCATGACCAGACATTGTAGCATCAAAAAAGTTCATGCCAATGATTGCTAATTGCGTAGCTAATACAGGTAACATAACATTAATAAGTCGGCGTAATCTATACATTGTACGTAAGTTTAACATAGAAAAAACCTCGGTTTGAAATATTTTTTTTCTATTATAAAGTATAGTGTCGCCCTATAGTCAATCTGTTTTTAGAAAAAGATTTTATCTATTTTTTTACAATAAGTTTAATTCTATAATTAATGATTGTATTATATAAATTTTTAAATGATAAGAGTCTGTTAAAAAAGGACAAAATTTTTAAAAGCAATAAAAAAGGGAAATACTTCAAACTACTAAAAAGCCTTTAAATACTAGATTTATCAAGACTTTGAAACACTTTGAAATATTTCCCTGTATCATTTAATTTAATGGCGGAGAGGGTGGGATTCGAACCCACGGTCCCTTTCGGAATCACTGGTTTTCAAGACCAGCTCCTTAAACCACTCGGACACCTCTCCATTAGTTGCTATATAAGTATAGCAAGTTTTTTTTATAGTTGTCAACTATTAATTTAAAAAGTTAAGTGAGAGGAAAAACTATAGTTATTGATATGCTTGATAAGTTATATCATATGAATTATACTTAATTATGCAATATCTTAAATTACAAAGGTTGGTGAATAATTATGGACGAGTATCCGGAGAGTAACAAGTTAAATTATCAAGAAAATAAATATAGAGGATACCTACCCGATTATTTATCAAAGATATTACAAAATTTTTAGTTAAATAATAAATTGTGGTAGGTTTTTTAGAGAAGGGAGAAATCTATCGCAATGTTGAAAATCTATAAATCCATGGAAACAGGTCCTTTAAAGGAATTGACATTAAAATCATTAGAAAAAGGAGCATGGATAAATATAGTTGCGCCTACTCCTTATGAATTGAAAGTAGTAGGTAATTTAACTCAAGTAGAACCAGATTTTTTGCGTTCAGCACTAGATAATGAGGAACGTTCACATACAGATATAGAAGATAATTCGATTATGATTTTGACTAATGTGCCAGTGATGAGAACATTTGAATCTTATGATACTTTGCCATTAGCGATTATCTTGACTCCAGATTATATTATCACTGTATGCTTAGAAGATACGCCTGTGATTTCAGATTTTAATGAAAGAACATATCGTTCTTTTCGCACCTTCAAGAAAACACGCTTTTTATTTCAAATTTTGTACAAATCTGTTACATATTATTTGAAATATCTTCGTCAAATAGATAAACTTTCTGATGAAATTGAAGCTAGATTGCGTGAGTCCACTGAAAATAGAGAGATTTTACGTTTATTGGAATTACAAAAAGCACTTACTTATTTTAATGCTTCTTTGCGTTCTAATGGTGCAGTGCTTGAAAAACTCATGCGCTTGCGCTCTAATCATAGTTTGCAAAATATTATAAAGTTATACGAAGAAGATGAAGATTTACTAGAAGATGTAATTATTGAAAATAAACAGGCTCGTGAAATGGTTGAGATGTATAGTACAATTTTGGCTAGGCTTGCTGATACCTTTTCTTCGATAATGTCGAATAACTTAAACTTAGTAATGCGTTTTTTGGCTGCTATGACAATTATTTTAGCTATACCGACTGTAATCTCTAGCTTTTTTGGTATGAATGTGGAAGTGCCTATGTCAGAAAATCCATTGGCGTTTTTGGATATTTGTATTTTAGCCGTGCTTTTAGCTGGTATCTGTGCGACAGTATTGTGGCGAAAGAATATGTTTTAAAGTAAAGAGGTTTTTATGAGAACTTTGATTGAAGCTAATTTATGTGATGGTGTTATCTATGGCGATAATGTCAATTTAGAATATGTATATATGCCAGCTTCAGAGATAGGTGTGAAAAATCCTATTTGTGTTTTTGAAGAAAATTCTTTACGAGAAGATATTTCCATGAGTGAGGCTTTAACGATTATTCGCAAACGCAGTTTAAAACCTGTGAAGCACCCTAGATTGGGAATTTCTTCTTGTTAATATAAATTATGTTGTATTTTATTATTTTAGTCGGAAAGGATGTGATATATATGATGGCAATATCATCTTCTGATTTACTAAATGAATTTACTATTTATGCTGATAAAGTTGTTGATGAAAAAGAAACATTGATTGTACAACGCAGTAGTGGTAAAAACATTGTAGTAATGTCTATGGAACAATTTAACGAATTACAAAAAGAGATTTTTTTGGCAAAGAATGCTCAAGAAAAAAAGTGAGGTTTTTGCTAAATGGAAGTAAATGATAATGATAAGGAAATAAATTCAGCTTGGCATGTTCATGAAGACGGAACGGTACATGCTCATCATGGACATACACACACGCATACGCAGACAAAAGCTGTATTAAATCGCTTATCAAGAGCTATTGGTCATTTAAGTGCAGTAAAACGTATGGTGGAGCAAAATAGAGATTGTAGTGATGTATTAATTCAATTATCAGCTGTTAATTCAGCGATAAAAAATGTCTCTAAGATAATTTTGCAGGACCATATAGAACATTGTTTAGTAGAAGCGGTAAAGGAAAATGACCAAGAGGCAATTGATAAATTAAAAGAAGCGATTGATAAATTTGTAAAATAAGCAAGGGCAAGTATTTATGAAGGTAAATATTTGCCTTTTGTACTTTTAGTACATTCGTGTACAAGTAGAAAAAAGATTTTTGAATTGATAGAATTAACAATAATATATGAGATAGTAGACTTTTTATTGATAGAATGATAAAATCTTTTAAGAATGAGTAATGTATTTTAAGTACAAGATATTGATAGGATGAATAAGATGGTAACAATAAATGCAAATGCGAAAATAAATCTTACTTTGGATATTTTAGGCAAAAGAACAGATGGTTATCATGAAGTTAGTATGGTTATGCAATCTATTAATTTATTTGATACATTGACTTTTACTAAACTTGATGCAGAAGAAGGTATTATACTTCATGGTGATGTCAAAGGTGTAGCAAAGCCAGAAGATAATTTAATTTATAAAGCAGCAAAATTATTTTTAGATACATATAAGATAAACAGTGGTGTAGAAATTAATTTAATCAAAAGAATACCTGTAGCTGCTGGATTAGCTGGTGGTAGCACAGATGCTGCTGCTGTATTTAGAGGATTAAATGAATTATTTGAAATGAATTTAGGCATTAATGCTTTATGTAAGATGGCAGAACAATTAGGTTCAGATATATCATTTTGCTTGATGGGTGGAACAATGTTAGCGACTGGTAGAGGCGAAATTTTACAAGAAATTTCAGCTATGCCAAAGACAAATATTGTTTTAGTAAAACCAAAAGTAGATGTATCTACAGCATGGGTATATAAAAATTATCATAAAGTGCAAGATAGTGTAATTCATCCTGATAATAAAGCAATGCGCAAATCTTTAATAAAAAAAGATTTACAAGGTATTTGTAAAGCTTTAGGCAATGTCTTAGAATATGTAACTATCCCAGAATATCCTGAGATAGCTAAAATAAAACAAAAACTTTCTGATTATGGAGCAATGGCTGTAATGATGTCTGGCAGTGGTCCAACAGTTTTTGCCATTGTAGAAGATAGTCAAAAAGCAAAAGATATAGTAAGTAAAATACAGTTGGATTTTGATGCAGATGTATTTGCTGTAGAAACAGCAGAAAAAAATTTTTAATGGAGGAATAAACATGAGCAATAAACTTACACCGATAAAGTTAGATAGTTATCAACCTTTACGTGAAGTAGTTTTTGAAACTTTGCGTGATGCTATAAGAAAAGGTATTTTAAAACCAGGCGAACGCTTAATGGAAATTCATTTAGCTGAACAACTAGGTGTTAGTCGTACTCCTGTTAGAGAGGCAATTCGTAAATTGGAATTAGAAGGCTATGTAATTATGATGCCTCGCCGTGGTACATATGTATCCAATTTATCCATTAAAGATATTAATGAAGTTTTTGAAATTAGAACTTCACTAGATTCTTTAGCTAGTGGACTTGCTGCTGAACGTATCACTGATGAAGAACTTGAACATTTACAAAGATTATTAGTTGTCATTGGTGAAGCTATAAAAGAAAAAAATATGGAAAAAATCGTTGAAGCTGATACAAAATTCCATGATATTTTATATCAAGCAAGCAGAAATAATCGTTTAGTAGGTATTATTTATAATTTACGCGAACAATTGACAAGTTTCCGTGCAAAATCCATGGCTTATCCTGGTCGTTTGGAAGAAACTTTAGAAGAACACCGTCGTATAGTAGATACTATTGCTCAAGGTGATGCAGTTGCTGCACAAAAAGCTTCTGAATATCACATGGAACGTTCTGAACATACTTTATTGCTTAGTATGGAAGATAAAGATGGCAATATGTAAAATAAAAAATAAATGCTAAAGATTTTTTTTAGATATGATTTATATATGATATAATAAACTTAGATAAGTTTTTATTTGATATACAGTATAAGATTTTTTGCTAAGATAATAGCAAAATGAATTTTATAGATAATAAACCATGGGATGCATGGGGTTTGCTTGATATGAAAACATCAAGAAGTTTCTATTTTATAATTGCAAATGAAATGAGATAGAAATACATCACATATACAATAAAGGAAAGTGAATTTTAAGGTGAAATCAGAAGGATTAATTACCATAATTTTAGCCGCAGGTAAAGGCACTCGCATGAAATCTAAATTACCAAAAGTACTCCATTGTGCAGGTGGAAAGCCAATGGTAGAACATGTACTTGATGCTGCTAAAAGTGCTGGTTCCACACGTAATATAGTCGTAGTAGGCTTTGGTCGTGAACAAGTACAAGCTGTTTTAGGCGATAAAGCTGAAATCGTTTTACAAGAAGAACAATTAGGTACAGGTCATGCTGTAATGCAGGCAGAACCATTAATCAAAGATAAAAATACTGCTATAATGGTTTTATGTGGCGATACTCCACTTGTTACAGGTGCTACATTAAAAAAATTCTATGAAGAACATGTACAATCAGGAGCTAAAGCCTCTGTACTTACAACATTTATGCCAGATCCATTTGGCTATGGACGTGTAATTCGTTTAGTAGATGGTTCTGTAGAAAAAATCGTAGAACAAAAAGATGCTAGCGAACGTGAACTTGCAATCAATGAAATCAATACAGGAATTTATTGTTTTAATGCCGAAGCTTTATTTGCTAGCTTGAAAAAAGTAAATAACAATAACGCTCAAGGCGAATATTATTTACCAGATGTTTTATCTATTTTACGTAAAGAAAAACAGAAAATAAATGCTTCTATCGCTGATAATTATGAAGAAACATTAGGTATAAATTCTCGTGAACAATTAGCAAATGCTGAAAAAATCATTCGTCAGCGCAAAAATAAAGAATTAATGGCTCAAGGGGTAACTTTAATGGACCCTAATAGCACTTATGTAGATGTTGACGTTGAAATTGGACAAGATACTATAATCTATCCATCTACTTGGATTGAAGGCAATAGTAAAATTGGTGAAGGCTGCAAACTTGGACCAAATTCACATTTCAAAAATACAGTTATGGGCGATAATGTAGAAGCTATGTTTAGTTTTACTGAAGACTGTGAAATCGCAGATGATGTAAAAATGGGACCATATGTACACATTCGTCCAAATACAAAACTTGCACATAAAGTAAAAATTGGTAACTTCGTAGAAGTTAAAAATTCTAATATTGGTGAAGGCTCTAAATTACCTCACTTGAGCTATATTGGAGATACTGATATGGGCTCTGGTGTAAATATGGGTTGTGGTACAATCACTGTAAATTATGATGGAAAAAATAAATTCCGTACTATAATAGGTGATGATTGCTTTATTGGTTGCAACTCAAATCTTGTAGCTCCAGTTAAAGTAAATAATGGTGCTTATGTAGGTGCAGGTTCTACAATTACTAAAGAAGTTCCAGAAAACGCACTTGCAATCGCACGTGAAAGACAGAAAAATATTGAAGGCTGGAAAGACAAAAGAAAATAACTAAGAAATTTAGTTAGTATAATAGTTTAATTTATATTTTATTTTGGTAGCAATGTAGCATAACTACATTTCTATATATTATTATTATTTATTATATTTTTAACAGATTTCAGGAGGAGTAAAATGAACTTCGATACCTCAAAATTATGTATTCTCACTGGTAATGCAAATCCAAAATTAGCAGAAGAAGTAGCACAGTATATCGGTGTGGAATTATGTCATGCTTTTGTAGGTCACTTCAATAATGGTGAAACTCAAGTAATGATTAGTGACAGTATTCGTGGTAAGGATGTATTTATTATTCAGCCAACTAGCCAACCAGTAAATGACAATCTTATGGAATTACTCGTTATGGCTGATGCTTGCCGTCGTGCATCTGCACAAAGCATTAATGCGGTTGTACCATATTATGCTTATTCTCGTCAAGACCGTAAAACTCGTGGTCGCGAACCTATTTCTGCAAAATTAGTAGCTAATCTTATGACTACAGCTGGTATTGACCGTGTAATCACTGTTGATTTACATGCAGGTCAAATCCAAGGTTTCTTTGATATCCCAGTAGACCATCTTGCAGCAGCTCCACTTCTTGCAGCTTATATCCAAGCTAAAAATCTTGAAGATGTAGTAGTTGTTTCTCCTGACCTTGGTGGTGTAACACGCGCTCGTGCTTTAGCAGACCGTTTAAAAGCACCTATTGCTATTATTGAAAAACGCCGTCCAATGCCAGGTTGCGCTAAAGTTATGAATTTAATTGGTGAAGTAAAAGATAAAAATTGCGTTATCATTGATGATATCGTAGATACAGCAGGTTCTTTATGTGAAGGTGCTAAAGCACTTGTTAAACATGGTGCAAAATCCGTTTATGCTTGTTGTACTCATGGTATCTTAAGTGATCCAGCAGTTCAGCGTATTGAAGATTCTCCAATGGAAGAGTTAATTATTACAAATACTATTCCATTACCTGAAGAAAAACATTCTAGCAAAATTGTTTCTGTATCTATGGCTCCACCTATAGGTGAAGTAATTTCCCGTATTTATCAGAAAAAATCTGTAAGTAAACTTTTCGATGCAATTGATATCGTAAAAGGTAAAGGCTGATAATCAAATAAAAATATAAAAGAGGTCTCTACAAAGAGACCTCTTTTGCGAATAAGGATAAATTTTTTATTGATTGTTTCAGCTTAAATTCAGTTTTAAATCTTATATTGGAAAAATAATAAACAAATAGGAGGGATTTTATAATTTATGTTTACCCTAGAAATTATAAAAGCTATTGTTTTAGGGATTGTTGAAGGTCTAACAGAATGGTTACCTGTAAGTAGTACAGGTCATATGATTTTAGTTGATGAATTTATGTCTTTAAATGTAAGTAAAGCATTTATGGATATGTTCTTAGTAGTTATTCAGTTAGGTGCAATTTTAGCTGTAGTTGCTTTAAATTTTGATAGACTAAATCCATTTTCAAAAAGAAAAACATATTTGAAAAAAAGACAAACCATTTCTTTATGGGGAAAAGTAATCGTTGGCTGTATTCCTGCTGCTGTAATTGGTTTAGCTTTTAATGATTATATGGAAGAGCATTTTATGAATGCACAAGTAGTAGCATTCACTTTGATTTTATATGGGGTATTATTTATTATAGTTGAAAATTATAATAAACATAGAACACCAAGCATCAAAGATATTGACTATTTAGATTATAAAACAGCATTGATAATAGGTTTCTTTCAGGTATTGTCTTTAGTGCCAGGTACATCTCGTTCTGGTTCCACTATTTTAGGTGGTATTTTATTTGGAACTTCTCGTGTGGTAGCTACAGAATATACATTCTTTTTAGCTATTCCTGTTATGTTTGGTGCTAGTGCATTAAAACTATTTAAATTTGGTTTTAATTATACTTTTGAAGAAGTTATTCTATTATTAGTGGGTATGGTAGTAGCTTTTATAGTTTCTATTATTTCTATTAAATTCTTACTTCGTTATGTAAGAACAAATGACTTTAAAGCATTTGGCTGGTATCGTATAATTTTAGGTCTAATTGTATTTGCATATTTTTATTTCCAAGGATAAAAGGATAATTTCTTTTTAAGCATAAGAGTGAATATAAATAAAAGGATAAGAGTTGAAATAAATCAATTCTTATCCTTTTTATTTTGTCATTATTTATTATTTAATGGTAAGAGAAGCCTTTACCATTTACTTCAGAAGCATTAGAGATAATAAAGAAGGCTTTTTTATCTATATTTAAAGCTATCTCTTTAATTTTACTTAATTGCGTAAGATTTACTACGATATAAAGTATTTTCTTTTTAGTATGTGTATAGCCACCTTCACCATTGATTAAGGTAACACCACGTCCTAATTCAAGCATGATAAGTCCTGCAATTTGTTCAGACTTATCGGAAATAATCATGATGGATTTTCGTTTATTGAAACCAGTAACAATGCGGTTATCAACTTCACCCATGATGTACATGTAGATTAAAGTGTAAATAGCTACTTCAAAATTGAATAGACAAAGACCACAAAGTACGATGATACAATTTAAAGCAAAAATCATTGTACCGATATTATAAGAATAAAGTTTCTTGATTAAAGCTGCAATTACATCGGCACCACCAGTATTAGCATTTGCACGTAAGATAAGACCAAAGCCAATACCAGAAACTACACCAGCAACGATAGCTGACAACATAGGATTATTATGTAGTGGAGTATATGGTGTTAAGAATGATGTTAAATCAATGAAGAATGAGTATAGACCTGTACCTAATATTGTGTTGAAAAAATATAGTCTTCCAAAAAAATGATAGGCAATATATAAAATTGGAATGTTGAAGATGATATTTTGAATACCGATAGGTAAATCAAATAAATAGTGGAGAATAATGGCAATCCCTGTAAGTCCGCCAGAGAGAAAATGATTAGGAATTAAGAATAAATTACATGATATGGCAGAAATAAGAGCACCAATGACGATCATTGCATACTGGATAATATATTTTTTCATAAAATACCTCTAAAATAATATAAAATCTAAATCAATATTCAACATTATATAGCAAAATAGGTATTTAGCAAGTAGTTTTTTTATTATTTTACATATTTTATAAAATTTTTTAGGAAAAAGTGTAAGTAAATGTACATTACAATCTGCGTTTAGCTATAGCATTACGCATTTTTTTGATATTAGTGAAGTTTTTTGTAACATTTTTTTGATATACACCCATATATAGAATATCTACTATGGCCATGTGTATTAATCGTGAAGCAACAGCTTCAGATTTATAGGCGATTTCGCGACCCATACCATGCAATACAACATCAGCTAATTTACAAAGAGGAGAGTTCATATAACTTGTTATGGCAATTATAGGAACATTATTATTGTGAGCTAATTCTATAGCTTGTAGAAGGTCAATATTGGCTCCTGTATGAGATACACAGATGATTAAATCTTTTTCTGTGAGTAGAGAAGAAGCTGTAACTTGCATATGCAAATCATTATAGGCTTTTATAGGAATGCCAAAACGCATAAAACGTGTTTCGATATCTTGGCAGACTGTAAAAGAATTACCAAAGCCATATACACAGATTTGATGAGCATTTTTTATTAACTGAACAGCTTTTTCTAATTGTTTAAAATCGATTAATTTTAAAGTGTCTTGCAGTCCATCAGTGATGGAAGAAAAAAGTTTTTCAGCAATTAATTTATAGGAATCATTGGGATTTATTTCTTGAGATACTAATTCATCTTGGCTATATACTTCACTAGCTAAGGCTATTTTTAAACTTTGTAGACCGCTAAAACCTAATTTTTTACAAAAACGAGAAATAGTAATTTCCGAACTTTGAGTATTGCTGGCTAAATCGGAGATAGTTTGACTCATGACAGTTTTTAAATTGGCAAGGATATAATCTATGATGCGTTTTTCTGATTTTGTCATATTATTATAATTGCTACGCATTAATGTTAAGATAGATGTATTTGTCTCCATGATATTCACCTCAAAATTTTTCTTAATGTAATTATAACAACAAAATATAGTGATAGTATAGAATAAGATTGATAAAAATGATATAAAAATATCAAAAATAAAAAATAAAATGAAAAATATATTGCATAATAAAGCTTTATTTGTTATAATTTGCTTGTGTTAGTAAATAAAGAAATTACATAAATTAATGATTTTTCAGTTTATTTATAATGATTTAGGGAAAGGGCGGTTTTAATGTTGGATTTTAGTAATACAAGAAGTTGTATTTGGATTGGGGTAGATGTAGGTACTACAGGAGTTAGAGCGATTGCTTATCAAAAAGATGGATTGAGTTTATGTAGTACAGATGAATTTTATCCGTTAGAAACACCATATCCAGATTGGGCTGAGCAAAATCCTGAGATTATATATAAAGCAATTGAAAAAGTTGTACGTGAAGTAGCTAATACTTTAATTTATAAAGGTAAAAATGTATCTGGTATAGCTATTAGTACTGTTATGCATAGCTTTGCACCGGCTAATGAAAATCGTGAATTATTGAGCAATATGATAACTTGGGCAGATAGTCGTTCAGTAGGTATTGTTAATGAATTAAAAAAAGATGAAGCCTTAGTAAAAGGTTTTTATGAAAGAACATGTTGTCCAACTCATTCTTGTTATCCATTTTTGAAAATTTTATGGGTGAGAAAAAATTATCCTGATGTATTTGCCAAAATGAGATATATCTATTCTTTAAAAGATTATATTTTTGAAAAAATGACAGGTGAATGGGTAGTTGATAAATCTTCAGCTTCTGCAAGTGGTTTATATAATGCGCATAAAATGGATTGGGACGAAGAAATTTTAAATTATGCGGGAATAACAAGAGAACAATTACCACCTGTTGTATCTACAACTTATCAGAGTAAATTGACAGATAGTGCAGCACAAAGATTGAATTTACCAGAAAATTTACCTGTAGTTATTGGTGCTACTGATGGTGTATTGGTAAATGTGGGAATTGGTGCTATTGAAGATGGTCAGTTAAGTGCGACAATTGGCACAAGTGGAGCGATTAGAATGCTTACAAAAACACCAAAGGTGGATAGTTTGGGGCGTACATGGTGTTATAACTTGACTGATGATATGTGGGTTGCAGGTGGTGCTATAAATAATGGGGGCATCATCATGAGATGGCTTCGAGATAAAGTTTGCCATTATAGCAATCATCGTTTAGAAGATATCGATATTGACCCATATGATTTAATGACGCTTAAAGCTTCTAAAATTCCAGCTGGAGCAGAAGGATTATTGTTGTTGCCATTTTTTACAGGTGAACGTGCACCATATTGGAATTCTGAGCTTCGTGGAATGTTTTTTGGCTTATCTTTAAATCACAGTCGTTCTCATATGATTAGAGCTGGCATGGAAGGTATATGTTTTAGTTTAAATTGTGTACTAAGTGCTTTAAAAGATTTTGGTCAGGTAAAAGATATTCGCGTCAGTGGTAGTTTTACAAAATCACCATTATGGTTACAAATTATGGCTGATATCTTTGGCGAACATATAACTTTACCTCAAAATAGTGAAGGAGCAGCTTTTGGGGCAGCTGTTTTAGGTTTCATAGCTAGTGGTGAGATGAAAGATATCTCAGATACTGCAAGTTTAATTAAACCGAAGAAAGTATATAAACCACAAGCAGAAAATAAAGAAGTTTATGAAGAACTTTTTGATATCTATAGCAGTTTATATGAAAAATTACAACCTGATTTTGCACGCATAACTACGTATCAAAATAAAATGTATAAATAATAAAAATATATAAAGAGAGAGGGTTTTGATTATGCCATTAGCTATATTGGCTGTGGGGATTATTATTTTATTTATACTTATTGTAAAGTGTAAATTAAATAGTTTTTTATCTTTAATTTTTGTAGCAATTTTTATGGGCTTTGCTTTAGGTTTACCAGTAGATGCTATCGTACCATCTATAACTAAGGGGTTAGGTGGTACATTAGGAGGTCTGGCAATAGTCGTAAGTTTTGGGGCTATGCTTGGTAAATTGATGGCTGATAGTGGGGGAGTACAAAGAATAGCCACTACATTGATTTCTATGTTCGGGGTAAAAATGTTCGTTGGGCTGTTTGCTTAACAGGTTTTGTTGTAGGTATTGCACTTTTTTATGAAATCGGCTTTGTACTTTTAATTCCATTAGTATTTACGATTGCAGCGGAAGCAAAGGTTAATCTTTTAGAAGTTGGTATTCCGATGGCAGCTTCTTTATCTGTGGCACATGGATTTTTACCACCTCACCCAGGACCAACAGCGATTGCAGTTATTTTTAATGCAGACTTAGGGACTACTTTGATTTATGGCTTTATCATTGCAGTGCCAACAGTTATCTTAGCAGGACCACTTTATTATAATTTTGTTAAAGATTTGAAACCGGAATTTCCAAAAGGTTTATACAATCCTAAAATTTTCAAAGAAGATGAAATTCATTGTTTTTTATTGTATTATATTTTTAATAGTTATATAATACTTTTATGAAAT
>ERZ836877.1004-NODE-1004-length-45252-cov-17.445472_pt1 | contig 45252 bp, 27 predicted proteins | sample MGYA00519469_ERZ836877 | MGnify/ENA primary metagenome ERZ836877 (study PRJEB31850, sample SAMEA3708809) | human gut metagenome | biome: human gut; feature: human-associated habitat; material: faeces | place: China | collected 2014 ...
ATCCAAAGGAACTTGATGTCGGCATTGATCTGGGCGTGGTTCATGCGGTGGCTACCAGCGACGGTCAGTTTTTTGATTTCAATACGGGCAGAATCAAGGAGCTCGAAAAAGAGATTGTTCGCTATCAACGCAAATTGGCGTTGAACAGAGCATCGCGCCAGAAGCTTGCCAAGGCCGGACGAGCAGAAGCCTTCGATAAAACGAAGCCGAGCCGCAAACGCAGGAGATTGTTGGAAAAACTGCAAAAGCTGCACAGACGAGTTCGTCATATTCGCCGTGACTTTCAGATGAAAACCGCGCACACGCTCGCGCAGGAGTATGGCTGCGTGTACGTGGAGGATCTGAAGACACGCAATATGACGAAGAGTGCCAAAGGCACGCTCGAGAATCCGGGTAAAAACGTCAAACAGAAATCCGGCTTGAATCGGGCGATTCTGAGAACGGGCTTTTTTGGCATGCGGCAAGCGATCGAATGGCAGCAATACAAGGCCGGGGGCTATGTGGTTGCCGTTCCTGCTGCCTATACGAGTTGCGAGTGTCCGTCATGCACGTGTACGGATAAGCGAAATCGACCGCGTCAAGCGCAGTTTCGCTGTATCAGTTGCGGCTACGAAAACAATGCCGACATTGTCGGCGCGATCAACGTGAGGAGGAAGGGCCGGACAGGTCCGAGCGCACACGATAAAAAGCGCATCGCTCGTGAAGTGAGCGCAGGAGCCGACGTGCCTTTTGCACGAAACTCCGGCGCCAACAGCGAGAACCAACCTCTTGGAGTTGCGTAAGCCACTCCGAAGGAGTCCTCTGATTTCAATCAGGGGCGGACGTCAATGTTCCAAAACTGTTTGGTGAACCCGATCTCAAACGCCGTGAAGTAACACTCCCGTTAGTAACATCGTTGTTACTAACAAAGCCGTTACTTCGCCTATCTCTTTTCTCATCACCTCTTTGCAAGCGATCACTCTTCTGGCACAATTGCCGCCGATCAAACGGATTTCCCAGTGTTTACCGTGACCTTCGGGTCAATCAAACCTGAACTACAAACCACCCCGACGCGGGCGTTTGCCTGCGCGGATGCAAGAGTGTGGAGCCTACCCATTGCGGTGGACTCTTCTTGTCGTTTCGGTGGGTTTTCGCCTGTTGTCGGTTTCAAACACCCTCAACTTCAAAAGGAAAACCCATGCCCATGACATTTACCTCCTGCATCCCGGCTCAAAACTTCGGACTTGCGTCCGAGACAACGATCCCGGGGTTTCAGCCTTTGCAGCTTTCCCCTCCTGCGCCCGCTCAATGCGTTGCCGTCGACCCGTGCCACGTCTTTGAAGAATCGTTTCTTGAAGACTTTGTGCTGTGGTGGACATGGCGCGACACCCGTACGCCGCTCTACATCGCAGGGCCCACGGGATGCGGCAAGACAACCTCCGTTCTTCAGTTTCTCGCACGCGTCAATGTTCCGGTTATCTCCGTGACCTGTTCGCGTCGCTTTGTGAAGGACGATCTTGTCGGTCGCTGGGGAGCACACGAAGGAAGCTTTGCCTGGATCGACGGCCCCGCGACCATCGCGTGGAAAACGGGAGCCGTGCTGCTCATCAACGAATTTTCGCTGGCGCCACCCGAAGTCTGGGTGGGTGCCAACGACATCTTCGAGGGGCAGCCCATCACGATCGAGAAGACAGGTTTGAGCATACCGAGACACGACAACGCCCGGGTCATCGTCACCGACAACTGCCGTTGCGGAACGTTGCCTGAATCGGCCTACAGCTCGCGCAATCAGCAAGACGTCAGTACGTGCGATCGCTTCTGGCACCTTCAGGCCTCCTGGCCCTCGCCGGAAGTGGAAACACGCATCGTTCTTGCGCGCTGTGAGCGTGTCGTGCCCGGCGGATTGCCGGCCCCTGCGCCCGACATTCTTGCCCGGTGTGCCGCCCGCTTTGCCCAAGCCACGCGCACGAATCCGGCTCGAGAGACGGATTTCGCTAGCGACGATGTGCCTCCGGCATTGAGCACCCGCGTGCTGATTCGCCTGTGCGAAATCTTCACGCAGTTGCTTGCTAGCGGTATCGCTCCCGATCAGGCGCTCGCGCGAGCTGTCAGGCTTGCCATCGGCAGCGCCCTGACGGATCAAGCGTGTTTGGCGCTTATGGAGCTTGCGGCATTTCACTTTGCTCCGCTCTTTGAGTCACTGGGCTCTGCGGCCAAAAAGTGTCGTCGCCAAGCGCGGCTGCCGACGCTTGACTAAGCCGCCGCCCGACTCTTCGACCACCTCCTTTCTTTGCGGTTTTCCCCCGAAGAACAGTCCTCTCGACTCTTCCGACCCCGTTCTCCGTCCTTCCGGCTCAAGATCCGTGACTTGTCTGCGACGCGCTTTATCAGCACGTCTTCGACAAGCGTCGGGTTCTTTTGCGCGCGCAACGGACCGCAACGGGGTCTTTTCTTTTGGAAATTCCCGATGCAGCTCGACCCCCGCCCCGAACCTGCACCCATGACAGACGCCGAAATCGCAAAACTCATCCCTCCGAAAGGAAAAGAGAGTTTTGTGCATTGGTACTTCATGCACATTGATCTTGAACCCGACTGGAGAACCGCCATGCCTTCCTGCGGACCTCGCTTTAGCGAGCTCACGGACAGGCAGTTTGCGGATCTATACGGAGAAAGCTTTCAAGCCAAAACGGCTCGCCTTGAAAACATCGATGCCGGACGCGGCACTGCGTCCCAATTGCCTCAAAAGGCTTCGCGCGGGACCCATCCTCCCAAACGGTGTTTTCGCGGACGCTTTAAGCGCACGCAACGGCGAACTGTCAAAGCTGTAGATAAAACCGTCTGAGTCAATCGTCGCCTAAGGCTTTGCCTCGGCCGGTTTGCCGACTGAAACGTCTGCGGTTTGTTTCTTTGCTCTCTGCCTTTTTCCTGACACGCTCTTGTTCCGGCAACGGACGAGGCGTTCGGGAAAAAGGCGAGCGTGAAGATTTCCTGCTTTCCGTCCGTTTTTCCTCTTTTCAACCCCACCGCATGCCGCTTCGCCCGAAAATCAGCGCATCCTCGCCCGTTCGGAACCGATATTCTCAGTCGACCGGCAGCAACGGTGTGCCTGACTCCAACGCATCATTTGACGTGCTCGCCGAACGGCTTCTGCAACGGCTGTGTTTGACGGCAGACTTTCGAAACGGTTTTCTGAAGACCATGGATGCCGCCTTAAACGGTCTTTCCTGCGCCGACAAAACTCGAATTCAAAACCTTTGTCTGGTACTTCTTCGTTCGATTCCGGACTCTGAACTCTCCGGCAATTTGCGACTGATCGAAAAGCTCCTTTCCGTGGCTGCCGTGCTTTTGCGTTCGGTTTCCCAAGACGGCGCCTTATTTGACGCCGAAACACAAAGTCTGCTGCAGGCTATGCTTGAAAACGAAGTAGAACTCACGCGGATTTATCGGACGCACCAACGAAGCGGTCTGAACGCCCTTGTACTGCTGTCGGGCTTTTACGCAGCCGTTCAAACCAATCGAGACGAGCCACAAACGGCAGCCTTTGGCCGCCTTCTATTCGTGCGGCATTCGTTTTTTGCGTTCGTTTCGTCGACCTCCACGACAACACTCTTGCGAACGCTCACGATCGTGCGCGTCTTTCCTCAAGAGAAGTCCCCCGTGCGGCTTTTTTTGTCACCCGAATTTTTCGCGCCCATTTTTCATAGCCACCTGCACAGCCACCCTCTTTCGTTTGTCAACGACCTGCCCCACACCAATGCACCGGCCTCGCGCGAAAGAGAACTCCTGCAGCTTTTGTCACATGCCGGTCTTGTTGGCGCCACGCATCGGGTTAGACGCTGGACCGACGCCGGGCGATCGACTGTTGAGAGCCTTTGGGAACTGCGCCGTGCAGTCGTCAGACGCCTCTTTACGCTTGTCACCTCCGAGACAGCTGCAGTCTTGCATGGCGCCGCCTATGACTTCCTGCAGTTGGAAAGCGATGCTCAGCGTGTCATTGCAGCTCCGGACAGTTCCGGCGAATTGAAAAGCACCTCGAAAACCCCAGCACCGGAGGTTTTGTGTCATCCGGTGATGAACGGCGCGGTGGCCGGCGTCGGTTTACCCTCCTGGGCCAATGCCGTGCTCGTCCGAGCTCTCGCACGCGTCGACGAAACCGTCAAAACCGATCACTGCATCAGGCACTTTTTCGTCATCGAGCTTGAAACACAGGACAACATTCGCGTTGCGTCAGCCTCGAAGAACTTGCCCAAAACTCCGTCCGAGCCCGTCGACTCTCGCACGGAGTTTCTTTCAGCCTTAAACAGAACACTCGAAACGGAAACGGCCGATCGTCATTTCTTGCCTGCGCTTCCCGCCGGGCTGTTCGTGCCTGCCCGCCTCTTTGCAACGCCACCGGTACTTTGGCTCGCTCCTTTGGAAGCGCTCGGACTTGCCGTGACCTGCACGCGTCCGAAGGCAACCGTCACGCCTTTCGAGGAGAAAGAAGGAACTTCCCTGCCATCGCGTCGCAAAGAAAGTCACCCGTGTGAGCCCGGCGTGCTCTTTCCCTTTTTCGACTCTGTGGGTACCGCCCGCTGGTGGCTGGAACAAATCGGTGAACGTTCTCACACCAACGGCGAACAAGCCTCTCGCCGCCGTCTTTTGAAGCATTTTCTTCTGACGGACGTCATGGCGCGACTGCTGCGAATCCTTGTGTTGCACGCTCGCCAAGCCGATCAAAGCGTCGGCCATCGCATCCTCGGCCAAACCGCGGCGCTTGCCGATACCCCGACGAGCGAGACGCTGCAGCGAGAACTCAAAAAGTTTCTACCCGTTCAACATTTTCGCAAAGTCTGTGCCGCCTCCTTTGCCGAATTGGCTCACGGTTTTCTGGCGCACGACCTGCAGCACAAGGGCCGAACCGACGTCGCCACCGGACTCGAAGCTGTGATCGAAGCCCAAAAACGACAGTTGGCCAGCGCCCGCAGCAAACGGCTCAAACGCATTGCGGCTCGACCCGATCCTTAACCGTTGAATTCTTTCGGATTTTCTCGTATGTCTTTAATCAAATTCTTTACCCACCGACGGCGTTCGATTTTTACGGCCGGCACCGATGCGGTGCGTGCCGACACGTGGCGCCCCGCCGTCGAGTTGTGGCCGGCGGCAGCCTGGAGTCTCACTGCAGCTGCAGCCTTGAGCATGACACTTACTGCAATGACGCCGCCCGTGCCGGCTCTGCCCATGGGGTTAGCCGCGGGGGTGTTGGGTACGCTGCGGCTACGATCTGCTTTGGGCGTTCTCAAAGATCGTGCGGCCTTGGCGGGCAGCGCACTGGAACTCATCTCCTCCCGATCCTTTGCCCGACGGCTTTTACGCGCTCGTCGCGACATGGCCCGCAAGGGCGACACCGAAACCTTTGCTCCGGTCTGGTTCGGGCGAGGCTTTGACTGGGGGCCCGAGCACGCCCAAAAGCTCTATGAACTCTCCAAAATCGATGTCAACCGCCTGCTGCCCGCCCGTGCGCTTTGCAAACTTTTGACCGGTACCGAGCCCAAAGATCCCCGTACGGTGGGGCTTTCTGCCATTGACGGGTTGGAGAGCCACAAAACGGATATCTGGGTGTCGGAAAAAACCTTGGAAGGCGGCACGCTCATTGTGGGAACGACGCAGGCGGGCAAAGGTGTGCTTTTGACGAGTCTTGTGACGCAAGCGATTCTGCGCGGCGAATCCGTCATCGTGATTGACCCCAAGATGAGTTCGCGTCTGCAAAACGCCGTGACGGCTGCGGCAAAACTCGCTCACCGCAGTGCCCCGCTTTTCTTTCACCCCAACCATCCCGAGGGGCTTCGCATCAATCCGCTGACGCACTTTGAGCGTCCGAGTGAAATCGCAAGCCGCATCACCGCCGTCATGTCTGACTCGGGCCCCTTTACGTCGTTTGCCTGGTCAGCCGTCAACGTTGTCGTCGACCTGCTCGTTCATGTCGGGCAAACGCCCTCGATTGCCGCGATCGAATCGGTACTCACCGGTGACTTCGAAGATTTGCTTTTAGAAGCGGCAGAACTTGACTGCGGCGAGGACTATTTCGACATGCTCGTCTCGGAGGCCAAAGTCAAGGGTAAAAAAGGTCGCGAGGGCGTGCTTGACGTTCTAGAACGGGCCAGAGCCGAAGAAAGACTCTCGGAGGCAACCCTCAAGGGCGCGTCAACCTATGCCCACGACCCCGTGCATTTTGCGAAGATCACGGCGAGCCTCATGCCGGTTCTGGCAATGCTCACCTCCGGAGCGTTGCGACAAACCCTCTCGCCTCGCGACGACGATCCGCTCGCCATGAGTCTTTCGGAAATCATCGCCCAGCGAAAGATTCTCTATGTGTGCCTCAATTCGCTCCCGGACCCGACTGTTGCGGGCGCCATCGGTTCGATGCTTCTTGCCGACCTCGCCTCCTGCGCGGGCGAACGTTACAACAACACGTCCATCTCCCGAAACACTGTCAGTCTCTTCGTAGACGAGTGCTCAAACACGATTAGTCGCTCGCTTATCGAAATCCTCAACAAAGGCGCTGAATCGGGGCTTCGAACCACTTGCGCCATGCAGACCGTAGCCGACCTGGCCGCCCGTCTGGGCTCAACTGATGAAGCGCGCATGGCGCTTGGCAACTTCAATAGCCTCGTGGCCCTGCGCACCAAAGATCGGCTCACGCAGGAATTCGTCGCCGAAACGTTCGGGCGCACCTACATCGCCAACACGGCCGCAACACTCACGAGCGCTTCGGATACGGCACACCCGGGGCACTTTACGGCAGGCGCTTCGCGTCAAATCACAGCCTCCCGCGAAGAAATCATTCCGTGCGACGTACTCGGCAAACTCCCCAACTGCGAATTTTTTGCCTCGCTTGCCGGCGGCCGCCTCATCAAAGGTCGCACACCGATTCTGATCCCGGACGAGGATCTGTTATGCAAATAACGCTTCTAACTTTTCGAAAGGTAGCGCAATGACCGCCAAACCCATCGGCACCTTTGCCCGCAACTGCTTTCTGTTGATTTTCGTCCTGTGGCTTGCCGTCTTTTGCTTTGCCTCGGGCTCTTCCGTCGAGTCGGTTTTTGAAAAGGAAAGCGTCGCTTGTCAAGCTCACTGCCGCGCACAGCTTGAAAACCGATTGCAGTCAATCAACGGTTGGTTTGATGCGCTGCGCAGAACAGTTCACTCTGCCATTGTGTCAATACCGACAACCGACGAAACGTTTGCGCCCATCGAGGCTGAGATTTGCAACGGCGTTCAGACAACAGTTTTCAATCGTCTGCATGCCGTGCAGGAACTCATTTGTCTTGTGAGTCTTCGGCTGGAGGTTTTCAAATGCGTCTTCGGCCTTATCGCACTGCTCGCCGTGGCCACTGTGATTGATGCCGCAAGCCTGCGCTCAATTGCGCATCATACGTTTGATGCCTCGCGTCCGGCCGTGAGTTTTACCTCTGCGTTGGGCTTTTTGGGAGCGCTTACTCTGGGGGCCGCCTTAGTTTTGATGCCTTTTACCGGAGCTGCTGCTGCGGGGCTTTCTGTGATTGCCATCGGATGCACGGGCCTGCACACATGGGTCCGGTATTTCCACAAGCTCTGAGTCTTACCAATCGACTCGATCCGCTTTGGCGCCCGCACAAGTGCCGAGTGTGTTTCGGCACAAACGAAAAGCTCCCGGCCAATCCAAACCCAGGACAGATCGGCTCGAGAGCTAAAGACTGTCAGCTGAGCCATGCCCGTATCGGGCAAACCGAATCGGGCGATGGCTCTTTGCGACGGACCGATTAGAAGGCGTACTTCGCACGCAGCTGCATGTGCATCGAGCTGCGTTCTTCATCACCCCATTCGTAACCGGCTCGCAGACCGAACGTGAAGTTGTCCTTTACGGCATCCAAATCGATGTTGGAGCGAATCTTCACGTCGTCGGCGAAGGTGAAGTTATAGGTGCTTTCAGCACCGGCAAAGCGCACCTTGCTGTCGATTTCCGTGTCGGCAATCGTCGGCACAACGGCAAGCATGAAGGACGGTTCCATATGGAAGCCGCCGGTCGTTTCAAGGCTCTTGGACAAGCGGGCACCGATCGGAATTTCCACTGCCGTGGCGTCGGAATCATCGATCTTGGCTCCGTGGTCGTTGTCAAAGCCGTCCGAGCGCACATGGTAGACGTCAACACCGATAAACGGCGTGAAGTCGGCCCACGACATCTCGAACTTCTTTTCGCCCTGAACGCCGAACGAATAGACGGCTGTCGTCGTGTCCGTATCCTCGTCAGCTGCGCCGCCGATCGTGAAGTCGCTCTTCAACCAAGTGGCCGAAACGTCGCCCAAAAGGTCGAAGCCTGCAACGGAAGTCTTGCCGTAGAGCGAGAAGCCGTAGTACTCGAAATCGTCCGTACCGTCGACGGCGTCGTTTTCGGTTTTACCGGTACCTGCCGTGATCGCAGCGCCGAGCATGAAGTTCGTAAACTGCGCTTCACCGCCGATGGCCAGACCGTAGACATTCGTATCCGTCTTGATGGACTGAGCGCCCTACGAGATGCCGTCGAGTTTAGTCTTGCCGCCCGTGACCTGTGCCCACAAGCGGTTGCCTTCGCCCTTGACGCTTTCTTCACGCACGATGCGGCGCAGGTCACTTGCGCGATCGTAGGCCGTCGTAAAGGCTGTCAAAGCGCCTGCCGGGTTCATGGAGGCGTCAAAGCGAGCAGCTGCAGCAGCCAGATTGCCGGACGTATCGGTCAGCACGTCGTTAACGTACTTGCGTTCGGCTTCGCTACCCAAAATGCCGGCGTTGGCCAGATCGGCACCCTGCATGGAGTCGCCGTAGACCTGACGGGCGTCCTGAAGATTGGCTTTGATGTTGCCGTTTTCATCCATCTTCAGATCCCACATGCCGTTGCCGGCCATGAGGTTGTCGCCCCACTCCTTGTTAGCCACATCGTCGTTGATGAGCTTGTAGGTAACGTCCTGACGGATATCGCCGACGAGAATTGCCTTGGAGTTTTCGCTGATTTCTACTGCGCCGCTATTTTCGACAGTGATCATAGCCTTGCCGTCTTCAGCGTCGGTTACATTAGCAACCAGTGCGCTATTGGAAGCAAAGTAGACCGCTTTGTCGTTGCTCCAGTTATCACCAAGGGTAGTGAGGCCTGCATCAGCGTAGATGTAGCCACTGTATTTACACCTTTAACTCAGGACAACAACTATGACGTAATTTACAAACAAACTGCCAATTACAGGCAGACCGAGCCCGCAGGCTGATTTTTTCAACCAAACCAAGGGATAGGAGAATCTGAGGGCACGCTTCCTCGTTGCTTGTCGGCCGTGCATCTTGTAACCGGTTCTTTTGCCGGAACTCTCTCGGAGAAAGGTACCCCAACGCCGAATGCGGATGCTCGTTGTTGTACAACTCGACCACTCTTGGCAATTCCGTCAATGCCGTTTGAGCATTGCTCAAGTTCATATACGGCAAATAATCCCTCTTCAAAGTTTTCACCAAGCTTTCGGCCATTCCATTGGATTGCGGACTGCAGACGGCTGTTTTGCAATCCTCGATGCCCAGCAGCTTAAGCAGGCGTTTGGTTGACTTGGCAATGTAGGCCGAGCCGTTATCCGTCAGCAGTTGCAGTTTGCTTGGGACCTTCTCGACGGATCCGAATCGCTTCTCTGTTGCCAACAGCACTTCGTCATGTACCATCCATGCCGGCAAGCCTTTGCCTTGTCAGGCCGTGAACGAGATGATCTCTCGATCGCAACAATCCAGAATAAAGCTCATTGTCACTTTCTCACCGTTGAGGCAACCAAATTCCAAGCCGTCAGAGCACCAACGTCTGTCAGACTTCGAGACAGCGACTCGGCCTTTGTGATCCAGACTTTGTCCCGGCAATGCAGTTGGTTTGGTTTTTAGCAACAAGCCGTGTTCTTTCAACAACCGATAGACTCTTTTGGTATTGACACGTGCCTGATCCAAACTTTGCAATTCGCGATTGATGACCGCAGTGATGCGTTTGTAGCCAAAGCTGGGGAATTTGCCAAGGACTGCTTTGATCCGCTCAAGCAAGTCCTGGTCGCTTATCAAGTCTCGTCGCTGTCGACGACAATGTCGACCATCCTGCCAATCAGCCGGCCGATGCAACACACGACAGACATTGGAGCGCGCTAGGCGAAGAACACGACAAACATGAGAAATGGATTTGCCGGCCCTGATAAGGCTTAGCGCGCAGTCCATTTTTTTCCTGTCATGATCTCCACGGCTTCTTTGAGCAGAGCATTGTCTGATGCCATTTGCCCCAGAAGCCTTTGCAGGCGTTTGATCTCATCCATCGCTTCGGCATATTGCTTGGCCGGTACGGAGCTTTGGCCGGATTCAATAGCCGTTAATCCGCCCTGTTTATCAAGGGCTCTCCAGCGGAAAAGCAGAGCCGGAGCGATGCCATAACTATGAGCGACGGAAGAGACGGTATTGCCGGGAAGATAGGTCAGACGGACCAGTTCGAGCTTTTGTTGCGCTGTGTAGCGTTTACGCTTTTGCTCAACAACCACAACCGTGGGTTCAGAGCGCCGCTCGCTGACGGCACGCATTTCGTTCGCCGTCCGGCTCACTTCATGCGTGCCGTCAGCGTCCTTAGTCCTATCACTAGACATATCACCAGACATAGGACTAGTCCTAGGATCAAACTCTTTCATATCGTTTACCTCTATGTGATTTTAGTCATAGAGGTTGTCCGAAGCTTCAAGGCGCCCGTCCAAGAATATCCCTACTTCGTCGGATACGTTGAGGATTCGGCAAATCAACGAGTTAAAGTGCTTGTCAGTGAGAAAATCGAAAAACCGGGCCAATCCGACAGCAACTTCAAATCCAATCTCATTTGGGATAAAGCTAAAAACTGGTTTATCTGTGAATTACTATTAATGTTGCTGATACAGTGAGCAGTCGCAACAAAAGTATGTCCCGGATTCGCCCAGTCAATGCCTATCAAGCGTTGTCAACTGTGTTGCCTTCTCGTCGAGATACGTATACTCGAAGACGGGCAGACCGTTTTCTGACATCCATACCTACCCAACCATCGACCGTGTGCTGTCGTCGGCTCACAGAGGCGAACATACCGACAGGGACAGTTTCGACACCTCGTATCCATTCAAGCTTGCTCAAGCTTCTCGCTAAAAGCAAAATTAATGAAATTTTCCATGGTTTTCCCAAGACTTAAACCAAATTTATCTGCAAATCAAAAAGAACTTTCTTCCCCTCGGGGTATTAACTGTTGCATGGGGGGGGGTAAAAATACAATTAGGCAAAAAGGTTCTATGTTTATCGGGTGTTCCCTCCATCCGATGCTATGTGTTTGCAGGTAAAAAATGAAAAAGATTTGCGTTAAGGCCGCGACTGCCGCTTTCTGCTTAGCCGCTTGCGGAATTGGAGCGAACGTATACGCTGCTTCAACGGCAACGGTCGATTTCCACGGCAAAATTTACATGCCCACTTGTGATGTCACCACCGATCAGCCGGGTAACTCGGTTGATCTGGGGAAATACTCCTCGGACTACTTTACGGCTGAAGGCAAAGACACCGTCGCAAAAGACTTTAATGTCATCATCAGCGGTTGCATCCGTCGCGATCCCAACGACGGCGGGGAGTTGACAGATCACGTCATGATTTCGTTTGAAGACAACGGCACGATTGACCCTGTCACAGGTAATCCCAGTAATTCGGGACTTGATGGTCGACTCAATCTCACCGGTGACTCCACGGCTCGCGGTGTTGGTATTCGTGTGCAATACAGAATGCTTGACGGGTCGTACGACGATGTCTTCGAAAACGACAAGGTGTCTACTCCAATCACGCTGGATAAACTCGGCTTGAGACCAGAACAAAATCCTGATCCCGAAAATCCGCAAACCGGGTATGTACTCCCGATGAAGGCCATGATGAGCTCCAAGACCACCAATGCCGGCATTCAACCTGGCGACGTTAAGGGGCAAATGACGATCACGACCTCGTACAAATAAATTGCGAGTGAGTTGCCAAACGTCTTGATCCGGAAGTTTGAAGATGACGGTCAAGGTGTGGTGCGGTTTGGTGGCGGTGTCGGTTGCTTTTCTTCCGTCCGTTGTCTGGGCTGTTGGAGGGCTGTCGGTTTCATCCAGCAGAATCATCATAGACGGTGGCCGCACCTCTTCTTCCATTGTGTTGAGCAATGCCTCTTCGATACCCTATTTGACGAGGGTCTTAATTGAGGACGAAAGCGGAAACAAGGAGGAACAGTTAATCGCGGTTCCTCCCGTTGCGTACTCGCCTCCCGGTAAGCAAATTCGTTTTCAGGTCGTTGTGCTGGCTCCGGAAAAACTTCCTGTTGACCGAGAGTCCGTTTTTTACTTCCACTCTCATTCGGTTCCGGGGAATCAAAACTCCAATAACTCCCTAAACGTTGCGCTCGATAACCGCCTGAAGGTTTTTTACCGTCCTTCCGGCATTGAGGGGAACATGGTTGCCGCCATCGAAGGACTTCGATGGACTCTCAAAGGCGGCGTCCTACAGGCCACCAATCCATCGAAATTCAATGTATCACTGATTGGCGTTGGAATCGACCAGAGCTACAAACAGCTTGATCATTGCGTCATTGCACCGGAGCAATCCGTTCGCTTCAGACTTAAAAAGCAATACCCCAACAAAGTCACTGTCAGGTGGGCTGCCATGGATGACTACGGTTCACCGATGCGACTGTCCACAAACATTGCCAATGAGTAGCCGAATTTGCAGCCGGTTAGCGCTTCTCCGTTTTTCTGCTTTCACCAGTGGTCTTGCTACATGCTTGCTAACCGCTTCCGGCTTGTCTTTCTGCCAAGAGTTGCCTATTGAAATCGGCAGTTCTCGTATTGTCTACAACGAAAATCAGCCTTCGGCTACGGTTTCCGTTCGCAATAAAAGCGATATTCCTTATCTCGTTTCCATCAACGTCACAGAATTCTGCGGTGAAGGTAAGCAGTGTCCCAGTACGGATGACTTCATGGCCTCACCGGGCTTTCGCGTAATCCGCCCGGGAGAAAGTTTTCCCTTTCGGTTGGTGAAACTGATCGATTCTTTACCGACCAATTATGAAAGCCTTTACCTGGTCAAATTTCTCCTTTTGCCTTCCGACATTAAGCTCACTCAGAAACAGATCGAGTCTCCTCGCGTCACTTTTACGCTCGCGGGAACGCTCAAACTCTTCTGGCGACCCAAAGCACTCGCCAACGTGCCAGGAGCATTGAAAACTCGGGACATGCTTGCTGCAAACTGTACCGACAGCGGCATGACGATCCACAATCGTTCGGCGTACTGGGGCACGATTTCCGTACTGGATGCAAACGATCAATCTCTTTTGAAAGACGGACCTCTGCCAATGATTGCTCCGTTTTCGGATCGTCACTTTGATCTGAATTTCTGTCCACGATCGATTGCCGTTGCCCTCCTTTCCGAATCCGGTTTGTCAACCTCCGCTCGGTTCATCCCTGTTCGATCACTTAACAAGGAGTGACCGAGCCGTGAGAATTCTTGCGTATAAAAAAGGGAAGACTTGCAAACTTCTTCTTGCATCGCTTGTGCCTTCTGCATTGTTTGCTCAGCATGCCCCCAGTGTTTCGATACCGGTTCAAACAAACACACAATCAGCAAGCGAACAAAATGTTCGGGGGCTTTTCAGTCCAAGCGCACTTCGTGACATTTTCGGTGGCGAGGTTGGAAATTTTGATTTTGCACGTCTTCAGGAAGAAGCCGAAGTCGGCACACGATTTTATGACATTTATGTCAATAACCACTTTCTCATCCACCAACGGGTAGAAATCTTCCGTAAACCAGACGGCAACCTCGGCATTTTGATTCCTGCACAAGTGCTTTTTGTCCAAAATCTGCGATTCAAGGACTTACCCGAGCTTTCCGAGAAAATGCCGATGGACATGCTCGGCAATGTACCGGAACTCATCACTGGTTCCTCGGTTTCATTCGATACTGTTAAGGGAACAGTCAACATCTCGATTCCGGACAACTGGTACGAATCCTTCGGTCTCCACGGCGATGTTGTACCGCATCAACGCTGGACTTACGGCATTCCTGCTGCCGGACTGAACTATTACGTCAATGCCGACGTCCGCAAATACGATGACTATACCTCCAAACATGCCTACCTCGATTTTGAAGGACAATTCAACCTCGGGCAGTGGCGTCTGATTGCCAACGGATCCTTTTCCTATAACGAAGAAGACAACGACACCGATCATGAGTTTGATCGAGGAAATCTGTATTTGACGCGTGTTTTCGGGGAATCCAAAACTCGACTCAAACTCGGTGAAATCTACACGCAGTCGTTTTATATGGACTCCATCCCGCTTCAGGGCATTGAGCTCTACGACGACGAAACAATGCTCGCTTCAACCGAACGTTCGTATACGCCTGTAGTTTCCGGCATCGCACAAACAGCGGCACGCGTCACTGTCCGCCAATTCGGCCGTGTGGTCTTTGAACGCAATGTTCCTGCCGGTCCGTTTTCCTTTGAGGATCTCCCCGGGCTCACCTCCGGTACCGACTTGGAAGTCACTGTCACGGAACAAAATGGTCAGACGCGTACCTTCACCGTTCCGTACGTCACTACGCCGTTGCTGCTCAGAGCCGGCCGACTTCACTTCAACGCTGCCGTCGGCCGTTGGCGCGATGATGATAATGAAAGCATTGACGAAACACCTTTTGTCTTCACGGGTGGCATCGGTTACGGCCTACCGTTTGACACGTCAATCTTTGCCGGTGCACAAATTTCAGAGAACTATCAAAACGTCACAGCCGGTACCGCTGTCAATCTGGGTAGCCCCGGCGCCGCATCCTGGCAAATTGATCATACGAATTACGAGATTCCGGACGATGATGGCGAGAATCACGGCACTCGCATGCGATTGCAGTGGACCAAACGTTTCGACCTTACCGATTCATACATTTCCGCTTCCTGGCGCCGATATATTTCAGGTCGTTACCTGACGCTTTCCGAAACATTGTCTCGGCATGGATCCGACAGTTGGTATTACTCAAACTATGACGGAGCATTGCGAGACGAGGTATCTCTCGCTGTCACTCAACCGATCTGGAAACTCGGTTCGCTTTCGTTGAGCGGTTCGCTTTATCGCTATGACAACGATAGAACTCGTCAAAATTTGTTGGCTTCCTTTACCACGAATTGGAAAGGTGCTACGGCAACCTTTTCCTTACAGCATTCTCGAAACAAATATGCCAACGGATACGATGAACGCGAAACCGTCTGCTTTGTCAACCTCTCAATCCCTTTGTCCATTTTTGGCGGTTACAACTTCTCCCACCATTCGGTGAATCTGAGTCTGCAACGCGACGACGACGGAACATATCGAACAACCGAAGGAATCAGCGGTACTTTTGGAGAAAACAATCGGTGGGGTTACACCTTGTCAACTACACAAGAAGAAGGTGACCAGTCCTACTACGGTTCGATTTCCAAGGACGCAGAGTTCGGCCACTTCTTACTGTCAGTGTCGCACGACGATTCTTCCACCGTTTACACGGGGTCTCTGGACGGCAGTCTCATCGCAACAAGTAACGGCATCTTTCCCGCTCGACGCCTGAGCGGCTCCTCTGTCTTACTCAACATACCCAACGCCCCCGACGCTCGTCCCGATCAGTTCGAAGTTTCTTCGCGCGTGGGAGACCGAATTCTCGTCACCGGTCTGGACAACTACCGTATCAACGAAATCGCCATTGACCCGAACACAATTCCCGCCAATGTCACGATGCCGATCTATATCAGACGTCTCGTGCCGGCTGACGACGCCATCCTGGAAGTGTCTTTCGAAACAATGAAAGGCTACCAATTCGTACCGGAAATGCTCTTTGAAGACGGCTCGAAACTTCCCTTCGGCACAACGGTGCGCATCGTCGGCAATGAACTGCTGTCCGGCATGGACACCGTTCTCAATGAACGTGCTCGAGCCTATTTCCCGTCAGCACCGCTCAAAGGCGTTATCGAAGCCATTTGGGAAAGTCACGGAGAAAGGCAAACCTGTTGGGCGCCCTACGACATAACACATGAATCTGAGCGAGCCCCCGCAGGAAGGGCAGTACGCAAGACCGTCACCTGTAAATTTGTCGCCGTTCCAACCAAGGAGGCAAATCCATGAATGTCTTAAAACAAATGGCGTTTCAGACAATCAGTGTGGTGTTGGTTTTGCTCCTCAGCCTGAGCAATTCCTCCAACGCCAAATGTGTTCAGATTCCACCCGAACTCACGATCCAATGCAAAGGAGATGAGTGCCTCAATGGAATCGTTTGGAAGTCTGATGAAAACAACGCTAAGTACCATCCCAAAATCGAATGGACATCGGGTTCGGAAGACTCTAGGTCCAGTCAGTTCGAAGTCATAGCCGTGGATCAGACCGGCAAACAAGTCCCCTGGCCATACCCGCTCGGACAAGGACTTTACTTATCCATGACAGGCTCCTTTGCCGTCAGCAGCTCCAGCAGTCAAGTGAAATTCGACATCAGCGATCCGACATTTATGGCCGGATACAGTCCGCTGGCCACACTGTCTACGGCATCGCCCGTCGCACATCAAATTTTTACCTTCGATAGCAGTCAAAACAGCTACCAGCTCTACATCGTCAATCTCGGCGGAGAAGATTACGGCGCTCAAACAATTCAGGCGCCTCCGAGAATTTGGCTCACAGTCAGAGCCGTTGGTCCCGACCACGGTGAATACAAGCTGCAAAATCAGAATGCTAAAGACGGTTTGGTGTGTTCATCAGGTTCCATATCCATCACCTCCCCCTGCCAATTTGAAGTCAATCCCACTTCGATCACCTTTGATGATATGCGGGCTTCGGGGTCGGCCAATCATCTCGCACAGGTCAAACATTCAAACGTCACCGTCACGTGCGGCGATCAGAACAATCACAAGGTTTTCCTTCGCGTCACGCCGGCCGAGCGCAACAGCTCCAATGAGCGCTGGGCCAATTTCAAACACGCGGACCACAGTCCTTTCAAGGGGCTGGCACTTACATACAAGCTCAACGAAAGACCACAAACCTGTGAAGACGGCGACGTTTGGAATCAAGAGCTTCAATTCGGTGAAGCTAAAAATGGCACAACGTACGAAAGTCCTATCTATTGGGGACTGTGCCGAACCTCCAATCCAACTGACGTAGGAGATTACTCAACAACAGCCATTATTTACTTCTGGGTTGATTGACCCGTTCCGACCGTTTCTTGGCGCTCAATTTAAACTTTTCCGGTGAAACGCCTGACGGCAAAACTATAGCGTCCGAAGCCAGGTAAACGAGGACGCGATCAGCCGAGATTCAACGATTCTCGGCAATAAAACGACAATCCGATTGTCGGCAAGGTTCCGGTCCTTTTTTCTTCACCTTTTAGGGGATCGGCCGCACAGAAACCGTCGGGATTGCCGAAGGTTTTTTGCGTCTGTCTATAGACATAATAGGAAACACTTAACAAACCTTAAGTATTAACCCTTGCATTATACACTTACTTACCGCTAAGTAATCACATTTAAGCAATAAGCCTTAATTGACACCTATATTCCTTTCAGGGACAATTGCCCCAAGAAAGTTCAAAGGATAAAAGGTGCCAGCAACTCCCGTTCCAGAAACGAGTCATCCGTCGTCATGCGTCCCGGATCTGAGACTCTAACGAGAGTACTCGACATGGCCTGTCGTAGGTTTCTCCGGAGGTTGTTATTTTCACGCAAGGACCCAGTACGGTAGACGTACCTTTCACCCCCCCCCCGCGGCCGTATTCCGCTGGAGCAGGATCGACTTATGATCCTAGCTTTTCAAGGCCTGCGGGAAGGATCCGGTGCCACGCTTATCTCGTCTTCGATCGCGTGGCACCTGAGCCGTTTTCGGTCTTCCGTAATGGCTGTGTCCACGCTGGGCTCGGCGTGCGGTTTTTCTTGCGCCTTTAATCTTTCGCCAAAAAAAGGCAACTCGTCGCCTTTTTGGCAGTACTGTAGCCATTTGACACTATTTTGTCCGCAAAATGCATCTCAACAGCTTTCTCTGAATCGTCTCGACTCGTTTCTCTCGTCAGCTCTCGATCGAGGGATCACGGATATCATCGTTGATCTTGATCGGAATAGTGCCGAAGCCGAGCTTTGGAAAAAACGCGCCGATATTCTCGTTACCGTTTGCGTTCCCGACGAACATACGTTACTTAGATTAAAAACGTACGGACCAGAAGAAAACGAACTGTTCGTTGTTAACAAAGCGTTGACTTTCTCCAAAACCACAGCTCTGATCACTCGGACGCTCTTGCACGAATGTTCTCTCAAAGAGCGTTTCATTGAGCACACCATTGTTTGGGATGAATACGCCGCTCAAGCTGCACGGTGCAACGGCCCTGTCGCACAACTCGCACCGCAGGCCGAATGTTCGCGCACCATCTGTGCTCTGGGCACTTGGCTTACCGTTCGTTCAAGGGAGGACAGACTATGTTGGCTGTAAGCGTCCTCCGACACCTCAACCGCGGCGTACGAAACCGAATCTGGCTCCTGTGGACCTGTACGACCTCGCTTTTTTCCTTTGCACTCAACCTTCCGCTTCTTGTCCTGGCCTGGGCGCTGTTTCCGCTCGAAAACACGGTCTACGACAAGTTGCGTAGCAGCTTCGGCTCTGTTTTCAGAACGGTCGACCCCGACCGCATCCGACCGCTTGACAGCATACGCATCCTGTTGCAAATTCTTTTCCTGATATTTTTCAGTATCGGGGAGCGAATCACCGACCGGAACAAGGAAAAACGTGTCTCGGCATTTTGGAAAACACGATTCAACCGGGCTCGACAGCGTACCGGCAATCTGCTTGATGCCATTGACCGGACCGCAACCCGCATAAGGTTGCTTGCCAACGGCAGGCCTTGTCGATTGGGCTGGCACCATATTTTTGCGTTGAGCCTTCTTGCGGCGGGCGCCCTGTCGCTTGCGTGGATGTGCATTACGCAGCCTCTTGATCCGCTGTATCAAGCTGTCTTCTGTTCCTGCACCCTGTCGCTTGCGATCCTATTGCGAGGAATACGCTCGCGCCTGACTGTTATTTCGCTCGTTTTGATTTCAGCTCTCGTCTCCTCTCGCTACCTTTGGTGGCGCTACAGCGAGACGCTCAACTTCGACACGCCAGCGGGTTCCATTTTTTCGGTTCTGCTTGTGCTTGCTGAAACCTACACGTACGTGCTCATGGCGCTGAGCTACTTCCAGTCATTCTGGGTGCTTGAGCGCAAACCGGTACCACTGCCTGACGATCAAACTTCATGGCCGCACGTTGATGTCTGCATTCCGACGTATAACGAATCGTTGGCGGTCGTACGCACAACTGTCTACGGCGCTTTGTCACTCGACTGGCCCAGTGACAAACTGCACGTTTGGATTCTCGACGATGGCAGTCGCGACGAATTTCGCGATTTTGCAGAAAGCGCGGGGGCAGGGTACATTCGCCGCGAGAAACACGATCACGCCAAAGCCGGCAATATCAACCACGCACTCACGAAGCTGTCGGGCGAATACGTGGTGATCTTTGACTGCGACCATATTCCGGTTCGCTCATTCCTGCTCAAAACCATGGGGTGGATGCTCAAGGATCCGAAGATCGCCTTGGTGCAGACGCCGCATCATTTTTATTCGCAGGATCCCTTTGAGCGCAACCTCGGCTTAACCGATGCTGTGCCTCTGGAAAACGCCCTATTCCATGACTTCGTTCAGAAGGGCAACGATATGTGGAACGCCTGCATGTTCTGCGGTTCATGTGCCGTTATGCGCCGCCGTGCGCTCGATGAAATTGGAGGCATCGCAGTCGAAACGGTGACGGAAGACGCTCACACTTCGCTCAAAATGCTTCGCCGCGGTTGGCACACGGCTTGCATTGCCGAGCCACTGGCTGCCGGACTGGCCACCGAGACCCTGTCGGCGCACATCGGTCAACGCATCCGTTGGGCCCGTGGCATGACTCAGATTTTCCGCTTGGACAACCCTCTACTCGGAAAAGGTCTGAAGCTCGCTCAACGCCTGTGCTTCTTCAGCGCCATGATGTACTTCCTGATGGGGGTGCCGCGCCTGATCTTTTTGATTGCACCATTGCCTTTCGTCTTTTTTGAAATCAACGTCATTCAGGCTCCGGGACTTGCCATTCTGGCTTTCGTGTTACCGCATCTGTTGCATTCGGTCATCACAAGCGACGCCGTTCAGCGCGGGCACCGCATCCCGTTGATGGGCGAGATCTACGACACGATTTTGGCCTGCTACATTGTGCTACCCACGACCGTTGCGCTTTTTGCACCGCACTATGGCAAATTCAACGTCACAGCCAAAGGCGGCACCGTCGACTCAGACTATATGGACTGGCAAATAGCCCGCCCCTACGTTGTACTTTTATTGTTAAATATCGCGGGCGTCATCGTTTTATGCATACGCGCCACGCTTGCCGACGGAATCAATTCTGCGCTCCTGCTCGTTAACCTTCTTTGGCTTGCCTACAACATCGTCATTCTCGGAACAGCCACGGCCGTGGCAGTCGAAACCGTACAACAGCGTCAACATGCGCGCATCAAGCTCAAGGTTCCCATGGCCATACGAGATAAAAACGGACATCACACGAGCGCCATGCTCAACGATTTCTCGCAAAACGGCGCCAGCGTCATGCTGCTACCGTTGGTCGACAACCCGTTCATAAAGGGCGACACCGTCGCAGTAGTGCTCACCGATCGAGGCGTTGTCTACGACTTCGAAGCCGTGGTACGCCGTTCCAGCGGTCATGCACTCGGTCTGGAGCTGCGTTTTAGCGACAGTCAGAACGAACGCGCTTTTGTTGCAGCCACATTCTGCCGTCCGGATCTTTGGAAAGGCAAAACGTTCCGCCCCGCCGGCGGTCTTTTTTCCGGTGCCGGTAGCATTCTGCGCTTTGCCGGACGTGGCATTTCGGGTGTATGCCGCTATGCCCCACTCCCCATCAGCCTGACGTTTGCGGCCATCGACATGACTTTCGGCTGGATTGTGAGCTTTATCCCGCGGGCTCCGCTCAAAACTTCCCCGCACGGTCACCGACATGACGTTTTCGCCGAAAAGTTCTAAACAGCGGCAAACTTTTTCGAAACAATAAAAATTACTTTTTCTTTCGCTTCACAAATGGGACACAGAACAACAAAAAATTCAAAATTGCTTCACCTGACGGCAAACTTGCTGATCGGTGTGGCTGCCCTGTGTCTGTCAGGTCTGACAGCAGGTCAAACCTCGCCCGCCCCCGACGACCTTCGTCCGATTCAACGAGAAATGATGCTGGGACCGGGTGATCGCAGCGACGTTCTGGAAACCACCAAAGAAATCCATCCCTTCACGCAGCTTCTGGCCCGTTACGGAAACGAACCGCTCGTCATGACCGGTTTGCGCCCGAAGATCTACGTTGATTTCCAAGTTCCGCGCGACGAAATTGCTACCGACGCCACCGTTTTTCTCAAGTGGACAGCCTCCCCTTCATTGATTCCCGTACGATCTCAGGTCAATATCCGACTCAACGGTGAAATGCAGGTGAGTCTGCCGATCAACACTGAGAACCTCGGTCGTCCGGCTGTCAACGAAATCAAGCTTGACGCCAAAAAACTCAAGAACCGCAATACATTGGAGTTCGACTTCGTCGGTTCTTATACCAATTCGTGCGAATCGCCCGCCCATAAGACGCTGTGGGTTGAAATCGACAAAGACAGCTCCATCACGCTCGCCAAACAGAAAGTGCGTCTGGCCGATGAACTCATTTTGCTGCCCTCCCCCTTTATTGACGAGGCCAGTCACAAGAGAATCGTGCTACCGTTTGTCTTTGCCGGAACGCCCAACGACGATACTCTGAAAGCGGCAGCCATCGTCGCCTCCTGGGCCGGTGTTCAGGCCGACTGGAGGGGTCTCTCGATCCCCGTCTACTATGACCTGCCCCCAGCCGACAGTCACTTCGTCGTTTTCGCAACTGCAGACACACTGCCGAAGTTTTTAAAGGAATCGGATCCCATCGAGGGCCCCGAGATCCGCATCGCAGATGAACCCAACTCGGGCTGGGCCAAGATGCTGATCGTTCTCGGTCGCAATGATGCGGAACTCATCACCGCGGCACGCGCGTTAGCGCTTCATTCCGACACGCTTGCCGGCCGGCGAGCTCTGATCAAGGAACCCGTGATTACCACCGAACGTAAGGCATACGACGCACCCAAATGGCTCTCCACAGACCGTAAAGTTCCTTTTTCGGAGTTGCAGCAGTACGGCGGACAACTGCAATCGAGCGGCGCTTTGCCACCACCGATTCGACTGAACTTCCGACTGCCGCCCGATCTGTTCATCGTGCCGCGCACCTACGTGCCGCTTGACTTGCAATACCGCTATACTCCGCCGCCCGAAGATGCGCCGGCAAGCGTGCGCATTCGAATCAACGGCTCGCTCATGCACATTCACGAGCTTGCGCCCGACCGCTCGACCAACAGACACGGAACTCAGCACCTACCCGCACTCGATTCGATGGCAAGCTGGATCCGTGCCCTGAATATTCCTGCCGTTTACCTGGATGCTGCCAACGAACTGGAATTTGATTTCCAGTACAGTCTGGCCGTTTCCGGCGGCGCCACGCTTGAGAAGTGCCCGTCGCTGCTCATTCCCGACAATCAGGTCGATATCGTTCCCAACTCAACGCTCGACTTCCGCGGGTTCTACCACTTCGCCCGGATGCCCAACACGCGCTTGTTCGCTCAAAGCGGTTATCCGTTTACACGTTTTGCCGATTTTGCGCAGACGGTTGCTGTTGTTCCCAGCAACATTGAAGCAGTCGACGCCAGCATGTTCCTGACGACCATGGGACGCACCGGTGCGCAAACGGGAGCTGCCGCAACGTTAATTACGGTCTCAAGCAACCCGAATCCGGAAATACTGATGAACAAGGACATCCTCGTCTTCGGCCGCATTCCCGACCAAACAAAACCGGACGATACACCGCCGTTATTTGAGCAAGAAATCGTTTCGGTGCTTTCGCCCGCGGATAACAACCTGCCGCGCGAACAGCGGCAAGTCAAGGCTCGCCCCGAACTGACAACCACCGATAAGCGAGCGGCCATCGTCGGCTTCGAATCACCGATCTCAACCGGACGTTCCGTTGTTGCCATTCTGAGTGCCAAGGGCGACGGCACGCGGGTTTTGCATGACAAGCTTTCGTATCCTTCGTCGCTCACCGACGCCGAGGGTGCAGTAAGCCTTGTGGCCGGTCGTTCCAGTGTGAACTTTTACACGGCCGACTCCTACTACATCGGTAATCTTCCCTGGTGGCAACGCATCTGGTATGCCCTGCTCGATCGACCGCTGGTACTCTTCTTCCTGTCGGCAATCTTTATCGTCGCATCGCTCACGTTCATCTACGTGACCATGAAGCGCGTGGCAGCCAAGCGACTCAAGGACGCTCACGAAGCATTGCAGAAACGAGCCGGCCGCCGCAAAAACAACGGAGTTCAGTCATGACGAGCCGTCGCGTCTTTCTCGAACGACTCGCGCTGATGTGTGCTGCTGCCTGCGCGGGAAGTTCCTCGGTGTCTGCCAAGAGCACCCGACGCCGCAAACAGTGGCTCGCGCTCTGGCAAGGCTTTGTAGCCGGTGCCATTCACAACGGGCGCGTCATTGACGTCAGCGACAAGCGTCTCATCACGACAAGTGAAGGCCAGTCCTATGCAATGTTCTTCAGTCTTGTCGCTGGTGACCGTGCCCTTTTCGACGCCCTGTGGCAATGGACACAAAACAATCTTTGCGCAGGCGACTGCGGCAAAACGCTGCCAGCCTGGCTTTGGGGGCGTCTGTCCGATACGCGAAATCCCAAAACGCGGCGCCTCGAAGAGCACTGGGACGTTATTGATGACAACAATGCCGTTGATGCCGACCTCTGGATTGCTTATTCACTGCTTGAGGCTTCGCGGCTCTGGAGGGTCGATGACTACCGCACTCAAGCACTTTCCCTATTGGAACTTGTCAAAAAACAGTGCGTCCGCACCGTAGGTACGCTCGGATCCGTTTGCCTGCCCGCCAAGCGAGGCTTTCAGCATGAAGACGGTTCCGTAACACTCAACCCGAGCTACTACCCGTTGCAACTGATGCAACGCTTCTGTCGGGAAGACGCGGCCTGGCAAGGCATTGCACGATCGACTCTGCGCGCGCTGTTGCGCTCCAGTCCCACCGGCATCGTGCCTGACTGGGCTCGGTTCAATGCCCGCGGATTACTTTTGGCGACCGACCGCGACAGCGGCAGCTGGGACGCTATCCGCACCTACATGTGGGCCGGCATGCTCGCAAGCGACGTCCCCGAACGCGCCATGCTTCTCGAGCGCTTCCAAAACGCCTACGGCTTTGTAAAAGCTCGAATGGGACCGATCGGGAGGGTCAACGCACCGCGACTTTCTGTCGGCTCTCCCGGCCCCGATGCCTTTGTCGCCGCATTTTTGAGCTGGAATCCGCAGTCGTCGGAGGCCGCTATGATGCGTTCGCTTCTTGAGTCGGTTCCCATCGACGCTCAAAATTATTACAAGAGCATGCTCACGCTTTTCGGCCGCGGTTTTGACGACGGCTGCTTTGCCTTCGACCGATACGGCCGTCTGTTGCTTGCCACTTCCGGCAAGGAGGCCTGACGATGATGCAAGCGGGCGTGAATTGGAGCAAATCCTGCGTTTGGCTGTGCTGTCTTTTGACAGCCGCAACCACAGCGCAGGCTTCCGTTCGTGCTCCAGACACGACGCTCATCTCCGAGCGTGTCTCGCAGCACACCGAGTGGCTTACTGATCAAATCATCAAAGCGCAGGCCTCGGGCAATCCGGCTGTTGAGCGCGACGCCATTCGCAAGCTTGTCAGCATGGCTCCTCACGACCAGCAACTGCAGCTTGACTTGCTACGTCATCTTCTCTTAGATGCCCAAAAGGAAAGGACAGAAATCGACTCGTTGGTCAAATCCATCTGTACTGAGTCTGATTCCTCTGCCTGCCGTCAAGCCCGTCTTCTTCAATCGATTCATTTCGGTGCGCAAGCCGAAGCGCTGTCCAACGTTCGTCTGTTGGCCATGGCCGGCAATTACGACATGGCCAGTCAGAACATGCTCGCCCTTTTCGACGGCAAAGAGCCGCAGGAAGATTCCCTGCTCTTTGAATACGCCTCAATGCTCCTCAATACGAAAAACGGACGGCGTCACAGTATGGAATTGCTGCAGCGTCTTACCCGGTCTCACTCACACATCATCGCCCACCGTGCGCGTGAGATTATTGAGGCACACCATTTCGAAACTGGTCTTGAGCTTGCTCTCGACGAAATCTATTCCGATGCCACACGTCGTCGTGCTGCACAATTCCTGCAGCAGGCCATCGCTCGGCATCCCAACGATCCGCGCATTCAACGTTGGAAAAACGCTTTGATCGAAGGTCGCTATTGGCTCTTGTGTGATGCCGCTGAGGCGGCGCTTGAGCAACGCCGCCTTACGCAAGCTCAAAAAGGTTATGAAAATGCCGTTGCCATAGCCCCCTCTCGTCCTTTTGCCTACGTCGGGCTGTCTGAAGTGGCTGAACAGGCAGGCAACTATCCGCTTGCAATCCAACGCATGCATCAGGCTTTGAAAGCAGCCGGCGACGAATCCGAGAATTACCGCCGCGTACTTAACAACCGTATCAGCCGACTGAAAACTGCGCAGCAAGCTCTGGTCGCCCGTAAGCTGGCGCCTGCACAAAACGCTGCCGGTGACTTTCTCGAACTGCCGAGTCAAGCCTACATCGCCGCTTTGACCAAGCAGACCAAACTTTCCAATTACGACGCTTGGGAGGTTTATACCCTCTCGCGCGTGCTGGCCGCAGCTTCCCGTCCTCAGGACATTCCCGATTTGTGGGTCAAAGCGATGGACGCCGTGCCAAGCGCATTCGATAAGTTGCAGGTACGTTACGTCTACGCGCAGTTTCTCGCTTCATACGGCGATCCTCGTGAAGCTTTGAGCATTCTCAAAGCCATCGTCAGCGAACTTCATCCCGATCTGGATGAAGACTCGCTCCAAGCTCTCCTGCATCGCCCCGGCGCGACGCATCTGGCCACGCAATGGTTCAATCTGGCCAACGTAACGGAAGCTGAAATGCTTGAGCAGGACGCTCTGTCACTCGCACGCCGTCTTTCAGACGACATTGAATACGCCGAAGCACTGATTTTGGCGCAAAAACAAAACTATGTCGCCGCTCTGAAGCGATTCTTTCGTCTTGTCGATCCCGCTTCCTACCAGTTTGCCAAAGCCGCCGACTGGGCCATGGAAGTGCCCGAGCCTCGTCTGTCCTATTGGCTCTGGGAACAAGCGGCTAGGGATCCCGGCTGGGTTACCGAATCCGTTTTCGGTCGCGTCCGAGCCATCGAAACAGACGAGTCGCTTGCGCTCACGGAAAAACGTCAACGTGTTGGTACCCTGATCACTCAACTGGAAGACGAACTGCTCCGACGCAACGAATTGACCTCAAACAATCTCCTGCGTATGACATCAAGTCTGGAAGACGTACAGGCTCACGATCAGGCTCGCGCTTTGCTCGAACGCCGTATCACGCTTGCCGACAACCCCGGCAATGAGGACGATGCCATGCTCTGGCGACGACTCGCCATGTACTACGAGGAAGGCTCGAGCAACGCCGCTGCGCTTGACGCCTACCGACAAGGATTGGTGAGCACAGGCTGGCTCAAGGCCGAAGAAATGAACGACGATGCCGCCTTTACGTTGGCAACGCGCACGCTCGATCCTCCCGTCAGCCGCCTGCCGAACGAAGAACCGCAGCCGTTGGACTCCGACGGCTGGCTTACGAATTCTCTCAAAGCTCGCGCGGCCGAACTTTATCAACGCAATCAAACCGTCTTTCGTTCGGGGCTTCACTTCGAGCGCGACAGCGGCACGAGCGGATATTCGGATCTGACGATGCTCACCTGGATGAACGAAGTGAGTTTCCCAGCCCAAGGCGGCGTGGTTACACTGCGCACCGATAGTGTTTGCTACGACACCGGTTCTCTGGGCGGCGACTATCAAAGCTTCGGTACACGCGAAGAGTGGATCGGCGACCATTCCTTCAGCCCTGTAAATTCGGACTTCGGACAATCCGTCGCTTTTATTTGGGAAGGAGAGCAACTAAGTTTTGACATCGGCACAACGCCTATGGGAATGATCTACAGCGACGTTTCGGCTGGGGTTTCTTGGCGCTGGGACTGGCGCGACTTTGGTTTTCGACTGGAAGGTTACTACCGCCCGGAGACTGGCTCGCTTCTGGCAATCGGCGGTCAACGTGATCCCAACACGGGACTCACATGGGGCGGCGTACGTCGTTTGGGTGCGTCGATCAATCTGTCGCACGACCTCGGCGGCAAAAACGGCTTCTGGGCGCGAGCAAGCATTGAATCCATCAAAGGACATCATGTTGCCGACAACTACGGTTTGCAACTCATGGGGGGCTGGTATCATCGCCTGATCAATCTGCCTAACCGCCGCACGCTCACGGGGCTGTCGGCCTTTTTCTGGCAGTACGGCAAAGATTTGTCGGACTATCACTGGGGTCAAGGCGGATACTACTCGCCCAAACATGCTTATTCGGCGGGACTGATGCTCGACGAGGCCCGACGCTATGCTAACTGGTCGTGGCAGCTGCGCGGTCAGCTTGGCATCTCGGCTTCGACATCGAGTTCCTATGATCGCTACCATGCCAAAAACAGCATCCGTCCCTATCCTTTGCCCGACATTGATGCACAGTACTCCGACGACAGTTCCGTCGAGCTTGGCGTCTCCCTTTACGGAGCCGTAGAGCGACGCCTGACGCGACGCGTTATTGTCGGTGCAGCAATGTCGTATCAGAACTCGGACGAATACGCCCCTTTTTATGCAGGCTTATGGCTGCGCTGGTCTTTAACGGACTGGCTGGGAGATCTGGCCTTGCCGCCGACTCCCATGACGCCGTACGCTCAGCGCTAACCACATAAGCACAAGGAACCGGAAATGCCGTTTTCGATCAAAACAAATAGTTCAAGCGTTAAAACACCGTTCATCTTTTTCGGTGAACTCACAAGCGGACTCTTCCATTTGTCGTCCGATCTTGCTCACGCACTCGGAGTATCCGAAGAAGGTCCCTGCCATCTCGGCGACGTCATTTATCCGCGCATTATCAACGACAGCGACCGCGAAAACCTCAGGGTCAACATTGAATCACTTGCGTTGGGCCAACAAACCACTATGCTGCAGCATGTCCGCTTGCGCATTGAAGGAATTTGTGTCTGGACAGCCATTCGCGCACGTGCCTATACCAGTGAAGCCGGCGGCAATGTTCTGCTCTCCGGCAGCTTCGAATTTTTCTCGTTCCGACATATCTTGAGCGAACTTCTGGAGCACTCCGATTTCACAGCCAAAGAAGTCGATGTGCTCAAAACGCTAGCCGGTGCCCCTCGTGAGTACGGTCTAGGTTTTATTCGTCTTGAAAGTGAATCGGTCCGCGACGCTCTGCTACCGGACATGATGCGTCTCATCATGGCAGCACTCGCCAATGATGTGCCGCAAATCATCACCGCTTATCTTTTTGATCCTGTCACAATTCTTTTCACCTGCCAGCAACCGACGCTTGATTTCGAGCACACAGTTGCACGTCTCGTTGAAGACATCTTGCGCGATCACCATACCGACAGTATCGTCAAGGAGGTGTTGCACATCAGCCGCGGTGCGCCTGATCTAGTTCAAAGCGTGCGTCTGCGCATGGATTTCTGGAAGGAACTTGCCAAGATCTTTACCAACAGTCTGGGACCGACCAAGTTTTCGTTCCGCGAGATCATGCTCACCGCACAGGCCTGCCTAGACGACTTTTCCGGCTTCAAACTGCTCATCCAACCGCTGGTGAAGAAAGATTCGCTGGAATTTTCGGGAGGTGAATTTCTGATTCGTTTTGCTTCTGATCAAGGCTTTGGACCTGATCGCTTCATCGCACTTCTGGAAAAAAGCGCTCTGGCCGTACCGTTCTCGCGTTTCGTCTTTGATCGTGCTGTCAGTTTAGCTGCTTCGGTTCGCGCTCAACTGCCTGAGAACTTCCGTTTTCACATCAATCTCAGTCCCAAACAGTCCGAAGACGACGAACTGTTCGGTTTTATTGACACGATCCTGACTTTGCGCCATGTACCGCACGATTCGATCGTCATCGAACTCACCGAAACAGGCGAACGCACCAATCAGGCCGCCATTGCGCGCTTTGCCGGGCTGTGCCGTCATCGTGGCATCGGCATTGCAGTCGATGACTTCGGCACTGGTTACAACTCGCTTGATTTCGTGCTGAGCATCCCCTGCAGCATGGTGAAGTTCTCACGCGAAATCACACTTACGTGTCTGTCGGATCGAAAACGGCTCACTTTTTTAACGCGTCTTATCGAGTGTTTCAAGGGACTTGATCTGTCCATCAGTCTCGAAGGCATTCAGGATGAGACGGTCTTTCGAGCCGTTGCCGGCATTGATGCAGATAATCTTCAAGGCTACTACTTTGGCGAACCTATAGAAATTGAAGTGTTCGCGCAAACAGCCGGAGAAACGACGCATAAGGCGTGCGTCACCAGAGAGCCCAAAGGAGAGTCGTCATGAAAAAATGGATGATCGCCTGTACGCTTTTCTTTTTTGTTGCCGTTGCGGCTGTCTCCTACACTCGCATGCAGATTGTCAAACCTAAAACTCAGGCTCCTTCAGTCTGCCTGAAAATCGGTGTTGAGCGTGATTACGAACCGTTTGCTTACGTTGATGCAAGCGGCAAGCTCACAGGATTCGACGTACAGCTTTCTTATGCCCTGTGCCGTCGAATGAACCGCGTTTGCACAGTCGAGTCGAAGCGTTTTCACAACTTGCTGCCTGCCCTGCAGAGCGGCAAGTTGGATCTTGTCGTTGCCGGAGTCGGTCAAACAAGCGAGCGCAACCGCAACTTCTCGTTTTCACAAACTTATTACCGTTCAAGAAGCTTCTTCATCACGAACAACACAATAGAACAGCGCATAGCGATCGACAATGCACCGCAAATGATCATCGGTGTACAACAGGGATCGCTGCAGGAGAAGTTCATACGCGAAGAATATGTTCCCGCTGGGGCCAAGATGGTCGTTTTCGATACCTACTCAAAAATGGTGGAAGCCATCAACAACAGTGAAATCAACGTGATCTTCACCGACGGCATCCCCGGCTATACCCTGCTCAACAGTCCCGAAGGGCAAAAGCTCAACATAGGAGGCCGCCCGAAATTGGAATTGAAGGAAGACAATGTCACCAGCCTGACGGACGCCAAAATTGTCGCACGCAAGGAGGATGCTGCTCTCATCGAGGAGGTCAATGCCGCCCTTCATCAAATGCAGACCGGCGGCGAATACCAAGAACTGCACGCACGATTCTTTCCTTTCGTGAATTTTTAATTTTTCGTCATGCGTAACAAAAATAATTCCACTCGACACTTGAGCAAGTGGACCTTTTCCCTGAAAGGATTTTTGCTCACCGTTCTGATTCCGATCACCCTGTTGATTACCGGTACGATTTTTTTGAGCACCAAAATCAACGGCGAAGTTCGCGCCTATACGCAGGACCTCGAGCAAGAGACGGTCAACAATGTATTGCTGGCTCAGCGCAATTCGACGAATCTCCAAAGTTTGAGCAACTCGTTACAGGATCTTGTCTATGCATCTGCACCCGAGCGCGCGCGACGTGCTTTCGTCAACGCCTGGGGCATGCTCTCGGAATCCTCCTTTGATCGGCACGAGCACACAAAAGAAAGCACCGAACGACTTTTAGACAGCCTCAACCAAACTTGGCAAATTCGCAAGAAGTACGACAGTAAGCGTCTGGAAATCAATCAAACATTCCGCAACTTATACTTTCACCTTTTGATGGCCTCGGGAGTGGCAGCAGGTCTACACGCCACCTCGATTGATTTGCTGCAGGTTCCCGCGCAGCGTTTCGTGCTTCATTTCGACGACGGAGATCAACACAAGCGCCATCTGGAAGATCTTCGTGTGGCTTTTCGAGGACTGTGCTCCAATGCGCACGTCCCGATGGACAGTGCGCGAGCCGCTCATTTCAAAGAACACTGTCAGGCTATCAGACCTCTGCCCGCCAAAATCACGGAAGGACTCGCCGAATTGGCTACGCTTAAAAACGAGTTTCTGGCTTTCGTACAGGTCATGAACGCCGATGCGCTCAACCTCAGGCAGGAATATTCAGTAATTGAAACCTCGGATCTACTGCAGACCATCAATCAAACGAATCGCTTTTATGAAAAAATACTTTCGACTTTCTTCATGTCCCTGCTCGTTGCAATCGCCGTAACGCTGCTGCTCGGCCTAAGCTTCTATCTGCTAATGAGTCCGCTCATCGACTTGTCCGGTCAGATGCGCCAGTTTCTCGCCACCAACGAAATGCCCAAGCTGCGTTCGACCTCCCGCATTCGAGAGATCAACGACGTGCTCAAATGGCTGATGCACTTCTGCGAACTGATCCGAGAGAAGCGACAAAGAGAAACTGAACTCACGCAACAATACGACCGATTGCTCATTTCTTCGCATCTCGATACGCTTACCGGCCTTTCCAATCGGAAAGCTCTCGAAGAGTACGTCAAGTCGGAAAAGGAAGTAGCCGCCAACACGTGCGTTTTGATGCTCGATATCGATCACTTTAAGCCGCTCAATGACACGCTCGGTCATCTCTTCGGCGATCACGTCCTGTCTGTTTTCGGGCGCCATCTTCAGCAAAGCGTCACGCGTAAGGATCGGATTTTCCGTTACGGCGGCGAGGAGTTCTGCATTTTCCTTAGCGACGTGACACCGCGCTCCGCCCGTGAAACGGCCGAATATATCTGTCGTCGTGTTGGACAGATCTCAAGAAACGACGCTTCGGTCTGCAACGAGGGGCGTATCGCAACTGATCCGCTTACCGTTTCTATCGGCATGTCATCCGTTACTGCTTTTACCGGCCATGTTGATGCCGTCACACTCATTCGTGAAGCCGATGTGGCGCTCTACAAAGCCAAACGAAACGGTCGCAATTGTGTGTGCCATTTCGCTCGTGAACTGACCGAAGAAGTCTCCCGGCAGGTAATCTCATCCGCTCCTGCCAAGTCGTCGGATGTCAGTAAATCATCATAACCATGTCTGAAAGTGCCGTACATTCCGCCATCACGCTGCCCCTTAGGCGCATGCGTCGTCCGTTGCGAGGCGTTGACTCCGCAACGGCAAGCATCGTGCTCGCCGACGACTGGCTTCTTGCCTTTGAACTCGCCTTCGGCGTGGAAATTGACAACGAATTTGCTCACGCCTATGGTCAGTCCCCTTGCCCACTGTTCATTGTCATGGGCGATATTGCTCAGGCTCGCCTTAATGCCTATATCGAACAATTCGCCGTCAAACGCCCGGAAATCCTTGACTGGGAAATCCGTCGTGCGCGTCCCGCCGCCTTCTGCCGCCCCTGTCCGATTGACGAATTGAGCGTCTCGATTCCCTACCTATGCCCCGAACCAAGAGCCGTTGTGGTACTTGCAAGCATGACCGATATCGCGCTTGCCGCCACACGCGATCTGGTGATGAAACTTCGTCGACTCTCAGCCGCCGCCAATGCCCGCGGCTTTGCGCTTCTGATGATCTTCTGCCGCGAATCCGACCGTGCCGACACAAGCGAATTCGAAATGCAGCTAATGCGTTGCCGCCACAGTCTGGCCGGATTTGCCCATCTTAAGTTGCAAGAAAAAAGCCCCTGTTGGCAAGTGTATTTCTGGAATTGCCTCAATCACTTTGCAGGGTCGTCGCGCACGCTGCTATCGGCCCCTGAAACCGATGCCATCGGTTTTACTTGCATTGACACGGACAACGAAACAAGCGTATCGCTTGAGGACGAAAATGAAATTTTCAGTGCCAGCGCTCGTTTGACTGCCGTTTCCACCGGCATGTCGACACTCGTAAACGTTTCAACCAACGCCGAACTCTACAAGTTGGCGCTCAATGCCAATGCTGCGACGATCGTGTTTTCGCTTTCCCGCTCTTCAGACATCAGCGAAGTGGGACGCTATATCTACACATTGAGAAAAACGCGCGGCCGGCGACTCAAAATCGCCGCCGTCGCCGACGGTCTGCCGCTGCGCGTCAATTCGCTTGCATTCATTTTGTCTTGCGGCGCCAATCGTATTTTTGAGCTCTCGGCAAGTGCGGAATACATTGGTCTGATTCTGTCGGCACTCAAAGACGTAGTCTATCCGCACGACGTGACATTCGATTTCGAGGAAGCTTTAAAACCGATCGTTGCACTGCATGAAAAGGGCATTGTTGGTCGCGAACGTTTTCTGGAGGTCTGCCACACGCTCATTTCACAGCGAACAAGTAAATTGCCCACGCAAGGCATTCTGGTGTCGCTCACGCCCAGAAGGGGTCTTTCGGCCGAAGAATGTGCCTCGCAGTTCGAACCTCAACGATCGGGGGACATCGGCTGCGTCTCGGGAGATAACATGCTTCTCTTTCTGTTTGGTTGCCAGCCTTCGCACCTGAAGCTGGCTCTAACACGTAACTTTCTGGTCGATCCAAGCGAATTATTCGAAAAGATCCGTACCGAAAACGATGACCTCGGCATCCTCGCATTCTTGAGAAGTCTTAAGATCAACACTGCAAAGTCCGGCAAAAAAGAACAACCCGAGGGCAATGTCACAATGCTCGCCGACATTAACAAAGAAATCGTCCCCGGGAAGCAAAAACAGTCCGTGATTGGTCCCAACGCAATTGAGCCTCAGGCTCTAGATGATGATTTTTTGAGATATTGACGCTATGCCCTGGACAGACATTTACATCGGTTCAATCGTAGTACTCTCCTTGCTCGGTCTGGCTCTGGGAGCGTATTTCCATCGATCCATCTGCAACTTTTTCTGGCGTCTGCGCTGGTACATCATCGGGCGGCATTGCTTTGCCCAAACGCAAACGTTCCGAGACTTTTTGCCGACATCCGTCAAAACATACCGTTCGTAACAGACAATGCCGAGCAATCGAGAATATCGCACCGCAGCAAGCCTTTTGCCGCAATGGGAAGGCGCGGGACTTTTCAACTTCTACTTCCTGTTGAAGTTTGCCCTAGCCTACCTGGGGTATCTTAATCTGTACGTTCCGGCCAACGCGCTGCTGTTTGCAGCCGTGCTAGTTCCGATTGGTACCCCCTGGTTGCGTCGTATTCGCAAAGTCGCCGCCTGGGGCTGCGCCTTAGCGTTGCTGTGGTCTGAAAGCTGGCTTCCAGGGCCGGATGTCATCATTCAAAACTCCCGCAATCTGGCAGACTTTTCCGCCGCCTACCTTTGGGAGTTGGTGACAACCAGCATCAATTATGAGATGCTGGCCTGGTTGGCTGCCGCATTGGTAAGTTGGTTTTTCCTTCGACATTGGATTCGTTTTTCCACTCTCACCGTAATCGGTCTCGTGATTGCCGCTTTTCCTCAGGTGTTGCAGTGGGGCGGCACCTCGGAAAAAACCGCAGAGGTTTCCACCGCCGCTCAAACCGTGAGAACCACCGAAGAAGCGAACGTCGTAACAGCCGTGGCAAAAAACACCTCGGCATTGCAACCCACGCAACCGGCAACGGGCGGTGCCAAAGATGTCGAAGGCTGGCTCGAGCAGTTCTTTGCTTATGAAAAGGAACGCAGGGTCAACTTCCCGAACAGTCCGGTGGGCACGGAAACGTCCGGCACATTCGACATCGCCATCGTCAATATATGTTCGCTTTCAAACGACGATATTCGTGCCGCAGGACTCGACTCGCACCCCGTCTTTAAGCTTTTTGACGCACGATTCGAAAACTTCTCGTCGGCTACGTCCTACTCGGGTCCCGCAACACTCAGGCTCCTCACCTCTTGCTGCGGACAGATTTCTCACAAGGACATCTATGACGGTCGCCGTCCGGACTGCGAAGTACTCAACCGTTTACAGTCCGCAGGCTGGACGAATCGACTCTACATGGATCACGACGGACACTTCGACGATTATCTTCAGTCGTTGCGTACGCTCGCAGGGCTTACTCCCGAACTGCATTCTCAGCGAGACATGCGCAAACTTTACGAAGCGTTCGACGGCTCCCCCATCTTCGACACATCCGATGTGTTCAATACCTGGTTCGGAGAACTCTCCAAGAAAAGTTCTCGCACGGTCTCTTTTTTCAATTTGGTCGCTCTGCACGACGGCAACCGCGATCCCGGCTCGCAAAAGCAGCTAGACTTCAAACTGCGCGCCGAACGCATGCTCAACGACTTACAGAGAATCATGGAACGCATCGCTCAAAGCGGTCGGCCGCTACTGTTCGTCGTCGTACCCGAACATGGCGCAGCTTATCGCGGCGACAAAATTCAAATGGCGCGTCTTCGCGAAATTCCGAGTCCTCACATCACCCACGTTCCGGCGATGGTGAAGTTCTTCGGGGTTGAAACAAAAATGCAGGGACGCGTCATCTCCGAACCCGTCAGTTATCTTGCGGTCTCCGAACTGATCAACCGTACGGTAACAAGCGGCCTTTATCGGCCCCACAACCAAAATGCCCCTGCGATTGTCTCGGACATTCTGAAAGATCTTCCGCAAACGTGGAGCGTATCGGAAAACTCAAATGCTCGTGTTGTGCGCTTTGCAAACGAATATTGGGTCAGTCTCAAGGGAGGTAGCACATGGATCAAATATCCGCTGAATTAGGTCATCGTGTGCTCCCACAAGCATCTTCTTTCCACATCGAAGGCATCGCCATCTACGCTGTCAACAGTCGTACCGGCGCTCTGGAAATCGAATATTTAAGCCAGACATGCCTGCAGATTCTGCACCTTGCCCAAACACCACGCCTGCCCTGCCGAATCGGCAAGCTGGGACTGGCCAAAGACGCCGGTTGGCAATATGAGCAAAAACTAAGACATTGCCTGACAGATCACAATCCTGTTCAGGAAGTGCAAACGCTACACTCCCCCGAGCAACCCGCCCAAACATTCTTCCGAGAAGTTTATGTGACGGCGGCTCTGGCACCAGCCCGGCAGCAACACTTTCTGATTGAACTCTCACGCAGCACAACTGAAGACGGAGATACGTTAAGCGACCTTTCCCGACAAAGCGCAAGCTTTCTGGCGCTTTTGGAACAAAGCGTGCAGCGTGTATGGGAACTCGACCTCAAAACCAACACGTTCACGATCTTCGATTCCCTCAACAGTCACGAAAAACCAGTGCCGGACACACTGGCTTTCCCCAACGATTTTTTGAGTCAGGGTCTGGTACACCCTCGCAGTCTGCCGGCTTTCCGTACATTTGTGCGCAAAATTCTTGGCGGCGATCGTCAGGGCGGTGCGACCCTCATCATGCGCACCTCCAGAGACAGCGGCTATTCCTGGCACAACTTGAGTTACCGAACGCTTTTTGACGCGGAAGGACTGCCCAAAAAAGCCGTCGGTGTTCTGCACCCAGTCGAATCGGCGCAGTTGCAACCGCGCTACTTCGAACTGGACCGGCTCTGGGAACAACTGCTGACGTCGTTACACAGTTTTGCGTGCATCAATCTCAATACCGAACAAATCGAAAAGTTATGGATTTCAGGGCACAATCCCAACACCATCGTGTCGGGTCGCTCCTACGGAGCCTTAATTGATCGCATCTGCATCGCTCTGTACACGGATAATTCCAAACAGCGAGTCCGTAAATTTCTTGATGTCGGCAATCTTCGCAAACTTGCACGCAAGCGTTCGCCATACTGGGTATGCGATTGTTTCGAACTCGTGGAAAACCAGTCTTACGTCCAACCGGTCGCGATTCACGTCCTGTTGGATACAAATGCACAAACTGAAACGCGAGCGTTTATTTTCATGCAACACAGTGTCGACATACATCGCCGCACAACATCGGCACGATTGCCCGGAAGTTGCGTGTTTCCACAGCCAGACGCACGCGGGATGATTATTGTGCATCTGCACAACGCTCAAGGCAACAACGCCCACGCACTCGTTCGCGTTTGCGATTACCGTAAAAGTTTTTCCGAAACGCAATTCAACGATATCGTTGCCGCTTTCAGTCTCTTTTGTGAGAGCTTTGCCATCGTCAGCATTCCGTCAGATCGGACTGTCAGCATCTTCATGCCTGAGATCGATTCAGCCTTCAAAGCACGGGAAAAACTGGAGACTGCCTTTACTTTCGTCAAAAAGACGCTCGCCGGCACCGAGCTCGTCAATGTGCGCTTCGTTGCGGCCCTCACTTTCGGTTTGCTCAAGCCCGAACATCACGACGAGTTCCTGCACACCGCCTCTCTTGTCTGCAGTCGTCTTGAAAATGAACCGGTCGATACAATCGAGTGTATGTCTCCCATTGACGAAATCAAAACACTGCAGTCCGAAAGCGTTCTGTTTGCGTCCCAGCCCGAAGACAAAGCGTTTCACCACATCATCTCCAACTCTCTGAGCAACAAGGAAAAAACACTCCTTATCACCTGTCTCGACGTGCTGATCCGCAGTGATAAACCTCAGACAGGTCTCATGCACTTGCTCTCCCTGCTGGGCATCTATTACAAAGCAGATCGCGTCTACACCCTGCGCGCGATTCAGAGCATGCACGTATTTGAGGAAACCGGAGAATGGGACAACAGCGGCAAGAGTCCGTTTAAAAAGCTCATTCACGGCATGCAGATTAGTAAGTTTCCCTTGCTCGAGCGCGTTCTGAAAACCTCGGAACCCGTTTTCATCAGTCGCCGCAAGCGTTCGCTGAGCCTTCAATTGGCTGACGGTGCACTGGATGACACCTGGTCGTTTTTCGCCCTACCCTTCGGTACGGATCAAGTCAATGGCGCATTACCAGTAAAGAACCTTCTTCTTTGCATCGACAATCCGCGCGAAGAAATTCCCAATTGGTCATTGCCGCAAGCACTCACCCCCTATTTGACGCTTCTGCACGACAAACTGCTCAAAGCGCAGTCGGAACTGCTGACAGCCGAAGATTTCAAACCACACACAATCAAGACCTATTCCGAGTACAAAAACAAGCTTATCGAGCTCACGTCCGAACACTACTACTCAATGGGGGCCCTGGTAGCGGCTGTTCCCCAATTACTTTTGCTCGATAAAAAACACGGCACCGAACACTGCCACAATCTGCTGATGTTCCTGCAGGATCTGATCGGCCGCAGTTTTGGCAATGCCGTCATTTTCAAAAAGTACTCCGAAGAATTTGTGGTTCTTGCTCCCAACACTACCCAAGAAATTTTCTTTGAGCGAGTGGAGTGGCTTCAAAAAACATGCGAGCGTCAGTATCCGCAGCAAATTGAAGTCGGTGCAACATGGTCCCGTGACATCTTCAACGCTACCGATCTCATCAACGAAGCTCGCACGTTCATGCTCATTCAAAGTGTATCGGGCAGTCACAGCGTTGATCTCGGCAGCACACCCGCCACACTTTCCCTACCTATGCTGCAGAGTTTCGACATCTACCTTCAGCCCAAAGTCGATATGATCAACAGCCGCATTGTCGGTGCCGAAGCTCTCATTCGCGGCATCGACAAGGATGGTCGTATTGTGGGACCGGGCAGCTTCCTGTCGGCAATGGAAAGCAAAGGAGCATTGCGAAGTCTGGATCTTTTCGTCCTTTCGCAAGCACTTTTACAGCTCGATCGCTGGCAGAAAAACGGGCATCCGCTGGTACCGATCTCAGTCAATTTCTCCCGCTATACACTCTTTGATCGGGCAACAAGCGGCGCCGTACTCGCCATTCTCAGCAACTACGAACACATTGATCCGTCATACATCGAAATCGAGATCACCGAAACAGCTTGCACGGTCGAAGAAGCAACGCTAGCCCGTACTCTTGCTCCCTATCGAGATATGGGACTACATTTTGCGCTTGACGACTTCGGTGCCGGCTATGCCAATCTCTCCATTTTCTCCAAACTTGCTTTCGAAACAATCAAACTCGACCGCTCAATCGTACATGACATTGGCTCAAACCCGGTCAGTCGGTCGCTTATTGAAAGTATCTTACGAATCAGCCACGAGCATAACATTACGGTTGTTGCCGAGGGCGTCGAAACCGAGGAGCAAGCATCCGTTCTTAAACAGAAAGACTGCCGCATTGCACAAGGCAATTTCTTTGACAAACCGATGGATGTCGATTCCTTTACGACAAAATATCTTTCTGCATCGACACAACCCGACGACATCCGTGACCGGGCGTTTTGACGACATCTCTGCAAATGCAAGGAGTCCATTGTGACAAACAACGAATCTCAGACAAGTTTCATCAAAAGCCTCAAACTCCAGGAGGCACGACTTGTCGTCGGCATCGGCGCCTCGGCCGGCGGTCTTGAAGCATTGCAGCAGTTTTTTGTCAATCTGCCTGCCAATTCAAACCTCATATACGTCATCGTCCAGCACCTTTCGCCGGACTACAAGAGCCTAATGGCTGAAATTCTGGGGAAGTACACGCCCATGCAGGTGGTTCAGGCTGAACACTTGATGCCCGTCGAACCAAACACTGTCTATTTGATTCCGCCCAAGAAGAATCTGACCATCAAAGCCGGTCATATTTTGTTGAGCGACTACGACCATCGCGGCATCAATCATCCGATCGACATCTTCTTCAATTCACTTGCTGAAGAAAGCCGCGAAAAGGCGGTGGCTGTCGTTCTTTCCGGCACGGGATCAGACGGCACAAACGGCATCAAAACCGTCAAGGAACACGGTGGCATCGTCATGGCGCAAGACCCCAAGAGCGCAAAATTCGACGGCATGCCCCGTTCGGTCATCAATACCGGACTGGCCGATTTCATCCTGCCGCCCAAGGAGCTTGCGCAGGAGCTTCTCAATCTTGCCAACTACCATCACCTGATGTTCCCTCAGGCGGCTTCGGAACCTTCCGACATGCAGGCGCTCAACCGCATCTACAGTTCGCTCAAAACGGTAAGCGGCATCGACTTCACCTATTACAAGCGCAACACCGTTTTGCGCCGTATCGAACGGCGCATGGTCGTCACCAAGAGCCCTGATATGGAGAGCTTTGCCGATCTGTTAGAAAAAAACCTCACAGAAGCCGAACTTCTGATGAAGGACATTCTGATCGGTGTCACGCGTTTTTTCCGCGATCGAGACTTCTTCGAGAAACTCAAGGCAACGGCGCTCACCTCCATTCTCAATCACTGCCCAGAAAACGAATCGATCCGCATCTGGTCGGCTGGTTGCTCCACGGGTGAAGAAGCCTATTCTCTTGCCATTCTCATGCAGGAGCTGATGGAAGAAACGGGGCGTAAGCGCGAGGTCAAGATTTTCGCAACCGATATCGACACACAGGCCATCGAACGCGCGAGCAAAGGTGTTTTCCCCGAAAGCATTTCAGAGGATCTTTCTTCGGAACAGCTTGCCAAGTACTTCACGGAGAAAAACGAGCAATATCACATCTCCAAAGAGATCCGAAAGATGATCATCTTTGCGCCGCACAACATGTTTTCCGATCCCCCATTCGGAAAGCTTGATCTGATCAGCTGCCGCAACGTGCTGATCTATTTCCAACCCGTGTTGCAGAAGGCCGTCTTCGCCATCTTTCACACGGCGCTCAAAAACGGCGGCTATCTTTTTCTGGGAAAAAGCGAAACAGCAAGCGAGTATTCGTCTGTCTTTAAAGCGGTTGCCACGATGGAAAAGATCTACGTGCATCATGCCGAGGGCAAAGCGGAAGATTTGCAGCCTCCGGTCTTTTCCGTACCCAACATCCTGCCTCAGGTTCAAATCTCCGGAGGAGGCATTCCGCGCAAAACCGATCAGCAAAATATGGAAGATGTCTACGTTCGTTTTATGGAACGGTTTATGCCCGCCTCAATCATTGTCAACGGCAGCAACGACATCGTTCATTTCTTCGGTAACAGCACCGATTACATCGACATTGCACCGGGCAAAGCGACCTTTAACCTCTTTTCACTCATCATCAAGGATCTGAAACTCATCACATCAACGGCCATCAACCGTTGTCGCGAAACAAACACCCCGGTTTCCTACACCGACATTGCCGTAGACACGCATGCCGGACGCCGAACAATCACGCTGTCCGTTCAACCGGTCGGCACCGAATCAGATCCAAGCCTCATCGCCCTTCTTTTTCTGGAATGTACAGCTTCCAAACTGATCGGTACCGTTGAAAAGTATGATGTCGATACGACGGCCGCCCAACGCATCATCGACCTGGAACATGAGCTGCAGGTCAGCAAAAGCGAGTTGCGCTCGACCATCGGCGAACTTGAGACCGTCAATGAGGAACTGCAGGCGGCCAATGAGGAGCTTTTGACGGCCAACGAAGAATTGCAGAGTTCCAACGAAGAGTTGCAGTCCGTCAACGAGGAACTCTATACAGTCAATTCCGAGTACCAGCAAAAACTCGACGAACTCACGATGATGGACAACGACCTGTCGAACTTCCTGTCGTCAACCATGATAGGCATTCTCTTCGTCGACAGCAAGCTCAATATTCGCAAGTTCACAGAATACGTCGGGCGCGAATTTCAGCTGGTGGCGCAGGATGTCGGCAGGTCTCTGCAGATCTTTGCACACGCCTTCCCCAAGGAAGACGTCATTGCCGACGCCAAAGCCGTCCTGAAAGATCTGACGCCCATCGACCGTGAAGTTGTCGGCAACAACGAGCGCTTCTACACAATGCGCATCGCGCCCTATCGTACAACGGAAAACAATATCCGAGGGCTCGTGATCACGATCATCGACTCCCTGCGCCATCAACAGATACCGGAAAAACAAATGTAATGCTTCCTGCACACTGATCAGTCTGTGCAATCTCTTTTGGCTCCGACAAAGTCAAACCTGTCGGAGTTTTTTGTCCCTTCACACCTCTAAAAGTTTACGGTTTCGTTTTTATACGAAATTTTTATTTGCCGGCTAAATATTATTTAGAAATCATTTGTTCAGCATCATACTGAACTTCTCTTGCTTCTTCGATTTTTCGTGCATATCCAATGTTTCTTCTTAAATTGATCATTGCTTTTTTATTTGCTGGCTAATTTTTAAATTCATCAACCAACCCACGCTCACGCGCGTAATGCACGCGAAATGCAACCAAAACGTTCAGAAGTCAACTCCGAAAATTTTTGACATAAATCAAAACTACGTAGCACCTACGTGGGCGAAAAATTGCGATCGAGACAAATAGAGGACGGCCGACAGACCGTCCCGATCACTGTCGTTTAAGGGTGTCCGCTCATGAATTCGACACCCGCAAGAAACACAGAGAAACAGGAGAAGAACTGATGTCTGAACTGCAAATTTCCCGCCGCAAGCTGCTCAAAGCCAGCGCTGCCGGCGCCGTGGCCGCTTCAACGGTTTCGGCTCCGAGCCTGTTGATGGCAAAGGAAGCCAAGGCCGCACAGGATACGTCCAAGATCCGCGACTTCGACATGATCAAGGCTTTCTACGCCAACTATCCCAAGAAGCTTGCTGCCGTTCGCGCCAAACTCGGCCGTCCGCTGACGCTTACCGAAAAGTTGCTTTTCGTGCACCTCTACCATCCGGAAAGCCTCACCGAATTCAAGCGCGGTCAGGACTACATTGAACTGCGTCCGGATCGTGCCGGTACGCACGACATCGGCGGCCCGATGGCCATCCTGCAGTTCCTCACCTCCGGCAAGGAACGCATCGCACTGCCCGCAGCTCTGGTTGCCGACCACCTCGTGACGGCTCAGACCGGCGTTCGCAAGGATCTCCAGATTGCCGACCGCGACAACGTTGAAACATACAGCTTCCTGCGTGATGTCTCCCGCCGCTACGGCTTTGACTTCTGGCCGGCCGGCACGGGCATCTGCCATCAGGTCTTCCTTGAAAACTACGACTTCCCGGGCGCCATGATGCTGGTGACCGACAGCCACACCCCGACGGCCGGCGGCATGGGCATGCTCGCCATCGGCGTGGGCGGCGCCGACCTGGTCGACGCCCTCATGGGTATGGAATGGGAACTGAAGATGCCCAAGATCATCGGCGTGAAGCTCACCGGCAAGTTAAGCGGCTGGGTCAGCGCCAAGGACGTGATCCTGAAGCTCTCCGGCATCCTCTCGACCAAGGGCGGCACGAACTCCATCATCGAATTCTTCGGCGACGGCTGCCAGCAGCTCTCCTGCACGGGCAAGGGCACGATCTGCAACATGGGTGCCGAAGTGGGTGCCACCACCTCCGTCTTCCCGTTCGACGACTCGATGGTTCGTTATCTGAACGCCACGGGCCGCGCCGCAGTGGCCGACATGGCCAAGGCTGTTGCCGCCGATCTGCGCGCTGATAAGGAAGTCATGGCCGATCCCGCCAAGTACTACGACCGCATCATCGAAATCAACCTGTCCGAACTTGAACCGCACATCAACGGCCCCTACTCGCCCGACGCCGCCATGCCGCTCAATCAGGTGGCCGACCGCGTCAAGGAAAAGGGCTATCCGCAGCTGCTCGAAGTCGCTCTGATCGGTTCCTGCACGAACTCTTCCTACGAAGACTTCACGCGCGCCGCTTCGATCGCCAAGCAGGCTCTCGACAACGGCATCAAGGTGAAGACCCCCGTCATGATCGTCCCGGGTTCGATGCGCATCTACAAGACGCTTGAACGCGACGGCATCCTCGACGTGTTTGAAAAGCTTAACGCCACCGTGCTTGCAACCGCCTGCGGTCCCTGCATCGGTCAGTGGAAGCGTACGATCGGTGATCCGAGCAAGAAGAACTCGATCATCGAATCGTTCAACCGCAACTTCAAGGGCCGCAACGACGGCAGCGCTCAGACTCACGCCTTCCTCGCTTCGCCCGAAATCGTGATGGCCATGGCTATCAACGGCGATCTGACGTTCAACCCCATGAAGGGTTCGTACACGACCGCCAAGGGCACGACGATCAAACTCAAGGCTCCGACCGGTACCGAACTGCCGGTGAAGGGCTTCGTGACGGATCTGACCGACTGCATCCGCCCGGACTATGCCAAGATCGAAATCAAGGTGAGCCCCAACGCCAAGCGCATCAAGCTGCTCGAACCGTTCCCGGCTTGGGACGGCAAGGACTTCGTGGGCCTGCCCATCTTGATCAAGGCCAAGGGCAAGTGCACGACCGACCACATCTCCCCGGGGGGCAAGTGGCTGGCTTACCGCGGCAACCTCGATCGCATTTCGGACAACCTGCTCGAACGTGCGGTCAACGGCTTTACCGACGCCGCCGGCAAGACGCTCAACTATGAGACCGGCACGTACGACACGCCCGCCAAGGTCGCTCGCTACTACAAGAATCACAAGATTGATTCCATCATCATCGGCGACGACAACTACGGTGAAGGCTCAAGCCGCGAACACGCCGCTATGGAACCGCGTTATCTGGGCGTTCGCGTCGTGCTCACCAAGAGCTTGGCTCGCATCCACGAGTCCAACCTCAAGAAGCAGGGCGTGCTCGCACTGACCTTCGTCAACCCGGCGGACTACGACAAGATCAAGGAAAAGGATCGCGTCTCGGTCCTCGGCCTCGACAAGCTTGCTCCGGGTCAGAACGTGACGATCGAACTCACGCACGCCGACGGCAAGAAGGAACGCTTCGAAGCCAAGCACAGCTACAACGCCAAGCAGCTTGCATGGTTCAAGGCTGGTTCCGCTTTGAACGCTCTCTAATCCATTAGATAGCGAATAAGGAAAGACGTCTTACTCTCTCCGGCGTCTTTCCTTGAAGGATCTCCACCTTCTTCAACGCACACGATGCATAAGTCGTGTGCGTTTTTTTTCATTCCTTGCACTATTGACGCCGATCCTCTCATTGTTGATTTTGGAAGCCACCATCCACGCGATGTTTCAGACAATCCTATCAAACCAAACAGACCTACAATGGTTACTATTTCATGTGAAGACAAAGTTAAACGCAGTGTTTATTTACGAGTCTTTCCCGCCATCCCTCCAAGGAAACCAAATAATTACGCAACATTAGTTCATACAGACAGTAACCAACCGTTTAAAGGACTTGGTCTTATATACAAATATGGAGAAGAACTGAGATCTTGTGATCAAGGGCAAGCCTGGGGAGAATCTTTTCTTTTCGGAAACACCCACAAAGATTCGACATTAAGCGGCCCTATCTGGTGGGGGTTTTACTAGTTGACTAAAAATCTACCCAATCTCCCATAAAGGGTTCCATAGCAACGTTAAACTTGGAAAAAGAAGAGACGAGCTCGCTCAAAGTCAGCGGAGGCAATCATGACGCTGTACT
>ERZ836877.1005-NODE-1005-length-45250-cov-3.149065_pt1 | contig 45250 bp, 31 predicted proteins | sample MGYA00519469_ERZ836877 | MGnify/ENA primary metagenome ERZ836877 (study PRJEB31850, sample SAMEA3708809) | human gut metagenome | biome: human gut; feature: human-associated habitat; material: faeces | place: China | collected 2014 ...
GGGGGCGCTCCATTGCGGAGCGCCCCCTCTATGGGTGGAGCGGCTGATACACTTAGCCGCTAAATGTCGTAGATGCGGGCATCAGTCCCAGGTGAGGTTCCAGATGGCCACGCGGTCAAGGTTCTTGTCCTGCTCGCTGGGGCAGTTGTTGACGATCTCTATGGTGAAGTCGCCGGTGACGTTTACGTCGATCGACGCGTCATATGCGGTTTTGATCGTCATGTCGGGGGTAAGTGTCTCCTCTTTCACCACCGCTCCGTTCTGTAGCACCTTCACGGTGAACGAGAACTTGGAGGCTGATGTGCTGTAGGCGGTGCCGTATTTGAACGTGAGGGTCTTTATGCCTCCGGTGAGCTGCGGCGAAGTGAGTTTGCCGGGAGCCGAGGTCTTGCCGTTGAGACATACAGCCAGGGTAGTGGGGCCGCCGATGAATCCGAAGCGGGGGTTGGCGTCGGCCACGCCTGCTGTCTGGCCTCCCAGGATGATACTGCCTTCGGCTGTCCATCCGGTGGCGTTGGTGTATGTGCCGTAGGGGCTGCTCTTGGGTTCGCCGCCGTTGAAGGTGTCGAAGTCACCCTTGAAGTCGCCTGCGGGGGGAGTTACAGGCTCGTCGCCTCCGCCGGGGGTGTCACCTCCGCCGGGGAAGGTGCTGTCGGGGGTGGCTGTCACTGAGCCGGTGCCGTTGATGGCGAAGTTCTTGATCTCCCATGATCCGGATACGCCGTCGGTGCTGGTGTAGTGGAAGCCGACTTTGATCTTCTTGCCTGCGTATGCGGCGAGGTCGATGGTGCCGGCGTTTACGAATGTCCAGTCTGCGTTGGTGGACCAGTTGGGGATGGCGACAGTCTGCCAGTCGCCCCCGTCAACGCTGATGGCGAGCGATACCTGCTGTTTGGCAGTGGCGATGTCGGGGAACTTGTTTGTCACATGGTCGAATGTGAGTGTGGGGTTCTGTGCTGCGGTGAGGTCAAGCAGCGGCGACACGAGCCAGGAGCTGGATGCATACGACTGGCCGAGGAAGGCCGACGCCTTCATGTAGCCGTATGATGCGTCGTGGCTCCATACGTAGCTGAGCGAGGGGGAGAGTTCCACGTTGTGGATGGTGAAGTCGCCCTGACTTTCCTTGAATGTCTGCGAGAAGAGTGCCTGGCCGGGGGTGGGGGTATCGCCGCCTCCTTCCTGGCCGTCGAGCTTGTATGAGGTGGTGTTCTTGATGCCCGGGAGTGTGTTGTATTTCATCACGTCGCCGAGGAGTTCCACCTGTTTGCCGAGGTTGCCGGGATTGTCGACGAGGTTGAGGGCGTTGCGGGCAGGTGTGGATGCCAGGAGCTGCACACACACGGTCTGTGCCTTGTCGGTGGGGTTGAGCACGTCGGAGATGAGTATGTTGGCGCGCTGTGTGGTCGATGTCTGGAAGTGTGCCTCGTAGTCCTCATAGTAGCCTACGATGTAGCCGCGCACCCACACGCCGCTCTCTACGGCCGCTGTGGTCGACGACGGGTTCATGGCGATGATCTGGGCGCAGTTGTAGGGACGTGCCTCGGTGCCGTCACCCTTGCCTGAGAGATCCACTCCTTCGAGTTTGAACTCACCTGCTGTGCCGAGGTTGCCGGTGATGCCGAATGTGCCCATGTACATGTCGGGGGTACCCTGCACTGCGAGCTCCTTGCCGAGGTTGCCGGGATTGTTCTTGAGCGCCACGGTGTTGCGCATCACGGAGTTCTGGGGGAGCGGCACGATGAGGCACGACTTGTAGTCGGTGCATTCCGGGAAGGGAGCTATCACTACGGTATTGGCGAGTGTGGCCTCGGCACCCCATTCGATGTCGGAGCTGGAGGTGATCTCGGTCACTTCGGGCGCCACTGTGCCGACGATGTAGCCTTTGGTCCATCCGTAGGCGGTGGCGCCTGCGGTGATGTTCTCTATAGCCTGGTCGATGCTCCAGGGGTTCTTCTCGGATCCGGCCGGGATGGTGGGGTTGCCGGCGTTCATCACATCGGAGTAGTTGACGATGTAGAGCTGCCAGTCGCCGTTGTAATATGACAGGAGTGCCTGCAGGTCAAACGGCTCTGTCGGCATAAGCTCATAGTAGAAGTTGGAGTAGCCGCTTGTGCGCAGTTTGTAGCCGGTGCCGTCGATCTTCACTACCTGGTCGAAATTCTCGTGGTAGATGCCGAAGGTGTAGACGGGCTTGAAGAGACCCTCGTCGTTGAGGTTGCTCTCCTGCGGCTCGGCGGTGACATTGTTGAAGCGCACGAGCTCGCTCTGCCAGCGGATGTTGTCGGCGGCAGGCTCGCTCATGTTCTCGAGGGTGCGGATGTTCACCTTGGAGGGTTCGGGAAGACCGTTGAGCTGTGCGAGTGAATAGAAACGCGCGTCGCTCATGTAGGTGGTCTGCTCGGTGCCTGAGGAGTTCTGTCCTTTGGCACCTACCTGAAACAGGCCCATGTATTTGCCGGCATACAGACCGGTGAGGTCTATCACTATCTCCTGGCCGTAGCGGTATTTCTGATAGAGGCTGTAGGCGTTGATGGAGAACTGGAGGGCAGCCGTCTCGTCCTGTATGACAAGGCTCTTGTAAATGTTGCCGGCGTAGTCGGAAGTGATCACGCGGCCCGAGACGATGTAGTGGGATCCGTCTGCCTTGGTGCCTACCTGTGTGGCATAGTTCTCCACCCCGTCCTGCCAGAAGGCTTGTTTGAATTCGAGGATGGAGGTGTTCGGTGTCAGTTCGGCCTCGGGTACCTTGGCGAGCACGTTGAGGTTGTCGAAGTCGTCCTGGCAGGCGGTGAATCCTCCCAGGGCTGCTATGGCAGCGAGACCTATTGCGATTGATTTCAGAATTTTCATAACGTTAAGTTCTTCTTTTGGGTAGGATTCTGTTATTTGGCGCTACCGGGGAAGTCGGCTCCGGGTGTGGCGGTGACTGTGCCCTTGCCGTTCACGGCGAAGTTCTTGATCTCCCATGATCCGGAAGCCCCGTCCTCGCTTGTATAGTGGAAGCCGATCACGATCTTCTTGCCTGCATAGGCCGAGAGGTCGTAGGTGCCGGCGTTTACGAAGTTCCAGTCGGCGTTGGTGGACCATTCCTTGATGGCTACTGTCTGCCATGCGCCGCCGTCGACGCTGATGGCCATAGATACCTGTCGCTTGGCGGTCTCGAGGTCGGGGAACTTGTTGGTTACGTGGTCGAAGGTGAATGAGGGTTCCTCGGCCTGGGAGAGATCCAGTACCGGCGAAAGGAGCCATGAGCTTGAGGCGTAGGATGCGCCCGACACGAAGCCTGAGGCCACCATGTAGCCGCGCGACGCGTCATGCTTCCATACATAGGTCATGGGACCTGTCATATCGATGTTGTGGATGGAGAAGCCACCCTGGTTTGTGGCGAAGGACTCCTCATAAAGGGCGGGGGGAGCGGGCACCCAGGGGGTGAATGTGTCGCCTATGCCGTTGGCATCGTTGAGGGAGAGCTGCCAGTCGGTGTTGTACACTGCCAGCACGCCGGTCACATCGCCTGTGCCGTTGGGGGCGTAGATGTCCCACAGGGTGGAGTAGCCGGAGGTATTGATGGCGAGGCGTCCCTGGCCGCCGGCAGCGGGCACCAGATACACGGAGTTGTTGCTCTGGTTCTGTTTGCCGAGCTGTGTGCCGGGGCTCTGGAATTTCACGTCTTTCACTTTTACCAGAAGTCCCTGCCACTGGAGGCGTGTGGCGGGATCGGAATATATGGTGCGCAGATCGTCGATGGTGACTTCATGCACGGTCACAAGCGCGGGGTCGGGCACGCCGACGGCGGTGACATGCGCGTCCCACATATCCTCGGGCATACGCGCCGGGGCCACTGTGGTGGAGTGTCCCTCACCTTCGGAGCCTACCTGCACGCCGAAGCCATAGTTGCCGTAGTACATGCCTGTGCAGTCCACGATCACTTCCTGGCCAAGGGGTGTCACTTCATAAAGGCGGCTGTTGTTTACGGAGAATATTATGCCGCCGGTGGCGTCCTCCACGCATACTTTCTTGAACACGTTGCCAGCGCGTGTGTCGGATGTCACGCGGCCGCGGATTATGTAGTGCTCGCCGTTCTCTTTTGTACCGATGGGGGTGTTGAAGTAGTTCACATCCTGTGTGAAGGCGTTCTTAAGCTCCTCGATGGTGGTGTTCGCTTCGATTTTTATGTCGCCTGTCTCGTAGTATGGAGGGCGCTCGAAGTCGTCCTGGCAGGAGGTGAATCCCGCGGCGGCGAGGAGTGCCGCCATATATATTATCGATTTTTTCATCGTTTCGTCTCTGTTTTAATATGACATATCAGAAGCGTACACCTGCGTTGACATATACCTTGATGCCCTGTGCATACATGTACTTGGTGGGGAATGCGTTGGGGTTGTAGTATTTGGTGTCGATGCGGAACTGCTCGGTGGCCTGGGTGATGAGGTTGCGGTTGTTGATCACATTGCTTACCGACACGTTGAGGTTGAGGCTCACCTGGCGGTTGAGGTAGATCACCTTGCCTACGGATGCGTTCATCACCCAGTTGTTGGGCAGTTTCTCCTGTGCGGTGAACTCGTCTGTGAGGCGGTCAAGCTCGGCGGGGGATCCTGCGTATGCGGCCAGGCCGTCGATGATCTGGTGGCGCGGGTAGGCCAGGCGCACATAGTAGTCGGCCAGCCATGAGGCGTCCACGTTGAAGAACCACATCTTGGGGGCGTTGTATGCCAGGGCGATGTTGAAGGCGGTCTGCGGGGTGGATGTGCAGTAGTAGTTGTTGAGGTAGAACTGTGTGGTCTGGTCGGGCTGCAGGCCGTTCTCCACGGAGCGTGTGCCCATGGGGTTGTTGGCGTAGCGGTAGCGGGAGAAGTTTCCGGCGAAGCTCAGGCGGAGGGCTGATGTGATCTGGTATGCCATGCCAAGCTCTATGCCCTTGTACTGGCGGTGTACGCCGTTGAGGGCGAAGTTACAGAAGGCGTTGAGGCTCTCGTCCCAGAAGCCGTAGCGCTCGATGGCGTTGCTCATGTCGGTGAAGTATGCCGAGATGGAGCCGCGGAAACGGCGGTAGTTCCATGTGTAGCGGAAGTCGGCCGAGAAGACGCGTGTGCTCTGGATGTTGTCGACTGTGGTGTCTTTCACGCGGGGTGAGATGTACACGTCGTTGATCACAGGAGCTACGGTGCCGTATTCGGCCTGCAGTGTGAAGTAGTTGCGGCCGTCAAGCTTGTACGTGGCGCCGGCTTTTACCGAGGCGTCGTCGAAATGCACGGTCTTGGAGTTGCCGAAAGAGTTCAGGGGCGCACGGCCGTTGCGCATGTTGCCATGGCGGTAGAACTGCTCGTAGCTCATCTTGATACCGTAGTTCACATCCCATTTGGGGAGGTTGATCTGGTTCTGGAGCCATCCCTGCACCTTGAGGGCGTGGATGTTGTAGTCCCATCCGATGCGGTCGCCTGTCACGGCGCGGCGGTTGGGGTGGTTGAGGTCGTTCTGCATGATGTCCTGCGATGCCTCGGGGTTGTAGATCTCGCGCTCCGAGAAGCCGTCCACGTCATACCAGAACTGGCCTCCGAGGAGGTCTTTCACTGTGGCGTAGTCGCTTGTGCGGGTGTAGTTGAGGTTCACGCCACCCTGCAGGCTCATGTAGTCGTTGAGACGTTGGTTGAGGGTGGATCCGAGGATGAAGTTGAACTGGTTCGAGTGCTCCATCTGCTGGATGTATGTTGATCCGATCTGCTTGTCGTAGGGGAGCGTCTCGTTCTGCACGTTGTTCAGTTCGTTGGTGAGATAGAAGCCGTCCCAGTCGATCTGGCGGAAATCCTCGTTGTATTTCCACTGTTCCTCGTAGAAGGCCGCTTTCTCGGGGTTGTAGTTGGAGTTGTCAAGCGGGTTGAGGTAGTAGGAGGGGAGGTTCTTGTAGTAGTCGGGACGTGTGTCGTTACCCTTGAAGTAGCTCAGGCGTGTGCGTGCGAAGTGCACCCAACGGAAGGCGGCACCGGTGTTGAGGGTGGTCTTCTCGGTCTTGTAGAGCCAGTTGAGCATCACGGTGGGGTCGAAGTTCTCGCGGATGTTGTCGGAGCGCTTCTTGCCGTCCTGCCATCCCCATGTGGGGTTGTAGAGGTGGTCGCCGGTGAGGTCGAATATCTCTCCGACCACAGCCTTTCCGTTGGCGTAGCGGCGGGGGTTGCACCATGCGGTCAGCGTGATGGAGTGGTTGCGGTTGAGCATCTTCTCGGCCGAGAGGAATACACCGCCGGCGTTATAGAAAGTGCCGGGCACCACACCTTCGTCGGCGAATCGGCCGATGGCGCTGAGGGTGAAGGCGAGGCCGTTTTCCATCATGCCGGTGGAGTATGTGGCCATGGCGCGGTACTTGTAGTTGGAGTTGGTATAGCTGAGCGATCCGTTGAAGCCGGGCGCATAGGTGTCGGTGATGGTGTTGAAGTTCTGGCTGCCGCCGATGGCTCCGAATCCGTAGGCCGATGCCCCGAGGCCTACTGTGGCGGTGCTGTTGCGGAAAGCGCGCGAGGTCATGCCAGCGAGCTGCTGGAAGGAGAATCCACCTCTGATGAGGTCGTTCATGGGGAGTGAGTTGATGTATGTCTCCTGCCATGTGCTCTGGTATCCGCGGTAGTTGGAGTAGAGCGGCGAGTAACCGTAGCGGGTGAACTTGTAGTAGATGTCGTCGTTGGAACCGGTGAGGGCGCCTACAGCCTGTGAGGCGTCGTTCTCGTCGTCCATCGTGCTCTCGTCGATGAGCTGTTCGGTCTGGTTGTCGATCACAAACTCGTTGTCGGCGAAGTCAGTGAACAGGCGCAGTGCGCCGGCATCCACGCTCTGGCCGTTGTAAAGGCGGGTCTGTGCGGCGGAGCTGTCATATCCCGGCGCGTTGATGATAAGCACAGCTTCGCCGGGGCGGGCGTTGCTGATTCGGAAGTCGCCGGCAGGGCCGGCAGTGACTGAAATTCCTTGATCCTGGATGGTGATTACCGCCCCTGGAATGGGGCTGCCGGTATCGGCGTCGATCACGCTTCCTGTCACCACGGCTGTCTGCGCCATGGCGGGGAGCACTGCCGATGTCATCAGAGATAGAAAAAGTTTTAATCTCATGGAATCGAATGTAAAATATGATGTTTTAGTTGTTGCTATGTTGCTCTTGTACACGTGCCGGATGTATGGTTGAAAAAAGATGTTAACCGCACTATTGCGCTGGCACACAGTGCGATGCATCGGCTGTCATGCGGAATGAAGCTATTTAGCTTCCAAAGATACGAAAAAAGGTTTAAAAAATGTATCTGTGCCGTATGTGTTTTTAAGCATGCGTTTACCCCTCTCAAAAGCACAGAAAGGCGATGTGCCGGTCTGGTGCGGCACATCGCCTGTGATTTCAGGTCATGGGGAGGGGGATATCAGCGGCGGCTGAGGCTGTCGATGTTGCGCTCCAGATCGTTGACCACTGTGGATGTGGGGTAGTAGGGGCGCATTACGCCGGTGCGTATCGGAAGCAAGGCGGCTTCGAGGGCCAGAAGGCCGTCGACATCCTTTTTGTCGGCAAACTCCTTGCGGAGGAGCCTTATCTTTTCGCTGAGCTGTATGCCCTCGAGCATCCTTTCATAGCGGATGGAGCTGCGTCCGTCGGGGTATACGAAGAATGTGTCGCCCGGGGGAAGGCGCTGGAAACGGCTGTCTGTCATGGGGGTGTTGTTCCAGTTGCTGTACGACCAGTGCAGATAGCCGTCGAATCCGGCTGCCGTGGCGTAGGCCGGGATGTATGCTCCGTATGAGGGCTGTGCGTTGATGAACTGGTTGGGTACCGGCGGGACGCAGCAGGTGTACACGAGCGACTTGTAACCGTTGCCGGCGCGCATGGCCAGATCGGAGGCGGGGAAGAAGTCCTCTTTCAGGATGGTGTATACGTCGAGTTTGTCAACGAGTTCCTTGTGGTAGTTGCCCGCGAGCGACATGCGTATGCCAGGTACGGCGTCCTGGGCGACCTTGTAGGCGCGGAGCATGTCTTCCACACCTCTTTCGTCCATACCGATCATCAGCCGGTCATACCATCCTTTCTCCTTGAAATGCTTTGCGAGCGACTGGAGGAAGGGGGTCCACAGCTGTGCGTATTCGGGAGCGTCGGTGGTGGTCTTGAGGATCTTGTATTCGCCGGTGGGCTCGTCGAGATAGCGGAATTCCATCTGCCACGGTATCATGGTGAAGCATTCTATATCGCCTGTGATGCCGTTCTTGTCCATGAATTCCACATAGCGGTCAAGGATGGTGTAGTCGTAGGAGTAAGTGCCGTCGGCGTGGCGCACTGTCTCCACCATGGGCTGGAACTTGTCGTTGCTCTGTTCGCCCCAGGGTTCGTAGAAAAGGATCACACTGGTCACTTTCTGCCCGGCGCGGGCAAGCATGCGTGCATACGGCTCATATAGTTTGAGATGTTCGTCGCTCCAGGGCTTCACGCCGTAGTAGCGGGAGATGGCATAGGGCTGCTGCCACAGGTCGAGGTAGAATGCATAATCCTCCGGCTTGGGGAGTGTGCGGTCGCATACATCGATGTTCAGGATTATGGATTTCAGTGCCTTGCCTGTTTTGGCGTCCTTCAGTAGCAGGTCGGCAGTGTAGATGCCGGGATCGAATTCCCTCGGTATCTCCACCGAGCACCATACGGGGCGCACGGTGCGTGCCGGGATGTTTATAACTGATCCCGCGTTATCTATCATGTCGGGAAAGGAGGAAACGTTTTTGTCGGGATCATCGCACCAGCATTTCCGGCAGTCGTTGCCGATGACGTAGCGCATCCAGGCGGCATAGGTGTCGGGAAGGTTGAACGTTTTCCCCCCTTTGCGCAGGCCGGTGAGTTCCACTTTCACTTCGCCCACAGCTTTCGGTGCGATCACAAGAGCCTCAGCGCCCACACGCTCGCCCCGCCATGCTTTCACGGTCAGGTCTCTAATGATGTCCTGTGCCACAGGGGCTGTAGATCTGTAAACGGAGTCTTTCGACGCCCATGTGAGTTCGGCCGATTTTCTGTATTGCGATGAATACCACAGTGTTTCGTCGGCAGGGGTGATGGTGTCAAGCGGCTCGGCATATTTCGTGTCGGCAGCAGCATGGGTGTTGTAAATAGTACATGCGGCGAGTGCTGTCAGTAATAATTTTAATTTCATGGTTAAAGATTATGTCAGAATATGTTGCTGTCAGCAGAGGGGGTATCCGTCGTTCAGGCAGGACGGTATATGAGTGTATTGACACGTGACGGGGCGAAGAGTTCGCGGGCGGCGGCGGAGATTGAGGCGGGGGTATGTGCTCGGTACGGGAGTATGAAAGCGTCGGGGTGCTCCCCGTGCATCTCGGCCATGGCGATGGTGGCAGCCACGGACAGGCAGTTGAGATTGGAGAAAGTGCGGTTGCTCTCAAGGAGGTTTACGCAGCGTCGCAGTTCGCGGGGCGAGGGTTCCTCTTCCCAGAGCAGGGCGAGCTCGTGCATTATGGCGTCGATAGCACGCTGCTCGGCCTCCTCACCCTTGCCTGTGAGTTTTGCCGAGATCAGGAACAGGCCCGGTTCTTCCGATCCCATTATGCTGGCGTCAAGCTCGGTGAACATCCCTGTGCCAAGCAGCAGGCGGCGGTAGAAGCGCGACGACATGCCGTTGCTGAGTATGTCGCTTATGGTGTCGGCCTCGTAATATCCCTGCGTGCCGTATCTGTCCATCGGGAATGCCATGCGGATGGCCGTCTGTGGCACATCTCCTTTCATCAGGTGGGTGCGCGGGGAGGTCTGGAGCGGTTCCGGGGCATAATCGCGCGGGGCGATTTCACGTGACGGAATCGTGGAGTAATAGTATTCCACAAGCCTCACCGCCTCCTCGAAATCCACGTTGCCGCAGATGGCGAGCACCGCATTGTTTGGAGCGTAGTGTGAGTGGAACCATTGCCGCACATCATCCTGTGTGACTTTCGCTATATGCGAGAAATCCTTGCCTATCACGGGGGTGCGGTAGGGGTGGACGGTGTATGCCAGAGCACGGAAAGCATGCTCCATATCGCCGTAGGGGCGGTTGAGGCATACCTGTTTGAACTCTTCGGTCACCACACTGCGCTGCACCTCGAGCGCATGGTCGGAGAAGGCGAGCCGGAGCATGCGGTCGCTCTCGAGCCACAGGGCGGTGGAAAGGTTCACTGCGGGCAGAATGCAGTAGAAATCGGTGAAATCAGCCGATGTCCATGCGTTGGAGGTTCCTCCTGCCGCCGAGAGCCTGCCGTCGAAATCGGGGATGTTGACCGATCCTCCGAACATCAGATGCTCGAAGAGGTGGGCAATCCCGGTGAGGTCGGCTCTCTCGTCGCGTGAGCCGACATTGTAGAGCGTGTTTACCGCCACCATGGTTGTGGAGGTATCCTGCACATGCACCATGCGCAGTCCGTTTTCCAGTATGTGGCGGTTGACTTTCAATTTTATTTATCCAGTACTTTGGCGGAAAGGATGCGGATATCCGTAACGGGGCGATCGTGGCCGTCGGTCTCGGCTTTTTCAATCTTGTCGATCACATCCATGCCGCTGACAACCTCGCCGAACACGGTGTACTGGTTGTCGAGATGCGGTGTTCCCCCTACCGAGGTATATGCCTCGCGCTGCTGCGGGGTGAGACGCGCCGGATTTTCGGCCGCTTTTTTCTCAGTGATGGCTACCAGTTCTTCCTGCAGTGCGTTCAGGCCCGCGCTGTCGCGGTTGCGGCGCAGTGCCATTATGGTGTCTCTGTGCTCTTTGGCCAGCTCGTTGAATATCTGCTGTTGCTGCATCATCTGCATCTGGCGTTCGAGCTGGTTGATGGTGGAGTCGTTGTAGGTTTTGCCGGTCACGATGTAGAACTGCGATCCGGAAGAGCGGCGCTCGGGGTTCATCTGGTCACCCTGGCGTGCGGCGGCAAGCGCGCCGCGTTTGTGGAAGTGTGCCGGATATACGATTTCGGCGTCGATGTCGTAGCCGGGTCCCCCTGTGCCGAGCATCTTGCCTGCGGGCGCGTCTTTTGACTCGGGGTCGCCGGTCTGGATCATGAACTTGTCGATGACCCTGTGGAAGAGCACGCCGTCATAAAATCCCTCGCGCACGAGCTTGAGGAAGTTGTCGCGGTGTTTGGGTGTATCGCCGAAAAGGCGCACTGTGAAGTTGCCTTCTGTGGTGGTGAATTCCACTTCGGCGTCGGATCTGTTGGCTGTCGCTTCGGTTTCAGTCGGTTTTCCGGTCATTTTCCTGGTTGTTTTGCGGCTTGACAGTGTTATGGCTCCCGCCACGATGATGGCGGTGACAAAAAACAGTGCCAGCGGTATGATTTTCTTCCTGTTCATTCTTTTTCAGATTGCGCCGGTGGGATACAGGCGCTTGTAGATGCGGCGGAAATTGTTGTCTGTAGCTGAGAGCTCCCCGGCGCGCGATGCGAAATCAGGGCCATAGAACTGCTCCATGAGCGCTCCCAGATAGCGGTGCTCGCGGTCCTTGTCGATTCCGAGTGCCACAAGGCGCTCTATCGGTGCTGCGAATGCTTCGGGATCGATGGCATACAGATATCGTGCGGCAGAGATTACAAATTGCCCTGTGAGGTCCACACGCGCCATGTTGTCGATGAGGAAATCCATGTCATCGGCGCAGGTCTCGATGTGGTTGGCGATATATTCGTATGTGGCGAGGCCGTCCTGATCGGCCTCCAGCCTTTTCTTCAAAGTTTCGTCAATCATGTCTGCACAATTTTGATTGCTACAAAATTAGCAATTTTTTTACAACTACAGCGCCTGACGCACTTTTTTCAGTGGCCCGTCAGTTTTGTTTCAGGATGGTGGCGAGTTCTTCCTCGGTGGCTGTGAGGCGTTTGCGGCATTCGGCTATCAGCTCTGTGGCGCGACGGGTGAGGGCGGCAAGGCGGTCAATGTCGCATTCATCGCTCTGCATGAGGCGGAGTATCTGCTCGAGTTCGGAGATAGCCTGGTTGTATGTGAGGTCTTTTACTTCTGGCATGGGGTTGTGTTTTTTTTGGGAATCAAAGAGTTATCAGAGGAATCAGAGATATCAGAGGAATCAATAATATTAGGGGGATCAGGGTCGGGTGTCGCGGATTTCCTTTACCTCGCTCACTATCTCGCCGCGGGCAAGGATGGTGGTGAGGGTGGCGCCGGAGGGCAGGGCGTTGGCGTCGGTGACGGCCTTCCCGTTGTAGCGGGTGATGGAATAGCCGCGGGCGAGTGTGGCTGCTGGGGAGAGGGCTGCGATGAGTGTGGCGTTGGCGTCGAGGCGTGCACGCTCACGCTCAATGCGGGTTGCGGCTGCCGTGGATATGCTGGTTCCCATCATCTGCAGGCGGGTAAACTGCGGCTGGATGCGCCGTGCGCCGATGTTCTGCAGCGTTGCGGCGGCGTCGCGCATCCTGTTCAGACCACGTTCCACCACTCCTTTTGCCAGTATCGGCAACAGTCCCTCGGCGTGTGCGAGCTGCTCCTTGTTGCCGGAAATGCGTTGCGTGACGGTCTGCATTATGCGGTTCCCGATATTCATGAGCCATGTCAGCGCGGCTTCCCCCTGGGTGATGAACCATTCGGCCACGGCGGTGGGGGTTTTAAGGCGCGTGTTGGCAATGTAGTCGAGGACCGTTATGTCGCGCTCATGGCCGATGCCGATGACTACGGGCAGCGGGAACTGCGCCACGTTGGCGGCAAGATCGTAGTCCTCGAACGCCTGCAGGTCTGATGTGGCGCCACCGCCGCGTATGATCACCACGCAGTCCCACATATGGCTGTCTGCCGCCACCTGCTCAAGTGCGGCGATGATCGACTGTGGTGCCGATACTCCCTGCATCACGGCGGGATACAGCTGTGTGACGAAACGTAGATGCGAGGGGTTGGAGTGCAGCTGGTTCATGAAGTCGCCATAACCGGCGGCACCGGCAGCCGAAATCACGGCAATGCGTTGCGGTACATCGCACTGCCACTTAAGCTCGCGGTTAAGGTTCAGGATCCCCTCTTTTTTCAGGCGTTCCAATATCTCGCGCCGGCGCCTCAGGAGGTCTCCCAGGGTGTACTCAGGGTTTACGGCATTCACCACAAGCGAGAAGCCGTAGACGGGGTGCATCGAGGCGGTGACGCATAGCATCACCTTGAGGCCGCTCGCGAATCGCTGCCCCGTAGCTGCGAAAAATTGCGCGTCAATGCCCGGGTAGAGGTTCGCCCAGATCACTCCGCGGGCTTTGGCTACCTGGCATCCGCGCTCGTCTTTCTGGAGAAGCTCCATGTAGCAATGGCCACCCCTCACCGCCACATCAGACAGTTCGGCGGTGATCCATACGTTGCGTGTCTGCGGCTGCTGCACAAGCGATGCTACAAGCCGCGTAAGTTCAAGAAGGGATAATGTGGCGGGCATAGAAAAAGGAGAAGTAAGAAGTAAGAGCGTGAGAAGTCAAGCAATAATGGATTTTTTGCACAAGGGATCAGAGGGATCAGAGGGACCAGAGGAATCAGAGCTATCAGAGGAATCAGCAAAACTATTTTTGTTTGACTTCTAATGCTCTTGCTTCTAACGTTGCTTCGATTTCGAAGTATATTCCGAAGCACACCATCCGGGAACCGTCCCAGCGGTAGACGAGGCGTGCCTTGAGGGCGCCGTTGACGAGATCGTTGGCCTCTTTGGGGAGGAAGTCGCCGAGTTTGTTCTCGAGGATCAGTTGCCCGGTCTCGGGCTTGTAGCTTAAGCGGGCGAGTATGAAGGGCACGGCGTTCTCGAGGTCTTCGCGTTGCACGGCAGTGTCTTTCACCGTCCAGTCGTCAAGGCCGGGAACTATGAAAACGCCCTCTTTCACCTGCGCCCATCCGGGGTATGTGTAGAACTTGACGTCGCTGTCAGGGACCGGGGTGTTGAGTGTGGTGACAACCATTATGATCGTGTCGGATTTCATCGGCAACAGGGAAAGCTCTACCTCCGAAACATCCGAGGTTGACAGTGTGATCTGGCTGTCGGAAGCGGAGATGATGCGGCAGTCCCCCTTGAAATTGTTTTTCGAGGGTTTGGGGGAACCGGAGTTGAAATAGTCGGCCATATCCATGCGGGTCATATGGTCGATGGTGGGAAACACCGTCTGCGGCGCGTTGATGAACGCGTCGATTGCCGGATGGCCGGTGTATTTTGTGGCGGTCTCCTCAACCTCGGCGGAGTCCGTGCTCTGGACAGCCTCAGTGAAATCCGGGATCTCCAGTTGTGTCTGTGCCGGTGCTCCGATGGCGATTGCCGCGCCTATTGCTAAAAATAATTTCCTTAACACGTCTCTGATGGTTTTAGGTTGTCTGTCTTATCCCCGTTTCCCTTTCTTGCGGCTGCTGCGCTTGAACCTTTCAAAGGCGTCGTATGCATCCATCGGTTCGTCGGGGTGTTTCGCATCCTTGCTGCGTCGGTTGGATGCCTTGGCGTAGTCCTTGTCGGGCTGCGCTATCTCGGCATAAATGCGTTTGCCCATGAAGTCGGCCCCTTTGAGTGCCGCCACCACTCTTCGTGCGTCAGATTTCTTTACGTCGAAGAGTGAGTAGGAGGGCATGAGGTCGATGCGGCCCACATCCACGCGGTGTCCCCCCACGAAGGTGTTGAGCATGTCGATGAGGTTGCCGGCATAGAATCCGTCGCGTTTTCCGGCGCTGATATACACACGCTCCATTCCTCTGGCAGCGGTGCGTCGGTCCTTGTCGGTGTTGTCGTCGTCGCCGCGGCGCGATTTTTTCTCCTTCTCCTTCTTGGGCTTCTCGTCGATGAAGTCGATCTTGGGAGCGTCTTTGTAGTAGTCAAGCAGGCGGTTGAACTCGAGGGAGAGCACACGTTTCACCAGATCCTCCTCCGACAGCCATCCGAGTTTCTTCATCACGGCGGGGAGGTATTTGGCCATCTCTTCGTCGTTGACCTCCACCCGCTCTATGCGGTCGGCCAGTGAGAAGAGCTGCTTCTCGATAATGTGTTCAGGTGTGGGCACCTCCTTGCGTTCGAAAGTCTTGCCGATGGTGCGCTCTATCTCGCGGAGTTTCCCTTTCTCACGGGAGTGTATTATGGCGATGGAGACACCGGTCTTTCCGGCACGTCCGGTTCGTCCCGAGCGGTGGGTATATACGGCGGCATCGTCGGGCAGTCCGTAGTTTATCACATGTGTGAGATCGTTCACATCCAGACCCCTTGCCGCCACATCGGTGGCCACGAGGAGGGTGATCACACGGTCGCGGAACTTTTTCATCACGATGTCGCGCTGCTGCTGCGAGAGATCTCCGTGCAGCGCGTCGGCGTTGTATCCGTCATGTATGAGGTTGTCGGCCACCTCCTGTGTGTCGCGTCTGGTGCGGCAGAAGATGATGGCGTATATGTTGGGGCTGTTGTCGGCTATGCGTTTGAGGGCGAGGTATTTGTCGCGTGCGTTGACCATATAGTAGATATGCCGCACGTTTGCCGCCCCTTCGTTGCGGGTGCCGATGACGAACTCCACAGGATCGTGCATGTAGTTTTTCGCGATCTTGGCTATCTCCGGGGGCATGGTAGCCGAGAAAAGCAGCATCTTGCGCTCTTCCGGCACATTGGCGAGTATGTCGTTGATGGAGTCGAGGAAGCCCATGTTGAGCATCTCGTCGGCTTCGTCGAGGATCACAGTGTGCACCTTCCCGAGTTTCACCACTCCCCGGTTGATGAGGTCGAGGAGGCGTCCCGGTGTGGCCACGATTATCTGCACACCTTTCTTGAGGGAGCGTATCTGGCTCTCGATGCTTGATCCTCCGTAGACCGGGAGCACCTCAAGGCCGGGTATATATTTGGAAAAGTCGGCGAGGTCTGATGCGATCTGCAGGCAAAGCTCGCGTGTGGGTGACAGGATAAGCGCCTGCGGCTCATGAAGATCCACATTTATGCGCTGGATCACAGGAAGGCCGAAAGCGGCAGTCTTGCCGGTGCCGGTCTGTGCCAGTGCGACAACGTCTCCCTCCTGCTCGAGCAGGTGGGGGATCACTTTCTCCTGTACCGGCATGGGGTTCTCAAATCCAAGTTCGGCGATGGCGCGCCTGAGAGGTTCGTTGACCCCTAATTCTTCAAATGTCATAAAACTATATAAAAGATTAATCCGGAAACTCCGGTTTTAACTGACAAAGCTACTAATAAAAATCCTATCCGGCCCCCTTTGGTTCATGCTATTTTCAAATATTTAGTTAATTTAAGGTAAACCGCAGCGGTTTGCCTCACCTTTCCTCCGCCGGGAATGAACAATAACCGTTTTTGGGGTTTAGATAAATTTGAGTAAATTTGTAAGCATATAAGTACGTCATGAAAATTATTAGGCATAAAAAATATAAAATAATTTCCACGACTTACTTAGGTAGTTTCAAAATATGGCCTGAATGGATATAAGACATACAGACAAGAAAGGAAAGAGAACGCTCTACGTGACCGATCTCGACGGCACGCTGCTCAACGCCGAGAGCCGTGTAAGCGGGCATACGGCGGAAATACTAAACTCACTGGTGGAGCGGGGCGTGATGTTCACTCCCGCTACGGCACGCACTCCCGCTACGGTGCAGCCCCTTCTGAGCGGCATACGCCAGTCGGTATATACCGGAGCGGCGGGGGAGGTGCATCCTCTTCCTGCGATTGTGATGACAGGCGCAGGGGAGTGGAACCGGGAGAGCCGCACTTTCGAGAGCTGCATCACCATCCCGGAGGTGGATGCCCTGAAGATACGCGACGTGTTTGCGGCCGACGGCCTCAATCCGTTCGTGTACTGCCTCAGCGGAAACAGTTTCCTCAATGTCTATCATCCGGCGGCGATGACCTCGCGCGAGAACGGTTTCTATCAGGAGCGGCGCCATCTCGAACTCAAGCGGTTCCACCTCGACCAGCAGCCGTCGCGGTGGGACAGTGTGGCACTCTTCTTCGCCATCGGCCCGGTGAAGATGGTGGAACATCTTGTGGCGGAACTCAGCGGCGCCACCTCATGCGCCGCCGCATGGTACCCCGATGTGTTCATCCCCGAAACAGGCCTTATCGACATTTATGCCCCGGGGGTATCGAAGGCGTCGGCCGTGCGTGCGATGGCACGGAAAGTGGGGGCTGACGAGGTTGTGGTTTTCGGCGACAATCTCAACGACCTGCCGATGATGGCGGTGGCCGATGTGGCGGTGGCGGTGGAGAACGCCCTTCCCGAGGTGAAGGCGAAAGCCGATGTGGTCATAGGCCGCAATACCGAGGATGCCGTGGCGCGATGGATTGAACAACGCGAAAAGGACTGAACAGATGAATATATACGAGATAAGGCGTTTCGGTCTGGCGGCGTTCCTGATAGTGTCTGTGGCTCTGGTGGCGTTTTTTATTTATGTCTCCAACAGTCTTGTAAACGATCTTGCCGTGCAGGAGCGCGAGCGTATGCAGATATGGGCCGACGCCACCAAACAGATTGCCGACTTAGGGCAGAACGACGATGCCTCCGCGGCCGAAAACATAGACTTCCTTTTTTCCATAATAGAGAGGAACCACACCATACCGGTGCTGCTGACCGATGACGAGGGGCACATACTGCTCCACCGCAATTTCGATCTTCCCGAGGAGGTGGATTCCCTTGCCCCATACTTCCTGTCGGATGCCAACGAGGCGTTTCTGAGGCGTCAGCTCGAGACATTGCGCCATAGCGCCAATGTGATCCACATCATCATATCGCCCGACAATCTGCAGCATCTCTATTACGACGATTCAAAGCTGCTTAAACGGCTGAGTTACTATCCGTATGTGCAGCTCGGCATTATGCTTGCCTTTATTTTTGTGGTATATTATGCCGTGAACTCCACAAGGCGTGCAGAACAGAACAAAGTGTGGGTGGGTCTTTCAAAGGAGACCGCCCATCAGCTCGGCACCCCCATCAGTTCCCTCATGGCATGGATGGAACTGCTGCAGGCGATGGGGGTAGACGAGGAGACGGTGCGTGAGATGAACAAGGATGTGAACCGCCTGAGCCCCATAGCGAGCCGTTTTTCAAAAATCGGATCGCGCCCGCAGATGGATGTCGAGAACCTGAATCCGGTGATAGGGCATGCGGCGTCGTATATGGGTACCCGCATATCATCGCGGATAGAGCTTTCGGTGTGCCTCTGCGATGAGGAACTGCCTGTGCGTCTGAGCGCCCCGCTTTTTGAGTGGGTGATGGAAAACCTCATGAAGAATGCTGTGGATGCGATGGAAGGTTCCGGTAAAATTACCATCGAGACACTGCGTGAGGGGAAACGGGCGGTGATAAATGTCACCGACACCGGCCGCGGTATCCCCCGGAAGAACCAGAAGACGGTATTCAACCCCGGCTACACCACGAAAAAACGCGGATGGGGTCTCGGCCTCACTCTTGCCAAGCGCATCATAGAGCAATACCACATGGGCAAGATTTTCGTAAGCTGGAGCGAGCCTGGGGAAGGAACGAAATTCACCATTACCCTGCCGCTGGCAGAATAATGGTGAATTTAAGAGCATTAGAAACAAGAAGTAAGAAGTAAGAGCATTAGAAGTCAAGCAAGAATAGATTTTTGTATCAGGGATCAGAGCCATCAGAGAAATCAGAGGAATCAGAGCCATCAGCAAAACTATTCTTGCTTGACTTCTAATGCTCTTACTTCTTGCTTCTTACTTCTGAAATCTTTTTTTATCCAAGATTGCTGTTGAGCTTGCTCCACTGGTCGATGGGGGGCATGATGCCGAGGGAGATCACTTCGTCGCGGAGAGCGCAGAGGTGACGGTAGCTCTTGTCGAGGGCTTCCTCTTCGGCGGGTGTGCCTTTCACGGGCATCACTTTCACACCGTCCTTGGTGATGGTGGTTTCCATAGCCATCATGATGTGCTGGTAGCGGTCGTTGTTTACGTATACGCCTGCAGGCCAGCGGAACGGTTTGCCACCCATGGCGGCGCCGATCATCTCGATGCTGAGGTAGGCCGGGCTCTGGAATGAAGAGCGGCCGCGCAGGTCGATGATGTTCTTTCCACCCTGTACCACCTTGACCTTGATCTCCTCCCAGTCTTTTTCGGGGAGTTCCTCGGTGCCGATGATTTCGGTAAGAGGTTTGCCGTTCATCATTGTGGTGGAGGCGAAGACTGCCATCTGCTCGCCGTGACCGCCGTATGTGCGGCTGTTTACGATGTCGTCGGCGGGGATACCGAAGTATTTGGCAAGCTCGCTGCGCAGACGTGTGCTGTCAAGCGCTGCCAGAGTGGTAACCTGTGAAGGCTTCAGGCCGGAATAGAGCAGGGTTACCAGGCCGGTAATGTCGGCGGGGTTGAACACTACCACGATATGGCAGACGTCGGGGCAGTATGCGCGTACATCCTTGCCGAACTGCTCGGCGATGGCGGCGTTGCCCTTGAGAAGATCCTCACGTGTCATGCCTGCCTTACGGGCGGCGCCACCTGAGTTCACTATATATTTGGCGCCTGTGAGCGCTTCCTTTACGTCGGTTGTGTATGTGAGGTTAAGTCCCTCGAAACCACAATGGCGGAGTTCTTCGGCCACACCCTCCAGGGCAGGGCCGTAGGGATCGTAGAGGCAGATATTGGGGGTAAGTCCCATCATAATGGCTGTCTGGGCCATGTTCGAGCCGATCATGCCGGCTGCACCCACGATCACAAGTTTGTCAGTTGTCAGATAGTTCATATTGTTGATTTTAGGTAGGTAATATTGTCTTTTTCAGGGAAATGAGATAATATGCCGCAGTAAATTCATCGGCCGGTATTATTCGTTCTCTATATTTCTTGTCTGAGAATAACACCCGAAGAGGTTGGAAAGTTCTGTTATCAATGGTATATTTGCAAAAAACTTAAAATACGATTATGGAATTTCTGGATGTATGTTATATCTCCGTAATAATAGCCATGATGGTGTGGGTTGTCGTTACATTGGGGATAGATGTTTTTTCGAAAAAACGCCATGACAGCAAAGACGCACAGGGTGAGGGTGGTAAAAAACATATGAATGTCAGAAACGGTATCGTCTATTGTGTGGCTCTGGCGATGATTGTATGGACCTTGATTTCGGAACATCCAGACAGCGGCGTCCCAAGGATTCTGGCTGTCGGTAATACTGTGTTCATCGCATTGATTTGCGGTATGCTCACGTATAAGAATTTTCGTGGGGCGGTCAGAAGTTTCAGGGACAATGATATAAAGGGAGTTCTGGTGAGCTTCATGCTATGTTTGACTGCTGTGGGGGCAGGTGTTTATTTTATAGCTGTCCGTTAGGATTCGCAAACATACATATCCACTTCCCCATAATATACGACAGTGGGCTGCACACGATGCCGTGTGCAGCCCACTGTCGTTTGTTTCAGGGTTTATTTGAGTTTGGTGTCGATGAGCTTTATTTTCTCTTCGATGGCGGCCAGATCGTCTTTGATGTGCTGGATGCGGCGTTCCATCTCGCGTACCATCGAGTCGCCTGACTTGCTCTTTGAGGTGAGGAAGCCGAGGTTGTTCTCGTAGGTTTTCAGCTCGTTGCGTTTGATCTCGTAGGAACGGAGCACCCGCTCGCGCTCGCGGTAGAGTTTGTTCTCGTCGGAACCCATCTCTTTGATCACATCCTCGAAGCGGCTCATGGATCCGCGTGCTTCGCGTCCACGGGCATAGAACACGTCGCATACCGAGCGGTATTCGTCGTAGAGCTTGTCTTTCTCGCGGAACGGCACATGGCCTATCTCCTGCCATTTTGCCTGCAGCTCTTTTACTTTCGGCATTGCCTCGGCACGGGGAGTGTCGGCGGGGATTGCCTTAAGCTCGGCGATTATGTCGCGTTTGGCCTTGAGGTTCGCCTGCTCTTCCGAGCGGTTGTCGCTGAGGTTTTTCTTGCGACGCTCGAAGAAGCTGTCGCATGCGGTCTGGAACCGTTTCCACACGGCGTCGGAGTGTTTCTTCGCTACTGTGCCCACGGTTTTCCACTCTTTCTGGAGGGCTACCAGGGTGTCGGCGGTCTTCTTCCAGTCGGTGGAGTCCTTGAGTGCCTCGGCTTTCTCGCAGAGGGCTATTTTCTTGGCGAGGTTGGCGGCGAGCTCGTCTTTTACGGCGCGGTAATACTCGGCCTTCTCGGTGAAAAATTTATCGCAGACGGCACGGAAGCGGGCAAACAGGGCGTTGTTCTGCTTGCGTGATGCGAATCCTATGGTTTTCCATTCCTCCTGTGCGGCGAGGATGGTCTTGGTCATCTCCTCCCAGGCGTTGAAGTTCTTGAGGGCGGAGAAGTCGAGTGCCTCCACTTTCTCGCAGAGTGCGGTCTTGGCGGCTTCGTTGGCGCTCTCGCGGGCTTTGCGCTCCTCGAAGAATGTCTGGTATTTCTTGTTGATCACGGCCGAGGCATCCTTGAAGCGGATCCAGATGCTTTCGCGTACTTCCTTGGCCACTGGGCCGGCCTGGCGCCACTCGTCGTGGAGGTTCTGGAGGCGTTTGAAGGCGAGGATTATGTCTTCCTCGGCGTCGAGCTTCTCTGCTTCCTCGCAAAGAAGGGTCTTTATCTCGAGGTTCTTGCGGAAGTCGTAGTCGCGCAGGTCCTTGTTTACCTTGAGCTGGTCGTAGAACTGCTCCACGGCTCCCTGATATGATTTCCACTGGTCTGTGGCTTCGGTTGCGGGAACTTCGCCTATGAGCTTGAACTCGGCCTGTATCTCCTTCACACGGGGATATGTGCGGTTCACGTTGTCGGTGTCGGTGGCGAGTGACAGGAGCTCGTCGATGAGTGCCTGCTTGCGCTCGTAGTTCTTGCGGCGTTCCTCCTCAAGGGCGGCGGCGATGGCAGCCTTGCGGTCCTTTACGGCGTTCATGAGTTCTTTGAAACGCTCTTCCGAGGGATCCACGGCGGGGACGAAAGCGGTCTCTTCATTGCCCTGGGCGATGAAGTCGGCGAGCTCGGCCTCGAGTTCTGCTTTTCTGAACGCGTAAAACTGCTGTTTGAGGCGCACGATCTCCTCGCGGGTGATCTCGGCGGTCTCTTCCGCCGCCAGTCGGGTCAGTGTCTCGAGCACCTCATCTTTCGATGCGGCGTCGGGCACGCGCGCGGGTGCAGCGCTTTCCTCAGCATCCTCTTCCGGGAGTGTCTCTTCCGCCTGTGGTGCCGCGGCATTGTCGGCGGGTGCATTGTCTTTCATCGCTTCTGAGGCGTTAGCGTCCTCCTCGGGAGCGGTAACAGGGTTAAGGTCTTGGCTTTCCGGCATTTTTTCAGGTGCGGCAGCCGTTTCACGCGTTTCCATAAAGATAGTTGAATGGTTAGGGAGTTAGGAGCACATGCCCCGACAGGGCGATGCTGTAACCGCGCTGCCGGAGGCCATTCTGAAATTTACGCCAAATATAAGAACAATAATTTGAAATTTACCTGATTCCGCGCAAAAAAATCAAATTTTCAGTCGTAGATCAACATTTTAGGCGGTTTATTTGTATCTTTGCAAGGAGGGCGTCCGTCAAAAAAGCGCGCCGAGACATACAGATCATGGAACCGAACAAGTACAATAATCCCAGACCTCCCTATCCTCCCCCTCCTCCGCCGGAAGAACCGCAGAATCGCTATTCAGGGCAGTCTCCTTACGGGGCGCCCTATCAGGATCCCCGTTTCCGGCAGCCTCTATATCAGGGGATGGATCCGAGGTATGGCTACGGGATGCCGCCGCAGGGCAGGCAATGGCAGGAACCATTGCCTCAGCGTGAGCAGACCAACGGCATGGGTATCGCAGGCTTCGTGCTTTCGGCCATGGCCTTCCTGGGATGCGGGGTGGCGTATGTGAGCGGCCCGTTGTGGCTTCTGGGGCTTGTGTTCTCTATCATCGGCCTGAACCGCAAGCCACGCGGCCTTGCCATAGCCGGTCTGATAATATCCCTTGTAGGTATAGTGATAGGTATTGTCATACTGCTCCTGGGGGTGGCTTTAACCACAGGCGAGATGATGAAGTTTATATGAGATATTACGTAACAGACTATTATATTTTGAGCTATGAAAAAGTTTCTCAGTGAGTTCAAGGAATTTGCCATGAAGGGCAACGTTGTCGATATGGCTGTCGGCGTGGTAATCGGCGCCGCTTTCGGCAAGATCGTAAGTTCACTTGTGAACGACATAATAATGCCGCTTGTGGGTGTGGCTACCGGGGGCATGAACTTCACCGACTATAAGTGGGTGATCCAGCAGGCGGTGATGGACGGCCAGGAGGTAATCAAACCCGAGGTCTCCATGAACTGGGGAGCGTGGGTGCAGACCATTGTGGATTTCCTTATCGTGGCATTCTGTATCTTCGTGATGATCAAGTTTATCAACAATATGCGCAAACGCATGGAGAAACAGAAGGAAGAGGAGGTGGCTGCGGCCGCTGTAGCCGAGCCGACAAAGGAGGAGCAGCTTCTTACCGAGATCCGCGACCTTCTGAAGGCAAACCAGGACAAGAAACAGTAACAGGCCTTGAAACCGATATTCCTTATCGGCTTTATGGGCTCGGGAAAAACCACCCTCGGCGAGGCGCTCGGCCGCATCGCCGGGGATGTCTCGTCTTTTCTCCCCGCCGGATGCCGTTATGCCGATCTCGACCGCCACATAGAGGAGCGGGAGGGAATGAGCGTGCGTGAGATATTCCGGGTGCGTGGAGAGGAGGCTTTCCGGCGGCTCGAGGCCGAGGCACTCCGTGAACTGGGGAGTGGCGACGATATAATTGTGGGATGCGGCGGGGGCACTCCATGCCACAGCGGCAATATGGAGTGGATGAACACCCGCGGCCTGACGGTGCTTCTGGAAGCATCGCATGTGACACTTCTGCGGCGCTTGCTCGAGGCTCAGGAGCAGCGTCCCCTCCTGGCGGGTCTGTCGCCGGAGGAGCTTGCCGGTTTTATTTCCGCGAAACTTGACGAGCGCGCCCCGTGGTACGGGATGGCGCGGATACGGTTCGGGTCGGACCGGCTTGAGTCGGCCGCGGAGATCGCGGATACGGTAGAGGCATTCGGGCGGATGCTGGAACAGGCAGGGCATCTCTGAAATATTTTTTGATTAAAGAGCTTATGACTATAGAGACGGATTATGGAAGGGTGCCGATGGAAGCGCCTGTGGAGACAGCTGTACCGAGGCGACGTGCCACGATAGGTTTGCCGAAATGTGTGAACAGGGCGGAAAAGCGTTTCCCGCTCACCCCGGAGGCTGTGGCGGCACTTACACGCAACGGTTTCAGGGTGCTTATAGAGGAGGGGGCAGCCGCTTCGATCCACTATAACGACAACGCATACATCAAGGCGGGCGGACGGCGTGCCTCGCGGCATGAGACCCTTCAGGCAGACATCGTGATACATCTGGCTCCGCTGCCGGTGGACGATATCAAACAGTTGAGGCGCGGCGCCCTGCTGCTCAGTCTGGCCAATCTGTCACGCGGCAATGCCAGGGAGGTTATTGCCGAACTGCTGCACCGCCGCGTAATAAACATAGCCATAGACCTCATACGCGACGATGCCGGCAACCGGCCGTTCGGCGACATTATCTCGGAACTCGACGGGCGGAGTGCCATGACCCTTGCCGCCGCCATGCTCGCTGACCCGGTGAACGGCAAGGGGATACTGCTCGGCGGTATCGCCGGTGTGGTGCCCTGCGAGGTAACCATCATAGGGTCGTGTCTGGCCGCGTGTGCGGCCGCCCGCTCGGCTCTCGGCCTCGGGGCGGTGGTGAGGATGTTTGACGACGATGTGTACAGGCTGCGCACTGCCTTGCGGCAGCTCGGCGGAGGGGTGATCGGCTCGTCTGTGCATCAGCATGCCCTGGAGAATGCCCTGCGGAGCGCCGATGTGATAATAATAACCGGAAAAGGGGGGCCGCTCCCGCTCGAAGGGAACATAGAGTGCATTCTCAAACGCAAAGCCCTCGTTTTCGACCTTTCATGCAATCCGGGCACGGCTTTCGCGGGGATGAGGCTTGTGGATCTCGGGGAGTTCGGCGATGAGGATGCGCGGCGTGCCACGTCGTTCGCACTGTTTAACGACGCCTGCTCCTTCGGGGAAGGGGGGCCGGCTGCCAATGTGCGCCGGCGTGCCTGTCTGGTAAATTCGGGAAGTGCCGTGCCGCGCACCACTGCCATGGCTCTTAGCGATACGTTCATAACCCTGCTCAACCATATTTCCGACTGCGAGGGCACGGGGGCGATGCTTCCGCTTACTCCCGGTTTGCAGGAAGCCACACTAACGTTTATGGGTAAGGCTGTGAACGAGGAGGTGGCTCATCTGGCGGGAGTGCGTCATACGGATATCCGCATATTGTTGTCTCTAAGCTGACAGGAAGAATAATGGCGACACGAAAGTTTTATGTGGTGTGGGTGGGACGTGAACCTGGAATATATGAGGACTGGGAGGATTGTCTGGCGCAGGTCGACGGTTTTCCCGGTGCGAAATACAAGGCTTTTACCGACCAGACTGCCGCTACGATAGCTTTTCGGGGGGACGCGCAGGAGGAAGCTGCACTCATTGAGGAGATCGCCCGCTACAATGCCGATATGGCGCGTGAGCGGTGTGCTACGCTTCTGGATATTCCCGAGATCAATGCCGACGCCATCGCGGTGGACGGCGCATGTGCCGGTAATCCGGGCCCGATGGAGTATCAGGGGGTAAAGGTCGCGACGGGGGAGCGGCTGTTTCATCTGGGCCCGCTTGATGACGGCACCAACAATGTGGCGGAGTATCTGGCTCTTGTGCACGCTCTGGCATATCTGTATCAGCGTGGCGACCGCACTACCCCTATCTATTCCGATTCGCGCACGGCGCGTTCATGGATACGCAACAAGGGGCACCGCTCGAAGCTGGAGCATACTCCCCGCAATGCACGTATTTTCGAGCTTCTGGAGCGTGCGGACAATTGGTTGCGCACACATACCATCGAGAACCCTATCCTCCGCTGGGATACAGACCGGTGGGGAGAGGTGCCGGCCGATTTCGGCAGGAAATGAAATTGAGAAGTAAGAAGCAAGAGCATTAGAAGTCAAGCAAGAATAGATTTTGTATCAGGTATCAGAGCCATCAGAGGTATCAGAGCCATCAGCAAAACTATTCTTGCTTGACTTCTAATGCTCTTGCTTCTTGCTTCTGAAGGCTTTTTCTGTCAGTCGATGTCGGCGCCTTTGAAGGTGCCGATGTGGTCGTATTTGAGTTCGAGGCCGTCTGAGAGTTCGATCTTATAGCCGTATGCTTTCTTCTCGATGGAGACGATCTGGGCGTCGGCGTAGTTCTTGCCCACATGGCGACGGATGGCTTTCGGAATCAGGTTCTCGGGGACGGCGCGGGTCTTGCAGTCGACAGATGTCCATTTTCCGGCGTTGCTGAATTCGATTTTGGTGCCGTTTGTAAGCTTCACATCGTAGTCGGTCTTTTTGAGAAGATGTTTGTCGACTTTGATCATTGCGACTTTCGCTTTCGGGAAGTATTCGTCAAGCATCTGCTGTGCCGTCTGTGGCAGGGCGTCGCGCCGGATGGTGTATTTGTCGGCGTATGCCATTGTGACACTTGAAATTGCGAGCACAAGTGCGGCGATGATTTTTCTTGTCATAGTTCAGTTCCTCCTGTAGTTAATAAGTTGGTTGTAGTTATAACACCTGTAAAAACAAAAAAGCGCTCTTTGCAGAGCGCTTTTTTGTTAATTTAAGTTGCTGTTATGTGGTGTTATTCAGCTGCTTCGGGTGTAACGGTGAAGCGGTATGTGCAGTGTCCGGTATATTTCTCGCCGGGACGGAGCACTACAGAGGGCCATTCGGGTTTGTTGGGGCTGTCGGGATAGTGCTGTGTCTCGAGGCAGATAGCGGAGCGCTGGGGATGTGTTACGCCTCCTTTGCCTGTTACTGTGCCGTCGAGGAAGTTGCCCGTGTAGACCTGTACACCGGGTTCGTCGGTGTAAACTTCCATGCGGATGCCGTTGGTGGTGTTCTCGAGTGTGGCCGCGCATGCTGTCATGTCGCCTTTGGTGTCAAGTACCCAGTTGTGGTCATATCCGTTGGCATTGTGGATCTGCTCGTTGTCGGCGTTGATGTCTCTTCCGATGGTTTTGGGTGTGCGGAAGTCTAGAGGTGTGCCTTCTACTGTTGCGATCTCGCCGGAGGTCATGAATGTGCTGTCGACGGGGGTATAGTTGGAGGCGTTGATCCAGAGCACATCGTCAACCACAGGCTTGCTGCCGTCGCCGGAGAGGTTGAAATATGAGTGGTTGGTCATATTTATGATTGTGGGTGCGTCGGTAGTGGCCTCGTATGCGATGTTGAGGGCGTTGTCGGCACCGAGGGTATATGTAACGGAAGCCACTACGTTGCCGGGGAATCCGTTGTCGCCGTCAGGTGAGTTGAGTGTGAGCACCAGTGTGGTGTCGTTGGGCTGGTCGGCCTGGAAGACGCGGTATTGCCATCCGCGTGTACCCATGTCGCCGCCGCCATGGAGGCAGTGGCCGTAGTTGTTCTGGGGGAGCTGGTAGGTTTTGCCGTCGAGTTCGAAGCGGCCCTGGTTGATGCGGTTGGCATAGCGTCCGATTGTGGCGCCGAAGTCGGTGCCGTTGGTTTCGGGATAGTAAGCCTGTATGCTGTCGAAGCCGAGTACAACGTCGGTGAGTTTGCCTTCACGGTCGGGAACCATGAGTGTTACCACGCGGCCGCCGAAGTTGGTGATGCATGCTTCCATGCCGTTGGCGTTCTTGAGCACGAAGAGTGCGGTGGAGTCGCCGCGGTATTCGTCTACGAATTTCTGGGGATCGAGACCGGAGGCGGTAAGATTGCTGGTTTCAGTTTTGCCACCGGTGCAAGCCGACAGTGCCATCAAGGCACCTGCGGCGATTAGCAGATTGGTTTTCATGTGTATATTCTTGGATTGTTTTGTCCGGCAAAGATAGTAAAGAAAAGGGAAATTAAGAAATTAAGAAAAGGAGAAAAGAAGAAATTGAGAGGGGTATCAGAGATATCAGAGTTATCAGAGGAATCAGAGCCATTAGGCAGGCGTCTGTGTTCTCAATTTCTCCTTTTCTTAATTTCTAAATTTCTCTTTTCTTAATTTCTATTTCCCAGGTTCTTATTTTTTCGCGAAGAAGCGGTCTACGCGATCGGGGCAGAGCATCTGCCAGAGGGAGGCTACGGTCCAGCCGGGAGCGAAGATGTCGTTGTAGAAGCCTTTGCCGTTGCGGCCATAGTCCCAGGTGGTGTGCTGCACTACCTCGGGGTAGTAGCCGCGCTTGCCTATGTCGAACATGTTGTCATGTGTGGGCATGAGCTGGAGCATGGATGTCTTGATGACGTTGGAGAAGCCAGAGAGGCGTGGCTCGGAGAAGTGTTCGGCGAGGCGGTCGAGTACGGCGGCGAATTCGAAGATGTAGACGTCGATGTGGTTGTTTTCCACGGATACGTTGCCCCATCCGCGCGATTTGAAGCCTACGTCGCCGAGCATCTGGCCGGCTGCGAAGGGCACATCCCACATGTAGTACCATGAGAGGCAGAAGTATGCTGATTTGCGGCAGAGGTCCATGTAGTGTTCCTGCTCTTTGCCTTTGGTGCAGTGTGTGAGGTAGTAGAGTGCGGTGGAGGCGTAGAACGACGCTTCCTTGTCCTCGCAGTTGGCGTCGAGTGTGGAGGAGAAGTAGTCGGCCTTGTCGATAAGTTCTGTCTCGAGGTACTTGGCTGTGGCACGGGCGCTTTCGAGGTAGCGTTTGTCGTTGAAATATTTATAGGCCATTGTCATGGGGAGTGTGGCGCATGGTGTGCTGCCTCCGGTGGGATCGACGATTTCAAGTGCGTCGGTGAATTTTCGGGGGAATGATCCGTCGGGCTGCTGCAGTGTGAGCATTTTGTCGAGTGTGGTGCGGATGCGTGCGTCCCATTCGGGGTGTTTGCGTCCCTGTTTGCGCTCGGCTTCGAGCCAGTTGAGCATGGCGAATACTCCTTCGCTCTGTCGGCGGATGCTGTGTGAGCTTACGGGGCGGTTGTCGCGCAGGCGCACTGATTCGCGGAAGAATCCGTTGTCGGTGAATCCGTGCTCGAGTGCGCTGCTGAAGATGCTCTCGGCGTTTGCCACGAGGTCCTGCCGGTTGTTCTGCAGGCCGTATTCGTGGGCGTTGAATGCGTTGAGGAGTGTGCGGCCTACGAATCCGATCTGGTACTGGTCGGTGTTGGCGCAGTCGTCGGTGCGCATTCCGGCTCCGGAGTAGTATTTGAGGTCGTATTTGTCGACGTAGCTGTTTACGAAGTAGCTTGCGAGATGTTCTTTGGCTTTGGGGGTGTCAAGTCCGGTGTCGACTGTGGCGGGCGAGAGTGTGTCGTAGGTGTAGTTCCATACGTCGGCCACGAAATCGCTGTAGTCTTTGGCTTGTGAGCGGCGTATCTGCCATTTGATGGTGCGGGTGTCCCCTTTGTCTATGCGCTCGAATGTGCGCACGGGATCAATGAGGGTGAGTTTGCGTATGTAGCGGCGGGGCGCTTCCACGTAGGGGTAGCTGTAGACAAGTGCCGGTTTGCCGTCGATGTTGCGGAATCCGGTGGATCCTACAGAGGTGTGTCCTGTCAGCAGCACGTCGCCCGAAAGATTCTGTAGCACACAGTCGGCGTGGTCGTCGGTGTTAAGGCGGAGCACGGTCACGGCTTTGCCCGATACCGGTTCATAAATGCCGGTGAGGGGGGAGCTGAGGCGATCTTCGCGCACCTGCCAGCTGTCGGAGGTGTGGAACGATGGTGCTTCTTTGGGTGAGCGGAGGTTATGGTGGTACCAGAAGCCGGGCATGTAGAATTCGCAGCTGTTGTGGTCGGCATCGGTTCCGAGCATCTCGGTCTCGCTGATGTTGAACCAGCATGTCTGGTCGGCTTTGATCTCGAGTGTCACTGTGGTTATCTCGCCCGAGGGGTCGGTGGTGACGGTGCGGAAGACTTTCAGCGGAAGTGTGGCTCCGTTGTCGGGCTTCATGGGGCCTCCGTTGGCCTGGGAGGTGAGTTTGCAAGTGGTTGCGGCTCCTCCCGGGGTTCTCAGTGCGAGTTCGGTGGCGCCTTGTGCCTGCAGTGCCAGAAGTGTGGCGGCAGCGATTAGATATTGTCTCATGGTAGTAATATCGGTTGGCCGGGCAGCTGCCTGTGACAGTTCCAGTCGTGAGGAGATGTCATTGACAGCCGCCCGGGGGTTATGGTATTATATATTATATAATGTGTATGTTATTTGCGGACAGGTACTATGATGCTTGTGGTGTCGGCGGTGATGGCGTAGGGCTGTCCGTTGCTCTTGTCTACGTTGAGTGTGAGGATGCGTGTGCGTCGGGGGCTGACAACAGAGTCGTTGTGGTGCACGTGATATACATAGCGCATGTTTCCTTCGTTGTCGGTGAACACATCGCCGTGGCCCGATCCTTTTTCACCCACGATGTTGCGGTGGATAACAGGGTTGGCGGGATTCTTGGTCCAGGGTCCTGTGGGTGAGGAGGAGGTGGCGTAACCCACGGCATAGTCGTCGCTCATGAAGTGGTTGGCCGAGTAGAAGAGGTAGTAGAGATCGTCGATCTTCAGCACTGTGGGACCCTCCATGATGGGCGCGCTTGGATAAGCGTCTGTGGCTTCCCATGCCTGGTCGTTGCGGAAGCAGGGTTTGAGGGTGCCTTCCACGATTTTGCCGGTCTCAGGGTTGAATTCGCCTACCCAAAGGAAGTTGCCGTTGTCGAAGCGCACATGGTAGAGGTAGTATTTGCCGTCGGTGTCGCGGAAGAGGAACGGGTCGATGTTTTTCTCCGATGCGTCGATCGGCTCGATTACCTCCTGTGTGTAGAGGGCGTTCACGCTGTCGCCTTTGGCGAGTGCCAGCTGCTCGTTGGCGGTATAGAGATAGAGATATTTGTCTCCGTCCTTGAATATCTGCGGTGCCCAGAATCCCTTGTCGCCGTATGCGTTTTTACCCTTTGCGAGGATCATGGAGTCGGGGCGGGCGAGTGTCCAGGTCTTAAGGTCGGTACTCTCGAGCATTGTGAATCCGAGCGGTTCGGCGTTGCGTGTGCCGGTGAGGTAGTATTTGCCGTTTTCAGTATAAATGGTCGGATCGGCGAAGAAAATTTCCATGCCTTGCGGCTGTTCGGTTTCTGTTTGGGCGGTCTGTCTTGCGGTGTTGTTGCAGGATACGATCGCCAGCATGGCAGCTGCGCAAGCCATCGGTGATAAAAATCGGTTCATGGTCTATAAATAAGTGTTGGTTAATTCGGGAGAACTCTGATGCCGTGAAATGTGAAAAGCACGTTTCACATTCCTTAAATCGGGATGTTTTTGATTCTTATTAATTATGGTGCAAAAATAGCGACCTGTAAGCGAGGCGATGGGTGGTTATGTCACGAATACAGGTAAGAATGTCCAGAGATGTGTTAAAACCGCGTTTTGAGGCCTTTTTGCACGTTTTTTCTAATTAAAAACACAATCTTACTCATAAATCCGGGAGATAGTGTTGTATATTTGCCATCGAAAAACTGACAGGCCGGCTTCCGAAAAGCCTTCCGGAAGGTCGGTTCACCTTAAATTGAAATTGTTTTTTAACAAATCATGAATTACTTCCATTACTCATCAGCGCTTTTAAAGTCTGCGACGCATACGGTATCGTTCCGGTGCGACGAGGCCTCATTTTCGTTCGTGAGAGAAGGAAGTGAAATTTACGATGGGTTTTCAATAATAACATAGTGCCGTTCTGTCCCCGGATTCAGAGTCCGGGGCCGGGCGAGCCGTTTTATTGATACCCTTCGCCATATGCTCAATCGGTTTCGGCAAGAGTGCCGGTTTCCGTTCGTTTTTTTGATTTTACGAGTGAAATCAGCCCCATGGGGCTTTATGTGCGGCATGTATGCCGCACATAAAGATATTAACTCCGATAGTAGTAAATGAATGTGTGTGATAAGTGAATTGCAGCAGTTACTGATACCGGCCAATCAATATTTCCCCATAAGTTGTGATACCTTAAACGATTGTAGGGCGGCATAAGCCGACCTCGATTATAATTCTGTATAACAGTTAACCTATCTATTTAATTTATCTTTAACTTTTTAACATGAAAAAGAGATCTTTACTCCTCTCAGCCGCAGCTTTTGCCTGCGTGGCAGGAATGAATGTGTCGGCCGCTGATGTTCAGGTTCCCGAAGGAGCCGGTGGCAAAATGACCTCCCTTCTCCCCGACGGTGTGGCAGCAAACGTTGACCACGAGGAAAAGGACTACGGTCCCAAGACTATCGCAATCGCCGGATCGGCAGATAAAGGTTACAAGGCATTTTTCTGCGCGGACGACGGTGTTCACGGCGAAGAACTCTGGGTAACAGACGGCACAGAGGCCGGTACACATATGGTAAAGGATATCAACCCCGGAATGGCAACTTCCAATATCCAGTATCCTACACGTTTTAACGACAAAGTCGTTTTCTCTGCAGATGACGGCGAGAATGGTCAGGAACTCTGGATCTCTGACGGTACTGAAGAAGGTACATACATGGTAGCAGATATCCATATGATCGGCGACTCCGATCCTCTCGGTTTCTGCCAGCTCAACGAAAAACAGTTCGTGTTCTTTGCAAAGGATATGGACTCGGAAACCTACGGACAGAATGGCCAGCGCTGGCTTTGGGTCTCAGACGGTACAGAGGACGGTACATCTCTCGTGAAAGAGGTTGAAACCATGTTCCCCGGCCGCGAGCCTCTTGACAACCGTTTTGGTCCTGTCGTACGTGTAGGTCGCAAAGTGTTCTTTATCGGTGATGTTGCTGACAAGGACGGTATTACTTACGGCGACGAACTTTGGGTAACCGACGGTACTGCTGACGGCACCTATATGGTGAAGGATATCAACCGTGAGGTAAACAAGAACTCCACTTATGAAGGTTCTACCAATGGTGCTGCTATCGCTCACCTCTGCAACTTCTATAACGAGAAACTTTTCTTCAAGGCATGGTCTTGGGATTCCGGTAATGAGCCCTGGGCAACCGACGGAACAGAAGAGGGTACATACGAAATCTTCAATACAAACCCCACTTCAAACCCCAACAACCTTGATGATAATGGCGTACCTATGGGTAACGGCGGTGGTGTGACAAAAGTTGGCCGTCCTGCAATGGGTCATATATTCTTCCGCTCCTATACTCCTGAAGTCGGCAACGAGCTTGGTATGACAAACTGCGAGGAGGGAGATTACAAGATCTTCGACTGCGACACCTATGCTCCCACACAGGATTCACACTCTTATCCCGACGATGGTGTTGAATTCGATGGTTACTATGTATTCTGCTGCAACCGCGGTATGCGTGACGGCGTTACCGACCCCGTGCAGTATGGCGGCGAGCTGAACGTATGCGACGGCGAGAAAACATGGGTACAGTATGACTTCAACCCCGGCAAGGGCGCTACATGGACACGTGAACTTACCGTAGTGAACGGTTCACTCTACTGGAGCAACTCCGGTAAAAAGGACGGTCACAACTGGACTATCACCCGTCTTGACAAAGTGGACGGCGGTGTACCTGTGACTATCTCCAACCTCCATCCTACCGATGACATGGCTTACACACTCCGTAACCTCGACGGCAAGCTGATCTTCTTTGCAAACTCTACAAAGAACATCTACTGCTACGAGTATACCAACCCCGAAGCCGACCTTAAAAAGAACCCCGATACTATGGATATCGAGTTCCGTACACGTAAGGAAATTGCTGACGGTGTCGGCGGTGTTGAAAATGTTGCTACCGACGTGAACACAGACGCTCCTGCAGAGTACTTCAACGTACAGGGTATGCGTGTAAACGCCAACACTCCCGGCATGTACATCCGTCGCCAGGGTGATAAGGCAACAAAGGTTATTATCAAATAAATAACTGGACACTAAACTAAAAAAGCGGGTGTGCCCCGTTCACAATGCGAGGGCACACCCACTTTTCCCTCTTTTCCGGCCTACTGTCCGAAACCAACAGATTCTTTATGGTCCATGACCGCTTTTTACCGAAGAAGTTACGAAAAATTTCTTTCGGAATGATTATTAATCCGGACAGGGCTTTATGAATTATTGAACCGATCCTTATTATCACTCCCAGATCTATCCTTAAATCGCTACCTCCTCCTATTTTTACCTACAACGCAATGAAACAATTGCTAAGCAGTGCAAGTATGTTTAAGACAAAATTACAAAGGTTGTTCATATTGTTTATATTAGCAACCGTCAACCTGACCCTGGCGGCACAGAACATCACTGTGTCCGGTACCGTAATGGACACGGCTGAAAACGAACCGATGATCGGAGCCACTGTAATGCAGAAAGGTTCCAAAGCCAACGGTGTCGCCACCGATATTGATGGCAAATACACAATTACCGTTCCCTCTAACGCCACTCTCGTGTTCTCGAGCGTAGGCTACGAACCTGTAGAGGTGAAAGTGGACGGACGCAAAACCATTGACGTGGATATGAAACAGACCACCACAGCCCTTGACGAAGTGGTTGTGATCGGTTACGGTGTGCAGCGCAAGAGCGATATCACCGGCTCCATCTCTTCCGTAAGCGGAAAGGATGTGAACGACGTGCCTGTAAGTTCTGCCCTCCAGGCTCTGCAGGGCAAGGCTTCCGGCGTCAATATTATCCAGAACAGCGGTGCTCCCGGTGGAGCCACAACTATAAAGATACGTGGTACAGGTACAGTCAACGACGCCGACCCCCTCTATGTAGTGGACGGCTTTATCGTAGATAATATCGACCACATCAACCCCAATGACATCGCCAATATCGAGATCTTCAAGGATGCGGCGTCTTCAGCCGTGTATGGTGCCCGTGCGGCCAACGGCGTCGTGAGCATCACAACCAAAGGTGGCGAGAAAGGTAAAGTGACAGTGACTTTCGACGGTTACGCAGGTTTCTCCAACCCCTGGAAGAAAATCGATATGATGGGTATGGAGGATTATGCCGTGCTGATGGATTACATCAACGGAACTACACGTTATTCCGCCGACGGCGTGCTCAATATGAGCAAGAAAGAAGACGGTACTCTTGAACTTGACCCCGCCAAGGCTGATGCCATGAGCCTTTACCACCAGCGCGGCAAGGAGAACTGGTATGACGCCATCTCCCGCACAGGTGTGAAGCAGCAGTATGCTGCCTCTGTAAGCGGCGGTAACGACAACACCAAATTCATGGTCAGCGCAAGCTACTTCGATGAGAAAGGTATCATCAAGGGTTCCGATTACAAGCGTTTCAACGCACGTATGAACCTCACCCAGAAACTCTCCTCATGGCTTGACCTTATCGTGAACATGAGCTACGTGAACGAAGACCGCGACCTGGTGCCCGGCGGTTCAGGCTCAGTGCTCAAGGACGCCCTCAACATCAACCCCATGACCCGTGTGTACAACGACAAGGGTTACTGGGATTCCAACCATCCGCTCGCACGTATCGAGCGTTACCACCGCGATATCAAGAGTGACCGCTTTGACGCGAATATCACTCTTTCCGCAAATTTCCTCAAGTTCTTCAACTACCAGTTCAAGGCAGCATATTATCTGCAGCCCGAGACAACCAAGGAATTCTCCGAAGTAGGCAAACTCGTGGAGGATTTCGGGATGTCTGACCTTTCCACCATATATCAGTACAAGTACAATACCAACAAGTGGGAGATCAACAACCTGTTAACTTTCAACTGGAGCGACAAGGACAAGATCAACAGCATCACCGCCCTGGTTGGTCAGACTGCCGAGGGTTTCAAATCCTCTTTCCAGGAATCCACAAAGAGAGGTACTCCTACCAACGATCCTGACCAGTGGTATCTCTCAAGCGGTTTCACAGGTGACAAGACCTATGGCCTTGACCGCAAATGGACAGCTGTCGGTTTCATTGGCCGTGTAAACTATAACGTTCTCGACCGCTACCTGCTGCAGGCCAATATCCGTATCGACGGTTCCTCCAAATTTAACAAAGACAACCGCTGGGGCTACTTCCCCTCGGTATCTCTGGGATGGAAATTCAGTTCTGAATCCTTCATGCGCGACCAGACATGGATGACACTTGGCAAGCTGCGTGTGGGCTGGGGTAAACTCGGTAACAACCGTATCGACGAACTCGCCCGCTATACTTACCTGACCACTCAGCTGAACTATCCGTACGGCAACGGCAACCATGTGCTTCAGCCAGGTGCCTCGGCCCTCACAATCGGCAACGACAATATCAAATGGGAGAAGACCGAGACATACAACGTCGGTCTTGACATGGCATTCCTGAACAACACCATCCTGTTCGGTGTGGAATACTTCAACAAGAAAACTACTGACATGCTTATCGCCGTGCCGACAGTGGGATCGGCAGGTCTGAACTCCAACCCGATGACCAACGCCGGCGCTGTAAAGAACTACGGTGTGGAAGGTAGCCTTACCTATCGCCGCAGCTTCGGCAAATTCTCCTTCGACGTAGGTTTCAATCTGTCGTGGATCAAGAACGAGGTAACCTCTCTGGGTTCCGGCAACGAGCCTATCTATGGAGCATACATCGGCGAGGGATCAATCGTGGACTATGTGACCAAGACCGCAGTCGGTCGTCCTATCGGTTCATTCTACGGTTATGTGACCGACGGCATCTTCCAGAGCATGGATGAGATAAAGGCTTCCGCCCAGTATGAGACCGGTAAGAACGACGCAGACCAGAGCACTAAGCCTGGTGACTTCCGTTTCAAGGATCTCAACGGCGACGGCCAGATCACGGCAGAAGACCGCACATACCTCGGTTCGCCGCTTCCCAACTTTGTGTTCGGTGTGCCCATCAACCTCATGTGGAACGGTTTTGAGCTGAGTGCCTTCTTCCAGGGCCAGACCGGTAACAAACTGTTCAACGTAATGGACTATTACCTTTACAATGCCGCCGCCGGCAACGTGGCAGCTGATTACCGTAGCCAGCACTGGAGCGCCGCAGTAGATGAACAGCGTCCTTGGTTCACACCGAACCCCGGCGCCGAGATACCCGCAGCGCGTACAAGCGATACCAACCGTAACTTCCGCTCTTCCAACTTCTTCGTTAAGGACGGTAGCTATTGTCGCCTGAAAGAGCTGCGTCTGAGTTATTCCTTCAAACCGGAGCTTATCAAGCGCATCGGCCTGTCGAGTTTAACCCTTTCGGCTACTGCATATAACCTCTGCACATGGACCAAATACGACGGTTTCGACCCCGAAGTCGGTCGTCTGGAGGGTACCGAGAGTACCAATACCGCAATGGGTGTAGACCACGGTAACTATCCTCAGGCACGCTCGTTCACTTTCGGCATCAAATTCGGCATCTAATCCATCAAAGATCTCACTGTTATGAATATATATAAGAAATCAACACGCAAAGCCCTCAGTCTTATGTCGGCTGTGGCTTTGGCAGCGGGCTCGCTCGCCCTTACAGGCTGCAACGATTTCCTCGACGAGCCAGTACAAGGCAATAGCGTCGATACCAACTATTACGATACTACCTATAAACTGCAGACGGCCCTCAACGCCACATATGATATACTCCAATCTGACGCGATGCAGGATACAGACTGGCGTTTCGGCGAAGCCTGCGGAGATGACATGATCGGTAATGACGAAGGTCTTACCTCTCATATGGGGCAGTTGGTGAATTTCCAGTTCAATACCTCTAACCCTTATATCCTCAACCGCTGGACCATCTATTATAAGGCGATCCATCGTGCGAACCAGGTGATAGCCAATGTGGATCGCGTACGTCTCTCAAACCATGAGACCGATGATTTCCGCAATGTGCGCTACATCTACGCCCAGGCTAAGTTCCTTCGTGCATATTTCTACTTCAATCTCGTGCGTACGTTCGGCGGTGTGCCTATCCGTCCGGAGGTAGAGACAGTAGAGAAACTTGTTGTGCCCCGCTCCTCGCTAGAAGACTGCTATGCGTATATCGAAAAAGACCTGCGAGAGGCTCTGATCATGCTTCCGGCCCGTTTCACCGACAGCAATTCCGGTAAGGTTAGCGCCGGTGCCTGCGCGGCACTTCTGATGAAGGTGCTGATGTATCAGGCAAAACCTGGTGACGGTTCAGTCAAGTGGCAGCAGTGTGCCGAGATAGGTGACTATTTCGTAGCAAAAAAAACGATGACATTCCGTCAGATGCTGAAATTTGACGAGCGTTATCCCGACACTGACTGGGAAACCCTTCGTGAGAAACTGTGGTTCAAGCCGGTATGGGCTCTCGCAGAGAACGAATCTGCCGAGACCCTTGAAACTCTTTGCCCCGAGATGGGCAACGCATACCGTCTCGACTATGTAGACTCATACGGTAACCCGATCCAATATTACGAGCAGTTCTATATCGCAGGTGAATTCTGCGCCGGATCTATCTGGGAAATCGTGTTCAAGGAGAGCGGCGACGGCACTGGTGGTGATACCAACGAGGGTACCGGCATATATTGGAACCTTTTCGGAGCCAACTGGAATCCCGCGCTCAAGACTTCAGAAAAGCGTCTGGAAGTTATCTTCGGCACTGACATCCGTCGCACTTTCGTACTTACCCACAACAGCCAGACACCGGACGGATCCGGTGTGGCCAACGGCCCGGGCAACTGGTCGCCTCTGAAATGGTGGACACCTAAGATGGACCAGCCCACATATACCGATGACTCCGGCAAGAACCGCCGCGTGCTCCGCTATGCCGAGGCAGTGCTGACATATGCTGAGGCTCTCAATGAGAGCGGCCGTCCGCAGGAGGCGCTGGTGCAACTGAACTCCAACCAGAAGGTCGTGAGCAAGATCAACAACTACGACATCACTACCTCTGCCGGCGGCTACGGTTATCTGCGTGACGCCATCTGGAAAGAACGCCGCATGGAGCTTGCCTTCGAATGGGATCGCTTCTTCGACATAGTGCGCCAGGGACGTGCTGCCGCGTTGATCCACTCTTATGCGAGCGATGTGATCAACCACCGCGGGCAGCTGTTCCGTGAGGGAGTCAACGAGATCTTCCCCATCCCGCAGACCGAGATAGACATATCCAATGGCGTGGTGACACAGAACCCCGGTTACTAATCACAGTGTGAGCAATTAGTAATTATCCATTATTAATTTTCCAGACAAATGAAGATAACAAAATATTCCATAATGCTGCTGGCAGGTGTCGCCGCAATGTTCGCCTCCTGCGATGACAAGGAAGCGACCCAGCCCACGGCAGCGATCTCGGTAGACAAGAACCACTACGAGGTGAACGAGTCTATGCAGCTGCGCTTTATCGGCAATGCCGACAATGTGGTTGTATATCCAGGCGACGAGACACATGACTACGAACTTCGTACCGAAGCCAATAGCGGACTTGTGGTCAACAAAGGACTTCTTACATATGCTTATCAGAAACCGGGTATCTACCATGTGGTATGTGTGGCCACGAATCATGAAGACGCCGGAAACTCGCTCCTGAGTGATACTACTTCAGTATGGGTGACCGTGACTGACGATGTGAACACCATTAAGGACGTTTCTGTCAATGTGCTTAATATCAATGAGGTGTATGCCGATCTGGTGAACGATAAGGACTGGCGTCTGGCGCTTTCGCGCAAGGTGCTTTACAAGGGGAAGGATGTGAATGTGGCTCTCCGCAACCAGCGTCTCTCCATCTATCAGGACTCCCCCTCGGCATCGGTAGTGTTGAAAGAGGAGAGCGCTCCCGAAGAAGATTACAAGCCGAACATGTCGGCTTCCCGCTATGATCTGGCCAAAGTGTTCGATATCCGTTCGACAGCAGGTTCGGGTGGTGTACGCGACTATCGTCTCTATACCCTCTATTACGGAGAGTTCAAGACGTTCAAACTTGCCGGTGTCACCGCGAAACTCGAGCGCAGCGAGTATGATTATTCCACATGCGCCATCAATATCGAAGTACCTGCCGGTACTGATATCACCGCCATCGCTCCTGATTTCACACTGAATGATCCTGCCAACGAGAAAGTGTTCATCGGCGACACGGAGCAGACATCCGGAGCAGCTGTGGATTTCACTTCCCCCGTAACCTATCGTTTTGTGGCAACACATGCATCCAATCCTGCCATTACGGTGGAATCAACCTGCGTCGTGACTGTCACTGTGAAATAAAAACTCCTGTCACAGGATAATTTCTTAGAGAAACACGTGGGTGTTGCAGAGTAAAGGCTGTGGCCCGCTCTGCGACACCCATGCTGTATACTGGCGTTTGTGTGACGCACACTGTGTTAAACATAACGTGACATTAAGTCTGTATCCATATTTTTACGTAACTTTGATTAAGCAATCGCGTTTGTGGCGTCTCTGTGGCATGCTTGGAAGTAGCAGTTAAATTTCGGGGCTGTGAGACAAACCGCGCCGTATCATGTTTCAGAGGCTACGTATACCGCTTCATTTCTGACAACAACACTTTCCGACAGCTACTTATTTTAAATATAGACCATGAAATTTTCCAGTTTTCTTGTTGCGACGACCCTGGCGGCCATACCTCTGGGCGCAGTCGCTGAATATCACGAGCCGATTGATGTGACCCGCATAATGTGGGATCTCACGAGCCGCAAGATGATATTCGAGGCAGGCAATTATTGCCGCATAATCCCCTTGCAGGACGGTCGTCTCCTGGCTGTGGCCGAGACATACGGCACCTACAGCGGAATCACGGTGGCCTACAGTCTTGATAATGGTTACACTTGGCAGGGGAAACGGACAGTCGCCGGTAATGGCAACGGTGTGCCGGTGGCAGTGCCTGATGTTATCCAGCTTGAGGACGGCACAATCATGGTATGTTATAATCCGCGCCCGAGCGAGCCGTGGAGCGAGGAGCGCCATTTCGGCATACGCTGCGTCCGGTCCACCGACAACGGCGAGACCTGGAGCGATCCCATATATATTTACGACGCGGGGTTCCGCGGTACGGAAGGTTGCTGGGAACCTGCGTTTCTTGAACTCCCTTCCGGTGAGATACACTGCTATTTCGCGAATGAGCACCCCTACACTGGAGACAACGGCGATCAGGAGATCTCTATGTGCCGCTCTTTTGACAAAGGACTTACATGGACCGATCCGGTACGTGTTTCGTACCGTGAAGGTTCACGCGACGGTATGCCAGTTCCGATCCTTACTGACAATGACGAGATAGTGGTTATCGTGGAGGATAACGGCCATCCGGGATACCACGGTTTCCGCGCCACTACCATGCGCTGCACTCTGGAGCAGAACTGGGAAGACTGCTGGGTTGATGGTGCGAGCGACCGTCGCGACATGATTTTCGAAAACGAGGACGACAAGAATTACGTCTCTGCCGCACCCTATATCCGCAAGCTCCCGTCGGGAGAAACCATAGCTTCCTGGATGGGTGATTTCTGGGGACGCAAAAACTGGCCGCAGGACAGATACGACATGTATGTGGGTGTGGGCGACAAGGATGGTCGCAATATAGGCCAGCTGTCACAGCCATTCAGTGTAAACGCCGACGAGCACGCACACTGGAACTCCGTGAGTGTAGGATTCGACAACACCGTGTTCGCCGTTGCTTCAATCGGTGGCTCGAATGCCATATATACCATGCGCGGCAACGCCGTGCGCGATTTCAAGGCCAATTATGGAACCCCTACGATCGACGGCAATTTCGTGAAGGAAGACTGGACATGCAAGAATGCCACGCAGGTGCTGATGGGACAGTATTTCCGTAATCGTTCCAACCATGATTTCCTGTATGATGACGAAAACTTATATTTTGTAAGTTATGTGGTGGATCGCACTCTGGTGAACGACTCCGAAGTGAACGACGGTGTACAGCTCAGCATAGATATTGACAATATATGTGATTCATCACCACAGAAAGGTGTTTACACGTTCTTCCTTAATACCAATGGAAAAGCAGAATTCGCCTATGGTGATGGAGGAGAGTTTCACGAAGCTCCTGCGGCCGAGGGTGTGAAGTATGTGGCGAATGTCAAAAAGACATATTACATGCTCGAGGTGGCCATTCCCTGGAGTGTGTTCGGTATGGATTCTGCTCCACTCGGGCGCGATATGCGAGTGAATGTGGCAGTGCGCGATATCCGGCCCGACGGTTACCGCAACGAGGTCATCCCTGAGGCACAGCCATATTCCTCATATACATGGCCCCTGTTTCGCCTTGTGCCGAATGAAGGTTCCGGTATAGAGGATGTGGAGACCGATGTGGTGACAGAGGACAACGATACCCCCGAGGAGTTCTACAATCTGCAGGGGATGAGAGTCGCCGATCCCAAAGGGGGCATTTTCATAAGCCGGAAGGGTAATGTGGCCCGCAAGGTGGTGATCCCCTGATTATACTTTGAAATCAATAACCGATAAACCAATTATATATTAATGAAAGTACTGAAAAATATATTGTGCCTTGGCGCAGCGCTGGCGGTCTCTTTCGGAGCGGGCGCACGTTACCATACTCCGTATGAATATCCGCGTCTGTTCTGGGATATCTCCACACAGAAGGTGCTGTTCCAGTCGGGTAACTATGCACGTCTGATCACGCTGCAGGACGGGCGTCTCATGGCGGCTGCGGAGTCATACGGTCCCTCGGGTGTAAAAGTATGCTACAGTCTGGACAAGGGCAAGAACTGGACCTCTCCCGAACTGATAGCTCCGAATCCCGACAAAGTGGGAAATGCCGTGCCTGACCTGATACAGCTTTCCGACGGAACAATACTGGTAGGATACAATCCCCGCCCGGGCACACCCTACAGCGAAGACCGCAAATTCGGCATACGCACTATGCGTTCTACCGATAACGGAGAGACCTGGGAAGGCCCGATATATATCTATGATGCAAGCTTTAAAGGTGAGGATGGCTGTTGGGAACCCTCCTTCCTTGAGATGCCCGACGGCGAGGTGCATTGCTATTTCGCAAATGAGCATCCTTATACCCAGAGCGGTGAGCAGGAGATCTCCATGTGCCGCTCCTTCGATAAAGGTCTCACATGGAGCGATCCCGAGAGGGTGACTTTCCGCAGCGGCCACCGCGACGGTATGCCGTCAGCCATTATCACCGACGCAGGTGACATAGTGGTGATTGTGGAGGACAACGGCCAACCTGGATATGACAGTTTCCGCGCTACCACAATGCGTTGCACTGTAGAGCAGAACTGGCACGACTGTTGGGTAAGCGGCAGCAGCGACCGCCGGCATATGATTTTTGCAAATTCCGCGGACAGGCAGGCCCTGTCGGCTGCACCATATATACGCAAGCTTCCTTCGGGCTTTACGCTCGCCTCATGGCAGGGGCTCGGCGGTGGCCGCACAGGTGGAAACGAGGATATGTTCGTGGCCGTCGGGAGTAAGGATGCTCTCGATTTCAAGCAGGTATCGCGCCCCTTCAAGCGCGATGCAGACAGCCGCTCGCTCTGGAACTCCATCAATGTAGGTTTCGATGACCAGGTGTTCGCACTTGGGTCCCTAAGCGGGCCCAATCAGGGCGCTCAGATCACTCTGATGGAAGGACGTGTGCTGGATTATGTAAAAGCAGAATTCGGCACTCCTGAAATCGATGGTACTTTCGCCAGCGAGAACTGGACTGTTGGAAAGGCCGAGCAGATAATACTCGGTGAGGAATGCCGCACCCGTTCCACACATGACTTCCTGTATGATAATGACAACCTGTATTTCTTCAGTTATGTGCAGGACAATGCCATAATAACAGACCAGATAGAAAAAGACGGTGTGTATCTGACGCTTGACATGACCAACACCACCGACACCTATCCACAGGCAGGGATGTACCGTCTGTTCATGAATGTCGACGGCACCCTGACCTTCACTACCGGAGAGACCAACAAATGGAAGGCTGTGGAGGAGATGCCCGAAGGAATACAGTATGTGGTGAACAAGGCACGCTCATATTACATGCTTGAGATTGCAATCCCTTGGAAAGCGCTTGGAGTGTCAGGCCCCCGTGTGGAGCAAACAATGCGTGTGAATGTGGAGATCTCAGACCGTCGCACAAACGAGCATCGCAAAGAGGCTATCCCCGATACCCAGAGCAACCAGTCGTGGACCTGGCCCGAATTCAGGTTGGTCCCCAGTCCTCAGGTAGGTATTGATGTCCCTGCGGCTGATTTCGTGTCAGATGGCCCCGTTGAGTATTATAACCTCCAGGGTATGCGTGTTGAAAATCCCGCCGGGGGTGTGTATATCCGCCGTCAGGGAAATGTGGTAATAAAAGAAATAATAAAATAAGTTATATTCATGTCGCGGATTATCAGTAGATTGATTGTAGCATCTGTTGTAATGGCAGGAGCCGTGCAGTTTATGGCACGTGCTGACAGGCACGAGCCGTACGACCGGTCGCGTATCTATTGGGACCAGTCAACCCGTTGTCTGCCACTCCCTAACAGTGGCGGTTACGGACGCATGATTCAGCTTCAGGACGGTCGGCTGATGGTTATGGGGGGATATGCCGGTGGAGTGGCCTATACGTTCAGTTCTGATTACGGAAAGACATGGACAACCCCGCAACTTGCCATACGTAATCCGGAGGGATTCGGCTATGGCTCTCCCGATTTCACTCAGCTTGCCGACGGTACACTGCTGCTCGGCCTGAATCCGCGACCCACAGAACCCTATACTGAAGATCGTAAATTCGGCATCCGTGTGAGCCGGAGCACAGATCTCGGGAAGACCTGGAGCGATCCTATTTTTGTCTACGACGCGCAGCATCTGTTCATCGACGGTGTGTGGGAGCCCTCTTTCCTTCAGCTCCCTTCCGGTGAGGTACACTGCTACTTTTCAGATGAAGGAACATTCACGTCTTCAGGCGAGCAGGATATAAAGGTGAGCCGTTCATATGACAACGGGCTTACGTGGAGTACCCCGGAACGAGTCAGTTTCCGTCCAGGCTGTCGTGACGGCATGCCTTCGGCTATCATAACCGACGCAGGTGAGATCGTTGTGATAATCGAGGACTTCGGCCATGCCGGTTACAGCGGTTTCCGTGCCACAACCTTCCGATGTACCCTTGAAGAGAACTGGAGTTACTGGATAGATGGCGGAAGTCCCAACAGAAACATGATATTCGCCAATGCCTCCGACAAGAAGTATGCCTCTGCCGCTCCCTATCTCCGCAAGATGCTGAACGGGGAAACCGTAGCGTCATGGATGGGTGAGAAGGAGGGGCTTACCGGTGTGCCTCTTGATCTGTATCCGATGTTCGTGGCTGTCGGCGACGCCGATGCCCGCAATTTCAAAAGCGTGAACCAATCGTTCTATGTGCCTTCAGGAGGATGTGCCAACTGGGCATCTGTAGGAGTGGCTGATGACG
>ERZ836877.1007-NODE-1007-length-45244-cov-20.804444_pt1 | contig 45244 bp, 27 predicted proteins | sample MGYA00519469_ERZ836877 | MGnify/ENA primary metagenome ERZ836877 (study PRJEB31850, sample SAMEA3708809) | human gut metagenome | biome: human gut; feature: human-associated habitat; material: faeces | place: China | collected 2014 ...
CGGCATACACCTTCCGCGAGAACTACTGCTTCGCCGCCGGCGACCATGCCATCGACTCGCAGGACTCACGCTACTGGGGCCTCCTCCCCGAGAAATTCATAGTGGGAGTCGCGCAATTCGTCTGGAAGTCGGGAGAGGGGATAAGAAAGGTGAGAAAATAGTCAACCGAGGAGCTTGGCTCCGAGGATGACGGCGATCAATACCGGGGCGGCATACCTGACGATGAAGAGGATCACGGGAAAAAGCTTTACCCCAACGGTGCCTCCGTTGGTGAGCTCCTTGCGGAAATAGTCTTTGGGAGCGGCCCAGCCGAGGAAGAGGCAGGTGAGGATCGCGGCCACAGGGAGCATGATGTTAGTGGCGGTGTTGTCAAGGAAATCAAATATATTCATTCCGAGTATCCTGACATCGGAGAGCACTCCCTGCGAAAGAGAACAGACTGTACTGAGTACCACTAACGGGAGCATGACCCATAGACACGCCTTGCGGCGCGAGGTCTTGAAATGATCCTGCACATAAGCTATCGACACTTCGCCGAGAGAGATGGTAGAGGTGAGGGCGGCCACCATCAGCAGGAGGAAGAAGAGAGCCGACCACCATTGGGTGCCCGGCATCTGGGCGAACACCTCCGGAAGGGTGACGAACACGAGTGTGGCACCCTCCAGGCTCTCTCCGTCAAGACCGAACGACATTACAGCCGGGAAAATTATGAATCCCATAAGCACGGCCACGAGAAGGTCGAGGGCCGAGACAGTCACCGCAGTGCGCACGAGGCGCGTGTCTTTCGGGAAATAGCCGGCATAGGTGATAAGTATGCCCATGCCGAGCGACAGCGAGAAGAACGACTGGCCAAGAGCATTGACCACAACCGCAGGGGTGATCTTCGAGAAATCGGGATGCAGGAAGAACGCCAACCCCTCCCCCGCTTTCGGGAACGTCATGGAGACGGCGGCAAACACCAGCAGAAGCACGAACAGGAGCGGCATCATCAGGTTGCTCATCTTCTCTATGCCTTTCTGAACCCCCCGCATGAGGATAAACAGATTGAGGGCTATCATTACATATGTGACCACCAGCGGGCGCCAGCTCCCCGTGATATACTCACCCATGCGGGCATGGAAGACCGACGACATCACTGCCGTGTCGGCATGGTCAGGAAGCTCGTAGAGCGCTCCGGTGAGCGACTGCCAGAAGTATTCCAGGGTCCAGCCGGCCACAACCATATAGAACGAAAGTATGAGATAGGAGGCCAGGATCGCGAGCGCACCCGTGAGCCACCATCGGCTGCGCGGCTTGAGCCTGCGGAAAGCGCCCGACGCGTCGCTGCGCGTGCCGCGGCCGAGCGAGAACTCCGCGAGCATCACGGGGATGCCTAAAAGGAACACGCATCCTATATAGATCACCAGAAAAGCGGCGCCGCCATTGGCCTGCGCCTCAGCCGGGAAACGCCATACGTTGCCGAGTCCGACGGCCGATCCTACTGTGGCGGCCACAAGTCCTATGCGGCTGCCGAATTGTGCTTTCTTTGCCATGGCTGCAAAATTAGTGATTTTATCGCAATCTGCATCCTTCTATTGCATTTTTTCACCCTTTCTTCACTTTTTTCACCATGGATGAAAGCATTTGTCAGTTTAGGGGGGCGTTATATTGGCATCGGTATCCGTGAGTCGTTTCAGATAATCAGACGGAGTCATGCCAAACTCATCCTTGAAGCATTGCCTGAAATAATGGAGACTGTTGATGCCGACCTTGTATGCGATCTCCGAGAGGGTATAATGACCGTCAAGAAGAAACTCCTCAGCCATCTGCATCTTGGCTTTCCTGATATATTCATTCGGGGATATCCCGGTCACTGCCTTCACCTTCCTGTAGAGAGTGGATGTGCTCATACCCATGGAGGCCGCCACGAAATTCACGTCGACCGCTTCCGAGGGGACATTGTCGGTGATTATCTTCGTAAGCTTCTCTATGAACTCCCGGTCAACCTCATTGAGCCCCTTCAGAAGCCTGCGGCGTTTCTGCTCGAGGGAGTTGCCATCGTCGTCGGGTGCGGGTGCCGGACGCGAGGCATACGTCTCGACAAGCTTTATGCGCTGAAGAAGAAGATTGTTTATGCGGCTCTGGAGTAGTGTGGAGCTGAACGGCTTTATCAGATAGCTGTCGGCGCCGCTTCCGTAGCCCTCCTCACGGTCAGACTCGCCGGTCTTGGCGGTGAGCAGAATCACGGGGATATGACTCGTGCGCACATCCTCCTTAAGCCGTCGGGTCATCTCCACCCCGTCCATCACAGGCATCATGATGTCGCTCACGATGATGCTCGGCATTATTTCAAAGGCCATGCGCAACCCCTCCTCGCCATTTTCGGCGCTCCTGACATCGTAAAGATCGGTAAACGACTGGGTGATATAGTCGCGGATGTCGGCATTGTCCTCCACCACGAGCACCAGCGGCTTCCGGTCGCCTCCGAGCGGCGCCGAGGTCTCCCCCTCGCGCTGCTCCACGGCCTCTTTAGGCGCCTCCTCCGTATGCATCGCTTCAGGATAGGAACCGTTGGCCGGGATCATCACGGTGAACTTCGTCCCTTTCCCTTCGCGGCTCTCAACATCGACCCCGCCATGATGCAGGACCACGAGGTTCTTGACGAGCGACAGGCCGATTCCCGACCCGGCGGCCTGATGGGGTCCCTGCTCCTGATAATAACGCTTGAAAACATTGCCGAGCGCCTCCGACGAGATGCCGACGCCTGTGTCAGCCACGGTTATCTGAATATTGTCGTCCACTCGGCGGCACTCCACGTCCACGCGTCCCTCCTTGGTGTATTTCATGGCGTTTGATATGAGGTTGTCGAGGATAACCGTCATCACCTCTTTGTCGTAGTAGGCCTCTATCTCGCCCGATTCAGCAGACACATTGACGCTCACACCCTGGTTGCGGTTAAGCTCCTTGTATTTCAAGGCCACCTCATAGACAGTGGCAGCTATGTTGCCGCGACGCACACACAACCGGCGGTTCTGAGTCTCTGTCTTCCGGAACTCCAGTATCCGGTTGACCAGGTCGAGCAGACGTCCGGCATTCCGGTGTATCATCTCCACGCTCCTGCGCTCGCGGTCGGGCAGCCTTCCGGTCTTGACAAGATCCTCCAGCGGACCCACGATGAGGGTAAGCGGGGTGCGCAGTTCGTGTGTGATGTTGGTGTAGAATCTCAGACGCTCGTCGTTGAGCTCCACTTCCTTGAGATGCCTCTCTTTCTCCGCTTTCAGCAAAGCCTCCGCATTGACGCGCTTCCGGTAGAAATAAAGAAGCACCCCCACCACAGCCAGAGCCAGGACGACATATATGATATTCGCCCACCACGACTTCCAGAAAGGGGGAGGCAGGATTATCCTCACCTCCGCGGGTTCTCCCCACTCCTGATTGCGCAGACGCGTCTTGACCTTGAATACATAGTCGCCCGCACGGAGGTCGCGGAACGTGGCCGTATTGCCGTTGCGTGCCATGACCCAGTCGTTGTCGAAGCCTTCAAGCATATAGGCATATTCCACTTCACGGGCTATAGCGAAATTGCCCGTGGTGAATGTGATGTCTATGCTGTTCTGCCCGGGCCTGAGCCTGACCTCCCTCTTCCCGGACAGCTGTATCGTCACCGGCGCGCCATGCGGATCGTCGGAAGCGTTCATTATCGTCAGTTCCGTCACCACGGCAGGAGGCAGCGGCTGCCGCTCAAGCACCTTCACGGGATTGAATACGCAGAGGCCGCTGATATTGCCCATATAGATATTTCCCTGCGGGTCGCTGCCCGAGCTGTGGGGAAGGAAATTGCCGAGAGGGATATGGTCGCGGTGAGAGTAATTGAGGATCTTGTCGCCGGTCAGGCAACTTATACCTCCGTTGGTCGATATCCAGATGTTGCCACCCTTGTCCTGACATATGGCGGCCACATGTGAATTGCCAAGTCCGGAGACTTTATTGTATACACGGAAACTCCTGGGGGAGTTGATTATATCCGGGAATTGAAGCAATCCCTCGCCTGTGGCCACATAGATTGATCCGTCGCGGCTGCGGAATATATGGTTGACAGTATTGGAAGGGAGGCCCGACGTAACGTCGAGATGCCACATCTCACGGAAGAGGCTGTCGGTCATCACAAGTCCGGCGCCAAAAGTGCCCGCCAGCACCCTCCCTCCGGGCAACGGGAAAAGAGTACGCACAAGATTGTTGCCTATGGCATAGGGGCCTTCCGTCTTACGCCGGGCAGGATCATAGCTCCATATCCCCTGACTCGTGCCGAAGAGCATCTTTCCGTCCGGAAGACCGGTGATGTCGCGCACATCAAGCTGGGAAGCGCGCGGGAATATGGTCTCGAACGCACCGGAAGCCGGATTGTAGCGCGCGGCCCCGGCGTTGAAAAATCCGAACCAGAGGCTCCCGTCGGGCGACTTCCACGAAGACTGGACAATATCGCCCGGGAGGCCGTCATGCAGGGGGGTATATGACCTCTCAAGCATTCCCTCGCGATACACCTCAAGCCCGCCCACATCCTTGCCGGTCCAGAGCCTGTGGTCATCGTCGAAAAGGAAGGTGAAGACACTGCTTTCCGAGTTCATGCCCCCGTCATATATCTCCGGGCTGACCGCATGGAGCCGGAATGCCGGCATATTCCCCGAGATCAGGTTCACTCCGCCGCCCCAGGTGCCTGCCCATATGTTGTCGTAACGATCCTGGCATATGCTTCTCACCGACGGGCTCGAAAGCATCCCCTTCCCCTTACCCGAGGGAATCGATGTCACTTCGGCCATCACAGGAGAGGAAAAGATACTGTCGCCAAGTCCCATGGAAGCCAGTCCGCCCCTCTCCATGGCTATCCAAAGACGGTTGTCGCTGAACTGGCGCATATCGCTCACCTTATGGCGCAAGGCTGGATGATATCTGCTGAAATCCACAAACGATCCCTCCTCACAATCGAACAAGGAGAGACCGGCGTCGCTTCCCACCCAAATGTTGCTCATGGAGTCTTTATAAACACACGAGATGTTGGCACTGGGCAACGCATCCTGTCTCTTCGGATCGGGCATGAAGTTACGTGCCGTCATATGTCGCACGTCGATCACCGTCAGTCCATGATGCTCATGGGCCACATAAAGGAATCCGTCTCCTCCGTCGGTCATCGTCCACACCGAAGCATCGGGCATCCCCTTCACGGTGGAGGCATTGAAATGGGTGAACTTCCCTGTCTTAGGATCGAGATGGTCAATGCCTCTCCAGAAAGTCGACACCCATATGCCGCCGTCGGCCGCGGGCGCCACATAGGTCACATCGTCGGTGATGAGGCTCGAAGGGTCGGATGGGTCATGACTGTAGGCCGTGAATTCGTCTTTCTCGTAGTCATAAGCGTTGAGCCCGGCCCGCGCCGTGCCGATCCAGAGCACAGGAAGCCTGGGGTCATCGAGTATGCAGTTGAGTTCGTTGCCGGTGATGCTGCCCCGCGCCGACTGCTCCTCCTTGAAGAACGTGCGGAAATTATGACCGTCGAACCGGTTCAGGCCCTCGTCGGTGGCCACCCATATGAATCCTTGCTTATCCTGCACGATCCCCACCACATGGTTGTTGCTCAGGCCCCTCTCCACTCCTATACGGGTAAGCGAGAGATCCTGACGGCCTGAAGCCGACACGGCGCAGGTTGACAGTCCGAGCAATATGGTCGCCGCGCAAGCGAGTATTTTCCCTTTCATGGTCAGGTGTATTCTTGGTTCCTTTTGTTTTGGTTTGAAGTTTTCCTGTTCAAAATTAAGTCTTTCCGTGTAAACCGACCGCAAAATTACAATCATAAATTATGCATTGCATGAATTGTGTATCAACATTGACTGATTTGTAAAAGCCTACTCCACCGCTATAATATAAATTTGCACCGTCAGGCCGGGATACCGCACCGAGCGCTATGGCCCCACACCTAATAATAAGAGATTTTTCAGCGAATTTATCAACTTAAAACCAATAATAATCTTAGAATCGCATGAAACTGTTTTCAACATGTCTCGCGACGGGTATCTGCCTGTCGGCGATCGCAGGACTCTCCTCCTGCAGCGATGATGACTGGAAAGACGTTGACGGCGCCAACCCTGAAGTGCAGCTTGTGTCTGTCCACGAGCGCACCGAGGCGGGACGTTCCATCAAAGTCAAAGGCCAGCTGGCCGACAACGACGGCATCTCAACGATCGACCTCGTCTGCCACGAACTCAATCTCAACAAACGTATCGACCTGATCGACATCTACGGCGAGCCGCAGAAGAGCTACGATCTCGACTACGAATTCAAGATCCAGGAATCACAGCCTGGTGATGCCTTCACCATTGATGTGGTGACCACCGACATCGGCGGACGCGAGGACCGCCAGCAAGTGAAGGTCACTCTCGACGGAGACTTCACTTATCCGGTTTTCTCGGCGTCTCCCGACAAGGAGATCACCGTGATCCTCAAACCGTCGACTTCGTTCAATCTCCAGTTTACGGCTGAAGACAACCGTGTGATCGACTATGTGGAGATCGACCTCAAAGACATCACAGCCGGAGAGGAAGGCGCGCAGTCGCTTGAGGGCTTCCCCCGCCGCGTGGAAGGCAACGGCACAGGACGTCTGGAGTTCTCCGAGAGACTCGCACTCCCCAACGAGGCCGCCACATTGAAAGCCACAATCACAGCCTACGACCGAGAGGCAAACGAAGCTCCCCACGCCACAGTGGTAAACTCGGTTATCACCGTGTCGGAACTTCCCGACCTTCCGGCCATCTATCTTGCCGACGTGGCGACAGCCGCAGAACTCAACAGCGATGTTTTCGGAGTGCCTATGGTGATGGACCACGTAGGGCCCTATAAGTATCGCGTGCGCTACTACAATCAAAAGGCAGGAACAGAGATCTGCTTCCTCGCGCAGAAGACTGACTTCGGCCCTATCTGCTTCGGTCCGGATCCCACCAATCCCGAGATGCTCGGCGACGATCCGAATGAAGTCGGTCGCATCAAACTCGATCAGGCAGGCGTATATTATCTGATCGACGTCAACACGCTCGACCGCACCTACAAACTCTCCACCTATCCTGTGGCAGAAGCCATCAACCCTGTGTCGCACATGCATTACGGACAGAATGACCTCAACACGTGGTGGGAGACAAATCCTGACAAAGACGGCGACATATGGTGGCAGGAATGGTGGTTCGGCCCTACCAACGGCCCCAACGGCGACAATCCCGACAAAGTGCCCCACATGACGCAGGATCCCGCCAACCCCAACATCTTCATTTACGATGACTGGAAGCTCGACGGCGGCCAGGATCTGAACTTCACATTCCACAACTGGCACTCACATGGATGGTGGAACTTCACGGCATGGCGCGTAGACGACTCAAAAGATCCGAGCAAGTTCATGTATTATGGCAACTACATCCCGGCCACCTCTCACTATGCAAGCAACGACGACTATTTCAAGTTCAAATATCTTGACATGGATCCCGAGGAATACAAGTTCATGTATCCCAACGGAGGCGACGGTTTCCAGACCGGAAGCTGGGGAGACGAGGGCTATCGCAAGAACTTCGTTCCTGACAACTGGGTCAACACCACAGTCACCGTTTCCGGCACCTATACACTGATTTTCGACGCACATACAGAACGCGCGCGTCTCGTGCCGAAGAAATGACAACCTTCTCAGGCCGGCGGGATCGCGTCCCGCTTTTCCGCCGCCCCTTTCCCTTTTGATAATTCCACTATTTAGACATCAATCATGAAAAAATACATTCTGACCTTATGCCTCGCGCTCATAGGCCTCTCGGCCATGGCGCAGAACATCGCCGTCCGCGGACAGGTCACTTCCAAGGCCGATGGCGAGCCTCTGATCGGAGCCACCGTACGCGTGCAGGGCACCAATCAGGGCACAGCCACCGACATCGACGGCAACTATACCCTGAATAATGTCGATCCAAAAGCGACTCTCATCTTCAACTATGTGGGCTTCGCGGAGCTTACAATCCCCGTGAAAGGACAGTCCGTGATCAACGCCGAACTCTCGGAGACGGCATCATCGCTCGACGAACTCGTGGTGGTGGGCTACGGTGTGGCCAAGAAAAGCGACCTTACCAGCTCAATTTCCACCATCAAGGGCTCGGAAATCAATGAGATCGTGACCGGAAACGCCATGGACGCCCTCCAGGGACGTGTGCCCGGCGTGCAGGTGGCATCAGGCGGCGGCCCGGGCACCACCCCGAAGGTAATGGTGCGCGGTGTCACCACCGTGGGCGACGGCAGCCCACTCTACGTGGTTGACGGTGTGCCCCTCAACTCCAACAACATCAACTTCATCAACAACAACGATATCGAGAGCATGGAGGTGCTGAAAGACGCTTCCGCGTCGGCCATCTATGGTACGCGAGCCTCCAACGGTGTCATCATCATCACCACCAAGAAGGGAAAAGCCGGAAAGACATCGGTCGACTTCTCCGCTTCCGTGGGTTGGCAGCATATCGACAAACCCTCGATCGCAGGTGCCAACGAATATGAGAAGGTATTCAACAAGCGCTATGAGAACGACGGCCGTGTCGCTCCCTGGAATTCCCCCTATGTGGACTATGCCGACGTCGACGGCACAGACTGGTGGGATGAAGTGGTCAACAGCGCGGCTCTCGTGCAGAACTACTCGCTCTCCGTGCGCGGAGGCAACGAGAAGTATGTCTATGGTCTTTCCGTGGGCTATTTCAAGAACAACTCCCAGTTCGACTACGGCTACTGGGAGAAACTCAACGTGCGCCTCAACACCGAATACAACTTCACAAGCTGGCTGAAAGCCGGTATCGACCTGGCCCCCAACATGGAGAAATGGGAGAACACCCCCAACCTCTTCAGCGCGGCCCGCAGCATGGACCCAACGACACCCGTGTTCCGCCCCGAGGACGAGTGGGATCCCTCCAACCCGATGAACAACTATGAGCGCTCCTACAACAACCAGGAGTGGAACCCCGCGGCTTCCCTGGCACGTATGGACAACAAGACCACCAAGATGGCCCTCCTCATGAACCCATACATCCAGATCCAGCCCATCAGGCAGCTCACGCTGCGCACCCAGTTCGGTGTGAACGCATGGTATCAGCGCAACGACTACTACAACTACGCATTCCACATCGACGCACTCGAGCAGAATACCAAAAACAGCACGGGCCGCAACTATTCCGACCAGCTCAACTGGACATGGAACAACACGGCAACCTATATCGACACATTCGCCGAGAAACACAACCTCACAGCCATGGTAGGCTTCACGGCGGAGCGCTACGCCAACTGGTGGGCCAACGCTTCCCGTCAGGACATCCCCGGCATGAGCGACCTTCTCCATGAGGTCAGCGCCGGCACAGGCGACCAGTTCGCCTCCGGCAGCGCCTCCTATCAGACCCTGGCCTCGGCTCTCGGACGTATCATGTATAACTACGACAGCCGCTACTATCTGACAGCATCCATGCGCTACGATGGAAGCTCAAAATTCCCGAAAGGCAACAAGTGGGCTTCTTTCCCCTCTGTCTCCGTAGCCTGGCGTCTGTCGGAGGAAGCGTTCATGGAGAGCACACGGAGTTGGCTTGACAACGCGAAAGTGCGTTTCGGCTGGGGTAAGGTCGGCAACCAGAACATCGACCCGGGACTCTTCATGTCTACCCTCAACAACGGCGTGAACTACGTGTTCGGCACGACCCCCACACGCTACCCCTCCACCATCATGGCACAGCTCGGCAACCCCAACCTGAAATGGGAGACTGTGGAGGATATCGACTTCGGTCTTGACCTCACTCTCCTCCAGAACCGTCTGAACGTGACCTTCGACCTCTATCAGAAGACCTCGCACGACATGCTCTACGCCCGCCAGAGCCAGCTCATCATGGGTCTGCCGACATGGATGGGAGCATTGACCCAGAACATCGGCGAGATGCGTGCCCGTGGCTGGGAGCTCTCTCTCGGATGGCGCGACAAGGCCGGCGAGTTTGGGTATGATCTCGGCATGCAGCTCTCGAGCGTGCGCAACAAGGCGATCCGATTCTCGGGCGACGGCCCTGTGTGGACCGGCGACGGTATGCCCGAGAGCATCATCCGCAATGAAGACGGAGGCCTTATCTCCCGATTCTACGGTTATCAGGCCGACGGTCTTTTCCAGAACTGGGAGGAGGTATACGCCCACACCAACGAGCATGGTAAGCTTATCCAGCCTGACGCGCAGCCCGGCGACATCCGCTTCCTGGACCTCAACCACGACGGACAGCTCAACGACTCCGACAAGAAATATATCGGCAACCCCTATCCCGACCTGATGCTCGGCTTCAACATCGGTCTCAACTGGAGAGGATGGGACTTCGCAGCCAACTTCTACGGCACATTCGGCAATGATATCTTCAACCTGCAGCGCTCCCGCTATTCCGGAGCAAGCGGCCAGAACGTCTACGCAGGCACTCTCGCCAAGGCATGGAGCGGAGAAGGCTCGACCAACGACATACCGCGTCTGTCGTACAACGACCTCAACCAGAACTACACCCGCGTGTCGAGCTTCTTCGTGGAAGACGGCAGCTACATGCGCTGCAAGCTCATGACCCTGGGCTACACTCTCCCGGCAAGCATAATGGGCGACATCAACCTCCGCGTCTATTTCTCGGCACAGAACCTGTTCACCATCACCGGATACTCCGGCATGGATCCTGAGCGTCCCTTCTACGACGGTGGCGCCATCGAGACCGGCATAGACCGCAGCAACTATCCCACGCCCAAGACATTCCTTTTCGGCGTAGACCTCAAATTCTAAATTCTGACTGACACAATGAAAAAACTGATATATACACTCGCAGCTGCCGCAGCGCTGACCACAATGGCCTCGTGCGACGATTTCCTCACCGAGGAGATCCGCGGCACAGAGAACCTCGACACTTATTTCGGGAGCGCCGACGAAGTCAACTCCTACGTGGGAGGATGCTATTACGAAATCGCCAAAGGCGGCGGTTGGTGGCAGATCTACAACACCTGGCTCCTCTCCGACATGACCACCGACGACCTCTGGGACGGCAACACCACCCAGGACGACGGCTATCAGGATATAACACACTTCATGCCCAACGCTCCGACAAACGGAATCATCCAGAACTTCTGGGGCGCACGCTATCAGGGTATCACCACCTGCAACATCGGAATAGCCCGCATACCCTCCGCCCCCATGGACGAGACACTGCGCGACCAGCGTCTCGCCGAGGTCCGCTTCCTGCGCGCCTTCTTCTATTTCGACCTTGTCCGCAACTTCGGCGGGGTGCCTCTCGTCACAGACTTCACAGGCTCCACCGAAGGGATAGAGAGAAGCTCCGCGGAGGAGTGCTACAAGTTCATCGAGGATGAACTCAAGGCTGTGGCAGCCGTGCTTCCCCAGCGCAGCGCCTACGCCGCGTCCGACATGGGGCGCGCCACACGCGGAGCCGCTCTCGGCATCCTCGGGAAGGCTCAGCTCTACCAGGGTAAATGGGAGGAGGCAAAGGCCACTCTAAAGACCCTCATCGACGAAGGGGAGTATGAACTTCTCCCCAACTTCGGAGATGTCTGGAGCGTGAAATACAACAACAGTAAGGAGTCGATCTTCGAGGTGCAGCAGATGTATGGTGGCGACCAGTATGCCCTCGGCGGCGCGCTGACTGTCGTGACCGGATGCCGCAATGGCGTGGGCGACGGTTGGTCGTGGGGACAGCCCACCTCCGATCTTGAGAACGCCTTCATCGCCGCAGGCGACACGGAGCGTCTCCGCTGGACTATCATCAAGACCGCATGCACGGAAATAGCCGGAGAGAACGATTTCCAGAAATTCATCGACAACAACTCGGCCGTCTGCAAGATCACTGACGCCAAGTTCGAGGGATTCAAAGAGGATTTCGGCTGGACTGACGAGACCTACAACACGACCTATATCATCGACCCCTCGCAGCACAAGTCAGCGCGTATCATCCGCAAATATTTCCTTCCGCTTGAGGACCGTCCCGAGATCTACAATATCGATAAGATACCCCTCAACCACCGTGTGCTCCGCTATGCCGACGTGCTGCTGATGTATGCCGAGGCATGTGCCGAGACCGGCGACAACGCCAACGCCCAGTCGGCCCTCAATGAGGTGCGCGCACGTGTTGGCCTCGCTCCCGTCACCTCCACCGGCACCGCCCTCCGCGATGCCGTGCGCGCGGAGCGCCGTCTGGAGCTCGCCCACGAGCAGTGCCGTCTCTACGACCTGCGCCGCTGGGACTGCGAGAACGGCAAGAAGATGATGAGCAACGTCTTCGGCCCCGACGGATCTTTCGTGAAATACAATACCGGCGACAATGCCGATATGTATGAGAAATGGAACCAGGGCGAGCCTTCTTCGAAAGGCACCCGCTTCTCCGAGAGCCGCGACCTCCTCTGGCCTATCCCCCAGTATGAGGTGCAGCACTCCAACGGCGCCATCGTCCAGAATCCCGGATATTGACAGGTTATCTTGCAGGAGCCTCCGCGATGGCTCCTGCAAGATTCCTTAAAATTCCGTAATCATTCAAAACGCGGACATTTACTGATAGGATATCACGTTATCAAAGAGGGAGGCCCTGAATGAATCCCTGCCGGCCTCCCTCTTTTTTCAATCATCAGCCGACGACTTGATTTTCCTATCCCACTCTCCAACCCCCAAAACATCCATAAAATGAAATTCAACAAATTCCTACTTTGCGGCGCCATAGCCCTCTCCATGTGCGCCTGCAGCAGCGATGATCCCGGAGAATCCACCAAACGCCCGGCCGGAGGCGATGAGCCTGACAAGCCGGAGACTCCTGTCGATCCTGACGCCGTCGTGTCGCCCAAACCGGCATTCACACTCGCCACACAGCAGATAAGCGTCGACCCCTCGAAGACCTATCAGGAGATGGAAGGTTTCGGAGCCTCCGACTGCTGGCTCCCCAACTGGATTGGACAGTACTGGAGCTCAAGCCGCCTGCAGATAGCCAACTGGCTCTTCTCGCAGAAAATCTCCGGAGGTAAGCCCCAGGGGATCGGCCTCTCGATGTGGCGCGTCAATCTCGGCGCAGGCACAGCCGACGCCCCCGGCGGCGGAGGAATAGACAGCGACAATGCCAACAACCGCGCGGAAGCATTCCTGGCGACAGGAGGCAACTACGACTGGACCAAATGCGCCGGTCAGCGATGGTTTATGGAGCAGGCGAAAAACAACGGCGTGGAGAGTTTCGTGCTCTTCAGCAACTCCCCTCTCGTGCAGTATACCAAAAACGGCCAGGGCCGCTCCGACTCCAAGGGTCAATCCAACCTCAAGGACGACTGCTATGATGACTATGCCGCATATATGGCGGAGGTAGCCGCCCACTTCTCAGAGGAGGGCTACAAGATCACCCATATCTCCCCCGTCAACGAACCCCAGTATGACTGGGACGGCACGGCGCAGGAGGGATCGGGCTGGCAGAACACACAGGTGGCGCAGCTTGCGCGCGAACTCGACAAGGCGCTCGACTCCCAGGGGCTCAACACACTCATATCGCTCGGAGAGACCGCCGACTGGACCGCGACCTATTCCGGAGAGAAGGGGCGCAAGAACACTATCGACGCTTTCTTCAATCCCGCGTCTGAAGCTTATGTGGGCGACCTCAAGCACATAGCCCGCCATATCGGAGGACACAGCTACTGGACTTTCGACAACTGGAACGAGATGCGGAATGTGCGCCGCAACGTCAAGACCGCCGCCGATGCCCGAGGAATAGCCGTATGGCAGACGGAATGGTCGATGCTCGACAAGGAACCTTCGGAACTCGGCGGCACCTACGACCAGGTGTCGGAATTCGACATAGCCCAGTATATGTCGCGCATCATCCACAACGACATTACCATGGCAGGCTGCACATCGTGGTCTTACTGGACAGCCATGTCGGTGGAACGCTGGAGCCAGAAAAACCGTTTCGAGCTTATAAAGACCACCCCCTCGGGAGGCAACTACAGCAACGACTTCACCTCGGGAGGCTCGATCGAGGCCACGCCCAACCTCTGGGTGCTCGGCAACTACAGCCTCTTCGTACGCCCGGGCTACAAGCGCTGCGATCTTACCCTCAAGGAGAGCAAAGACTTCTTCGGCACCGCCTATGTGGCCCCCGACGGCAGCCGTCTGGTGCTTGTAATCACCAATTATGACAAACAGAGAGGCGTAAATCTCGACATGCCCCTCCCCTCGGGCGCGAAGGCTGTCTATACCTATACCACCACAGCCGACAAGACCCTGAGGCAGGAGCGTTTCAACACCGCCGACAAGGTCTTCGTCGACCCCGCGTCGGTCACCACCGTGGTCTACGAATTCTGACCCAGACATACAACCGCCACGAATACCGGGGCGCGACCATCGCCGTCACGCCTCACCGAGACCCCGCCACGAGGCGGGGTCTTCTGTTTATACGCTACAGGAAACACACAAAACGACCGTGCTCCACAATATAAAACATAAAACTCCGTTATAAAAGAATTATATCCACTACACGAACCGAACTGATAGCCACCATATGAAAGTCGATACACTCATGAGACTCCTTTTGGCATTGATATGCGTCATCATGCCGGCTATACCCCTGAGCGCAGATGAAGGCAAAGCGGGGAAGAGGCTTGTCATCATAAATTCATACAACGAGGGGGCGCCTTGGGCGCAGGATTTCGTGACACGCATACTTCAGGAGGTATCCTCCCGTCGCGGGGTTGCCACAATTGAGACCATACATCTCAACTGCACGACAATACACAATGCGGAAGACTATGAGGATATGGCCAAGGGTCTGTTCAGGACACTTGCCAACCGCCATCCCGACTATCTCGTGCTTATCGGCAACTTCGCATTCACCCTGCGCGACAGATTCGTGGAGAACTGGGGCGATCTCCCTATGGTGCTCATATCCATGTCTGACAGCCTCGGCGACATGGACTACTATTTCACGCATCCGGAAGAGAGCGCCGACACCGTAAGGCCGGAGATGACTCCTATCAGCACCCTGCGCGACAGCTACAACTTCACGATGGTGGTCTGTCCCAACAAATACCGCGAGACAGTCGACATGATGCGCCACATGTTTCCCGGCATGCGCAGGCTCGTCTTCATCGCCGACCCGCTCTACGTCAACCGCGCGCTGAGCCGCGACATCGAGTCATACATCAACACCGAATATCCCGGCATGGACTACGAATGGCTTGTGGGGAGCGAGGAAAACGGACGCCGCCTCAAGCAATATCTCGACAGCGAGGATCCATCCACAGGACTTCTCCTCTCCACCTGGTTCTACGAGAAACAGAATGTGCACGGTTATCCGCAGCTCATAGCCGGGGAGGCGCGCATGATCTCCGGAATCACGCGCCCTGTGTTCGGACTTCGGTATTCCTATCTTGACTATGGCATCCTGGGAGGCGTCTTCGTGTCGCCTGAGCGCTCATGGCATTACGGCCGCCGCGCGATAATGGAGATGCTCGCCGGCCACGACCTCCGGAAAGTGCCGGTGCGCACTGTGAAGGAAGCATACCCTGTGGTCAACTACCCCGTGCTTGAGAAAGACGGCTACTCTCCCGACATATGTCCGCCGGGCACCCGGTTCATCGACCGCCCCGAGACCCTCTGGGAGCAATACTGGATGCTTATAATAGCCTGCGGAGTGGCCTTCGTGGCCTTGATAGCCCTTGTGGCCGCCATTGCCGTCGGCAACCGCCGCACTCGCAAGATGCTCGGCATGCGCGACCGCCTGATAAAGGGGATGCCCGTGGCCTACAGCCGCGCGATAGTGTCGGTCGACGGTTTACGCGGCATTTCCTCCACCGACTACACTCTCTGCAACGACGGATTCGGACGCCTCCTCTCGATGATGGCCGACAAATCGCCCGACACCCCCCTGATCTCCGCAGAACACTTCCGCGAGGCTTTAAGGAAAGGGGCCATACGCTTCACCTACGATTTCCACGATTCGGGCATATTCTATGAGTTCTTTCTCATCCATGACCCCGCCGCGCGTGAAAGCGGCTGCGGAGAGGCCGTCGACGTCTTCGCGGTCGACATCACGGAGCTCAAGCGAAAGGAGGCGATGCTGATTAAGGCAACGGAAAAAGCCGAGGAATCCGACCGCCTCAAACTCGCCTTCCTGGCCAACATGAGCCATGAGATCCGCACCCCGCTGAATGCCATTGTCGGATTCTCCGACATACTGTGCAACACTTCCGACCCGGCCAGGAGAGCGCGGTTCGTCAACATAATCCACACCAACAACCAGCTGCTGCTGAAACTCATCAACGACGTGCTCGACGTGGCCAAGATCGAATCGAACACCCTCGAGTTCATCTACCGTCCCGTGGAGCTGAATGCCCTGCTCGCCGACATCGAGGGCACCGCGGCGCTCCGGGTGCCCGAGGGTGTGACACTCGAATGCCGCCCGGGGAGAGAGGAACTCCTGATAGAGACCGATCCCGACCGGCTAAACCAGGTGCTCGCCAACCTGCTGTCCAATGCCTCCAAATTCACTGCCGAGGGGAGCATAACCTTCGGCTACGACGTGCGCGCCAACGACATACGCTTCTATGTGCGCGACACCGGGAAAGGCATATCCCCCGAGGATCTTCCGCGTCTCTTCACTCGCTTCACGAAACTCGACAGATTCACGCAGGGCAACGGCCTCGGGCTCTCCATATGCAAAAGCATCGTGGAGCGGCTTGGCGGAGAGATAGGCGTCGAGTCGACTCCCGGCTCCGGCACGCTCTTCTGGTTCACTCTTCCTCTCCGCCCGACCGGTGAAAAACTCTGATAAAACCTAAAAACAATATCATATATGATAGACAAGACGATCACTTTCGAATCATGGGAAGAGACTCCATTTCCCGACCGGAACGACCCTAAAAACGACAACGGCGATACTCTCGGAGATTCCCTTGCCGATGAGAATCCAGCCCCGCGCATGGCCGGACTGAAGATCCGCACCGCCCAGTCGCACACATGTCCCACCCTGCTTGTGGCGGAAGACAATGAGACGAACTATCTTCTATACGCCACAATCCTGGAAGAGAGCTTCAATCTCGTGCATGCCGCCGACGGATGCGAGGCGGTCGATCTTTTCGAGGAGGTGAACCCCGACCTTGTGCTCATGGACATCAACATGCCACGCATGGACGGCTACGAGGCAACCAAGATAATCCGCGGGAAATCGCAGACCGTGCCCGTCATCGCCGTGACGGCATACGCGTTCTCCAGCGACGCCACACGCATGCGTGAAAACGGCTTCGACAGTTTCATCAGCAAACCCATCGACGCCTCCCTCCTCCTCAGCGAGATAAACCGCTGCCTCTCAAAAGGGGCCTGACCCCGCGCTCATGAAATCAAGGCGGCATCCCCCTCGGGAGATGCCGCCTCTTCATAGAATTTAATGCCCAAAATTTACTTACTACTGTCATAAAACCGCATTCAATGTCTCACGACATCTCCCGCAGCCGGCAGCTGACTTATGCTGCCATATTCTAACTTCTGTATTTTTGCAATTCATTTAAGCAACCGCTTGATCTCGCTCTCCAGGCGCTCAGCGTTGACCGGTTTCGACACATAGCTGTTGAAACCGTTCTCCATTATGCGCGTGCGGTCGGAGGCGAAGGCATAGGCTGTCACGGCTATCACCGGCACAGTCTCCGACACCTGGCGTATGCGCCTCGTGGCCTCGTAGCCGTCCATCAACGGCATGTTGATGTCCATCAGGATCAGGTCAGGCCGCTTCTCCTCATATATCTCCACAGCCTCGCGTCCGTTCCAGGCGTGCAGGAGGTTGTAGTCATCCTCAAGCATCGATGATATCAGGAAATAGTTGCTCTCGTTGTCTTCCGCCACGAGCAGGGTCTTGCGTTCCCTGTGCATGGGGGCGGGCGCGGGGGGCGCGACGGCTCCATCCGTGTCGGTGTCGCCACCCTCGAGCGGAGTGGCCGGGATCGTGAACCAGAAGAGCGACCCCTTCCCTATTCCCGCCGATTCCACGCCGATCTCCCCGCCGAAACGCTCCACGATCTCCTTGCATATCGAGAGGCCCAGCCCCGTACCCTCCTCGCGGTCGTTCTGCTTCGAGAAGCGCTTGAAAAGCAGGGGCTGTTTCTCGGGGGCGATCCCCATACCCGTGTCTTTCACGAAGAAATAGATCGAATCGGGCCATAGCTCGTAGCCGAATGTGATGCTGCCGCGCGAAGTGAACTTGATGGCGTTCGTCAGCAGGTTGATGAGCACCTGGCTGAGGCGCTCGGGGTCGGTCGATATGCGGCATTCGGCAGCCCCCATCACCGCATTGAGCATCGTGCGGGGCTGCACCCGGAAGCGGACGGTGCTGTCCACCGACAGCAGAAGCTCGTTGAGGTCTGTCTCCCTGTCGCGGAACTTCAGCTCCCCCTCCGTCATCTTAGCCATGTCGAGCACATCGTCCACAAGCTGCATCAGCAGACGGGTGTTGGTCTCTATCTGGGCCACATATCTCCTCTTCTTCTCCTCATCGCCGGTCTCCGCAAGAAGCCGCGAGAAGCCCGCTATCGCATTGACGGGGGTCCGTATCTCATGGCTCATGTTGGCGATATACGGCAGATTGTCGGCCCCGGAGGCTACTGTTCCGGCCTCCATCGCGGTGACAACCATCAGTCCCTCGGGAAGATACTCCCCCTCCACTCTGTAGGACGCCGGCGCGGTGCCGGCCGGGGCACTCACCGTCAGCGGGCCGAAGCCGGCCCCGGCGGCTATCCCCTCCTCTATGCTCCGCACCACTGCCGGATCGGTCTCCACGACCTCCTCGGGGCCTCGGCGGTTGCGATATACTATCTCATGTCTGCGGTCTGCCACGGCCACATAGGCCTTCACATGCCGTAACACCGCTTCAAGATTCAATGCCATGATATATTATTCTTTAGAGCGTTTCTTAATAAATATCTTCAATCCTGTCGCCTTCCGAGCGGGAGGGTGAACCAGAACAGGGATCCCCGGCCGGGTCCCCTCGATTCCGCGCCGATCTCTCCTCCGAGCTTCTCCACGATGCTCTTGCTTATGGAGAGTCCCAGACCTGTGCCCTGCACGAAATTGTCGAGTTTCGTAAACCGCTCGAACAGTTTGTCTATGTCCTCGTGCGCGATCCCCTTTCCGGTGTCGCGCACGAAAAGATACACCTCCTTATCCCTCAGCTCGTAGCCGAACGTGATGCTCCCCCGGGGCGTGAACTTGATGGCGTTCGTCAGCAGGTTGATGAGCACCTGGCTCACGCGCTCCTGGTCTGTGTCGACCACACATTCCGGCGCGCCGGCCACCATGTTGAGCGCCACCTGCCGAGGCAGACGCATCCTCACGGTCCCCTCCACGGTCTCCAGCAGCTTGTTGAGATCCACGGGGGCGATGTTTACCTCAAGCGTGTTCGACTCCACTTTCGCCGTGTCGAGCACGTCGCCGATGATCTTGAGCAGCAGCTCGTTGTTGAGTTCTATGAGATTGACGAAGCGCTCGCGCTTCGCCGCATTGTCGGTCTTTATAAGGAGCCTCGAGAAGCCCACTATCGCGTTGAGCGGCGTGCGTATCTCGTGGCTCATGTTGGCAAGGAAAGCCATCTTCAGCCGGTCTGACTCCGTGGCTTTCTCCCGCGCCTCTATAAGCATCGCCTCCTTCCTCTTCTGGTCGGTGATGTCTACGGCGAATATGTCGAGCTCGCCGTCCTTCCCCTTGTCATCGTCGTTGATGCTGGCCATAAACTCGTAATCGGTGTCGCTCTTCTCAAAATGATGGGAGAAGCGCACTATCCGCCGCTCGCGCAGCAGTTTCTCCACAAACGCCGAGATCATACGGTTGTCGAAGAGTTTCGAAGGCTTCCCGGGGAGGGAGTTGCAGAGCAGAAGATTGGTGAACATGTCGTTGTAGCCGTGATAGTCCACATCCGTCACGTTCCCGCCGCTGTCGCGGCGCACTGTCGCCTGAGAGTAGCCGATCGGCATCTTCCCCACCAGGCAGTCGCGGGCGCGGAGCATCTCTATCCGTTTCTTCTGATAGATGATCTTGAAGGTCACGATGCCCGCCGCCAGAAGCAGTATAGCCCCCACCGCGATGAAGTGGAAGCGGTATTGCTCCCAGGGGGTGGCCGGACGGTTGAGGAAGACCGTGCCCGGCGGACACGAGCTGACGGGCACGCTGTCGCGCACGAGCATGGGATAGTTCACCATCGGGAACCATGTATCCACACGCCGGAAGGGCACCTTCCTCATGTCTTTGTCGGCCAGGAGGTCGTCGAGTGCCTCGAATATGTCTTTGCGCTGCTCCTCGGGCGAGGGGAAGCAGCCCCCCATTATGCCGTAGCTGAAATATGCCGAACGGAGCCCGAACACGGGGCGGCGTCCCCCCGTTATCATGCGCGCCTCCCCGGCTATCAGCTGAGGATAGCCGTGGATCGTGATGCGCTCGAAAAACCAGGTGGAGAGCAACAGCCCCGTCGCGGGGTCGTTGTTGCTGAGATACTGCTGCAGCAGTTTCCCGTTTTCGTCGCTCGCCACAAGCCATTCATATTCCATGCCGGGATATTCCTCCGCGAGGTAATCCTTTATCTGGTGGCTCAGGTGGCGGTTGAGATAGAGCGCGTCGGCCACGAACACCAGCCGCCTCATGTCGGGAAACATCTGCTTCATCATCCCTATCGTCTCCTTGTAGAGGTTGGGGGCATGCACGAGCGTGAAGTCATACTTCCCCTGCAGCTCGCTGAGCGGGCGCAGCCCGGCGCATGTCGCGCTGTCGTCGTCGGAGTGCGTGAAGTAGAAATCCAGGGGGCCGTATTGGTCCGACTGCGCTATCAGGAGCATCGGCACATCGCCCCATTGCTCCACGATCACGTCGCGGAGGGTGAACGAGAAGTTACCCACCAGCACCAGATAGTCCGGCCTCCTCCCTGCATAGCGCGCCAGGAAGCCTTTCTTCATGTTCTCGTAGTCTGCCGCGTTGTGTATCAGCGTGGAGTTCAGATAGACCACCTCCGTGGCCGTGAATCCCTTACGGTTGGATATCTCGTTGAGCACCGGGGTCACGATCTCCTGAGCCCACGGCGCCCCGTCGTTGTATGAGTTGATGATAAGGAGCCTCTTCCTCTCCGCGCCGAGCGCGTGGGGGGGATGGAGACAGAGCGATACAAGGATCGCGAATATGACGGTTGCGGTTCTCATAAGCTTGTCTCTCTTTTTTTTATGCAGGCCGAAACCCGCGGATTAACTATGCCGCAGTCCACACACTCCGGCGCACGGGCCCCCTCCAGGTCGAGAGTCTCGAAGCAGCTGTGGTCTACGCAATGCACCACAACGTCGTATGGCCCCGCCGCCATGACCTCCTCCAGCTCTCCCGTCACGGGGAGCTCGCCGTATTCGGCCCTGACCCCCTCAAGATCGACCACCGGATCATAAGCCACCACCTTCGAGCCGTAGCGGCGCAGGCTCGTGAAGGTGTCGTAGGTCTTCGTGTTGCGTATGTCGGGGCAGTCCTTCTTGAAGGAGAACCCTAATATGAGTATCCGTGCCTCGTTGAGGGGCATGTTGCGCCGGTTGAGCGCCTCCACCACCTGGTCGGCGAGATAGAAGCCCATCGACTCGTTGACGCTCCGCGCCTCTGTCATCAGCCGGGGATGCATTCCGTGGAGCTCCGCCTTCCTGATCAGGTAGTAGGGATCCACGCTTATGCAATGCCCCCCGACAAGCCCGGGATGGAAGTCGAGGAAATTCCATTTCGTCGACGCCGCCTCGAGCACCTCCTCGGTGTCTATCCCCAGGGCGTTGAACACTTTCGCCACCTCGTTGATGAAGGCGATGTTCACGTCGCGCTGCGTGTTCTCGACAATCTTCGCGGCCTCAGCCACCCTTATGGAGGGGGCGCGGTAGGTGCCTCCCCTCACCACCGACGAATAGACCCTCTCGACCCTGTCGGCCGCCTCCGGTGTCGACCCCGACACGATCTTGCAGATATTGGCCACCGTGTGCACCCTGTCGCCGGGGTTCACGCGCTCCGGCGAATACCCCACGCTGAAATCCCTGTCGCAGACGAGGCCCGACGCCTTCTCTATCAGCGGGATGCAGAATTCCTCGGTGGTGCCGGGATAGACGGTGCTCTCGAAGACGGCGATGTCGCCCGGAGAAATAACCTTGCCGATGGTCTCTGAGGCCTGCTGGAGAGCCCGCAGGTCGGGCTCGTGACTGGAATTGACCGGTGTAGGGACGGCCACGATATAGAACGAGCAGCCGCGCAGGGCTTCCACGTCGTCCGTGCACCTCAGGCCCCCGCCGAGGGCGGCGCGGAGCTCCGCGGGCGTCACCTCCTTCGTGGAGTCGTAGTGGCCGTTGATCTCACGCAGCCTTCTCGCCGATATGTCGAAGCCCGTCACGTCGTATCGCGTGGCGAACAGGCAGGCCAGCGGCAGGCCCACATATCCCAGTCCTATTATCCCTATCCTTTCGTTCCGGTTGTTCCGGCAGTTGAGGTCCATTGTCAGTTCAGTTCCTTGTTAAGTCGCAATTCCTTGCGGTTTATGATTCATAATCCCTCGGCGAGCGCTACGGCCGAGGTCTTCTCCGGGTTCCATTTGTCGCGGTATGAGGTGCGGAAGAAGATCTCCGCGGTGTGGCCCGCCAGGCGCGCCACCCTCAGGAAATAGCCCATGTAGAGTGTGTGGAACAGCAGCAGCGCGCCCAGGCGGCGCTCCTGCCGCGAGCGTTCCGACACCACCTGCATCGCCACGAACGCCATGATCGAGAAGGAGAGACGTATGAGCCAGCCCACGATGATGATGTCGGCGATACGGTCGGCGTTGCTCAGGAAGAGCGTGATGATGTAGAAGAGCCATATGTAGTTGAAGACGCAGTCGTAGATGATGCAGTCCAGGTTGGAGATCATGTTGGAGAAGGAGAAGTTGCGGTTGCTCCAGAAGATGTCGCGGTGCTTGCGTACGCGGAAGCGTATCAGCGACTTCGACCATCTCAGCCTCTGCTTGAAGAGCTTGCTCCATTTCACGGGCACGCTCGTCAGGCACACGGCCTTGTTGGCGAACCTCACCTTGTAGCCCGCCTTGCGGATCTTCTGCGTGATGTCGCCGTCGAGTCCCGGGCCTATGTCCCAGCCCCCCAGCTGGCGGAGGGTCTCCGTCTCGAAGGCCCCGAAGGCCCCCGAGATGATATGGAAGATGCCCAGCATGTCGGTGGCCATGCGCCCGATCTGGATGGTGCGCAGGTATTCCAGGGCCTGCATCGAGGAGCACATGGAGTCGTCGGCGTTGCGCACCTTTATGCAGCCCCCCACACCCCTCACGTCGCGGTCCATGTAGAAGGGTATGAGGATCTGCTCTATGGCGTCGCGGTCGAGCGAGGAGTCGGCGTCGATGTGCACCAGATATTTGCCCCGGGCATGCTCCAGCCCGCAGTTGGCCGCCGAGGCCTTCCCGCCGCGGTCTTTCATGCGGAAGAAGCCGTCGATGAACCCCGCGCGCTGAAGGTCGGCGCAGATCAGGGGGGTGGCGTCGTCAGAGCCGTCGTCGATGATCAGGAGCTCGAAGTTGCTGTAGGTCTGTTCGCGCAGCGACTCTATGAGATGGTAGAGGTTCTTACCCTCGTTCTTGCCGGGGGCCATGATCGTGACCAGCGGACGCTCCACATAGAGGGCGCGCCGGGCCTCCGCCTCGCGCCGCACGCGTCCGCGCCACGTCGCGCCGTAGCGCGCCACGGCCACGATGTCGGTCAGGTAATAGCGCGGAAACTCCACGAAGAGAAGAAACCAGTAGGTGGTCACCAGATAGTCCCACGACAGGTTGGCCGTGAAGCACGCTATGATGCCGTCGATTATGCCGAACACGTAGTCTGTCATTCCCTCTCCTCCTCTATCCGTTTTATGAACTGCTCCACGTCGTCGCCCGGATGATAGACGTAGGTGTCGACCATCTCAAACTGGAAGCCGCGGTGAAGCTCCTGGTAGTCGCGCAGCTGCTCCTTTATCTCAAACTCCATGTCGGCCAGCGCCTTGGCCACCTCCCCGTCGGGCACGCGGCAGAGGAAATAATAATTGTTGCCCCACATGGCCTGCTTGTAGTTGAAGAAGCGCTGGAGGGTCTGCACGACCGGCGGCACGGCGTCACGCTCCGTCACCTCGTCGAGCGCCGGGTCGAAGATATAGAAGCGCCCGACGATCACCATGGCCTCCCCCAGGATGTCGGGCCCCGTGAACTGGCGCAGATAGGCTATGAAGTCAGTCATCGACGAATAACCGTAGAAGCCCGTGTGGTTGAGCGTCCGCTCCACCTCGTTGCTCGCGAAGGCCTTGATACCCTCCGGCGTGAACTCGTATTCCTCCACGTCTACCGGCTTGAGCTCGTCGGGACGCCAGGAGCGGCGGTTGTTGGTGCAGAGCACCCTCATGGCGGGATACATGAACGTGTTGTAGCACTGCCGGCATGTGTAGACCGACGAGGGACGGTCGTAGTCCACCCCTATGTGCCGCAGCAGATGGTGGCATTTTGGGCAGCGCAGCTCCCCGTCGCTCATGTAGGTGTGCTCCGGAGAGACGTTGGCGCAGCGGAAATGATGGATCACCGGCTCCTCATCCACCTCGGAGCTCCCGCATTTCGGGCAGGTCTCGAAGAAGAGCAGGTGGCTGCTGTTGCAGATCGGGCATACGTGGATGCGGTCGATGAAGCGGGTGCGCCGTATGTAGCCCAGGCGCAGCAACTGGCTGTGGAAGAACTCGCGCTCCTCGGCCTGTATGGTCTGCTGCCCTGCGAACCAGAGCGTGTAGTAGTAGAGGGCCATGTAGCCCTCGCTCAGCCCCGGAGTGGGCTGCGACGAGAAGGTGTAACGCCCCCGGGATATGGCGAAGCGGCAGAGCCTCACCACCTCCTCTGCGTGCGTCACCACCGGGGGCGTGCCCAGCAGGAAGTTCTGCCGGCGCATATTAGCGTAGATATCCTCTATGGTGCGCGCCATGGAGTTGTCGGAGGGGGAGGTGGCGTAGCCGTCGACGATCACCTCCGTCTTCCCGAGCCACCCCGTGAGGCGGCGCGTCACGAAGCACGGCTTGAAGCGGCACTTCTCCGAGAGCAGCGGCGACGCCAGGCGTATGGCAAGCATGTTGCGGTCCATCACGCTGTCGATCACGTTGATGAAGATTGCGTCGAAATCCTCGAAATGAAGCTCCGGGATTCCGTCTACGTTGACCGGCTCGTTGACCACCAGTATGCGGTGCTGGTTGCGGTTGGTCACTATATGGTAGGGTGCGTCATTTGCTTCTTTCATCTCTCTTCTCCTTTGTTTTTGTCCTGAGGGTGTCGCTCATCGGCACGAGGTGACCCCCCTTCTTCTCGGTCATCATCCCCTTTCCGGTGGTGAACCAGTAGTAGTCGGGGCGGCGGAGCACGGTGTCGGCCTCATCCTCGAAGATATGGAAATTCTTGATCCTCACGGCCACCGGCATACCCGAGGCGAGTGCCCACAGGGGCACGGTCTGCCCCTTGTCGAGGTTGAAGATCGCTATCACCGCCGTGTTCTTCTTCGAGAAATAACTCCTCAGGTTCTCGGGGATCATCTCCGTGCGCGTGCCCAGCACGCTGACGGAGGCCCTGAAGCTCACGTCGTCGTTGACCACCACCTCGGCCCGCGAGTTGTTGGTCACCTTGTCCATCTTGTCGATGGGCACATATGCCACCACCTTCAGGTTGTTGGCCTCCAGGTTGAGGTGCTGCTTGGTCATGATCTCCTCCTCCTTGAAGAAGATCATGTGGATGGGGGCCTTCACGTCGGTGATGATCGAGGAGTCGCTGGCCAGACGGTAAGACACGGCCCTCCGCATGGAGGCGGCGCGGGCGTCGTCGTAGATCTGAGGCACAAGCGTGCTGTCGTTGGCCATGCGCCGGCGCTGAAACACCACGCGGGTCTCGTCGCGCGTGCGCCGCAATGCCCCTAATTCCCCCTGCAGGGCCTTCAGACGCGCCACGGCCTCGCTCAGCTCCCGCTGCAGGTCGAGCTTGTGGGAGTTGCTGCTCAGTCCTAAGGCGATGTCGCGGTCTTCCGCCGCTATCTGCTTGCGCAGCTCGGCTATGCGCACCTTCATCACCTCGATCTGCTGCCGCGCCGTCTCATATTGCAGCTTATAGTTGCGGCTCACGGCCACCATCGGCGGCTCGTCGTCAGGATTCACGCTGTTGACCAGAAGGTCGAGCATGTAATAGGAATAAAGTGTGTCGCCCGGGGTCACCAGGTCGCCGGTGTGTACATACACGCTGTCGAGATAAATGTCGAAGGGCGTGCGCACCTTGTTGGTGTCGACGTGCACATAGCCGTCGAGTTCCGTATAATATACGTGGTGGCCTATGTAGAGAGCCAGCGCCGCGAGTATGGCCACAAGTATGGCCACCGACACGATCTGCTGCCGGTTGACCTTGCGCTTGCGACGCTTGAGGATCTCCTCTATGTTCTCCTTCTCTTCAAACGAGCGGTATGTGAAATTCTTCACTGTCTAATGCTTATTTAAAAGTTCTTTAAAGGTTAAAGTGTTAATGGTTAAAGGTTAAAGGGTTGAGGGTTGAGGGTGGAGAGTTGAGGGTTGAGAGTTGAGGGTGGAGAGTTGAGGGTTGAGGGTTGAGAGTTGACAGTTGAGAGTTGACAGTTGACGGTAAACTCTCCAACCAAAAAATCTCTGCGAGCCCTCTGCGCCTCTGCGTGAGGTTTCCAACCCGTCCAAACACAATCCTCTGCATGAGGTTTCCAATCCCGTCCAAACACAATCCTCTGCGTGAGGTTTCCAATCCCGTCCAAACACAATCCTCTGCGTGAAATCATAGCTTCGAAAATTGACAAAACCTCATCACGCTCTCGCCCGGCAGCAATGCCTGCAGGTCGGCCAGCAGGCAATCGCGGCGATACTGATATTCTATCAGCCGCTCCAGGCAGGCGAGATACATCCCGTATTCCCTGGCGCGGGCCAGACGGTTGTGCTCACCCTCCGTGCGGCCGTAAGCCTCGACCCTCCGCGCGAGATAACCCCGCAGCTCCGCGGCCCTCGCCACCTCGCTGCGCGAGGCCCTGTCGAGCTTCGCCGTCTCAGCCACCACCAATGCCGTCTTGTCGGCCACGCGGCGCCCCAGGCGCTCGCGCTCAGCCTCCATCACGGCCCGCTCCCCGCGGAGCGTCTGCCGGCGGTGACGCTGCACGGAATTGATAGGTATGGTGAAAGTCACCCCCGCGTCCACATTATAAGAGTCCGCCAGTCCCGAACGGAAATAGCGGGCATAGCGCAGGAAAGGCGCCAGCCGGAAATCCTCCCACCATTTCACGTTCCTCTCCCTCTCCGTGAGCAGCTCCATGCGGAGCTCCAGCAGCCGCATGTCACCCTGCGAGGAGGCCACGTGCGCCACCAGCGCCGCCGAGTCGATCCTCACCGTCGTGGCCTCGACACCACGAAGCGTCAGCGCCGCGGGCCACTCCCTCTCAATCTCCGAGAGCTTCCTCTCGGCGTCCATGCGCTCGTTGAGCGTGCGCACGAGTTCGTCGCTGCTTATATTCTCGTTGGTCAGAAGATAGTTCTGCGCCTCGTCGAGAAGCCGCAGCAACGCCACACGGTGACGGAGCACTCCAGCCAGCAGACTGTCGTAATGCTCCGTTATGAGATGCTTCAGGCGGAAGTCGTAGATGTCCGTGCGCTCCTTCTCATATCCGGCGCGGGCTATCTCCTCCTCCAAGGCCGCCACGCGGCGGCGCCCCCCCTGACCCAACAGCGAGCTCTGGAAGATATACCAGCGGAGCTCAGCCTGAAACTTCGCGCGGTAGTGACCCTCGCCCGTCTCGTCCTCATATCCGCCGTTACCTTTCAGCCGGTAATAGGTCTGTCCCGTGATCTCGAGACCCGTCTTGCCGTTACCCTCCCTGATCTTGTCGAGGGTATTGGCGCGCAGCGCCGCGTCGAGCTGCGCCGACACCGCCGGAGTGCTGTCAACATCGAGTGCGGCGGCCGCTCCCCGCGTCGAGAGACGCTCCCGGGCATCCCCTCCGAAGATAAGGCTGTCGAGTGCCGCGAAACTCCTGTCGAACCGCCCGATAATCTCCGAGCCACCGCCGACATAACGCTTCGGCTCCGCCACGACGGCGACATCGCCATCACCCCCGGCAGACACATTGCCGCCACAAACGGCAAAGGCCCGGGGCGCCGACATCGCCGACACAGCCACAGCAAGCGTCATCAAGCCACCCAAAACAGTTATCTTACGCATTCCTCTCACCAACAGTAGTTATCTTCCTTCAAAAGGAGGGGAAGGGCAACCCCTCCCCCTCCCAGATTATAAGTCACTTGACAAATTCATTATAAGTATTAATAACCTTTTGGGAACCAAGGCTGGAACCCGGTTGCTCGTGCGTTATCATCCTTAAAAGGTAAAATGCCACATCCAACAACTGGCTCCATCTCTTCCATATTAATAGTTACAACACTTCCCTTTATGCCAACTCTCAGTGCCCAGCCAAAATATTTACCATCAATTTTTTCAAGTGTCGAAGACCAATAATATCCCACATTTTCTCCATTTATTAATTGAGGATAATATGCAGCATCACCATCCTCCATATATATAATACCACTTGTCTCCAGAATCAACTCCGTGACATTATTAAAAATTGCATCATTTACGGAGGACACGTCCAAATCACTTCTAACAGAAGCTACACCAACTTTTTTATCCGATATTCGTCTCCAACGGATAACATATCTAACCCCATCTATCTCTTTTGCTTCAATACTGGAATTATTGAAAGATTTTGAAGGCACAAAAGCTTCCAATTCCGTCTTTGTAGGGACTCGATATCCGTCTGGGCAAGGATTCCCACTTCTCTGATCCCAAGAATATCCTCTATAGGAAGATTTTAAATAATCTACACCATCACCTAAAATAAATACGATCGAAGAATTTACTGCTTGTTGAGGCGTCATTCCAGAACTCCAGGCAGTCGAATGAACATATGTTGGCCTAGAATCCATATCCCAACAATAATAAAGCTGATAATCCGTATACTGATTCATTCCAAAAGGATATTTTGCTTTACTCGAGTCATAGACATAAGACAGCATTGTGCATTGTGCATACACCACATCTTTAGGGAATCCTAACAATCTTCCCCATTGGAAATACTTTGCCTCTACTTCATTTCCATAATCCCACGAAATTAAATGCCCATTTTTCATGGCATTATACCGATAATCAGAAGTCTTCTTATATCCAAAAGGTTGAAAACTCCTTGTATTTGAAACCCATGCATCATTATCATTATTTCCAGCATTAACAAAACTTGGAATACCTCCTAAATTGCCATGATTCCCACCCCAATTATTCATGTTTCCGGGATTATCGGAGTCATCGACAAAACTCCATACCGCATAGACAGTACCTATTCTTCCGTCCTTATTATTATATAATGTTAAATTATCACAATCAGGAGTAGTTGATTCCGAAGAAGTTGACCAACCGAGGAATGAATAACCAGCAGGAGCAGACGGTAGTTTATTCCCATTATCGCCTGTATAGAATTCATCTGCATAAGACTTTGTCAAATCATATGTCGCAGAACCATCGACAAAAGGCTTAGAAATAACAATTTTCTCAGGATTAGCTCCTGTAAAGTTTGCATAGAGATGTAGTTCAGCTTTCTGCTCTTCGATCATTGTTACCGAGAACTGATTGCCATCAGCACCATTACGATAGTATTTGCCCGCTTCCATTGTTATGTCAGGAAGTGTAGCAGTCCAGGTCTTATCTCCCGAAGTAAGGGTAAGCACAAGAGCGGTATTTCCGGAATATTGTGCCGGATTAAGCACTATATATACGGGTGATGACGTATTAACCCCATTAATAATTAATGGATGATCTACAGCACTTACCTTAGCCCTCGTATTAGATGTAACACGATTAAAGTATACATCATACCAAGGATCTATATTTGAGGGGGCATGAGAAATCTTGAGCGTACCGTCGGTGACGCCATCCACTCCGTCAAGCTTTATGGAAGCCATGGCAAGATGCGCGGTCATAGTTCTTGATGCAGCATCGAGCGAGTGCTCCACAGCTGCCTTATGATCGCTGACCCTTATCTTGATCTGTTTGGAAAGAAGATCTCCCCTCACCAAGTCATCAAATTTACCGGTCTGTTGAGTCAAGGTAGTCTTTACCAGCATCGGATATCCACCATCTGTCTCATAATCATTAGCAAATACAGATAATGAAGTCTGCTGTGTGCCATTACCACCGAGATACCACAGGGTATAGTCATATACCCCATCAGCGACACCTTCGAGTGTGCCCTGGAATACAGCCTCGTTCGGTTTCAAGTCATCTACATATTTCACAAACTTGAGAACACCTACCTCCTCATTGTTGCTATTAATAACAACAAGTTGGTCATTCCGCAGCCATTTATCATCAAGGCCACCTTTCGCATTCTCAGAAAGTTCCGTACGGGTCTGCGCATCACCGCGAGATAGCGTGATGGTCACAGGTATCGGTTCGCCGTAGGCTTCGCCTCCCGACAGCGCCTCGTCGGAGGTACAGGACCATAGTCCCATACCTGCCGCCATCGTAAGCGCATATATTGATATATTTCTTAATTTCATAGTTAGTTTGCTTTAAAGTTTTTATTTAGCCATAACAGGGCGTATCGCATATCCCATAACAGGGTCAGCATCTCCAAAGAACATACAAGATGTCTGAGTGAAGCTATCCAGATTAGAGGTGTTTTTACCATTCGACCTCTCCTTTGCTTCAAATTTGAAAGCCTTACCTTTATCGCTTACCCAATAACCTCCGAATGCCTTATTTCCATCGTTAACATCTCCAGGGCCAATCAACATCCAATAATAATTATTGGATGGGCCATATGACGGGATACCCGTATAATCAAGGAAGCCTCGGTGGTGAGGACGTACAACAAGATGCTCATTTGCCATATAATAAGTATCGCAGATACTTATTAATGGCAAAATAACTCCAGTAAATGGGAATGTACGGACTACTTTATTATCAACATTCTCATCCCAAAATAAAGTTGTAAGTTGGCTGCTCGATGTAATATTCTGATCCACGACAACACATTCGATGGTGATGACATCGCTTGTGCTTGTGTATCTCCATCTAATTGCATAGCGGACCCCACTCTTTGTCTGACGCAATTCTGAATAATCACTTAATATGGTCGCCAACGGAGAATTCTCATCAATGCCGTTTCCTTCAGGAATTATCTCCATAAACTCTTCTGAAGTGGGGAGTCTCCAGCCTTCAGGACAAGGATTAGTACGGGTATATCCGCACGCTTGTGCCCTTGCCTCCCAATTTGACCCTCCATCTCCGAAAGAACTTAGCCAATAATCGGGGTTATAATTCTCAACCTCCATTCCTATAACGTAATTTCCATAACCAATGAAACGACCTTTAGGAGTACCATCCATAAAATACTTCGTAGGATTGTCAATAATGTCCTGTTTAGAGGTATAGAATTTTGGAGAATCATACCAAAGACTATATTGTGGATGGGAAGGAGTATATCTTGTGGCGGTACCTGACACCATAAAATAGCGGTTAGGAGAGGGATTATAGACGTAGTAATCAAGTATGCGGGCATACTCGGCATCTGCATCATCAAATCTTCCAAGCGCATCAATGAAATTCACATAATCCGATGAGCTTGAGACAACTTCCTCTCGATAAATACCATTAGTGTCCATATATCCGTAGTTTCTTCCCCACTGATAAAGGGCTCCATTTTCCGTTTCAGATGCTGCGAAAATATTTTCCACAGAACCATCTGCTTTTCGGATAAGATTGGTCTTCGCGAACTTATGAAGAGGATTATTGGGATCTTCATTTTCATAACCCGGGTAAGCAGAAGCTTTCTTCATTGGTACAGAAATGCCGGAATCGGAGGGCTCACCTGTCTGACCATTAGTTGCTGAATAGTAACGACCGGCTTCCACAGTGGTTATGGTAGAGAAAGTATAGTTGTATTTACTACCATCGGTCATGGAAAGTTCAAAGGCAAGCTTATAATCCCCGGGGAAGAGTGCCAGATAGACCTCTGCTTTTGTCTTGTCAGTACCTTGACCGAAAACACGGTTATCAATAGTAAAGCCCTCTGCTTCTCTCGGGCCGTTCCATTTCAGAGGATTCATCTGAATATAGTATGCCACTGTTGTCTGTTTCAAGTCATTTTTAGCGACATTGCAAACAGTAAGCCGAGCATTATTATCATCCGCGATACCCTCAGGAAGATCTGTCAGCGTGAAATGTGCCATGGCAAGCTGAGAGATCATCTCAACCGTTTCCTTAGCCCGGGCCAAACCGTCTTCACCGACAGTCAACTCCAGTTCAGCAGATAGGAGGTCTGCACGCACAAGGTCTCCCTTCAGACCCTGACGATAGTTCGTGGAGCTTCCGATGACACTCTCAAGGCAATTATTCTCATACGCATATACCCTGGTGTAAGGGTTCGCCCCATCATTGCTGTCACCAAGATACCATACACGATAACCTGTGCCATCTGTAAAATCATCGATCTCACCACTGAACACACCTCGGCTTTCACCCGCTCCTTTCTCAAGAGTGAGTTCCCAAGTCTTGGATCCATCGGCGTTGACAACAAGAAGTCGATCCCCATCCTTCCAGAGACTCTTTAGTCCCCCATCCTCACGGTCTTCGAGTGTAGTACGCGTGCCGTCATATGCCCGTGAAGCCGTCAGAGTGACGGACACGGTCTGAGGAGCAGAGCCTGAGGGATCGGCATACTCGTCGCCCGAACAGCCGGCAAGTACCACCACGGTCGTCAGGAATACCGATTTATATATAGATTTCAGTCTCATTGTCAATTATATGAGATTATTAATCTTTCTTCAAAATCAAAATCTTGTATCACCTGCCCCAGTTGCCAGGACCATAACCAGGATTGATAATGCCCGGATTTTCTTTCCATGCAGGCACAAGAACAACCTGAGGCTTATCCTTAGTAAGAGTCCACGAATCCTTGCTTACAGGTCCGTCAGTACCTTCTTCTTTCCAGCCAAGGAATTCATAGCCTTCCTTCGTAGGATTCGTGTTGCCATCTCCGGGCAGACTGACACTAACCTCGTCCTCTTTCGAAGGATTAGAAATCTCCTTGGTTGTGTCATCATCATATTTCAAAGTTACCTTGTAATCAATCGTGCTCTTCTCCCATACAGCATAAAGAATCTGCTCAAGACCTTTATTTTCAAGTTGCGTATTATAGGTAAGAGTTATATTTGATCCAACCTCGTAATTATCACCGCTTCCGTCTACCTTTGTGTTCCAGCATTTGAAATCATATCCCTCTTTCTTTTCGTTATATTGTAAAGCCTCATATGATGACACCGTGAAAGAATATGACAGATCAGTTACACCACCTGCCACAGAAGATATACGCACATTTTCTTCTCTAAAATTTTGATCATAAATCAATTTAAATTGTTTCTGATCGTCGCGGCCATCTACGTGCTTCATCTCGACAACAATAGGCGCGCCCTCTGCCGCGCTATAATATGTATCACTCAGAAGTTCCTTGCCTTTTGTACCTTCGAAAATCTCTCCATTGCCCATATCGACAGTAAACTTGAGATTGACAGCACTTGTAGGTACGAAAGTCACGTAGAAGCTATTCTCCCGGGGAGTAACCACAATCTGGCCCTCCTCTTTGGAGTATTGCTGAGTCTTGAAATTAAGAGAAGTTTTATTATAGAGATTTCCGGTATTGGCAGAAATCGTCACATTCTTACCGGAGACATTAATTTCCTCACCATTATATTTCAATATAAAACGTCCATAAGAGAGGTTCCTTTCGAAATTAACACTACCGAGGCCACCTCCTACACCATTTTCATATGTTTTGGAGGCACAGAGGATATCATAATCATAAAGCTCGGCAGCTGTGCCTTGCTGTGTCGAGAAATCCATCTCCAGATCTCCCGGTATATAATTATTGGAAGAATTGGCAACCATCACGCCTTTCTTGCCAAGATAGTAGAAATTCAACGTCACCTTACCGGAAGGCATGGAAACATCGCCGTCGAACTTACATTTCGTCGGATCAGACAATACCTCCTTGACATCCATTTTGCCAAGGTATTCTCCGTTTTCCGCGTTAACTATCTTTATCTGGTCATCCTTCTCCCACTTGAATTTCAGAATTTTACCTTCGGGAGTAAGGGTTGCTCGAGTCTGGTTGCCGATTGAGGCTGTCATCGAGAGATGGACTATCTGCTTCTCTGAATTATTGTTTTTACCGACGGGCTCTTCACTACTACACGATGTCAGGCCAATACCGAGCAATGCAGGTACGGCAAGCAGCCAGCCAAATAGTTTCTTTGCCATAATGAAATCGTCTTGAATAAGTTATACATTTTAAGGTTCACAAGCATCATATCAAGATAATTATTATCCAATCATCAGATATCATGCCCACCCGGATTATAATGGATAATGATATTAAAAGGAGGGGAGTTGCCGCGTATAAAAATACGCGGCAACTGTTCCGTTAATTAATTTATACGTTATGTTGCAACGGGGCGATTTTACATCTCTCCTGGCTTAGTGTCTCCAGAGCCACCCTCGCCACCGGTGCCGCTGCCCTGATTACCTTCATCCGGCTTGACATCACCACCTTCACCCTGCGAACCACCGCCGGAAACGTGCACAGCCCAGACAGCATATAAGGTGACATTGGACGAGGAAGGAGTGAACGTCGAACCTGCAGGAATCAGCACCAGATTCTCATCGCGAATGTCAGCGTTAGGATCGGCAGACCATCCCTTAAACTCCATATCTTTCAAAGAAGGAGTCTGTGTAGGCAGGGTAACCTGCTCGGCGTCACTTTTCACAGTTGCAGGCACACCGGTAACCTCATCTTCAGCAGGACGATTGGCGGGTTTGTGTCCGTCGAAATTAACAGTCCATCTGTATTCATGGTCTTTGAAGACCGGATAAAGTGTAACGTTGGGTGAATCGGGTGTGATGTTTACCGTCTCACCAGGTTGATATTGAGGCTCGTCAGCGCCCTCGGTAGTAGCCCATCCTTTGAAATCCTTACCCTCTTCAGACGGCACCGTCGATGGGATAATGAAATCCTTGCCTGTCTCACTATCCACATCAATCTTGTCGGATTCTGTATGATTGATCGACGGGATATTCAGAGAAACGGTAATCTCAGTGGCGGGAGCATCGTGGTTGAGCTTGTAGATGTTTACGCCGGTCTGGCCGTAAGCCACGAAGATATAGCCGCCGCCAAGGGCAACGAAGTTGGCAGAGTGTCCATTGGAGGCTGCGGTGCTTGAATCAGCAGTGCCGTCATCCTTATATTTATCAACCTCATAGGCATACAGGGCCAGCGTGCCGTCGGCGTTCTTCTTGTAGACACGAAGACCTATGCCTGTGGCAGCATATATATACTCGCCCTCGGAGACAACAGCCGTGGTAGAAGTCCCGTTGCTCCATACAGGAGCGGCATTGGCGTTAAGGTTGTAGACATGAAGGCCGTTGCGTCCTGCGGCAACATATGCGAGGCCATTCTCCACAGCCATGGTATGCTTGCCATAGACCTGGGCCTGTTCGCCGCTGGGCTGATACCATTCTCCCGTCGCAGGATCATATGCCTCAGCATATTTGTCATCAGACGTCAGAGGCACGTCAAGAGCCATGGCGCCGGCAGGATTGTTGACAGGCACGATAGCGCCGTTTTTGGCATCGGTGCGGAGGATATAGCCTCCAGTCACAAACTTACCACCATAGTTGTTGTTGTTGACACTTTCACCCTGCCAGGAAGGGAACTGATCGCCACTGGCGATATTCGTCACAGGAACCTGACCGATTCTTTCCTCCTGGTCAAAGTTGGCATTGAATCGATAAGCACCGCCGTCATAGCCGGTAACAGCTACGAGATCGGAACCGGAGAACTGCATGGAGTTGGCGGAGGATCCGGGGAGGTTGATCCAACGCATGGTAGAACCATCGCCAAAAGGCAGCTGAATGCTTCCGACCGAAGCCCCTACCTTTGAGCCGGTCATGGCAAGATAGAGACGGCCGTTGGCGATATAGCCCTGATTGAGTTTCATGGAGTCGTTCTGGGCTGTCATATTAAGCGCCCACGGCTGACCTTCCGTTGGGATATCCATAACATCGATAGCACCACCCCAGGCAGTGGCCTGAGTTGAGGCCTGACGGTCGGAATGCCAGGTCACATACGCACGGCCTCCATCAACCACGACAGAGGTTGCAGACCAATTGAAAGCAGCGGCACTCGTGCCGCTTACGGGTGCAAGTTTAGCCACGAGCTGAAGCCTGTCAGCTTTCTGGCCTCTGGTCTGGCCGGGGAATGTGATACGACCAGCCTGCGAAGCAGGATCTAAAGCTTTAAGTTTCAGCGAGTTATGTACGGGGGGGGGTATTTTGACCCCCGTTGTTGATGTCATCGGAGCACGATGCAAGCATCAAAGCCGATATACCGGCAAGTAGGAGATATTTATTTGCCATAACTTATAAGTGTATAATTTTTTGCAAAGATAGTTATTTTAAATAATCCACGGTTCATTTGATTATACATTTTTATCCCGCATTTAAACATTTTTAACAATACCCTCCAAATAGCCGATTCCATCCCCACGCAAAGGTGCTGTCTCATGACGGTATTTATAATCTCACGCAAAGGCGCAGAGGGCTCGCAGAGTATTTTTGGTTTTTTAAGAGAAGATTTGTTCCGGCACGATGGTTACGGCTGGAGGGCGAATAATATCTCAAAAAAAAAGCTCAAAAAACATAAAACTCATAGAAAACAAACCTCTGCGAGCCCTCCGCGCCTCTGCGTGAGGTTTTTATGACGTCGGCTTGCATCACGCTAATGTACTGTCTCATGACGGTATTTATAATCTCACGCAAAGGCGCAGAGGGCTCGCAGAGTATTTTTGGTTTTTTAAGAGAAGATTTGTTCCGGCACGATGGTTACGGCTGGAGGGCGAATAATATCTCAAAAAAAAAGCTCAAAAAACATAAAACTCATAGAAAACAAACCTCTGCGAGCCCTCCGCGCCTCTGCGTGAGGTTTTTATGACGTCGGCTTGCATCACGCTAATGTACTGTCTCATGACGGTATTTATAATCTCACGCAAAGGCGCAGAGGGCTCGCAGAGTATTTTTGGTTTTTTAAGAGAAGATTGGTTACGGCACGATGGCCGATTAATATCTCAAAAAAGATAGCGTTATTCAACGACATACACAAGTCATTCCGAACTTTTCAGCCATTCCACTCCGAACTTTGCCATGATTGACTTTCACTGTGTGGTTGGACATCGGGAGGGATACCCGGTGTCCTTTTTCTCACTGTTGCCCAATCGTAAGCAAACGGTTCTGCGCGTATATGTGGGATTGAAAATCGGGGTTAACTTCGCGGGCAAAAAAGTATATGCTCAGCAAAGAGGAAGTATTGGAGATCATCTCCTATTGCGACACCCACGGAGTGCAGCGAAAGACACGTCTTCGGGAACTTGGGATAACGGAATGGAACTTCTATAAGTCGCGCCGACAGTATCTGCGTCAGGAGAAGAAGACCCCAGGGACTGAAGGCTCGTTCATCCAGCTGGGAGGCGAAGGCCCGCTCGTACCGGCGACAGTCACGGAGATGGAGCGGCAGGTTAACCCCGGACTGTATATGATAATCTAAAAAGGGGCCAGATAATAATTAAAAAAGGGGCCACTGCCGAAGTCGCAAAATTAACAAAATAGCGGAACGCGGCAAAGGAAAGAGTATAAATTTTTTCTTTTTGAGTAGAGATTTATTTGTTATGCGTCTCATGTTTTTGTGGAGTTTATTCTCTTAGTCTGCTTAAGTCTGAATGACTCACCATTCATGTTCACCAGATAGGCGCGCTGTGTAATCCTGTCGATAAGAGCTGATACAAGCACCTTGTCGCGTATAATCTCCCCCCATCTCTCGAAGGCGAGATTTGTCGTGAGTATCGTCGAGCGTCCGTCAGCCCGGAGGGAGAGATGGTTGAAAAGAAGCTCTCCGGCCACTTTGTCGCAGGAGACGTAGCCGAACTCGTCACATATGACGAGATCATATTTCTTAAACCTGTTCTCCAGGGCATGCAGGGTCCTTGCCGACCTGCATTCTTTGATCTGGGTTATCAGATGCGGGACGGAGGCAAACATCACGCTCATGCCCTCCATACATGCCTTTATGCCTAATGCGGTGGAGATATGTGTCTTGCCAGTCCCGGGATTGCCGTAGAAGACGATGTTCCGTTTCTGCCGGATGAACTCGAGAGTCTCGAGTTCAGGCAACAGTCCCCTGACTCCGTCAGGCAGTTCGTCACGCTCGAGCTCGTCAAGATACTTCATGTTCGAGAAGCCGGCTATGCGGATTCGTTTTTTGTTTGATTCGGTGCGACGGCGCTCATATTCACCGGTTAGCAGAGACATCATCATCTCGTCTACCGGTATTCCGTTCTTTTTCTGCAATGCTACGGCATTGTCGATTTCTGCCGCCACATACTTCAGTCCGATCTGAGCGGCAAGCCACCGTAACGACTGCTCTTTTATAGGTTCCATTGTCAATAAGATTTCCTTTTTATCAGTTCATTATCGCGGTAAGTTCCGCTATTGATTTCATCGCGTATCTCTCTATCTCGTCGGCCGAAGCGCCCAATGTCTGGTTAATTCCAGGACTGTCGGCATCCAGAGAAAGGGCATACTCGAAGGCTCCGGGCATCGAGGGATTTATCAAGGCGTCTTCGAGCATATCGTGGGCTATGACGAAGTCTTCGAGCATATCGTGGGCTATGACGAAGTCCTCGAGCGTAAGGCCTTTGTCCCTCACGGTCTTGAGCAACGATATGAAGCCGGCGGCGTTGTCCGGGAAGTGGTCGAAAAATATCTCTTTTATCTCAGGTGCCGCATATTGTAGAGCCGCCGATCCGGCCACCGATCCCGGTTTCTTCTCAAAAGTGGATATGTAATGCATCATGTCGAGCTTCCATCCATTCACCGGGGTCTTTTCGTGGACCGCCACCTTTCTTTTCTGCAGGTATACCTCTATCCTGTTGGCGTACTCGTGTACGGACAACTTCTTACCCACCAGACTGTCGGGAACGGAGTAGTGGACACCGCCCAGGACGATGGTGCCGTATTTGTCCACGGTCAGTGTCCTGGGCTCAAAGCAGCTGATGCTGTCGCGAAGAGGAAGCATGGCTTTCTTGTCCTCTTCCCCGCGTCTGACTATGTCTGCGGTCGCCGGACTCGATATTGTCATCGAGAGATCCATGCAGGTGTCATACAGCCATTGGTTCGCCTCCTCCAGAGAAGCAAACGTGTCGCGGGAACTGAATGCTATACGGCGCACGTATTCCACGGATCTCTCTACGTGCCCTTTCTCGTTGCCGGACCGGATGTTGCAGAAGCGGTGGGTGAACCCGTAGGCGCGTTCCAGCCTCAACAGGGCGTCGGTCGGCTGTTTGCCGCCCGTGAAACTGGCGACGGCGACCCTCATGTTGTCGTACACCATACGGTGGGGCACGCCGCTGAAAATGTCGAAACACTTCCTGTGCGACTCAAGGAACGCCGCGGTATCCTGTCTCAGGAAGAGGAAGGCCATCCTTACGTTGCTGTAGGCCAGCGTGAAGACCGCGATATAGAGTTTCATACGTCTGCCGTCAATAGTAAGATGCAGCTCGCCCCAGTCGAACTCACAGTCCATGCCCGGAGCGTATACCTGACGTATGTAGCATTCCTGTCCGGCTTCCTGACCCTTGCGCCTGGACAGGATATACTTGCTGACAGTAGGATAACTTACTGTAAATCCAGCTTTCTGTAGCGCAGAGTGGATATCGGTGGCTTTCATGCACAGCTTGCGGTCTCCGCGCTGTCTTTTCTCCTCATTCTCCTTCAGATAGCTGTCTATAAGTGAACATACGGCTTCTGTTAGGACTTTCCGGGGTCGCTCAGTGCCCTTCCTGTATTGAGGCTCACTTTTCAGATATGCCGTGTATTCGGCATCCGACTTACCCCGTTCTTCCAGATATTCCCGCACGTAGCGACCCACCGTCTTACGGTTCAGTCCCAGAGACCGTGCCGTGGCTCTTATCGAGCCTGTTCGGTCATACTCTGAAATAATATTTTTTCTGTCTTTCATTGTCAGCATTGATTTGGATCATTGATAATGTGACCCAAGTTAAACATAAATACCGGCTTCATCAATACCGGAAGCAGTGCGCCCTGTTTCCAGTCGGCTACGCCTCCTGAAAACAGGGCGCACTGCTCAATCTCAAATGATCGACAGTGGTATACTTTTTAATTATTATGGTGGTATACTTTTCAGTTATTATCTACACCCGGACGCCGCGAGGCGTTGAAATCGGAAGACCTGACGGTCGAGTGCCGGACAAGCCGCGGAGGCATGGTGAGGATAAACGGGAAGTTGAACGCGGAGCTGCTGTCGGCTCTGGTAAGGAATCTGTAAGCCATGTTCAGCCTCAACGACAGCATGCGTTACTGGCTCTACACCGAGCCGACGGACATGCGCAAGAGTTTCCACACGCTTTCGGGACTGGTCCGCGACCGTATGGTCCGCAATCCTCTGGACGGTGACGTATACATCTTCATCAACCGACACCGCAACCGGATGAAGCTCCTTCACTGGGAGCCGGGCGGACTTGTGCTTTATTCCAAGATGCTGGAGCGGGGAACCTTCGGCAGGCCAGCCGGCCTACAGTCCGACGGGAGTCTGGCGTGGAGGGATCTGGTCATGACCGTAGAGGGCATAATGACCGACGGAACAAGCCGCAGGAAAAGGCTTGACGAGCTGCGGCGAGAGGCTGGGAAAATATGATCCGGAACTATGGGAGATCGGCTGGGAATCATACATTTTCCCTTGCATAAGTCGCTGAAATTTTGTATCTTTGCAGTAATAAAACCGAAGATATGGCACAAGATCGGACGGAACAGGAGGAAACACTCTCCTTTGCCTCGGAGGCAGAGGAGATCGCCTATCTCCGCTCCGAGATACAAAGGCAGAAGAAACTTGCCGAAAATCTGGACACACGTAAAAAGGGACTGGAAGCCCAGGTCAGACAGCTGGAGCAGGAGAAGACAAAGCTTCAGCAGCAGCTTGACTACTGGCAGAAGCGTTTCTTCGGACGCATGAGCGAGAAGAAGCATCTTCCGCTTGATCCGAGCCAGCTGTCGTTGTTCTCCGCCGAGGAACTGGCGCAGATGAGTCCTGAGGAAAAGCAGGATCTCGAGGCAGAGGCGCGGAAACAGGAGGAGACCATCACGAAGACCGTCACGGTCAAAAGCAAGCCCAGGCGCAAGCCCCTTGACACGACAGGGCTGACGGTCGTTGAGAAGCATCTTTATCCCGAAGGCACGACCGATGCCGGGGGAAAGCTTCTGGAATCATACGTCGAGATCGGCATAGAGGCCAGCGACCGTCTTGAGATGGTGGTCCCGAAGCTGTACGTGGAGCGCACCGTCCGCCATAAGGTCATCTCACGTGAGGACATGGACAAGAATCCGGAGGAGAGGGCCATCATCATCGCGCCTCTCCCTCAGACGCCCATAGAGCACGGCATCCCCGGCGCCTCGGTGCTTGCCGACATAATACTGGGCAAGTTCCTGTATCATCTTCCGTTCTACCGACAGATCAACCGCTTCCGCGAGTCCGGCCTTAGTCTGCCCGCCTCGACGGTCGGCGACTGGTACGAGAAATCGGTCGAAAGCCTCAACATCCTGTACAGGCTACTGCGGGAAAGGGTGATGGCGAGCGAATACATACAGGTGGACGAGAGCGTGGTGCCCGTAATCGACAACGAGAAGCACCGTGCGCGCAAGGGATACGAATGGTGCGTGCGCGACGGACTGACGGGATCCATTTTCTTCTGGTACGACCGTGGGTCACGGTCAAAAAAGACCGCCAAGGAACTTCTTGGCGGCTACCGCGGCACGTTCCAGAGTGACGGATACGAGGCATACGACCAGTTCTGCGGCGTCAACGGCGTTGTTGGCGCCGCCTGCTGGGCGCACGCCCGGCGCAAGTTCGTCGACGCGCTGAAGGAGAACCAGAAACCCGCCACCCAAGCCCTCGTCATGATCGGCAAGCTATACGAGGTGGAACGGAAGGCGGACGAGGCAGGAATGGATGCCGGGCAAAGAAGCGCGCTGCGGCGAAAGGAGGCATATCCCGTGATAAGGCTGATGGAGAAATGGTGCGTCGACACATACGCCACGGTCCTTGAGTCAAGCCTGTTGGGCAAGGCCATAGCCTATACATACGCGCTTATCGACCGGCTCAGCGTTTATGTCAACGACGGTCGCGTGAACATCGACAACAACCTTATCGAGAATGCCATACGGCCACTGGCACTCGGCCGAAAGAACTGGCTGTTCTGCGGAAACGACGCCTCGGCCTATCGCGCGGCCATAGTCTACTCCCTGCTCGCGACATGCCGCGCCGCCGACATCGACCCGCGGCAATGGCTCGAATATGTACTCGTGGAAATCCCGGCAAGGAAGAAATCAGGCCTCCCTATGGACGACCTCCTTCCGATGGAATACGCGAAACGTCCTGATGTCAGGAACTGGAGTCTTCCGGATCCCGACTGACCATACCGGAGTCAACCATACCCAAAATAGCAGCAAGAAGCCCAAGCTTGCAGAAAGTTCTGGCTTCTTGCTGCTATTTTGTCAAACTTCCAATACGCGTGAAACCGTATGCTTACGCCCAATCCAATGAAAATGATTATTTTTGCGCTGATAAAACAAAACCCGATAGCTTGATATACAGGGGCTACCGGGATTCAACACTGCAAAGGTAGTGCTTTTTATCTTAAAAACAAAACTTTACACCAAAAAGATTCTGATTTTCTGATGAAATACGCGGATTTCGAGAAAATAATGTCCTCTCAGCGGATGGAGAGGTATCTGACAGCCTGCGGCGCAAACACCCGCAAGGCCATGACGCTCTACCGCTACAATCTGCAAATCTCGCAGGAAATGTTCACTATTGTCAGTTGTTTTGAGGTTGCACTCCGGATGCCTTCTTTCGACATCGCCGCAGAATGGCGCGACATCCTTTCGAGGCTCATTAACATAGTTCCCAAGGTGGACGCAGACGGCGAGATAATATCCGAGGATGTTCCTTTTTCATAATCTAATTTTTGTGCAAAGAGAGCGTTATTCAACGACATACACAAGTCATTCCGAACTTTTCGGCCATTCCACTCCGAACTTTTCAGCGATTTCATTCCGAACTTTTCCACTCCGAACTTTGAGGTTTACAACCCTGCTGAACAAATTTGCGGCATTTTGCTGAACATTTTTGCGATAGAACATTTTTGCACGCAAAGGTATTGTCTCATGACGGTATTAATAACCTCACGCAAAGGCGCAGAGGGCTCGCAGAGTATTTTTGGTTTTTTAGAGAAGGTTGGGTACGGCTGGAGGGCGAGTAATATCTCAAATATAGCTCAAAAACATAAAACTCTTAGAAAACAAACCTCTGCGAGCCCTCCGCGCCTCTGCGTGAGGTTTTTATGACGTCGGCTTGCATCACGCTAATGTACTGTCTCATGACGGTATTTATAATCTCACGCAAAGGCGCAGAGGGCTCGCAGAGTATTTTTGGTTTTTTAAGAGAAGATTGGTTACGGCTGGAGGGCGAGTAATATCTCAAAAACAGCTCAAAAATAAACTCCAAAAAACAAACCTCTGCGAGCCCTCCGCGCCTTTGCGTGAGGTTTAAATTACTAACTGCAAATCGCTAATCACTAATTGAAAAACCTCTGCGGGAGGATTAAATTACTAATTATTTTTAGTATATTTGCAGCATGGATGAACAGAAAATAAATGAATTGAGTGAAAAGGTGATCGGTGCGGCTATTGAAGTGCACCGCACCCTCGGACCGGGTTTGCTCGAACATACGTATCAAGCCGCCATGATGTATGAGTTGAAGGCAAGGGGGCTCAATGCCGAGGAGGAGGTCGACATACCTTTTATATATAAAGGAGTCAGACTCCATACTGCCTACCGCGCGGACATCATCGTGGAGAATGAGATCATCCTCGAACTTAAGTCGGTGGAGCATGATTCCCCATTGTACGCCAAACAGCTCCATACATATCTGAAGATCTACAACCGACGTCTCGGGCTCCTCATAAACTTCAACCGCATACGCCTGATAGAGGATCTACAGCGCGTCGTCAACCGCCTCTGACATTCCCTGACAGCAATATAGCCTCACGCAAAGGCGCAGAGGGCTCGCAGAGTATTTTTGTTTTTTAGAGAAGGTTGGGCACGGCTGGAGGGCGAGTAATATCTCAAAAACAGATCAAAAACATAAAACTCCCAAAAACAAACCTCTGCGAGCCCTCCGCGCCTCTGCGTGAGGTTTTTATGACGTCGGCTTGCTTCACGCTAAAGTATTGTATCATGACGGTATTTATAATCTCACGCAAAGCTGCGTGAGGCTTAAATTACTAACTGCAAATCGCTAATTCCTAATTGGGGAAACCCTTTGCGGGAGACCGAGGTAGCGCTCGCAGAGGAGGCGGGAGGTGGAGCCGGGACGGCTGCTCACAAGCGACAGGATCTCGCCGGGGGCATGCCAGGCGGCACTGTCTACCTCTGTCGACAGTTTCAGCTCCTCCGCCTTCACTGAGGCGAAGAAGCCGATCATCAACATCTCCTTGCGCGCGAACCAGGAAGTCAATACAAGTTCCAGTTTATCCACATGCTGGCCTGTCTCCTCGAATATCTCTCGCACGGCACACTGCTCGGCGGTCTCTCCGGGGGTGATATAGCCGGAGACGAGGTTGCAGAACTCCGTGGAGATGTAATTCTGCCGGAGTAGCAACACCTCTCCCCTCTCGTTGTGGACAAGGGCTATCACCGCCACGGGAAACATATCGAAAAGCGGTTTGCCGCAATGGTCGCACCAGGGCACCATCCCTTCGTCGCCGAGCACCCGGCCCGACAGCCCAGCACCGCAATCAGGACAAAATCTGAATCGCATAACATTACTTTTTCCACAAAATTACTGCTTTCTGCCGAAACGACAAATAAATCTCACGCCAAGGATTTGTTTCATGACCGTATTTAAAATCTCACGCAAAGCCGCAGA
>ERZ836877.1008-NODE-1008-length-45243-cov-4.289590_pt1 | contig 45243 bp, 24 predicted proteins | sample MGYA00519469_ERZ836877 | MGnify/ENA primary metagenome ERZ836877 (study PRJEB31850, sample SAMEA3708809) | human gut metagenome | biome: human gut; feature: human-associated habitat; material: faeces | place: China | collected 2014 ...
CTAATCTCACTTCACAGGCTTGGCTAATCTCACTTCACAGGCTTGGCTAATCTCACTTCACAGGCTTGGCTAATCTCATTTCACAAGTTTGGCTAATTTTACTTCACAGGCTTGACTAACTTCACTTCGCAGGCTTGGCCAACTTTATTCCGCAGGCCTGACTAATACCCCTTCCGTACGCCTATCAATCCGGCTCCGTACGCCATCTCTATTCCGTACCTGTTTAATCCTATTTCTGTCCAATCCGACTCCGGTTTGTTTGATGTGTTTGCCTGTTTATTCCGGCTTTGATAACGCCTCTGCCTCTTGGAGAGAGGAGACCTGAGTACAGGTATCTTTTCCATCCGTTTGGTTCCTGTTTATTTGGAAATCTTTGTTTTTCTTCGTATCTTTACTTATCTGTTCTTTACCATGCCTCTTGGCCTTCCTTTTCAGGCATATTTTAATACACTACGTCTTTTTATCAAATGCAGTACGTCTACCAGTAGGATGTACTACGTCTTCAGGCCAAATGCTGTACGTCTTTCGCCGTACACGTCCTTATGTTTTCCCTTATCTATAAGGTTCTTCTTCCTTGCCTTCTTATATCTTTTTCCTTAGTTTCCTATATGAATTAGGAAAAGATAAAGCATCAACGGGAAAAAGAGTACGGGCTTTTAATGAATCTATTTCACATAGAAGTGCGAATGCTTTCCGTCTAATTTCAGGTAAAGAGTTTGCGTTCCATCTATCTGGTGGTAAGAGTCTCCCTTCTGGTAGCAGTAGTTCCAACAGACTTTCTGTGGATTGAAGATGATTTCGTAATTATCTGCGTCCGGCATGGGCCAGTTTAGTTGACCGGATTTATCTTGTTCGGTACTACAAAGCAAATGGGCCCGGTTGTTCTGTATCTGGTATAGAAACTGACGAAAGTAAATAGCCGAAGCATTGCAGGAACACAGATAGTACTTGTTTCCGGATTCGTCTTTCAAGGGGTATATCTTTTCAATTTTATCTTCTCCTATGCTCCCAATTAGTTGTACATTGAAACCGCCTTGGATATTGCGGAAAAGTAGAAAAGAGTAGAGCGGATTGATTTGCGACCATTCGGGGAAATAGAGGATACCGGCTTCTCCGTCGGGTGTACGGATGTCGGTGAGGAATGTCAGGTTGGGGCATAGCCGGGCAGCTTGTTCCAGATATCTGAAAAAGAATGTTTGACCGGAATTATTCGGGTTGCTTCCGTGGCTATACAGGTAACCTTGTTCAAAAGCCATCAGCTTTAAGGCGTTGTTTACCTCTTCGATAGGATAGAAGAGCTGTTTGCCCGTAGCATATTGCTGAAGTTTCGCAATACTCTTTCCTACGAGTGCAACTCCTTCCTCTTCTGAACCATGTATGTAAATGCGGGCGATACCATATTGTATAAGTGAGTCGAAGTATACTTTCAGGTCGTAAGGCGCATCGGCCTGATAGGTTCCGGGGACATCGGTAATGGAGGCTGTCTTCCTTCCCGGATTCCCTTTTCCGCAGGAAAGGAGTTGAAATACAGCGATGAAGAGTAAGCTGTAAAGGAGTTGCTTTTTATATTTAATCATCATGGTAGGAGGCTACTTTTTGTCTGTGTTCTAATATAACAGTCATATTCTTTAAAGCCCAATCGACTAAAGATTCAATGTGTGGCATCAGACTGTGCCCGGTTTCAGTCAGCTCGTATTCTACACGGGGAGGAACCTCGGCATATACTTTCCGTTTAATGAGCCGGTCTTCTTCTAAAGCCCGAAGTGTAACAGTCAGCATGCGCTGGGAAATATCGGCTATGCTTTTATGGATGTCGCTAAAGCGCATGACGCCATTTGCATTTAAAGAGATAAGCACCAGCATAGACCATTTGTCGCCTAAGCGGCTTAACACATCCCGGATGGGACAATTTTCCGTGTGATGAAAGTTTTTCATTCTTTAACTTATTCTATTCGCTTGAACATCAACAATGGTTACATCGTTGTTCGTTTATTACGGAGAGGTGCCTTCTTGCTTAAAATGAAGAAGATACCTACCTTCGCCGTACAAAGGTAATAAACTTACGAAAAATAACTATTGTTGTACTTAAACATTTTGAATTATGGCAAAGAAAGTAGCAGTTTTAGCAGTGAATCCGGTAAATGGATGTGGATTGTTCCAGTATTTGGAAGCGTTCTTCGAGAATGGCATCTCTTATAAGGTGTATGCAGTAGCCAATGAGAAAGAGATTAAAACGAATTCAGGCATTACGCTTCTGGCAGATGATGTGATTGCCAATCTGAAGGGACATGAAGGAGAATTCGATGCGCTTGTCTTTTCGTGCGGAGATGCCGTACCGGTATTTGCCCAGCATGCCGGAGAACCCTATAATGTAATGTTGTTTGAGGTGATTAAGGCGTTTGCAGAGAAAGGTAAAATAATGATTGGCCATTGTGCGGCTGCCATGATGTTTGATATGGCGGGCGTGACGAAAGGAAAGAGGCTTGCCGTTCATCCGTTGGCAAAAGCGGCTATCAAATTGGGTGAAGCGACGGATGCTCCTTCTGAAATAGACGGAAACTTCTATACGGCTCAGGATGAAAATAGTGTTTGGACGATGATGCCGGAAGTAGTTGAGGCTTTGAAGTAGGTTACGGAAGTTTTGGCTTGTTTCGTAGTCACATGGTTGCAGACGAAGCTTTTAACGATGCGGAGTGAAAAGAAGGGGCTGTCCAAAAAGTCGGATAGCCCCTTACTGTTACTTGATGCGGTTTACTAAAAGGAGCACAACGGCTTCTTCTCTTCGTATTGTCATACCCCACTATTTGATGCGGTTTACCAGATGGGCGGGCAATACCGGCATGGCGCCATGTTGTGTGCAGACGTAAGCCGATACGCTGACAGCCAGTTGGTGCGCCTCCGGGATGGGTAATCCTTTGATGAGGCCCGAAATGAAAGCGGCAGTAAACGAGTCGCCTGCGCCTACGGTATCGGCCACCTCTACGCTCGGTGTTTCTACAAAAGAAACCTGGCCCGGAGTAAACACGTAACTTCCATTGATGCCGCAGGTCAGAATCAGCATCCGTAAGTTGTATTTAGCCAGCAATATCCAACACTTGTCCTGCAAGTCGATGCCGGGATAGCCGAACATACGGCTCACGGTGACCAGCTCTTCGTCGTTAATCTTCAAGATGTTGCATTGTTGCATGGAGTGGCATAAGGTCTCCTTGGTGTAGAAGCCCTGCCGCAGGTTGATATCGAATATTTTGTAATGTTCCGGCGCATCGGGTATGGCGTTCAGAAAAGCATGGATAGTTTCCCTGGACACAATGTTGCGTTGCGCTAACGAGCCGAAACATACGGCATACGTCTGCCTTGCCACTTCTTCTATCTTTTCCGAAAAAGGAATATTATCCCACGCTACATTCTCCTTGATATCATAGCAGGGAATTCCCTGCGGGTCGAGTTCCACCTGTACGGTTCCGGTGGGGTAGGCTACCTTTTCGATGGTTTGTTGCAAGCCCTTTTCGCGGAAAACCTCCGTTATTTCGTTGCCTAGTTTGTCGTTGCCCACGGCGCTCACTACCCGGCTTTCCAGTCCGAACTGCGACACATGGTAAGCGAAATTAGCCGGTGCGCCGCCTATTTTCTTTCCTTCAGGGAGGATGTCCCACAGGGCTTCTCCCAATCCTATTACATACTTTCTTTTTTCTGTTTGAGCTTTCATGGTATTTCGTTTATGGTTTTTCTGTTGACAAAAGTAAACGCTTCTTTGTAACAGACAAACAGACGGGGAGATAAAAATGTTGGGAACGATTGCGGGAACGTTCCCAAAATCTGCAAACGTTCTCAAAGGCTTCGTTACGGGGAGTAAATGCGGGCAAACCATGCGCCCGAAATAACTAACGATGTGACCGTGCGTAACTAACTATGTTATATAAATAACTAACTATGTGAGAGCGGATAACTAACGTAGTTACGAAAGCTTGATTTTCAGGGTACTAGCTTGAGCGTTTCTTTGTACTCTGCAATGGGTTGTCTTTCGCTTTCTCGGGTTAGGCAAAAAAACAAGAGCGAATGTGTGCTTTGGTTCTAAAAATGTGTATATTTGCACATAACTCGTTCGAGAAATGTGAGAAATACCACATTTCTCGTTGGTAAAATGTGAATATTGTTTTTAAAAGCTACGGTATGGAACTTAAAAGAGAACTAATGGAAGCGCTGTTGCAATGGAAAAACAGGCAGCAACGCAAACCCCTCATCATTCAGGGGGCCAGGCAAATTGGCAAAACATGGATTATGAAAAAGTTTGGCGAAACCTACTACGAGCACGTCGCTTATTTCAACTTTGACGCTTCCGAAGAACTATGCCGCGAATTTGAAAATACAAAAGACCCTCAAAGATTAATTGGTATTCTTAGGCTTTATACCGACCAACCCATAGAGCCGGAGACAACACTGATTATTTTTGACGAAATCCAGCAGAGTAATAAAGCTCTTAACAGTCTGAAATATTTTTGCGAGGATGCGCCGCAGTATCACATCATGGCAGCCGGTTCTCTGTTAGGAGTATCTCTCTCGCAAGGGGATTCTTTTCCGGTCGGCAAAGTGGAATTTCTGAATATGTACCCTGTAACGTTTCGGGAATTTCTATGTGCGGACAATCCGCAGATGTACGAATATCTGGATACACTCATCGATATCGGCCCCTTGCCGGAAATTGTTATGGGAAAAGTATCCGAATCTTGGAGACGCTATCAGGTATGCGGCGGAATGCCGGCTGCAGTGACTGCTTTGTTGGCGAATCAGGGAATCGAAGAAGTGGAGAATAGGTTACGTGAGATACTAACAGCTTATTCACTCGATTTTGCCAAACATGCCCCGGCAAAAGATATTCCCCGAATTACGGCAATTTGGAATTCCATACCGTCACAGTTGGCGAAAGAAAATCGAAAGTTCCTATATAGGCTGGTTAAAACCGGAGCGCGGGCACGAGAATATGAAGATGGATTATTGTGGCTTCAGCATGCAGGGCTGATGTACAGGGTATTTTGCTCGTCAAAGCCCGGATTACCGTTGAGTGCCTATGATGATATTTCTGCATTCAAAATTTACCTTTGCGACGCAGGACTGCTTAGAGTTATGGCGCAACTTCCGACAGAAGTATTTTGGTTGGACAATCCGCTTTACGCCGAGTTTAAGGGAGCGATGGCTGAAAATATGATATTGCAATCCCTCATTCCTCAATTGGAGGTAATGCCGAGGTATTGGGTTTCTGAGGGAACAGCCGAAGTTGATTTTTTGTTACAGTATGGCTTGTCACTTTCTCCGGTTGAAGTAAAGTCCGGTACAAATCTTAATGGCAAGAGTCTGGGAATCTATATCAAACAATACAGCCCGGAGATAGTTCTGCGCTATTCCATGAACAATCTCCGGAAGGATGGTATAATCCTCAATATCCCTCTCTTTTTGGCTGATTGGACCGGGAAATTGCTGAAAATCAATGCGAAGAAATAAATTTAATAGAGCTAGTTGAGCTATGTGGGTATTGATAACTCTAGTTCTCATGATTTTTTCGAGTTCTTTTTCTTCTTGGTAGCCGTTGTATTCTTCTCTACAGGTGGGAATTTCGGCACGCAATTCATCAGGTACAGAATCTTTTTCTGGCGTTTTAGCATGTAAGCCGAAGGCTTGGCCGAGTTAAAGCGAATCGGGTTAGGCAGGGAAGCCGCTATCAGCGCACACTCTCCACGAGTCAGCTTTTTGGCTGTGGTATGGAAGTGATACTTTGCCGTCACCTCCGCGCCGTAGAGTCCGTAGCCCATTTCAATGGAATTCAGGTACACCTCCATGATACGTTCTTTCGACCAAAGCAGTTCTATTAAGGTAGTAAAGTACACTTCGAACCCTTTGCGCACCCACGACGATTGCGGCCATAGGAAAACATTCTTTGCCGTTTGCTGGCTAATGGTGCTGGCACCCCGGTGTTTCTTGCGGGTAGAGTTCTCCTTCATGGCTTTCTCTATTTCCTCGAAATCGAAACCATGATGCTCGGCAAACCGATTATCCTCCGAGGCAATCACAGCCATAGGCAGGTGCGGCGAAATTTCGTCCAGCGGCACCCATTTGTGTTTCCATACCACTCTCTCGCCCGAAGTCACCTGTTGCACACTGCGGATAAACATCAACGGGGTGACGTATACCGGTACAAAACGGTAAATGACCACCATGGCAATGGTAGAGAAGAAAAAGAAGAGGAGGAGGTTACGTGCCACACGTCCGATTCTCTTTTTCAGCGACCTCTTTGTTGGAACCGGAGCATTCTCTTCCGTTTCGCTTCCTGTTTTCATTCTATACGGAATCTGTATTTTGGGCCGACAAAAGTAGTCATAAATCTAACATGCAAGGGCATGGAAAGTTCAATTCTTTACACTCCATTCCTTAATTAATAACTGTTTCGTATTCGTTCCTTCCATAAAATGTTTAACTTTGCGCTCCAATAATGTAACAAATCATTCAGAATTATGGCAGCAAAACCAAGTATTCCGAAAGGAACCCGTGATTTCTCGCCTTTGGAGATGGCGAAACGTAACTATATATTCAGCACCATTCGCGAAGTCTTCCATCTATATGGATTTCAGCAGATAGAGACTCCCTCTATGGAAAATCTTTCCACACTGATGGGGAAATATGGAGACGAAGGGGATAAGCTTTTGTTCAAAATACAGAACTCGGGCGATTACTTTTCGGGCCTTACCGACGAAGAACTTCTTTCGCGTAATGCGGCAAAGCTGGCAAGCAAATTCTGTGAAAAAGGGTTGCGTTACGACCTTACCGTACCCTTTGCCCGCTATGTGGTGATGCACCGCGAAGAGCTCACCTTCCCTTTCAAACGTTATCAAATCCAACCGGTGTGGAGAGCCGACCGTCCGCAGAAAGGACGTTATCGTGAATTCTACCAGTGCGATGCCGATGTGGTGGGAAGCGATTCGTTGCTGAACGAGGTGGAACTGGTACAAATGATTGATGCCGTGTTTACCCGTTTCGGTGTACGCGTGGCCATTAAGATTAATAACCGCAAAATCCTTTCCGGTATTGCCGAAATCATCGGTGAAGCCGATAAAATAGTGGACATCACAGTTGCCATTGACAAGCTCGATAAGATTGGCTTGGAGAACGTGAATGCCGAATTGGCATCGAAAGGTATCTCGCAGGAAGCCATAGATAAATTGCAGCCGATTATCCTGTTGAGCGGTACGAACGAAGAGAAGTTAACCACTCTGAAACAGGTGCTTGCTTCCAGCGAAACCGGGCTGAAAGGGGTGGAAGAGAGCGAATTCATTCTCCACACTGTAGCCGGACTGGGTATTCATAGCGAAGTGGAGCTGGATTTGACTCTGGCCCGCGGATTGAACTACTATACCGGAGCCATCTTCGAAGTGAAAGCGTTGGATGTGCAGATAGGCAGTATCAGTGGTGGCGGACGTTATGATAACCTGACCGGAGTATTTGGCATGGCCGGAGTTTCGGGGGTAGGTATTTCATTTGGTGCCGACCGAATTTTCGATGTATTGAACCAGTTGGATTTATATCCGAAAGAAGCCGTAAACGGAACGCAACTTCTGTTTGTAAACTTCGGAGAGAAGGAAGCCGCTTATTGTCTTCCTATTCTGGCGCAGGCACGTGCTGCCGGAATCCGTGCGGAAATCTATCCCGATGCGGCTAAGATGAAGAAACAGATGAGCTATGCCAACGATAAAAACGTTCCTTTTGTTGCGATTGTAGGAGAGAATGAAATGCTTGCCGGACAAGTGCAGCTGAAGAATATGCTCACCGGCGAACAGAGTATGGTAGATGCCGACACCTTATTAAATAAGGTACTCGGAAAGTAAGCAAAAAGGAAGTTTAGTCTTTTTTCCGTAGTTGCGAAAATATTCTTCCGCAGTTGCAGAGTATTATCTCCGTAACTGCGGAAATTTTATTTTATCACACCCAACTTAAAAAACATAAGTGTAGTGTTCCTCTTTCAGTTCTCAGTCTCTTCTCTTTCAGCTGATGCCACCTGTGGGTAGTTGATGAACGACTGAACTATTTATCTTGGGAAGGATGGGGTTATTTAAATGAAAGTGATGTACTTACTACTATTTCGTTTTTATATCTATTGGTACGGCCTACTCTTTCCGCATTAATATTTATACTTTTCTTTTTGAATAGTTGCTCGAAAAGAAAAAAAACGTTTAATTTGTAGTGTACAAATCACCTTATAAGTAGATAAAATAGGTGATTTGTAACCTTTTAACTTTAAATACATATTTACTAAAACATCTAATTAACATGAAAAACCGAGAATTTGCATGTTCCTTAGGAAAACGCTCACATCTCTTAAAGTGTGCTTCCTGGGGATTGTTGACAACTGTGTTGTCTTTTGCCGCTCCGCAACAAATAAATGCGTGGGGGGGGGGTAAAATCTACTGAATCTCAAATCGTTAATCAAACAAAATCCGTAACCGGCACCATTTTAGACGAAACCGGTGAACCTCTAATCGGCGTATCGGTATTGGTACAGGGAACCACTACCGGAACAGTTACCGATATGGACGGTAAATTTTCTCTTCCCAATGTCCCGGCCAATGCAACACTTATTATTTCTTATATTGGCTATCAAACGCAAAACATAAAGGTAGGTAGCCAAAGTACTTTCTCTGTTACGATGAAACCGGACAACCAAGTGTTGGACGAGGTAGTTGTAGTAGGATACGGTGTGGTAAAGAAATCCGATTTAACGGGTTCGGTAGGTAGTGTCAAGTCGGAAACGCTGACCGCGAAAGGAGCTACTTCAGTAATGGAGAGTTTGCAGGGACAGGTTGCCGGTGTAAATATTACCCAGTCGTCGAGCCGTGCGGGCGACGGATTTAATATTCAGATTCGTGGAAAGAGTTCTATGAACGAAGATAGCAAGCCGTTGTATGTTATCGACGGAGTAGTATGCGACAACATGGATTTCCTGAATCCGATGGATATAGAGAAGGTGGACGTACTGAAAGATGCTTCTTCTACTGCTATCTACGGTTCGCGTGCCACAAATGGTGTGGTCATGATTACTACGAAGAAGGGCGAAAGTGCTTCCGGTTCGGCTAAAGCAACTGTCAGTTACGATGGTTACTATGGCGTGAAGAAAACAGCTAATATGCCCGATTTCATGAGTGGAGACGAATATACACAATATCGTTTCAGCCGTTATCTGACGGAGTCGGTGAATACGGCAACCGGTTTGACTGCTTGGGAAATGAAAGCCAGTGATTTGACTAAATTCTGGTGCAACGACAGTCCGGTGATTAAACAAATGTATCTGGACCATAATTACACAGATTGGCCTGATTTGGTTACCCGGGACGGTTCCCAGCAAAATCATTTTATCAACATCTCCGGTAATGCCAAGGATATCAGTTACCGTGTAGGTTTAGGATATCAGAATGAAGAGGGCGTTTTGTATGATAATTATGAACGTTGGAACATCAAGGGTGCGGCCGACCATAAGATTTCAGAGCAACTCTCTGCCGGATTTTCCGCAAACTTGGCTACTTCGATGAAAAAGTATGGAAGCCAGAACTCCGTAAATAACGGGTTCTTGATGAACCCCACAATGGCGGCCTATTATTGGGAAGGCGAAAATGCCGGAGAACCGATATTTCAGCCGGGTAAAGACGCTGTACTATATCCCAATGGCGGTGGTCCGACTTCTACCATTAATCCTTTGGTAGACCGGGACAACTCGAAAGACGATACACGTACCTATAACGCTATGGCCAACGTCTATCTGCAATATAGCCCTATTAAGGAAGTTATTTTGAAGACTACTTTCTCGCCGATGTATCAGAAGTCACGTCACGGAATCTTTTATGGTGCCGACACCCAAGTACGTGGTGGTAATGGCAATCAGGCGGAAGATTCTCAGGATGAAACCTTCTCTTATACATGGGATACACAGGCTAATTTCATCAAAAGTTTCGGTGACCACAGTCTGAATGTATTGGGCTTGTTCTCCGTGTACCAACAACGGGAAGAAGGTAACTATATGAAAGTAACGAATATGCCGTTCGATGTGGATTGGCATAATATGGGTTCGGGTACCATTGAAAGCCGTTCCAGCTATTACCGGAAAATATCCATGCTTTCGTATGTAGCTCGTATCAATTACTCGTATAAAGGAAAATATCTGTTAACAGTGTCATCCCGTTGGGACGGAAGCTCCAAGTTTGCGAAAGATGACCGTTGGGGAATGTTCCCGTCGGCAGCTTTGGCATGGCGTATGTCGGAAGAGGACTTTATGAAACCGGCGTCCGACTGGTTGAGTAACCTGAAACTTCGTTTGAGCTATGGCGTAACCGGTAACAATGCCGGAGTAGGACCGTATGACACACAATCGCTGGCTAACATAAAATACTATTACAACTTTGGTAACTCGGTGGCAAACGGATATGGCTATTCAATGGCTAACTCTGAGTTGACATGGGAAAAGACGACAGAGTTGAACTTGGGTGTGGACTTCGGTTTCTTTAATAACCGTATTTCCGGTTCTGTGGATGTGTACAACAAAACTTCCAAAGACTTGCTGATGGAAATGGATACCCCGTTTGAATTGGGCTCTGCTACAGGTTCTATTTATAGTAATGTAGGAAAGGTGAATAACCGTGGTATTGAAATCCAGTTGAATACGGTAAACTATCGTAATAAAGACTGGAACTGGGAAACGAACTTCTCTTTTGCCCGCAATATCAATGAGATAAAAGAACTGAATGGTGAAAAAGAGGATTTGGTAGGTAATAAATGGTTTATCGGTCAGCCGATTGATGTGATTTACGGTTACAAACATTTAGGTATTTGTACACGCGAACAGGCACAAGCCTATGCGCAGGACGCTACCAAAAAGACGAAGTTTACCGAGGGAACCATGGTTGTATGGGATAAAACAGGAGAAGGCACTATAGATGCTTCGGACAGAACCATCCTAGGACATTGCGCTCCTACCTGGACCGGCAGTATGACTTCTAATCTGACTTACAAGAATATTGATTTCTCTTTCAGTATTTACACCAGTCAGGGAGGCTATGTATACTCTCCGTTTATGCGTGAATTCGGTCGTTACGGCTCGCGAGGAACTCAACATATCAAACTGGACTATTATATTCCTGACGGTGCACCGATTTTGGGTGCCGACGGTAATGTAACCACTCAACAAGGTACTCACTACGGTGCGTTTCCTTTCCCAACCGGAGGTAATGCCACCGGACAGTCGGGTGCCGGCAGTTTCTGGTCGGAAGACGAGAACGGACAGGCTTTCTGTGTAGACAACTCTTATGTAAAAGTTAAGAATATAACGTTGGGTTATACTTTCCCAAAAAGTCTGGTATCCAAGCTACACATCTCCAACCTGAGGGTTTATGCAAACATTATCAATCCGTTTACCTTTACCGATTATAAAGGTTTTGACCCGGAATGGGCCAGCGCTTCGGTTACCGATGGTACGGGTGGTGTAAGCTCCAGAACTTATCAAATTGGTGTTAATCTGAAATTCTAATCTTAAACAACGAGTAAATTATGAAAAAGATATATTACATTATGGTCGTTGGAGCTTTGACACTTTTTACGAGCTGTTCGGGCTTTTTGGACCAAGACAACCGGTCGGATGTAGCGACCAAGGACTTTTATAACACTACCACGGGCTATGAAAGTTTAACAAACTCCATGTATTCCACTTTGCGCGTTATTTTTAATAACCAACCACATTTGTTTGTGGGAGGAACCGATTTATACGGCGATGGGAAGAGCCAGGGTATGGCTATGACCTACTATACTTATACCGTAGCGGAAGATTGTCTGGAACGTTTTTATATGAACTGTTATAAAGGTATTCAGGCTGCTAACAGTGTGATTGCTTATGGTGAAACAACGGAAGAGTCGAATGTTCGTTTGCAATACATCGATGAGGCTCGTTTTATCCGGGCTTGGTATTATTTTCAGTTGGTGCAGCAGTTCGGTGGCGTTCCCTTGAGTAATGAGATGTATGAAGGTGCGGTGATGAATCATCCTCGCAACTCCTTGGCAGATGTCTATAACTTTATTATTGGGGAGTTTGAGCATTTGGCCACTTCTCCCGATTCCAAGTTGCAGGAGCGCAGTACGGTAGGACGTGCCAACAAGCGTGCCGCTAATTTCTTCCTGGCCAAGGCTTACCTCACTCGCGGTTGGTTGAATGGACAGGATGAAGAAGCACAGGAAGACAACATTGCGCAGACGAATGATTTTGCCAATGCACAAAAATATATTCTGGCAGCTATTGGTGGTGAAGAGCCGGAGGAATCCATAGAAACGGTTTTCGATATAGCCAACGAAGCAAATAATGAATTCTTCTGGACTGTACAGTTTAGTGGTGACGCTGTGGATAATCCGAAATCCGGCGGTTCTTATCAGATGGCACAGTTCGGTGCCTATTTAGGAGGTTCGGAATACCCGCGTACTAAGGCAATAGACGGTACTTATTCTCCAACTTACCGTTACCACAGTTTATTTGCAAAAGGTGACGGACGTTATGAACAGACTTTCATGCTGGAACTTTATGGAACGGAAACAGGTGGTACACCGACTTATAAATATTTTGATTACTATTATCCTAATAATGGTTCAAAAGTACTTTATTATTACGCTCCCTGGTGGGCAACCGATGAGGATATTGCCGCTTGGAAGGCTGACGACCCGAATGGGGTAAAGGCGAATGTGGTTGTTGGTAAAATAGCTTTGACTGCTGAAGATGGAGGCTTGGACCCGAACTCTGGAAAACCGGCCGATTGGGCAACTCGCCGGCATAGTGACTGTGGAGTTCCTTGTATGCGTAAATTCGATGATTATACGGAGACTTCTATTGCTAACCGCAACAGTACGTGTTCCATGCATGATGTGTCTTGTGCTCGTTTGGGTGAGGCTTACCTGATTGCGGCGGAGGCTTATTTGATGCAAAACGATAAGACGAATGCGGCAAAGATGATTAAAACATTACGTTCCCGTCCTGGTACGATTAAACCGGGCTTTGAAGCGGATATGGCTGTCAGCGAGAATGATATGACCATTGATTTTATTCTTGATGAACGTGCTCGTGAGCTAGCTGGTGAGTATGTTCGTTGGACGGACTTGAAGCGTACTCACAAACTGATTGAATACGTAAAGGCTTATCAGGAAGACCCTGTACAGGCATCTAACTTACAAGGTCCGGATGGAAAATATAAGATTCTTCGTCCTATACCTCAGAAAGCTATCGACTTGAATAAAGCAGAAATACAACAGAATCCGGGCTATTGATGACCCAGCAATCTGTGTTAGATAAATAGGAAGGCCGTCTCAGGAATAGAAACTGAGGCGGCTTTCTGTATAGTAAGAAACTTGTTGTTGTATAGGTTTGTTTGTTGTCTGAATGATGTATAAATGAATAGAAAGAAGAGAATTAACTTTTTTTTGTTTTAATTGGCTACCTCCCTATCTATTGAAAAATAGCTACTTGACTGTCTCGGATAATTCCTTTCTTCATAGATTCGGTTTTTATTTATTTTATGTGCTATATTTAGTGTAGACATCAGGATGTTGTCTGGTTGCCGGTTTTACTTGTAAAACTAATTAGGCTCTTTTCTTTTGGATTTTATTTAAAAAAGGAAAGAGATAAATGAATAGGAGCCTGATAAATAGTATTTTTTCTTTTTAAAAATTTGTATCTTAGCGCTTAGAATCTTGAAAAAAGTATAATATACTCCCCAAAAGCGTATATAAATTCACTAGACACAGAAACTAAGTATGATTGAAAACAAAGAGAGATTAAGTGATTATTTACTTCATTTCTTAGAGCGGTTGAGTAGCAATGAATCCAATGAAAAGAAAATCATAGAATCATTGGCCGAATTTTGTAATTACTATAAATTTAAGAAGGCTTTTGTCTATCAGACAGATGGTTTTCGTTATTTCTTTTTGAAGGAAACGATTGGAAACGAAGAGAATACATTGAGACTTCGTTTTGAAATGAGTGAAATGTCGGAAGAGCATGCAAATAGCATAAAGCCTCAAAATAAACCCTTTTACAGCGAAAGAAGCGAAATGGCTTCCGTAAGCGATATCGATGTTTTGGACTTCTATCATGTAGATTCCTTGTTGATTAGGCAATTTGAAGATACGGAAGGCAAGATTATCGGATTTATAGGCTTTGCCGACAGAGAGGAGACTAGACCTTTTATGGAGAATGAGTTGCAGATGATTCATATCCTGTTGGGAGCGCTTTCTAAAGAAATAGCAGTCAGAGAGTATAAAGAAAGAGAGGTACGGGCCAGCAATACGTTGGGCAGCATCATGAACAATATGGGAGTGGATATTTATGTAAACTCTTTTGATACTCATGAAATGCTGTATGCCAATGCTTCGATGGCGGCTCCGTATGGAGGGGCGGAGCATTTTAAAGGAAAAAAATGTTGGGAAGCCCTTTATACCGATAAGAAGGGGGAATGTGAGTTTTGTCCTAAAAGACATTTGATTGATGAAAATGGGCAACCTACCAAAGTTTATTCTTGGGATTATCAGCGTCCGTTTGATGGATGTTGGTTCCGTGTGTTCAGTGCTGCGTTTGCCTGGATAGACGGGCAAATGGCGCATGTAATTACCAGTGTCGATATAGACCACCAAAAGAAAATAGAAGAGGAACTGAGAATTGCGAAAGATAAAGCGGAACATCTGGACCGTTTGAAGTCTGCTTTCCTAGCCAATATGAGTCATGAAATTCGTACCCCGCTTAACTCCATTGTGGGTTTTGCCGGTCTTCTTGTGGAATCGGAAGAACAAGAAGAACGTCAGGAGTATTTCAATATCATGCAGGAAAATACAGAGTTGCTTTTACAGCTGATATCTGATATCTTGGATTTGTCGAAGATAGAAGCCGAAACACTCGAATACAATTTGGATTATTTGAATGTGAGAGACTTTTGTAACGATGTCATGCATACGTATGATATAAAGGAAGACAAAGCCGTTCCGGTTTTGCTTGCTCCCAATTTGTTCGATTACCGTATTTATACAGATAAGAACCGTTTAAAGCAAGTGGTTCTCAACTTTATCAATAATGCCCTTAAATTTACGAAGGAGGGGCATATTCTTCTCGAATACCATTTGAAGGAAGACACCAACGAAATAGAGTTTTCGGTAACCGATACCGGTATGGGTATTGCTCCGGATGCGGTAGATAAAGTATTCGACCGCTTTGTAAAGCTCAATAGCTTTGCAAAAGGTACCGGTTTGGGGCTGTCTATCTGTCGAAGTATTATCGAACATCTGGGAGGTACGATTGGTGTTGAATCCAAATTGGGCGTAGGCAGTCGTTTTTGGTTTACACATCCGTGCACCGAATAGAAAATTTCCCTATATTTGGAGCATAAATCATAGATATCATGAAAACACTCTTATTGTCTCTTTGTATGAGCGGGGTTTTCCTGCTCTCGTATGCGCAAAACAAACCTGCCAAGTGGGGCGACCAAGGTAACGGAACTTACATCAATCCTATTTTGAATGCCGATTATTCCGACCCGGATATCATCCGCGTAGGTACGAAATACTATATGGTTGCTTCCGATTTTCATTTCTTGGGCATGCAAGTACTGGAATCGGAAGATATGGTGAACTGGAAACTCATCTCACAGATATACAGCAGGTTTGATTATCCGGGATGGGAGGAAAATGAACAATATGCAGGAGGCTCTTGGGCTCCCGCTATCCGTTATTATGATAATAAGTTCTGGGTGTTTTTCTGTACGCCGAAAGAGGGACTGTTTATGTCGAATGCGGAAAATCCTTCCGGTCCGTGGTCTCCGCTATATTTGGTAGAGAAAGTAGAAAAGTGGGAAGACCCTTGTCCTTTCTGGGATGAAGACGGGCAGGCCTATTTGGGCAGAAGCCGTCATGGAGCCGGCCCTATCATTATTCATAAGATGAGTCCGGACGGTACTCGTTTGCTGGATGAAGGAAAAACAGTGTATACCGGTCCGGTAGCCGAAGGAACCAAAATCTTTAAGAAAGACGGATATTACTACCTTTCTATTCCGGAAGGCGGAGTGGGAAGTGGTTGGCAAACGATATTGCGTTCAAAGAATATATACGGTCCTTACGAGAAGAAGGTAGTGCTGGAACGAGGGTCTACCTCTATCAATGGACCTCATCAAGGGTCTATAGTCGATACTCCCGACGGGAAATGGGCGTTCTTTCATTTCCAACATGATGGTTCTTTAGGGCGTGTATTGCACCTGCAACCCATGCATTGGCAGGATGGATGGCCGGTGATAGGAGTCGATATCGATAGAAACGGAATAGGCGAACCTGTCTATGTGTGGAAGAAACCGATTGAAAGCGATAAGATTGTAGTGCCGGAAACAGACGATGAGTTCTCCTCAGGTAAGCTTTCTTTACAGTGGCAGTTCAATCACAATCCGGTAGACGATGCCTGGTCATTGACCTCTCCCCGTGGAAGTTTAACCTTACAGGCTTTGGTTGCGCCGGAGTTCCGTCTGGCTCGTAATACGATAACCCAAAAGGTGATGGGGTATGTGAGTGAAGTTACGGTAGCGGTCGATTTGTCGGGGATGGCAGAAGGGCAACGTTGCGGCTTGGTTTGTATGGGCAAGGAGAATCAGATGCTTGGCGTGAAGAAGGTAGAAGGGAAATTAGGCTTATATCAGTCGGATGATACGACAGAAACGGAACTTGCTCCGATAACCAAAAAGAGAATCTACCTCCGGGTTTCCATCGACATACCTAATAAAGAATTTCGTTTTGCATATAGTTTGGATAACCTCCATTTTGTTTCCTGTGGTGAGCCTTTCTTTATCCATTTCGGTAATTGGAAAGGAGCTCGTGTAGGACTCTATTGTTACAATAAGCAAGAAAAAGCAGGACGCGTTTCTTTCCCATGGTTCCATTATAAACATGATGGACCGCAAACTATGAAATAAGTAACCGAGGCAGTTCTTAGGGAATAGCTCTGCTTGTGTGAAACAATCCGGAACATCCGATGGGATGCTCCGGATTGTTTTTTTAAAACATATGCTTCTATAACATATACTTTTATCAAAAATGGAACCGACTTGAACAGATTATGTACGAAATTTATACATGGACTTCGTATTTTTGTAATCATTGAAACCTTAAATTTTATACAATAACTTAATCTTAGATGGATATGAGAAAACAGAAAAACACAAGTCCTCATTTAAATGTACGAATGCATATTCTACGGTATGCTTCGTGGGGATTATTAACCACTTTTTTGTGCCTTATCGGTCCGGTGCAGGTTCATGCGAAGGATGGTGCGAACTCAACGGCATTGCAATCGATAAAGCAGACGAAAACAATAACCGGTACGGTTGTTGATGAAATGGGCGAACCGTTAATCGGTGTCTCCGTATTGGTGAAAGGGACAACAACGGGAACTGTTACGGACTTTGACGGAAAGTTCTCTTTGCCTAATGTTCCGGCTAATGTTACACTCGTTATTTCCTATATAGGTTATCAAACGGAAAATATAAAAGTCGGTAACCAAACTCGCCTATCTGTTACAATGAAACCGAATAATCAGGTACTTGATGAAGTTGTGGTAGTAGGATACGGTACCATGAAAAAAGTGGATTTAACAGGTACGGTGGCTTCGGTAAAAGGTGGAGACTTGGCGCAAATCCCGGTAACCACCGCAGCCGAAGCTATTACCGGAAAATTAGCCGGGGTACAAGTAACAACCGTTGACGGCTCTCCCGATGCGGACGTAAAGATACGGGTACGTGGAGGCGGTTCTATCACGCAGGATAATTCTCCGCTTTATATTATTGACGGATTTCCGGTAGAAAATGGCCTGTCGTTAATTGCTCCTACAGACATTGAACGTATAGATGTATTGAAAGATGCTTCGTCGACTGCTATTTATGGTGCAAGAGGTGCTAACGGTGTAGTGATAATTACAACAAAAAGCGGAAGTGATAAACGTTTCTCTGTAAATTTCGATGCTTATCTGAGTACAAAAGAAATAGCCAATAGAATAGATGTGCTTGATGCTTATGGTTTTGTGAAATCTGCTTATGAACGGGCTCGTTTGGCTTCTCCTAATATGGACACGGAAGATATGCAGGGTATTTTGGAGAGATACGGTGAATTTACATCGTATAAAAATCGTTATAGTAATGCCACTACAGACTGGCAGGATAAATTGTTTCGCTCAGGATTGACACAGAATTATAATTTTAGCGCTAATGGAGGTAATAAGGATTTAAAATATACGATGGGCATTACCCGTACGTTGAATGAAGGTGCCATGTTGGGCAGTGATTATTCCCGTACATTGATGAACGGTAAAGTGGAATATACGGCCAATGAACATTTGACTGTCGGATTCTCTACCCGTTATAATCATAATAAGACGTACGGAGGAACCGTTTCTAGTCGTAATGCAGCACAGTATCGCCCTACGGAAGGATTGTCGGGAGAATTTGATATCAACGATTTTGATTCGGACTATTATATGAATAACGACCTATTGAATCCGATATTACTTTCAGAGAGAGAGTATTCGAAGAAGTTGAATGACAATTTTAATGTGATGGGAGAAATCTCTTATAAGATTGGTGATTTTGTAATCAAGGCGCAAGGTGGTATTGATAAGTATAACTCCAAATCTTATTCTTTTTATGGTCCTTACACTAAAAACTATTTGCAGAATGGTATGACGGTAGGAGGATATTCAACGAAAGATACGGATAAATGGATTAATACCAATACCATAAACTGGAATCATAAGTTTGGCGACCATTCGGTAAGCGTTCTATTGGGTCAGGAGTGGTCGGATATGCATACAAAAAGCTTTGCTATTACAGGAAAAGGTTGGAATGATTATATTACTCCCGAAAAAGCTTTTGCTTCAATGAGTATGGCTGAATCGTTGGATAAACCTACTACTTCAGAAGATTCTTATCAACTGTTCTCTTTCTTTGGACGCGCTTCTTATGATTATAAGGGCAAATATATAGCCAATGTATCATTACGGGCCGACGGTTCTTCCATGTTTGCCAAAGAAAATCGTTGGGGCTATTTCCCTTCGGTTGGAGCCTCTTGGCGTATTAGTGAAGAAGAATTCATGAAAGAATGGGATTGGATTTCCAATTTAAAGATACGTTATAGCTTTGGTGTGGCTGGTAACGACCGTATTACTTCCATGATGTGGACTACAAAATGGATTACCGACTCGACTACCCAATATGGAGTAGGTAATACATTGCATGCCGCTTTAAAGCCCAATACATTAGGTAATCGTAATTTAAAGTGGGAAACCACGATTTCGAATAATTTAGGTATCGATATGGGTTTCTTCGATAATCGATTGAATATTACGGTTGATTATTATTATAATAAAGTAAAAGATTTGTTGCTTTCGGCTACTTTACCGGCCAATGCGGGTTTCAGTGATGTCTATAAGAATGTGGGCAGCACCCGTAATAGTGGATTTGAATTTGTAGTGGATGGAACTCTCATTTCTACAAAGGACATCACTTGGACAGCCGGTTTCAATATATCCTTTAACCGGAGTAAAGTATTGGCTTTACAAGATGGTACGGATATAATGTATGGTAGTCCCAAACTTTCGACTTCCGGGCCGGCCAACGAATATTTAGTAAAAGTAGGTCAGCCTTTAGGTCAGCTTTACGGATATGTTTATGATGGTTGGTATACGGCAGATGATTTTGTTGAGGGTTCTTATAACTCGGCCGGCAATACTTGGACACTGAAAGAAGATGTGGTACAGAACTCTACGGCAGTAGCCCGTCCCGGTTATATTAAATTTAAAAATATGACGGACGGTGATAAGGTGATTGATTCGGATGATATGACTGTAATTGGTAATACAGCGCCAAAGCACTTTGGAGGCTTTAATACTTCTTTCCGCTACAAATCGTTCGATTTAACTGCGGCATTTAACTGGTCGTATGGAAATGATATCTATAATGCGACTAAAATACAGCTATATGACGGTACGCCGAAAGAAACAAATCTCTCGGCCGATTTTGCCAATGCTTATACGTTGTTGGATGATTCGGGTAATATCATTACCAGTTTGAGCGAATTAAATACCCGCAATGCCAAGGCTACCATGTATTCTCCTTATCTGGGTAGTCCGATTCTTCATTCCGGATTAATAGAAGACGGGTCTTTCTTGCGACTTAATAATCTGACAATCGGCTATACTTTCCCGCAGAAGTGGACAAAAGTAATTGGATTGAATAAAGCACGTCTTTATGTTACAGGAACCAATCTGTTTTGTATAACCAGTTATTCCGGTTACGACCCGGAAGTGGATGCCTATTCAAGTAATGCCTTGACTCCGGGTGTTGATAGCTGGGGATATCCTAAAACCCGCAGTTATGTGTTTGGTGTGAACTTAACCTTTTAAAAACGAATTCGTATGAAAAAGATTATATATACTTTATTATTTGCCTTTTCCGCAGGCTTGTTTTCTTCCTGCGATGATTTCTTTGAAACAACCAATAATACGGTCTATTCCGGTGAGGATGTGTTCACTGATATAGGTACGGCTCAGATGGCAGTATATGGTGTTTACAATATGGTAAGTAATGCTTGGTCGAAGAGAGCATCCATGTTTTTTCCGGTAGATGACGATTGTTGTGTAATTAGTATTACCTCATCAGATAGTAATCAACGTAAATTGGCCCGTTACCAATTGGCTCGTGATAATGGGGAGTTGCATAACTGGCATTATGCCATGATGCGTGGATATGTAAGAGGCAGTATGTGCATCGAGCAATTAGAAAATTCGCCTTTAATGAAGAATGAGTCAACAAAAAAAGAGGCCGAAAGGTTGTTAGGTGAAGCTTTGACCATGCGTGCTGTGATGATGCTTCAAATTGTAAATCTTTGGGGAGATGTTCCTTTCGACCCGCGAAACCCGGAAGTGGTGCTGGATTTTGAAATAGAAAAGACGGATAGAAATGTGATTCTGGAGTCCTTGATTACAGATTTGGAAAGGGCAGTCAATTTACTTCCTTGGAGAGGTGATGTAACAGCCGACGAACGTTGTACCAAAGGTTCGGCTTTAGGCTATTTGGCTCGTGTATGTATGTTCCGTGCCGGTTACGCTCTTCGTCCGGGAGCTACCCATCAGGATTTGGGAACTATGAAACGTACGGATGATTATATGGTCTATGTAGAAAAAGCCGATAAAGCTTTGGAAACTCTGGTAACGAGTGGAAAGCATCATTTGAATCCAAGCTTTTATGACCACTTCAAGGCAATGTGCGAAATGCAATATGACGGGACTTATGGTGAAAATCTACTAGAGATTGCTTGGGCCGGAGGTAGCGGTGCTGTGAGTGGAGAAGTGGGCTATTATATGGGACCGAAAGCATCGGGAACTTGTAAATCCGGTCAATGCGAAGGGGGTATCCAACTGACTCCTTACTATTATATGATGTTCGACCAACAATACGATACTCGCTTTGCGACAACTGTGGCTCCTTATGAAATAGAATCCGATAACACGAAAGAACCTACAACGCTGACTACCATGTATCCGGGAAAAATTCGTCGTGACTGGCGCGTTCCTTTGTTACCGGGAACTAAAAAGTATACGGATATGAATTGGCCTTTAATGCGCTACTCGGATGCACTTTTGTTGTATGCGGAAACGCAGAATGAAATACACCAGAAACCGACAGATGCAGCGATTAAAGCTTATGAAGAGGTCCGTAAAAGAGCTTATAAGGGGCACGAAGATAAAATAGGTACGACTCCTTCTACTTATAAAGAATTCTTTGAGGCCATAATCAAAGAAAGAGCGTTGGAATTGGCTTCTGAGGGATATCGTAAATATGATTTGATTCGTTGGAATCTGTTAGGTTCGGCGCTTCAAAAAGTAAAAGACACCGCATTGGCTATTCGTGATGGCATTGCTCCGTATGATAATATTCCGGATTATATGTGGTTTAAGTTCGAGGAAGACAGAGTGCTTACCTCTTCAACCGACCCTAACGATGCATCTTATACTAAAGTGGATTGGCGGAAAGCGATAGATGATAATTATCTGGCTACTTTGGCTATTAATAATTTTGATGAAGGTAGGGATGAGGTATATCCGTTCCATAATACAACGTTGGCGGCTAATGCTAAATTAGCAAATGACTTTGGTTACTAATAAGTTGATGTGTTGTTAATCTTTTTTAAGGGCTGCCTCGTAGAAAGGAGGTAGTCCTTTGTTTAAATTTGTAGTCTAATCTTGAATCAATAGAGACTATATGAAGAACAGGATTTTGTTTTTTATGGTATTTCTTTTCAGTATGGCGTTGCATTTGCATGCGCAATATTCTGTAGTCTCTTTTTCTGTGAGCGACGGCTTGTCTCAGAATAGTGTCGACCAGGTCTTTCAGGACCGTAAAGGGAAAATTTGGCTGGCAACTTGGGATGGCCTTAATTTCTTCGATGGTTATACATTTCATAATTATAAAGGCAGTACGAAAGAAGGAGCTATACTTTCCAATAATAGAGTATCAAGAATTGCGGAAGATAAGTATGGGTATATCTGGACGGTGTGTAATAATGGAGAAGTGTTTCGCTTTGACCCTTCTGTGGAATGCTTTCAACCTGTTGAATTATCTAAAGAATACCCTATATATAGCGTGACGGCTTTATCGAACGGACATGTCTGGTTGGTAGCAGAGAAAGGAAGAGGAGCCGCACGAATTGTGACAGACCCGTTCGATAAATCGTTTAAGGTTGACATACAAGAGATGAAAGGAGAGCATGATGGTATAGGGCGTTTGAAAGAAGTTTATTTGGATGCGGATGGGAATGAATGGTTACTCTCTAATGAACGAGGACTATTTTGTATAAAAGCAGGAACGGCTGTGATAAATGATAAGTTCTCATACGAAAAAAGTGGGCTTTATAAAGGGGTGTTTTCTGTATGGGAGAATGATTCATGTATTTTATTCGGAGCTGATTTCGGGCGTGTATGGAGATATGATAAACTTATGAAACGGATGAGTTTTATGCTTTTGAAGACTTCTTCGGCTATTCATCAGATTCTTCCTTTAAAGGATGGACGGTTGATGTTTGTCTCCCGTTCGGATGGATTCTTTATTGCTCTTCCGGATTTGAATGATATCAAAGCATATAACTCTTCTACGGTTTCTTGGATGAAGAAGGGAGAGATAAATAAAGCCTGTATGGACCATTCGGGAACCGTATGGATTCAGTTTCGCAAGACCTCCGACCTGCTTCAGTTCTTTCCGTCGGAAGAATATGCCGTACATTTTCCTTCTATGCGCCGTTTGCAGGAGAATGATAAACAGGATGAATTGGTGGTTTTGGATGATGATAACGGGCATGTATGGGTGTATCCTTTTATGGGCGTTGCATTGTACGAAAAAGAAACAAAGAGTTTAATCCCTTTAGACTTGAAGCATCCGCAGTTATGGAATGCTGCGGAAGTGCATTTCTCTGTCTTTTTGGATGAGCAGGGAGCACTTTGGATATCGACTATGCGTTGGCTAGGGAAAATAATATTGACTGAACGAAAATTTAAGTGTATTGAATTGAGTTCGCATGGTACGCACTGTGAAAAAGAAAATGCATTGCGTTCCTTGATGTATGCCGATGGACACTTGTGGGCTGGGAATCGTGCTGAGCAACTGGTAATTTATGATAATCATTATAAAAGTCTGGCTTCTTTTTCGTTGGGGATACCGTACTGCATGATGGAGGATAAGCGAGGACGCTATTGGATTGGAACTAAAGGGAAAGGACTGTTTTGTGCAGAGCCTTCAGGAACTCCTCTTGGCTTTAAATTTACTCAATATACCTATCAGGCGGAAAATCTTTATAGTTTGAGTAATAATGGAATATATAGTTTATACCAAGATGAACAGGGACATATCTGGGTCGCTACGTTTGGAGGTGGCTTGAATTTGATTGATGAAGATTCGGGGAAGGTACGTTTTATAAATCATCGGAATGATTGGATAAATTATCCGACTGACGATTGTCTCAAAGTGCGTGTGGTGACTTCTGACGGAAAAGGAAATTTATGGGCCGGTACGACGGGTGGTGTGTTGACGTTTCCTGTCTCTTTTAAGTCACCTGAAGATATTAATCCATTGCTTATTCAGAATATTCCCGGTGATACAACCAGTTTAAGGAACAATAATGTGTACAGTATATTCTTCACAAAAAAAGGAGAAGGATTTTTGGGCACTTTTGGAGGAGGCCTTTGTAAGGTTGAGGGAGAACGGAATGGAGTACCCTATTTTAAAAGTTATACAGTGGACGAAGGGATGCAATCGAATATTGTTTATGCTATTCAGGAAGATTTGAGAGGTAATGTATGGATTGCCGGAGAGAGTGGACTGACAATGTTTGATTTGGAAACTCATACGATAGAGAAATATGGGGAGCATTCAATCGGTTTTCCCGTTATGTTCAGCGAAGGATGCTTTGCACTGTTTCCTCATGGGGAATTGGGCATGCCTACTTATAACGGAATGCTTTATTTTAATCCGGAGGAGGTGAGAAAGAGGGAATATAATCCGCCTATAGTCTTTTCAGGTTTCAAGCTTGCTAATAAAATGATTCATCCTGGAGAACATGATGTGTTACCGAAGGGTCTGGAGTATATGGACGGTTTGAAATTGACTCCGGATGAACGTGTCTTTTCTATTGAATATGCAGCTTTGGAAACATGTAACCCTAAAGGTGTGAATTATGCCTATATTTTAGAGGGGTTTGATAAAGAATGGCATAATGTGGGAACGCAGCGTTCGGTATCGTATACAAACTTACCGAAAGGGCATTATGTGTTTAAGGTCCGTTCAACGAATGGAGACGGGGTATGGGTAGATAATATTCGTTCGTTGAAGATAGAGATATTACCCTCATTTTGGGAAACTCCTTGGGCTATACTTTTGTATGTATTGAGTGCATTGCTTCTCTTTATTGTCGCAATAAAATTGTATACCTTATTTTATACCTTAAAGAATAAAGTTTATTTTGAAAAAGAATTGGCAGAAGCTAAAATACGTGTTTTTACAGATGTTTCTCATGAATTACGTACTCCTTTGACCTTGATAACAGCACCGGTAGAAATGATGCTTCAACAAACAGATTTGTCTTCTTTTGTCCGGGAACAGTTGGAGTTGGTGAGCCGGAATACAGACAGAATGTTGAGACTGGTTAATCAAATACTCGATTTTCGTAAACTTCAGAATCATATGATGCATCTTCGAGTGGAACAGATAGAACTGGTTCGTTTCATTGAAAGGCTGATGCGTAATTTTGAATCTTTAGCCGAAGAGCATCGTATCTATTTTACGTTTACCCATTTTCAGGAGCGTGTTTATTTGTGGGCTGATGCAGATAAACTGGAAAAGATTCTTTTTAACCTTTTATCTAATGCCTTTAAATATACACCTGATGGCAATTTAATAGAAGTCTATATTAAAGAGGATAATGCATACTTGTATATAGGAGTTCGGGATGAAGGTTGCGGCATTCCTATAGAGAAGATGAAATTTTTGTTTCAGCGTTTTAATAGTTGGCATGATAAGGCTTTGTCCGGGGAACCTTCCACAGGTATCGGGTTGTCGGTAGTGAAAGAGTTGGTCGAGTTACATAAAGGAGAAATCTCAATAGAGAGTGAGTTGGGTAAGGGCAGTTGCTTTAAATTAAAATTCTTACGGGGGAAAGAACATTATGGAAATCAGGTGGATTGGATATTACGTGATGGAGTGGAAGAGGCGCTTTCCGATGAGGGGCTCTCTTATCCGAACAGGGAACAGGCGGGCCGGCTTTCCATACTTGTTGTGGAGGACAATACGGAAATGCGCTCTTTTTTATCCGGAATTTTTGGCGCTGCTTATAACGTTTTGGAAGCTGTTGATGGCGAAGAGGGTATTGAGAAGGCTAGAGCCATGTTGCCTGCTCTCATTATCAGTGATATGATGATGCCTCGTAAGGATGGATTGGACTTAGTTGCTAATTTAAAAAATGATATCAATACAAGTCATATTCCTATTATTATGCTGACGGCTAAAGCAACCATCGACAATAAACTGAGTTTGATGAAGGAGGGAGTGGATGATTATATAACCAAACCATTCAGTGCCTTGTATCTGAAAGCACGGGTAAGTAATTTGTTGGCGCAACGTGAAAGGATGAAAACTTTTTATTGCCAGTCGTTAATGGAGGTAGTTCCTGATAAAGAGGGACTGGAGAATACTCGTAACTATTTATCGGAAAGTGATAGGAAATTTATGGATAAGCTGGTGGGGATTATGGAGGCAAATATGGATAATGGTGATTTAACCGTGGATGATTTGGTAAAAGAGTTTGCATTGAGCCGTTCCAGCTTCTTTCGGAAATTGAATAGCCTGACGGATATGTCTCCGGTAGAGTTTATTCTCCAAATGCGTATGAAACGTGCAGCGCAGTTGATAGTACTGAACCAGTATAACATGTCCGAAATTGCATTGATGGTGGGTATAAGTAATTCTCACTATTTCAGCCGTTGCTTTAAAAAGGTGTATTCTATGACTCCTTCTGAATATAAGGAAAAGATACTTTCCTCTTCTAAGCAGTGAGTCTTTTGCAGCTACATACCGCAAAGCAAGAACCGGTTTTTTACAAAACTCCGTAAAAGGAAAGCTCCTCCTGATTCATTCCGGAAGATACAGGAAAATAGTTTAGAGCTCGGATAGGTAATTAGAGAAACTTAAACGTATTAATAAGAAAAAGCTCAATATGAAAATACAATCTTCAATTGTTTTAGTGGGAATAGTCTGCATGGGACTGCTTTCTTCGTGTAAAGCACCAAAGCAGAATAAAGAAATCAAAGAAGTGGAAAACATCATTCAGAAGGTGAATGGGTACTGGCAGAGTCATCATAGTCCGGAAACTTCTCCGTTTTGGCATTATGCGGCTTATCATACCGGCAATATGGAAGCCTATTCCCTGACGAAGAATCCCGATTATCTGAAATATTCGCAAGATTGGGCCGAATACAATCAGTGGAAAGGAGCCAAATCGGATAATAAGGAGGAGTGGAAATACAGTTATGGTGAAACGGATGAGTATGTTCTGTTCGGTGATTATCAGATATGTTTTCAAACCTATGCCGATTTGTATACATTAAGTCCGGACGAGAAGAAAATCGCCCGTGCCCGAGAAGTGATGGAGTATGAGATGAGCACGGATAAGAACGATTATTGGTGGTGGGCCGACGGATTGTATATGGTGATGCCGGTTATGACTAAAATGTATCGCATTACCGGAGATACTCTTTACTTGAATAAGCTGTATGAATACCTTTCCTATGCCGAAAGTATTATGTTGGATGAAGAGACGGGCATGTTCTATCGGGATGCCAAATATGTATATCCGCAACACCAGAGTGTAAATGGGAAGAAAGATTTCTGGGCTCGTGGAGACGGCTGGGTCTTGGCAGGTTTGGCCAAAGTGCTGAAAGAACTTCCGGCAGATAATGCGCATAGAGCGCATTATGTGATGCGTTTTAAGAAACTGGCCGAATCGATAGCAGCTTGTCAGCAACCGGAGGGATATTGGACACGTAGCCTGTTGGATGCGGAACATGCTCCGGGACCGGAAACGAGCGGAACAGCCTTTTTTACTTACGGTCTTTTGTGGGGCATGAATAATGGAATCTTGGATAAAACCGTTTACCAACCGGTAGTGGAGAAAGCCTGGAACTATCTGGTAACCGTTGCTTTACAACCGGACGGACGGATTGGGTATGTGCAACCGATTGGTGAAAAGGCTATCCCCGGACAAGTGGTGGACGCTAACTCTACGGCCGATTTTGGAGTAGGAGCTTTCTTGTTGGCGGCTTGTGAAAGAGTCCGTTTCCTGCAGAACCAATGAAGTGACCTTTCCTTTATCTTCTTTTTGCATTGAAAAGTTTCTTCGGAACATTTTTTTTCATAAGTTTGTTGAAACAACCAAAAAACAATAGGTTATGAAAGAAGAATTTATGCGAAAAGCGATTGCGCTTTCTATAGAAAATGTAAAGAACGGGGGTGGCCCTTTTGGTGCGGTAATAGTGAGGGATAATGAAATCGTTGCGACAGGTGTAAATCGTGTAACGGCAAATTGCGACCCTACAGCTCATGCCGAGGTGAGTGCTATTCGGGAAGCTGCCGGGAAACTGGGTACTTTCGATTTAAGCGGTTGCGAAATTTACACCTCCTGCGAACCTTGTCCGATGTGTTTGGGAGCCATCTATTGGGCGCACTTGGATAAAATGTATTATGGCAATACAAAAAGCGATGCAAAAGAGATAGGTTTTGACGATTCCTTTATTTATGAGGAGTTGGAGTTGAAACCGGAAGATAGAAGGTTGTACTCGGAGAACTTATTGCATGCTGAGGCCATTAAAGCCTTTGAAGCTTGGAGTGCCAAGGAAGATAAGGTGGAATATTAAGCAAAGATAATAAATTTGTTATATTTTCTCTGTTTATAAATAGGGCCGACTTCGCATTGAAGTCGGCCCTATTTATAAACAGACAAATTTGAATGTTGGGTTTATGTTATGTATGTTTTCTTACATTAGCCGATGAAATATTCAGGAAATTGAGGAAATTCTTTATTTATTTTTATAACAAAATAAGAATTCTGTTGTATTATGTTTGAAAATATATTTATATTTGTCTCCCATAAAGACATTAAGTCCTTAAATCTAATTAATCCTAAAAACAAAACACAAGTATGGAATGTAAGAAATTCTCCTGGGGGGGTAATTTTAGGCTTCATTTTAAGCTTATTAACCTTCTCTGTTAGTGCACAGAATCGGAACATTTCGGGTAACGTGAAAGACGCAACCGGCGAACCGATGATTGGTGTGAATGTTAAAGTGGTGGGAACGACAAACGGTACGATTACCGACTTCGATGGTAACTACACCATTCAAGCTCCCGCAAATTCCCAACTTCAATTCTCTTTTATAGGTTACATTGCTCAAACTGTAGCCGTAGGTAATAAATCAGTAATCAATGTGGTGTTGAAGGAAGATGCTACCGACCTGGAAGAGGTGGTAGTAATCGGTTATGGAACGGTAAAGAAGAAAGACCTTACCGGTTCGGTGGCTTCCATCAGTTCCAAAGATTTAGTGGCAAATCCCGTAGCTGATGTCACTCAGGCATTGCAGGGACATTTGCCGGGTGTCACAGTTGCCATGCAGGATGGCCGGCCGGGAGCTGAGGCTTCTATCCGCATTCGTGGAGGTGGTTCTGTTACACAGTCCAATTCACCGCTTTTCATTGTCGACGGTTTCCCGGTAAGTAGTATTTCCGATGTTCCGGCCGATGAAATTGAAACTATAGATGTACTGAAAGATGCTGCTTCAACGGCTATTTATGGTGCGCGCGGTGCCAATGGCGTTATCTTGGTAACAACCAAGAGTGCTAAAGAAGGAAAGATTTCCGTGAAATATAGCGGATATGTGCAGATGAAAAAAGTAGCCGAGACGTTGGATGTACTCGATGCACAGGATTATGTATTTAATCAGTGGGCATACGCAACCGCCTATAACGCAACTATGGGTAACGCGATTGGTGAATATTTTGGACTTGGTTCGGCTAACGGCAATCATTATGCCGAATATGCCGATATGCGGTCGCATGATTATACGGATGATTTGCTTCGCACCACTTACAGTCAGAACCATAGCTTGAGTGTTTCGGGCGGTTCGGATAAGACAAAAGTGATACTCTCCGTCAATTACATGAAAGATAAAGGTATTCGTATGAATTCCGGTTACAGCCGGTGGAATGCTTCGGTAAAAGTACAGCAGGAGATAGCAAAGAACCTGAAATTGAATTTTGATGCCCGTTACTATGAGGTGGGATTGGAAGGAAAGAACGATTTGGATATGATTTCTACCGCTTTCCGTTACAAACCTATCGACAATCCGTTGGGTAATGGCGATTACGGTGGCTTTGGTGTAGGTTCCGTCAATGTAGAAGATACTTCGAACCCGGTGCTTCAGCTGAATGATTACGTAAGAGATAACAAGCGTTATGGCTTGCGGGCTCAGACCTCTCTCGCATGGGAAATTATCAAAGGACTTACCGTTACAACCGATTTAGGTTTGGGACGTTCGTGGAATGACAACAAGGACTTCCAGTATGGACTGACTACCAAAAGTGGCAAACCGTATGCGAAATGGGAGAAAAAGGATGGTTGGAATGTTCGTTCGGCTACTACCGTCAATTGGCAGGTACAAGGGTTAGGCGATGACCACAGTCTTTCGTTTCTTGCCGGTAACGAGGTGCTGGCCAACAACAATAGCTCTACTACTATTGAGGGCGCAGGTTATCCGGCTTCCTATGGTCCCGACAAAGTGTTCGGTATGATTAATATGACCGACCCGAGTCTTGGATTGGATGCTTTTAAAAGTAATGTAGGTATTCCGGAAAAGACGGTTTCTTTCTTCGGACGTGTAAATTACTCTTATAAAGGACGTTATTTGTTTACCGCAACGTTCCGTTCGGACGGTTCGTCCAAGTTCGCTCCCAATAATCGTTGGGGATATTTCCCTGCTGCCGCTTTTGGATGGCGTATTTCTGAAGAGTCGTTTATGGAAGGAACAAGAGATTGGTTGGATAATTTGAAGTTGCGCCTTTCTTATGGTACGGCCGGTTCGGATAATATCAACTCTGGCTTGTGGCGTGAGACTTGGAAAACCTCGAACATCACGGTGAGCGGTGTGCCCGATGTATCGTATATACCCGAGGGTTTGATGGCTAATCCCGATTTGAAATGGGAGACTACCATTTCCCGAAATCTCGGTTTGGACTTTGGTTTCTGGAACAATAAGTTGCACGGAACATTGGATGTGTATTGGAACTCTACCAAAGACTTGCTGATGAAGGTGCCCGTAGACAATACAAGCGGTTATTCAGACCAGTACCGGAATGTGGGCGAAACCTCAAACAAAGGTTTTGAATTGTCGCTGGCATATAATATTGTTCGTACAAAAGATTTCAGCCTGACTGTAAACGGAACGTACAACTTCAACCGCAACTGTATCGAAGATTTAGCCGACGGTGTTACGACTGAATACCGTGACGGATGGGGCAGTACCACCATGAAGCCTTATAATGATTTCATCTTGAAGGTAGGTTCGCCGGTAGGTATCGTGCGTGGATTGATTTCCGACGGATTTTATACGGTAGATGATTTCAATGTAGTAAACGGGTCGTATATATTGAAAGATGGAGTAGCCGACCTGAGTTCTGATATCATCGTGAACTATCCGGGTGTGACGAACTTTAATGTACCGGCCGGACAGACGGCTTTCCCGGGCGCGTTGAAGTTTAAGGACATTGCCGGAGAGGATGGAAAAGTGACAACGGAAGATGTGACCGACCTGGGCGAGATTACTCCGAAACATACCGGAGGTTTCAATATCAACGCTACCTACAAAGGTTTTGATTTGAGTGCAGGCTTTGCATGGCAGATAGGCGGACATGTGTATAACGCCAATGCGATGGACAGTTTCCGCGGTGATAAAGATAGCCGTCTTGGCGCTAACAATTATGCTTTGGTGAAAGATTGCTATAAAATATATAATGTGAACGAAACAGGTGACTTGTATGCGGTAACCGACCCGACAGAACTGGCCGAACTGAATAAGAATGCCAAATACGGTCTGCCATGGGCAGAAAACGGCTTGGTGATGTCCAACTGGTTTGAAGATGCTTCATACTTACGTCTGAATACCTTGACTATCGGTTATACGATACCGAAAGCTATTACGAAGAAGTTTGCCGTGCAGAACCTCCGCGTGTACGCTACGGGCGGTAACCTGTTCTGCCTGACCGGTTATTCTGGTTTGGACCCGGAAGTGAACACGAAGTATTCCAGCAACGACTATCCGAAAATCGGTGTCGACCGTGGAGCTTATCCGAGGGCTAGAACCTTTACTTTTGGTATTAATGTAGAGTTTTAAGGAAATCTAAAAAGTGAACAAACAATATGAAAAAAATATTTTATACCATTCTTAGTGCAGGATTGTTGTCGGTGGCGGTGGGCTGCGATGACTTTCTTGAAACAACATCTCCTTCCATCACTACGCAGGAAGATGTCTTTTCCAATCCGGAAACAGCTCGTTCGGCTCTAAAGGGCGTGTACGAGCAGTGGAGGGCAACCAGCAATTCGCATAACTTCGGCGCGGGAGCTTTTTATGCTACCGACCTGGCCGGTTCGGATATTGAACGCCATCCGGAGAAATATTCGTCACAAACACCTCGTCACCATGTGGAGAGCTTATACGAAGGCGGTACGGTGGCATCTACTTACGATATTGATTACAAAGACGCTACCGGCGCATGGACCAACCTGTACAAAACTATTGGATTGGCCAATAACTGTATCAACTCTTTTGAAAAAAGTGCGGAGTTTGAGGGTTATATGTCGGCAGGTGCTCCAAGCGACCTTTCGCAGATGTATGGAGAGGCCATTGCGATGCGGGCTGTCTGTTACCTGGAACTGATTCGCTATTATGGGGATGTGCCTTATCAAACAATGGCAGGTGTATCGGCTACTTCGCTTACACCTCGTGACTCTATTTACGAAGTAGAGCTGGAGAACCTGAAGCGGGTGGAGCCGTTGATGTATCGTTTAGGAGAGAAAGCCGACCTGACAAAAATATATATGACCCGTTCGTTTGTGCAGGGATTGATTGGACGTATGGCATTACATGCCGGCGGTTATTCTACCCGGCGTACAGATTTAGGCGCTGATTTCTATAAAGACAAAGATGGCAATACCATTACGTTTGAACAGAAGGGCGCGGAATCGAATCACGCTGTATATACTCGCCGTACCGATTATAGAAAGTTCTATGAAGTGGCGAAGCAATATCTGTCGGCACTCATTCAGAATCCGGGTTCTACGGTAAGATTCCTTACAACAGACCCGCGCAGTGCAGGCACTAACGGACAGCAGTTCGGCAATCCGTTCCAGTATTTCTATCAGGAACTGATGAACCTGACTTCCGAGGCTACCGAATCTATTTACCAAATACCCATGAGCCGTGGTACTTCCAACGAGCGTCCTTATTCAAGCGGAAGAACCTCTTCGGGAGGTAGTAAGTTTGCCTATCCGTGTAAGGCTTACGGACAGGGACGTTTGCATCCTACCTATTATTATGGCGATTTCGACCCGAAAGACATGCGCCGTGATGTAACGGTTTGTGTAACGGGAAGTGATGGAAATGGATTTGAAGTGTTGGTTCCTTTTGCTCCCGGAAACGTGTCGAAAGGCGGTGGTCTGGCTATGGCGAAATTCGACGAGAATCGTATGCCGGTGCCTTGGACTGCTTCGCAGCGTAATTCAGGTATTCATAGTCCTTACATGCATTTGTCGGACATGATGCTGTTGCTGGCGGAAGTCTATGCAGAGCTCGGAGAGGATGGCAGTGCGCGGGGATTGTTGAAACAGGTGCGCGAGCGTGCGTTCGCTAATGCTGCGGATGCGGATGTGGACGGATTTGTAACCAAATGTGGAAGCTTGAAGAATGCGATTCTGGAAGAACGTAAATTCGAATTGGGAGGCGAAGGCTATCGCCGTATGGACATGATTCGTACCGGAACGCTGCCCGAGGCGGTTACGAAGGTGAAACAACGCCTGACAGCAATGGTGAACGGTTTGGAGACTACCGGACGCTATGAGTTTGAGAATGGCAATGTAATTTCTAACTATGTGTGGACAAAAAAGGCTGATGCGAAAGCGAAGTATGGCTACCGTCTGACGACACAGGCTCCTAATACGAGTGACCCGGTACTTTATCCGGGATGGAGAGGACAAAATGATGATTGGCAGAAGTGGGCGACAGCCGATGCACAGGGGAAAACCCTTTATTCGGGAAACAGTGGTACCAATTTGGGTATCAAGGGTTTGTTTGAAACCTATTTGCCGGAAAACGTTACGGTGGAATATACTTGCAAATTGGTTGGCAGTGAAACAGAACCACGGAAAGAAACAGTAGTAAAGAATAACCTGACCATGAAACAACTGTATGATTTGTTCCATGAAAAATTGGACGAGAAATATACGTCTATGAAGGTGATGGACGACGAAGGTTACGAAGCTACTCCATGGGGTGCGGACATTGTGGACAACAAAGATGAATACACTACGAATGTGTTCCGCAATTATGATGCAAGCAAAGCTCCGATTTATTTCTACCCGATGAGCCGGAATACGATTTCGCTCTCGAAGGGACGAATCAGCAACGGATATGGTTTTGCACAAGAGTAATGAGTAAACAAACGCTGTATAATCGTGTTTTATATAGGTTTAGAGGATAGGGCGCTATCCTGAAAAAAAGGCAAGGCTGTCTCAAAATAGAAAATGAGGCAGCCTTACTTGTATCCTATTGTAAGGCTGCTTCATTCCTGTGGAACACACGATTCATGCCAAGCTGTTGGCACAGTTGTGACATAGGTATTGGCACGGTTGTGACATAAGTATTGGCACGGTTGTGACATAAGTATTGACACAGTTGTGACATAAGTATTGGCATTGTTGTGACACAGACGTTGGCACAGGTATGCCACAGGCGTGGCAAAATATGCCGTATAGCTCTACGTAAACTTCATCGTATAGCCAACGTAAGCCTTATCAGAGTGTATAAACTAATGAGTGGCCTCAATCTCCGGGAAACTCATCGTTATCCATCGGTTCGTAAACCCTGTCTATTTTAATAAAGATATTTCTTTCCCTTTTTCGAATAAGCTACTCTCTAACAGTCGGCGCAACTCCGGTTGATGTAGAAAAATGTCTTCTCGTAACAGACTATTCGGCTGATTCTTTCGGAAAATAGATGAAAATCATTACATTTGCCTCATCTGTAAATAAAACAAACTCAAAATACAATGAAGCATAGAACCTTTACGTGCATCCTTGCATGTATCCTGATGTCGGGGTGGACAGCCAAGGCACAGACCGAATTAATCCCTATGGTGGAGATTCCCGCAGGCAGTTTTTATATGGGGAGCCTGGGTGAAGAGGAGAATTATGATGAAGCCCCCCTGCATAAAGTCTACCTATCCAAACCCTTTAAGATGGGGATGACGGAAGTTACCAATGCACAATATGAGCAGTTTTGTCCCGAGCATAAAGCGTTGCGCGGCAAAAACGGATTCTCTAAAGAAGATGATGAGGCCGTGGTTTGCGTCAGTTACGAAGAGGCCATTGCCTTTTGCGAATGGTTGAGCAAGAAGGAAGGAAAAACATACCGTCTGCCTACCGAAGCCGAATGGGAATATGCCTGCAAGGCAGGACGTTACTGGAACTTCTATATGGACGACAAATTGCCTCTGGCTTTTCAGAAGAATCAGGTAATTACTCCTATTCCGGAGCCGCTATCGTTAAAAGTGGGACAAACGCCTCCTAACGATTGGGGGCTTTATGATATGTGCGGCAATGTGGAAGAGTGGTGCCTCGATTGGTATGGCCCTTATGTAGCCGGAGACCAGATAGACCCGGTGGGTTATCAGGAGGGAATGGCAAGGGTTACGCGAGGAGGCAGTCATAATACCCCCACCGAATATTTGCGTTCGGTCAACCGGATGGCGATGTTGCCGGATGATAAGCATGTGATGACCGGCTTCCGGGTAGTACAGGCCGATTACTCATTGGGTACTCCGCTAACCCGTCCGAAGGATGATTATCAAGTATCGCAGTCCAAATGGGACTGGAAGGCCGGACAGACTGACAATCCCGTCTTTACCGGTCCGCAGGTCTATGTACATCAGCCGGACCCCGATTCCAAAGTACCTTTCTATAGACATAACCACCAGCCGGCCCTTACCTGGTGCGACAATGGCGATTTATTTGCTATCTGGTTCTCTACCAAGGAAGAGAAAGGCCGCGAGATGGTTGTTCTCTCTTCCCGTCTGCGTGCCGGAACGACTGAATGGGAAAAGCCCCGTCTGTTTTATCATATTGCCGACCGCAACCTCACCGGTTCTTCTTTGTTGAACGACCGGCAGGGAACGCTCTACCATATCAATGGGGTGGAGGCGGCCGGACGTTGGCGCAATCTGATGATGACCTTGCGCACCAGTACGGACAACGGACTGACATGGAGCACTCCGCGTATTATTGCGCCGGAACATACGGTGAGACACCAAGTGATAGCCGGAGCATCCGTTACGAAAGAAGGCTGGTTTATTCAGGCTTGCGATGCGGGCCCCGGCGGAAGCGATGGCTCAGCCATCCACATCAGTAAAGATAAAGGGCTCACTTGGACCGACCCTTGGGACGGTGCGGCGAAACCGGACTTTAAAGAAGGAGGCACCGGGAGCACTATAGCCGGAATTCATGCCGGAGTGGTACAGCTGAAAGATGGAAGACTGATGGCCTTGGGACGTAATAACAGTATTCCTGATAAAGATGGCCGTTTGCGTATGCCGATGAGTATTTCCGACGATATGGGAAAGACCTGGCATTACTCCGCTTCGGAGTTTCCTCCTATTGACGGAGGGCAACGCATCGTGCTGACGCGCTTGAATGAAGGCGCTATCCTGTTAGTCTCTTTTACCGAGCATCCGTTCCGCACACCGGAAAAGGACAGGGGAATGATGTTTACGGATGAATTCGGCAATCGTTTTAAAGGATATGGCATGTATGCGGCCGTATCGTATGATGAAGGAAAGACTTGGCCGGTAAAGCGTTTGCTCACGGATGGAGTCTATCGTTTCCTGAACGGAGGCGCCTGGACACAGTTCTTCGAGATGGACGCGCATCGTGCAGAGCCGCGTGGCTATCTGGCCGGAACGCAAACTCCGGATAATATGATACATTTAATTACCAGCCGTTTCTATTATAAGTTCAATTTACCTTGGCTGGAAGAGGTAAAAGAACCGGCTATCCCGTTGGACGCTTTCATGGACGGCATCCATCATTGGAATCTGGAACATAAAGACCGCTCTTATCCCCGTTATTATGCGCACGATGTAGCCAGCGTCGCCAATAACTTTGTGGCTTATCAGAATGAGGACGGTGGTTGGCCGAAGAACCTGGATTGGCTGGCTGCGCTTCCGGCCGATTCGGTTAAGGCGGCTTTAAAAGAGCGTTACCGGATGAGTACGCTCGATAACCGGAATACTTTTCCGCAGATAGAATACTTGGCGGATGCTTATAAACTGACGGAGGACGAACGTTACCGGGAGGCGGCGCTGAAGGGATTAAACTATTTGTTGGCTACTCAAAAGGAAAACGGCGGCTGGCGTGGCTGGGATGTGGACGCCATTACGTTCAATGATGATGTGACGACAGGTGCACTGGAGCTTTTCCAGAAGATAGTGCTGGGTGATAAAAGCTTCTCTTGGCTGGATGCCTCTACGCTGGCAAAGATAAAGGAGGGATATGAGAAAGGCATTGCTATGATATTGCGTTGCCAAGTGGTGCAGAACGGGGCGAAAACGGCTTGGGCGCAACAGCATGACAATGAAACGTTGTTTCCGGTGAAGGCGCGTACGTATGAACTGCCGGCAATTACGGCAAACGAGAGTTGTGAGGTGTTGAAGTTATTGATGAACATTCCGAACCCTTCTAAAGAGGTCGTCGAATCGGTGAAAGCAGGTATGGCTTGGTTGGATAAAGTAAAGATTCAGGGGCTGCGTATCGCTAAAGTTCCTTTGCCGGAGGAAAAGATAATCAACCATGAATATCCGTACGACCAGATAGAAGTAAGGGATGAAAAGGCCGAACCTATTTGGGCACGCTTTTATGAGGTGGCCGATAATACTCCTTTCTTATGTACACGTGCCGGACAAAAGGTATGGAAACTGGCCGATGTAAATGCGGAACGCCGCACCGGATATGCTTGGTATGGTTATTGGCCGAAGGAGATATTCGGGTTGTATAATGAGTGGCTGAAGAGGGAGCATCTTTAACCGGACTTCGATAACTTCTTCAAAACGTTTTACTTAAAATTTGTATTCATATTATTTGTTGCTAAGCATGAAAACTCCTACTTTTGGGGGAAATATACTAATACAGACATAAATCTAAAGAAAAACACCATGAACAAATTAAAATGTGCGGCAATGGGACTAGCCCTTGCAGCATGCTCATTCACAAGCCTTTCGGCACAGTCATCGAAGATGCACGAAGGGGTATTGAAAACCATGAAGACAGCCACTCAGTTTATGATGGACAAAGTAAGCTATCATGGAGGTTTCGTATGGTCTTACCTTCCGGACCTCTCCCGCTCGTGGGGCGAGATGGAAGCCAAACGTACGATGGTATGGATTCAGGCGCCGGGAACTCCTTTGGTGGGGCAGCTTTTACTGGACGCTTATCATGCTACGGGCGATGAGTATTATTACGAAGAAGCTAAAAAGGTGGCCAATGTGCTGATTTGGGGACAGGAACCTTGTGGTGGCTGGAACTATATGTTCGATATGGCCGGAGAGAACTCTATGAAGGAGTGGTATGCTACCGTCGGGAAAAACGGATGGCGTATGGAAGAGTTTCAGCATTACTATGGAAACGCTACTTTCGACGATTCTGTAACGAGCGATGTCGCCAAATTCCTTTTACGGGTTTATGTAGAAAAGTACGACCCGGCTTTCCGTCCCGCATTAGATAAAGCGATTCATTTTATATTGGAAAGCCAATATCCGGTAGGAGGATGGCCGCAACGTTACCCGTTGATGCACGACCATGTGTTCCAAGGTAAAGCCGATTATTCCTCTTTTATCACATTGAACGATGATGTAATTCCCGATAATATAGACTTCCTGGTACAATGTTATCAGGCGTTGGGACTGAAAAACCTGAAAGAACCTATCATGCGGGCCTTGAATATGGTCATTGTGCTACAGCAGGGTGCGCCGTATGCAGGCTGGGCCGACCAATATACGGTAGACGATTTACAACCGGCGCATGCCCGCTCATACGAACCGCGTAGCATCAATGCAGGCACTACGGTAGGAATGATTCATAAATTGTGCGACTATTATAAGTTAACGGGAGAAACCAAGTTCTTGTCCGGTATTCCTGCCGCCATCGATTTTCTGGAATCCATGAAGCTTCCCGATTCGGAAGTGGCTCGTTTCGGACGCCGTCCGTTGGAAGAAGGGCAAATATTGGTGCCGCGTTTTATCAATCCGGAAGACGGGAAACCGCTTTACGTACACCGGAAAGGCACGAATGCATGGAATGGAACCTATTATATCGACCAGGATATTTCCAATACCATTGCGCATTATAGTTCCGCTTCAGCCATCAACATCGAAAGTCTCCGTCGTTATTACGAAGAAGCCAAGGCTACTCCGAAAGAGGAATTAGCTAAAAACTCTCCTTTGTTATGTAATGGATTAACCCCATTGCCCAAGTATTACGTTTCGTATCGTCCGGCTCGCAGAGGCGCAAAACCCGATACGGTAGAGCAGATTGTTAAGTCGATAACAAAAGAAGGCAGCTGGCTTACTCCGCTCACAGCGCTTTCGAACCCTTATAAACCTTGTCCCGAAACAAACAAACAACCGAGCGATGAGACTCGTTATGGCAGTACTTTTGTAGGCGACGAATACGATACTTCGTGCTATCCCGCCAAGGAAGAAGTAATGGGTATCTCTACGCAGGTGTATGTATCCAATATGGCTAAATTAATTCAATATATCACAACAAATGAGAAGTAAACTTTTGACGGCACTTGTTGCCTTATTGCTTTTGTCCGCATTTAAAACGGACACGAATGATACCATTACCGTGTTTATGATTGGAGATTCCACCATGGCGAATAAACCGTTGTCGGGTGGGAATCAGGAACGGGGTTGGGGACAGATGCTTCCCGGCTTCTTTACAGAGAATGTAAGGGTGGACAATCATGCCCAGAACGGACGCAGCTCCAAGAGTTTTATTAATGAAAAGCGCTGGGATGCGGTACTTGCTAAAATACGGAAAGGCGATTACGTATTTATCCAGTTTGGACATAATGATGAGAAAGAGGGGGAGAAACGCCACACCGACCCGGGAACCACCTTTGATGAGAACCTCCGTAAGTTTGTCAACGAAACCCGTTCGAAGGGAGGCATTCCGGTATTGTTTAATGCCATTGTACGCCGTAACTTCGGTGAAAACAAGAATGCGGTGGCCGAGGACGACCTGCATGGAAAAGGAACAACGGAAGTAAAAGAAGGCGATAAACTGATTGATACGCACGGGGCTTACCTGGACTCTCCGCGTAATGTAGCAAAAGAGTTGAAGGTGCCTTTTGTGGATATGAATAAAATAACCCACGATTTGGTAGAAGGCTTGGGCCCGGAAAAGTCGAAAGCCATTTATCTGTGGATTGAACCGAAAACATTGGCCGCTTGTCCGGATGGACGGAAGGACAATACCCACCTTTCTGTGTACGGAGGGCGCACCATTACCAAACTAACCGTGGAAGCTATCGCCAAAGCGGTGCCGGAGTTGGGCAAATATGTCCGTTATTATGATTATGTAGTAGCTAAGGACGGTAGTGGAGATTTTTTCACGGTGCAGGAGGCCATCAATGCGGTGCCCGATTTCCGTAAAGATATCCGCACTACTATCTTAGTGCGCCCGGGTGTGTATAAAGAGAAGCTGATTGTTCCGGCATGCAAAATCAATGTCTCGCTTATCGGTCAGACCGGAGCCGTGATTTCGTATGACGGATATGCCAGCAAGCTGAATGCTTTGGGCACGGAGATGTCCACCTCCGGCTCGTCCACCTGCTACATCTATGCACCGGACTTTTATGCGGAGAACATTACCTTCGAGAATACGGCAGGCCGGGTAGGGCAGGCAGTGGCTTGTTTTGTGGACGGTGACAGGGCTTTCTTTAAGAAATGCCGTTTCCTGGGTCATCAGGACACGCTTTATACGTATGGCAAAGATTCCCGCCAGTATTATGAAGACTGCTATATTGAGGGAACGGTTGATTTCATATTCGGCTGGTCTACAGCTGTGTTTAACCGTTGCACCATTCACAGTTTGGGCAATGGCTACCTCACCGCTCCTTCTACCGGACAGGGACGGGAATACGGTTATGTGTTCTACGATTGTAAGATGACGGCGGCCGATGAGGCGACTTCCGTTTACCTGTCCCGCCCGTGGCGTCCCTACGCGCAGGCTGTCTTCATCCGTTGCGATTTAGGGAAACATATCGTTCCGGCAGGATGGAACAATTGGGGGAACAAAGAAAATGAAAAGACGGTTACCTATGCCGAATATCAGAGTAAAGGAGAAGGCGCCAACCCGCAAGCGCGTGCTCCGTATAGCAAGCAACTGAAAGATTTGTCGCGTTACGATATGACCCAAGTGCTGGGTGGCAGAGACGGCTGGAATCCGGTGAAGAATGGAAACCGGCTTGTTACGGAAAAGCGATAGACGGGTGACCAGCCCCATCCCGTTTCTTTGGAAACTTTTGTATCAGGGCCGAATGAATAGTTCTTGTTTGCGCGCAGAAGGTCTCTTCCGCCAAACGAAAATAATTCGTTGAGTGGATGTAGAAAGCTTTTGTTTGTATACAGTGCTTTTCCCGTCAAATAAGATTAAACCGGAGGGTAAATCTGAAGCGTTTCTGTTTGCAGGGAACGCGGCTTTTTCGAGGAGAACCCTCTCTTCGTTTTGTAGAATAATTGGAATACGCAGTTTAGGCTTTAAACCTAAGCTGCGTATTTTGGTCTAAGCATGTATACAAACTAAAAGAAACATATATGTTGTACACACTGAAGAGCATTCGATACGGACTGTTAAGCTCCGTATTGCTCATCTCGAACGGGTTGCCGATGATGGCACAGACAAATGCGGCAGGAGCATCGGAACTGCCTGCTTATAGAATCGATTGTAATGTGGCCGGCCGCCGAATTGCCGAAGTGAACGAAGAGGGGTATATCCCTTGGGAAATAAAGAACGCTACGGCGAATTCGCTTTCTCTTGATAAGAACATCCGCATTACCCTGACAACGGACGGAGGAGCAAAGATGACCTCCGGTTATTACAAAGCCGGCATTCAGGAGCCTTACCTGGCGAAACTGGTGGACGATGGGCTTTGTACGGATAATTCGGGAAAACTGGAACTGCGCATCAGCGGTTTGGCTAAAGGAAATCATACCATTCAGACTTATCATAATAATTATAGCGTAGACAATAAAGTGGAAGTGCCTTCGTTTGATGTATATGCGCAAGGCCGTCTGGTTCACGCTAATCAGCAATGTACCCGCCGCTCGGTGGTGAAAGAGGAGACGCTTATCTTAAAAACAGACGTTTACGTAGCGAAAGAAGGAGAAGACGTGGTGTTGAGCTTCCAGCCGAAAGGGGATGCCGCGAATAAAGTATGCAGTGTTTACCTGAACGGAGTGGAAATCGATACGCCGGATATTCTGAAACAGTCGCAGCAACCTTCGCCTTTCGATGGCGATATGCATGCGGACGCGGATTCCGGTACGATGCTTCTGAAATGGAAACCGGCAGCAGGCGCGGTAAAGCATCATCTCTATGTTGGTTGCGACGCGGCAGAACTCGGAAAGGCTACGACGGCAACCCGTGAGTTGTATAAAGGGGCTTTGCAAACAACTCAGTATTCAATGAATAACCTTTCTAACCTGAACACCTATTACTGGCGGGTAGACGAAGAAGACGGACAAGGACGTATTACCCGCGGAAATGTCTGGAGCTTTAAGCCCCGCCATCTGGCTTTCTATAATGCCGAAGGATACGGCCGCTTTGCCATAGGCGGACGCGGAGGAAAAGTGGTGTATGTAACGAATCTGAACGATGACGGACCGGGCAGTTTCCGCGAAGCCGTTACCCATGAGATAGGTCCTCGTACCATTGTGTTTGCCGTGTCGGGAACCATTCATTTGAAATCACGCCTTACCTGTTCTTCCCCTTATGTAACCATTGCCGGACAGACCGCTCCGGGCAAAGGTATCTGTATTCAAGGCGCTCCGTTTGGAGTGGGCAGCGATGGTATTTGCCGCTTTATCCGTGTACGGTTGGGAAAAGGAAGAACGTTTGACGGCATCGGCATGGCCGGCGCTAACCACAGCATTACCGACCACTGTTCCATCAGTTGGACTATTGATGAGGCTTTCAGTTCTCGTGGCGCTAAGAACATGACCTTGCAACGTACCTTGATTTCAGAGGCTTTGAATGTGGCCGGACATAAGAACTATGCGAAGGGAAAAGGACATGGTTATGCGGCTACTATCGGCGGCAATATAGGTTCTTTCCATCACAATCTGTTGGCGCACTGTGCAGGTCGTAACTGGAGTATGGGTGGCGGACTGGACGGAAACGGATACTATTCCGGTCGTCTGGATTTGTTCAACAATGTAGTGTATAACTGGGGCGGACGTGCTACGGACGGTGGCGCCCACGAAGTAAACTTTGTAAACAACTATTATAAAGCCGGTCCTTCCACTACGCAGATGTTTATCCTGAGAGCCCAGTTGGAAGGCGTGGGTAAAGGTTCGCAAAGTTATTATTGCGAAGGCAATATCTTGCAAAAGACCGACGGCAAGCGGGTAACGGACAATGAATCTTTGCGCCGGTACGAGCTTTCCCATGGTCAGGTGCTGGATTGGCAGGTGTGGGTAGATAAACCATTCTTCCCTTCTTACGCCCGTATAGAGTCGGCTGCGGACGCTTATAAATCCGTGCTTTCGGATGTAGGTTGCACCATGCCGCTGTTCGACGAACACGATGCGCGCGTAGTAAAAGAAGTGCTGGATGAAGGCTATACCTATACGGGCAGCATCGGCAAGTTGCCGGGAATTATCGACGATGAGCAGGATGCCGGAGGTTACGAAGAGTATCCGGCAGAGACAAGGGCTGCCGATTTCGATACCGACCGCGACGGATTGCCCGACTGGTGGGAGACGCTTCACGGAACGAATCCGAACTCGGCTTCCGGTGATTTCTCTGATGCCAATGCCGATGTAAACGGCGACGGATATACCGCTTTGGAAGATTATCTGGAATGGATGTCTGTTCCTCATTATTACCTGAATTCCGGTGGAGAAAAGCAAATCGACCTTTCGGCCCTCTTTGCAGGTTATAAAGCGCCTGTGTTTGCAGCCTCTTGCCCGGATGCCAAAGCAACTGTTGCCGCTCGTCAGCTTACGGTACAGGCTACCGGCAAACAAAAAGGCATTGTGTATGTAGAAGTGAACGCTACCGATAAGGAAGGCAGCAGGATGGCACGCCGGATAGGTTTCTGTATAGAATAATTAAATAGTCATAACGGCTTACGAATGGGACAGATGGTTTGTCCCGTATAGATTGATTTTTTATCGTATTGCTTTGGGAGTCCCGGATTACAGTTTGAATGCTGTATTCGGGACTCCTCTTTTTTTATTCGTGTGGTTGGGTGCTTCTATTAAAATGGTATAGTTGGAATGTTGCTTGCTGTAGTTCTTTTCTCACATAGTTAGTTATTCCTCGTAGCATAGTTAGTTATTTTCATAACATTGCTTGTTATTCTTTCCCACATAGTTAGTTATACAAATCGGGAGTAAAAGGAGATAAAGCTCAATACCCTTTTCTTATCACGCTAATGTATAATGCACGCACGCTATGTATCATTCCGGAAGCTATCGAACTTTCACTCTTCAGCCATTTTGTGGGCAAGTAACTCCTTTTACTTCTTTCACTCCTGGTTCGCATTAGCTGTTCTTACAGCATTATTAGTTATTCCCCGTAATATTATGAGTTGTTTTCACAGTATTGTTTGTTATTTCTTTGGCATATTATTAGTGGTTCCCTGTAGCTTTATGACCTGTTTTTTCCGACTCCGTTCCTCTTGCTTTGGTAGCCGAAATCAATAAAAGAGACTCTTTTCTTGGAAAAAACATCAAAAAACGCATAAACGCAATCATTTTTACCAGTCGTTTTGGTTATTAATTCCTTAGATTTGTCAGAATCTAAATACATCTAAAGCCATGAAAGCACTGTTATTCCCATTTATTGCTTGTTGTTTGAGCATCCTTTCTTTATCTGCCCAACAATCAGCCACAAAGCAACTTGCTGATTATGTGAAGCATATTAATCGCTTTGCGACAGAGTGCCCCCAAGAAAAGGTATATCTCCATTTCGATAATACCGGATATTATGTAGGCGATACCATTTGGTTCAAAGCCT
>ERZ836877.1010-NODE-1010-length-45220-cov-25.500122_pt1 | contig 45220 bp, 44 predicted proteins | sample MGYA00519469_ERZ836877 | MGnify/ENA primary metagenome ERZ836877 (study PRJEB31850, sample SAMEA3708809) | human gut metagenome | biome: human gut; feature: human-associated habitat; material: faeces | place: China | collected 2014 ...
AGGTGAGGGCAATGCCACTCACCAAAATCTATGTATTTGAGGTTTTAGAACTATTCAGTTTTGCATAGGTACAAAACAATACTTCTACATCAAACAAAGCGGTAAATGTTTTAGAACTATTCAGTTTTGCATAGGTACAAAACAGGTAAAGAATATTTTCCATTGATAATTTTGTTTTAGAACTATTCAATTTTGCATAGGTACAAAACGTGCTGAGTCTATGTAATCTGATTCTATTGGTTTTAGAACTATTCAGTTTTGCATAGGTACAAAACATTTATTATATAATTATTTTCTTATCTTTTGTTTTAGAACTATTCAGTTTTGCATAGGTACAAAACAAAGAAATTGTAATAAGTGAAATATATAATGTGTTAGAGTTAATAATTTAATATATTTAATATATTTTATAATATGAATTTGAAAGCTTCGTGTCATAATGACACGAAGTTTTTTTTATAAATTTTGCTTTTGCAATACTGCCAAAAACTAATAAAAATAATGTTATGACTGTCAAGGAATGTTTATGTAAAAGTTATACAATTAGCATAAATAAGTTAATAAAGGGGCTGATGTATTTATATGGAAGATGAAAAAATTGAGCTTATAGCTGCATATGAAATATCACATAATATTCCTAACATTAATAGATATACAGAATACGTTGAAGAATATAACTGCAATATGAATAAGTTGGGAATTGCACCTGAATTTATTGAAAAAAGATATCAGGAAGCATTGAATGAAAAAAAAGCGAAAGAAGTGTTAGATCCTGCATGTGTATTAGTTCTTGAAGTAACTATGTCTCATAATTTGAAAGATGTAGCTAAATTCACATTAGATAATTTAGATAATATGTTAGAACAATTTTATAACAGCAGTTATAAGGAAAGAAAAGTAGGGTACAAGGAAAAGGACAAGGAGCCTGTGTATCTGCTTTCATATAGAGAAAATCATGAATATCCAGAGATATTATCTCCGGATGATATAGATCATATTAATTTACGTCAAGAGTGGTTTATCAAAGTCGTTGAGCTGAAGAATAAAAGTCTTATGGAAGATACGAAAAATATAATTGCTAGAGCTAATTCTTCACTTTCAGCTAAGCAAGACAAATTTAATTATGATAAAGAAATTAAGAAAAGGATGCAGATTAATAAAAAGGTATTTATGAATGAGAGAATGGAAGGATATGATTTTAGGGCTATTGATTTAGATAGTGCAATATTTATCAATTGTTTTTTAAAGGATTGTAATTTTGCACATGTTAATATGCAGAATGTATGTTTTGTTAACTGTGATTTGGATGGTGCAATATATTTAGGAGCAGTATTGAATAATGCATATTCAATCTCAGGTAGTCCTATAAAAATAATAGATACATTTAAAAATTATGGAGGAGAAAATTGAAAAATAAAGATAAAAAAGTCAGACCTAAAAAAGTTAAAGTTCGTAAAAAAGATAAATTTAAAGCAATAAAAAAAGCTATTGTGCCTGCGTATATTGCACCACAATTTTTAGAAAAAAAATATGGAATCAAGCAAGTATCTGAATCGGGAGTATTTGTATTAAAAGAACATTTATCTAATAAGCTATATACAGTTGATTGCCAGGATATGAAGGACAAGCAGGCTGTGTTTGATATTTTAAGAGACTATGATTTTAAGTACAGGTTTTATTATTATAAAACAGATACATATCTTCTTATTCAGATTAATACTGATGAAAATCAGGATGCATCATTTGATTTTGATGCCATAGAGAAAGATATGTTTAAAAAATTGGCTGGGTTAGGTATTGATTTAACACCAGTTAATTTAGAAGATAGATTAAGACATATTCATCAATTCATTATTAAGGACAAACCAGATTCTAATAACAATATAATGGACTATGTACATAATGTTGCTGCCTGGAAACTTGATTTTGAATTAGATGATTTTATTTTAAATCTGGATTGCTTAGAAGTTGCAGATAAAGCGTATCAAGCATTTTACTTCATACGTTTCGGTGATGATGTAACAGAAATGTTACAGGAGTTACACAAGATAGAAAATATTGAATGTATTATGGTTGAACAAGATGGAATTAGTGATAATTATTTGTTTGAATTTTTTAGCAATAACTATATGGGATGTAATAATGAATTAAGAAGATTAAAAAAGACTGATCCAAAATTATATGAAATATTAACGGATCCTGCAATGAGAGATACAAGGTCTTACTCTATGGTTGGGATTAATGTTTTATATTCGGTATCTGGTTCAGATGAAATAGATACAGTTAAAGAAAAAATAAAATTTATTATAGATAGGTATGATGCTGCTGTGTATGACTATAGCGGTATGATGGCTATTGGTTTTTTGGAATTTGCACCTTTTGGTATGTGGAATGTGTCAGAATCCAGAATAGTTAAAAATGCGGAATCTTGCAAATGCTTATTATTTAATTGTTGTGATGTGTCGGAAGGCAAGTCAGAGCTTAATAAGTATTTTATGTGATGTGAGGTGTTTAAGTTATGATTGATAATACAAAGAATGTAAAATTAGATCCGACAAAAATAGATTATGAAAAACGTTCACGAATGAAAAAAAATCAGAGAGACCGACAGAGAAGAATGTTTATGAAACTTAAAAGTCCTGAAGATTTTAGAGTTCGTGATGCTAAATGCGTACAGGATACAATTGAGATAATGAAATTGTCTCCTGATGGGATTTTTCAGATTTCAGATAAGTTATATAGTTTTACGTTTATTCTTGGTGATATAAACTATGTGACTAAAACTTATGAAGAACAGGTCAGTTTCTTCGGTGAGTGGTGTCGTATAATTAATGCCTGGGATTTTCATAATGCTAAAATTACTATTTTCAATAAGAATCGAAATATTGTTGAATTTAAGGAAAACATTTTATACAAGCATAAAGATGATGTATTTGATGATATAAGAGATTCTTATAATGACATTATTGAAAATAAGATAATGGTTGGTAAGAAAGGAATTGAACAGGTGAAATTCCTTACAATTACTGTTGAACGTAATACTTTTGAGGATGCAAAGTTAGCTTATAACAGTATATCTGCTAATCTTATTAAAGAATTTGCTGCACTTGGCTCTACATTAGTAAGTCTTGATGCAGGAGAAAGATTACGTATATTCCATGATTTTTATAAAATTGGAAGCGAATCAAAATTTGATTTTAATATGATGGATTGTATTTCTAATTGTAGAGATTATCGTAATGAGATTTCTTGTAACTTCATTGATTTTTCAGAGAATCCAACTTATTTTAAGACTGAACGTAAGTATGGTAAGTGTTTAGCAATAGATCCTAACTCTTATCCAGATGATGATATTAGTGATGAGTTTTTTGATTCAATTATTAATATTAATTGTCAGTCTGTAATTTCAATGGATATTGTTCCAATAGATAAATCGGCTGCTAAGAAGTTTTTAGAAGATAAGTATATGGCTGTTCAGAGTAAAATACAAAAACAGCAGCAAAAACGTAATAGAAATGGTGATTATACTCTTGATATTTCATTTCCGGTTAAAAAGGAAAATGCAGATATACAGGAAATGCTAGCTGATATAGGTCAGAATGGTCAGGAAATGATGTGGGTAGGTATAAATGTTGCCTTATTAGCAGACAACCTTGATGATCTTGAAGCTGTATCTACTTCATTTGATATGGTTGTTGAAGGCAAGGGGTGTTATACTATGGAACTTCCATATAGACAGAGAGAAGCTTTATCAACAATACTACCTTATGGTTGTAGAACGATAGATACTCTTAGGTCTATGTTTAGTAGAATGGCTGGCGTTATGATTCCATTCAAAACACAGGAAATGCAAATGAATGTGAATCCATTTTATTATGGTGTTAATCCTGAATCACAGAATGTAATTTTATGTAATAGAAGAAAACTGACTAATGGTAATGGAATGGTTTTTGGTGTTACTGGTGCAGGTAAGTCAATGACCGGTTCTAAATTAGAGATACTTTCAGTTATTCTTAATTCAGATGATGATGTAATTATCGTTGATCCTATGCATGAATATGTAGACACTTGTAATGCTTTGGGTGGACAATTTATTGAAATATCTGCTGAAGCTAATAATTATATCAATCCTTTGGATTGTGATGTGAAAAGTCTTGTTATCACAAATGAAGATAATGATTATGCTGCAATAGATGAGGATATAGATGATTCTAATGAAATTAGAAAAGTTATTTCTTCTAAAACAAGAATTTTATGTGGTATATGTGAACATATTATGCAGAATGAATTTAGAGCAGCTCATAAGAGTATTATTGATAGATGTGTTAAAGCACTTTTTTACAGAATTGTCGGTGTTCCTGTTGAGGAACGTACTGTTCCAGTATTAAGAGATTTCTATGATATCTTAAAAGCTCAACCTGATGATGCAGCTCAGGAGCTTGTTGTTCCTTTTGAAGCATATATAGATGGTTCGTTAAATGTATTTAATCATCAAACTACAATTGATGTAAATAGTAGGCTTACTACTTATGGGTTAAGAGATCTTGGTCCAGATCTTGAAAGCGTAGGTATGCTTATTACATTAACTAATATTAGTCAAAGAATTTTACAAAATTCTCTTAAAGGAAAGGCTACTTGGCTTTATGTTGATGAATTCCATGTTTTATTAAATAAGACATACTCACGTCAGTTTTTTATTGCTTTATGGAAGAAAGTCAGAAAACAAGGGGGTATTTGTACCGGAATTACTCAGAATGTTACTGATGTTATTAAAGATAATGAAACAAAAATGCTTGTATCAAATTCAGAATATACATTATTCCTTAAAATGGGTCCAGGTGATGCCCAAACAATTATTGATACATTTGAGGGACGTATTTCACCAGCACACCTTAAGTTTATTGAAAATCCAGAACCTGGATGTGGTCTTATAAGATTTGGAAATGTAATTATTCCTATGGATTTTAGGATTGAGAAAACTAATCCTATTTACAATATATTCAATACGAACTTTTATGAAAGAGTGGCATTAAGAAGAAAATCACTTAATGATGTACGTTAAGGAGCTGTATATATGAAAAAAAATCAATTGCTTAAGAATGTTTCTAATGTAAATGATGTAGCTTCTCAGGTTGTATCTCCTACAAAAGGTCTTGATGGCAAAATTAAAGATATTTCTGTTAAAAATGGTGCTAAAAATGTAGAATCTATTGCCGAAAAAGCCTTTAAAGATGCTATTACAAATAAAACAAATATTGATACAACTAATAATGGTCAGTTTCATACTGCTTTTAATGTGGTTGATTCTGCTCTTACTTCATCAGTTAAATCTGGTGCTGCTATTAATCGAACAACTAAAAAAATAGCAATCACTTTAGCAATATCACTCATAAATAAGTATCAATCAGGTAAAAAGGATGAATCATCTAATGTTGGAGATGGTCATGTAAATACATCATCTGAATTACAAACGTTATATTCTCAAAATAGTGGTAATTTTGACAAAGTAAGCAATCCATCAAATGTTAGTTCATTAGCTAGTAATAATATTAATGTTTCTTACAAAAAGGTTGGTAGTGCTTCAGCTTCGGTTGATGGTGAATTTATTAACTGTGATGTGCTAGATAGCAATATATTAGTTGTTAATTATAATGACAAAATTATTGAGTGTCGGCTTAATCATAGAGTTAATTCAGATGTTATAAATGAATCTGATATTAATATGTCAACTGTAATTGTTTCTAATCACAATTATAATATGCCAATATTATTTGATGATGATATTTTTTCACCTATAACTCCTATTTATGGTAGAAATGTTTTGCCTGTTTCAAGTGTAAATGCACAAAAAAATGGTGAAATAATTAAAAGCACAAATATTACACCAAATAATAGCATAAGTGAAGTGATTGAAACTCCTGCTTCTGGTGGATTGGTTCAAATAACTAATAATGATAGTCCAGGGAATATTAACAATCTTATAGAAAAGAATAAAATTAAAAAAACAAATTCATCTAATAATATAATGAATACTAATATGAAATTATTAGCATCTAATAATGTGATGAATGATATAGAAAATAAGAGTGCTGACTTATCGAGTGATAAGCTTCAGGCTTTTAAAAACAAACTGATTAACAAACGGAAAAAGTTAGATAATAAACATAAAAGTTCTAAAGCTGCTAATGATTTTAGCAGGAGGGTTAGAAAGTCAGTTGTTAATAATGCAATTAATGGGGGGACATCAGAAACAGAAAATAATATGAGTACTGGAATGGCTGTTTTTGCTGGAGATTTTGCTGCTTTACAGGCAAAAAGAAGAGTAAAAGAACTTACAGTAGATAAGCTATATAATGCTACGATTGGTAAAGTGATGGATAAGGTTAAAAGTGGCATAAAAAGAGCATTTGCAGGAATGGCAAAAGCAATCATACACTTTGCATTTATGCTTTTTCAATTAATTGTATCTATTATTGCTTCATTAGCTGCTTTAATAAGTCCTATGATATTGTTACCTGCAATAATTGGTGCAGTATTAATAGGAGGTGTATTTGGTGGAATTTTTTACATGAAAGTAAATGATGAGCAGGCAGCAAGGAATGATAGTGATATTAGACAGGCAATAGAAGAAAATGAAGATATATTTGGTAGATTTTCTTTTGATAAAAGTAATGCTAGTCTTGGAACCTATCAAAAGTCTTATGACGAGTTAAAAAGCGTGTTTACGTGGATGAATAATGATAATCCATATCCAGTAAAAGACCAGGCTAAAATAATTACTTCACAATACACTTTGCATCGTACTGATGTTGAGGGTCATGGAGTACATTATGGAGTTGATTTTAATGCTCCAATGAGTAGTGTTTTGGTTGCAATAGCAGATGCAACAGTAGAAGCTACTAATACTGATTCTGGATATGGTAATCACGTTATTCTTAATTTTGGAGATGGAACATATGCACTATATGGACATATGACAGATTTTGTTGTTGATGATTCTGACAATCCTAATAATCTTTTAGGGTGGAGATATTTAAAACCCGGAGATACTGTTAAGGCTGGTGAACCGATAGGACACTCTGGGTCAACAGGTGATTCTACTGGTCCACATCTGCATTTAGTGTTGTCTACATCCGCTTATGGAGGTGAATCAGATTCACGATACGACTTTAATGAATATGTAAAGGCAGTATGGTGTCCTGATTTTGAATTTTCATATGATTATGATCAAACATATGGAATATTTGAGGATTATATTGATTATTTTAAAGAGGATTAAATAAAAAGTTTAAGAGGAAAAACAATTGAGCATAGTAATGAAAATAAAAATTATATTAGCAATTATTCTGGGATTTATATATGGTGTTCCTTTTACTCCTGTAGTGTGCTTATTTAGGATACTGTTAGTAGTTCCATTTACAAAGGGGAAAATGCTTGATAAAGCAATTAAGCAGGGACATATTGTAGAAGCAAGATTAATAAGGCAGCATGATGCCGCAGGAAAAGATGGATTTAGTAATTCTAGCAGACAAGTAGGAGTATATCAATATGAATACAATAATAAAATATATAAAACAGAAAGAAGTAGTACATTAGAATTACCAGATTCAATAACTTTGTATTTTATAAAAAATCCCAAAAGAGCAGTAGATCAAGAAGAATTAGGGACATATGAAAGTCCTTTGTTGAAATGTTATTTAGTTTCAGTTTTGATTATGTGTGTGGTCATGATATATATAGGAGTTAAATATGGGTTTGGACTTGAGTGGTAAAAATGAATTTATTAAATTAAAAGTAAGGAGAAAGAAAAAATGTTAAGTTATGTAGAATTCAAGGCAAAAATTAAAGAAGAGTTATTGAATAATATGTCACCAGCACTTAGAAATTGTAATGTTGTATTAGATTCTAAGTTGATTGATGGTGAACAGCGGGATTTTTTCTATATAAAGGATTTAAGTGAAAGGGATGTGTTGCCTATGGCTATTAATCCACTTTATAAGCAACTTTATATAGAGGAATATAAGGAAGATTTTGATAAAACAATTAAGTGCATAGCCAGAGAATATGAGAAAAAATATAGAAGCATGTCAGGTGTACAGAATAACGCTGAATCTAGTGAAGATGTTTTTGAATTTGATATGGATAAAGTATTCTACTGCGTAATTAATAATGATAATAACAGAGAATTGTTGAATAATATTCCTCATGTTAATAGGGGAGAATTAGCTATTTATTTCAGACTTCTTATTTCAGCTGATGATGATTCATTAAAAAGTATGATTATTGATAAGAATTTGATGGAACAGTTAAAGAAAAATAATATTAGTCTTGAGGACTTATTATCAGTTGCTACTAATAATACACCTAAATTATTTCCGGTTAAAGTTAATGATCTTGGAAATGGAATATATTTAGTTTCTAATAACTATATGAAATATGGAGCTTCTACCTTATTTTATCCAGAAAATCCTGTTAAGGGGCTTTCTGAAATTACTAAGAAGAACATGATTATACTTCCTATACAGACGGATTATTTTATTTGTATTGAAAATGATGAATCTTTACTTGATGAAGATATGTATAAGCAGACAAGTTTATGTGTAAAAAAATATGTAACAGAATTTGGTGGTAGTGCTTTATCTGCATCACCCTATATGTTAGATGCTGACACTCTTTCTCTTAGAATGGAAAAAGATGCTGTTATTAATGGTGAAGTTGCTCGTTTTCAAAGTAGGAGCATTTAGTATGGATAAAAATGTAGCAAAAATATCGAGGTTTATAAAAAAATATGATACACAATTATATGGACATTGTGTAAGAACTGCATTAAGAGCTAAAAGGTTATCTGAATTATTGAATGTTGATTCTGACCTTATATATCAGGCAGCACTTATTCATGATCTTGGCAAAATTGGTATCAGTAAATCTATATTTGATAAGCCTGAGAAACTTACAAAAAATGACCGTAGGGCAGTTGATTTACATAGTTTTATAGGCTACTCGATGGCTTACAATATGGGTGTCCCTAAAAACATATGTATACTGATTCTTTATCATCATGGATACAATAAAGAACGCTTTGGGGAGTGTTCTTGTATTCCTGAAGATTATAAATTACTTGTGGATATTATTAGAATATCTGATATATATGATGCATTAACATCAGAAAGAATATATAAAAAAAGTGTAAGTCATAGAGAAGCTATTAATATGTTACTTGAACACTCGGAACTTGATAATGACTTAATTAATAAATTTGATGTTTTATATATGATGAATTCAAAGGCTATTTAGAAAGTGAGAAAATAATTTTATGGTTAAAAATGCAAGTGATACTCAAAGTTTTAAATTTATTCCATTAACAAAAGAAAATTATCTTAAAGATCTGCTTGATAAAGCAGATGAGGCTTTTAAGAATTATTTAGGATTCAATAAGAGTATTGAGGTTTTAAGTAAGAAACTTTTAATACCGGATGAACGACATAAGTATTGGCTGATTCAGATTGATGGAGAATGTGCAGGAATACTTTATATTTATGATTATAAGGAAGAATATAAGAAATGTTCATTAGGATATGGATTATTACCTAAATTCAGAGGAAAAAGTTATTCTACTAATATTACTAATAGTTTTTGTGATTTTCTACACAAAGAATATGACATAATTCGAATACAAGTAGATATAGAAGTAGCTAATTTAAGGTGTTTAGGCTTTTTTACAAGCCATTCAGATGAACTAGGTTTTAAATATGAGGGGACAGCAGATAATTACTGGGGGTGTGGTAAATCAGTAAAAATATTTTCTAAGTGTTATACAGATTAGTTGGATGCGTGGCTTTATTATAATGGAGCGATGATGACGGATTGATGGAATGGCTGCAAGGTGCTAATTATTTAACATTTTATGGTGATGATAATGCTAATTATATACTTGAATGCAACTATTGCCCTAAATGTGGCAAAAAAATAGCAATGTAACTTTAAATAAATTATTAAATATTATGTTAAGTAAATTTATACAGAAAGGACAAAAAACCAATGAATTCAAACAACAACTCAACATTAAATAAAACTCAACATAAGCTAATTATTACTGAAAAACCTTCTGTTGCTCAACAGTTTGCTTCAGTTTTGGGGGTTAAAAGAACATCTAAAACTGATGGTTATATAGAGGATGAAAATTATGTTATTACCTGGTGTGTCGGACATTTAGTGTCAATGTTATATCCTGAAACTTATGGAGAGCAATATAAGAAATGGGATCTTGAAGTACTTCCATTTTTACCAGATGAATATAAGTATGGTGTTATTGCTAGTGTAAAAAAGCAGTATGCAGTTGTACATAAGATGTTGCATAGAAATGATATTGATACTGTATATTGGGCTGGTGATAGTGGAAGAGAAGGACAAGTTATCGAAGAAAACATAAGACGTTTTGGTGGTGTTAGGAGTGGTATAAAAGAGCTTCGTGTCTGGATTGATTCTCAGACCGCTGATGAGATAAAAAGAGGAATGAGAGAAGCTAAGCCAATGGCTGCATATGACCTTATTGCCAGCTCAGGAACAATGAGAGCAATAGAAGATTATGCAATGGGAATTAATTTTACAAGGTTACTTACACTTAAATATGGAGCTTTGCTCAATAATGCTGCATCTTTACAGAAAAATACTGTAATATCGGTAGGAAGAGTTATGACGTGTGTTCTTGGTATGGTTGTTTCCAGGGAACGAGCTATCAGAGATTTTAAAGAAGAAGTTTTTTATAAAATTGTAGGTAATTTTGGTGATAATGTGCAGGCTGAATGGAAGCTTACAGAAAAATCTTTTTGTTGCGGTAATCAAAATTTATTTAAAGATTATGGTTTCTTAAAAAAGGTAGATGCAGATAATTTTATTTCCTTTCTTAATGGTAAGGTAGCTAAGATAGAAAATGTTGAAGTAAAGAATAGCAAAAAGGCAGCTCCACTGCTTTTCAATCTTGCAGAATTGCAGAATATATGTGCCAAAAGATTTAAGATAAGCCCTAATGAAACATTATCTATTGCACAGACTTTATATGAAAAGAAACTTACAACATATCCTCGTACAGATGCCAGAGTATTAAGCACTGCGGTTGCTGTAGAGATAAATAAGAATATAAGAGGAATTCATGAGGGATATTCTAACACATCAAAATATACAGATATTATTCTTGGTGAAGAGCTATATCGCAACATCTCAAATAGTAAATATACTAATGATTCTAAAGTGACAGACCACTATGCAATCATACCTACAGGGGATACTGCCGAAATTGCAAGTTTGAGTAAGTTACAGGCAGATGTATATGATCTTATCGTTAGAAGATTCTTAAGTATATTTTATCCAACTGCTACTTATAAGACAGTAAATATTAGTTTTATGGTAGATAATGAGTTATTTACAACATCATCTAAGTGTCTGGTAGATAAAGGATATCTGGATATTATTAATATATCAGATGATGAAGATGATGATAGTAGTAAAACTGATAATAAATTACTTCCTTTTGCTAATAGTGTAAAAATCGGTGATGCCGTTAAGGTTAATGGCTATGACACCAAGGAGGGAAAGACATCACCACCTAATAGATATAATTCAGGTTCATTAATTCTTGCTATGGAGAATGCCGGGAACTTAATTGAAGATGAAGAATTAAGAAGCCAGATAAAAGGTACTGGAATTGGTACTTCTGCTACAAGAAGTGAAATTCTTAAGAAATTAACTAATATTGGCTATCTTAATATCAATAAATCCCAGGTTGTTACACCTTGTGATTTTGGTGAAATGGTGTATGAGGTTGTTAAATTAACAATACCAGAAATGCTTAATCCGGAATTATCTGCTATATGGGATAAAGAATTAGAAGAGATTGCAAACGGTTCAATCAGTTTTTCTTCATATAAGATGAAATTAGATAATTACATAAGAGAGAAAACTAATACAATTAAAAAAGAAGATAAATTGAATGACATTGCTGCTAATATTAAAGGTTTTGCAACTGGCTCGTTATCTACTGAAATGAGCAGTAACCGACACGTTTTGGAAGGATGTAAGTGTCCTTTGTGTGGTGGTGATATAGTTACAACTTCTTTTGGATATGGCTGTAGTAATTATAAAGAAAAGAACTGTAAATTTAGTATAGATCATACAATTAATTCTAAGACTATTTCAGAAAAGAATGTAAAGGACCTTTTAAATAATGGTACGACACCTTTGATTAAGGGATTCATAAGTAAGGCTGGTAAGAAATTTGATGCTATGCTTAAACTTGATAATGGAAATATAAAGTTTGAGTTTCCAGAAGTTAAAGATGAAAAGAGCAGCATAAAATGTCCAAGCTGTAATAAAGAACTTGTTATTAATAAGTGGTACTATCAATGTTCTTGTGGCTTTAAAATCCCTCATGTTATCTGTGAAAAGGATTTATCTGAACAAGATATGAGAAGTCTTATTAATGATAAGAAGACAGGATTAATTAAAGGGTTTACAAGTAGAAGTGGTAAGAAATTCAATGCTTCTCTTGTATTAGAGGATAATAAAATAAAATTTGTTTTTTAGGAGTGACAGATATGGTTTGTGCATCGAATAAAGAAAGAGTGTTTTATGTTGTTAAAGGTGATAATGATAACTATATAGAAAATATTGATGACGATTTTAAGATAACAACTACGAAAAATCCGTATAGAGCATTACATATGAGATATGGAGATCTTTTACCTAATTTAAGGATTATTGAGAGTGTTAATTATTGCAGAATTAATCTTAGAAGCATAGAGGATGCAGAAATAAAATATGTAAGTGCAGAAAGCTAAAAGGGAGGACATAGTTATGGCAGTTGACAACGAAACAGAGAAAATAGTTACTTTAACTGTAGCAGAATGTGGAGAATTTCATGATATTGGTGAGTTCCATGAGAATATAGCTAGTGTAGATGAAGCTATTTCTTTATGGAATTCGATACCGCCTGAAAGAATGAATGGAATACCGAGTATTGGTATTAACATTCATACATCTGGAACTGAATATTATGAAGATTCACAAATTGATATTCTGAATGGTAATGTTGTAGACATTGAGATTCTTGATTATGTATCAGATATTGCTAAAAATCCTAAAGCAATAGAAATAATTCAGGAGCTTGTTGACAAGGTTAAGTCTCCAAAGATAGAAGTTAGAGGTGATTTAAGCAAGTGGCAGAGTAAAACGGAAGAAATAGGGCAGATACATAAAAAAAGAAGTAGATAATGCAATTTAAGTATATATTGTAGGGGAACTGTTGACATATGAACCAATGAGTAAAGAGAGGTATATGTATGAAAAAAACATTAGCAAAAAAATTAAGTATAATCTTTGCCGGAGTAGTTTTGGTAACTGCAATTATTTTAGTGGGGTTTACAACTGCCATTTTCAATAATGTCGAAGATAGTATGAAAGAAATTTTATATGATTCTATTATTGATTCATATAAAAATGAAGTAGAAACAGAAATTCAATCAGCATTGACTACTGTTAATTATTTTTACGGTCAATATAAAGATGGGGTGATTGCTGAAGGCATTGCAAAGAAAGAAGCTCTTGAAGTGTTACGTAATTTTAGGTATGGTGATGATAATTCAGGTTATATTTGGGTTGATGATAAAAATTATAATCTTGTAATGCATCCTATTTTACCGGACCAGGAAGGCAAGAATCGTTATGATCTTGAAGATAAAAATGGAGTGAAGATTATTCAGTCCATAATGAAGATTGCTGATAAAGGTGGCTTTAATGAATTTTATTTTACAAAATCAGATGGAAAAACAGTTGCTCCTAAGATAGCATACAGTAAATCTTTTGATGAATGGAATTGGGTATTGACAACTGGTGTTTATACTGATGATATTCAGGAAGTTGTTTCTAATACAAATGGATTAAATAGAATTATAAATATATTTAGAGGTTCAAGTGTATTTCTTATTGTTACAGGTATTATTCTCGTTGTTATTATGTTTATATTATCATATACAGTCATTAAGAAGCTTGTGAAAGTAATTAATAAGGTAAAGCATCAGTTAGAAGCTGTTGCTGACGGAGATTTGACTTATTCTATTGATGATAAGATTGCAAATAGACAGGATGAGTTGGGGCAGATGGTTGACCATACTAATACTGCAGTTAGTTCTTTTAAAGAAAGTATTTCAAGTGCTAAAAATATAGCAGATGCAGTATCAGTTAATAGTAACAATATAAAAACAATGACCGATAGTGCATTAGAAGCTAGTAACCAGGTGGCATTAGCAATAGAAAATGTTGCCGGTGATGCAACTAACCAGGTTAATTCAGTTAGTGATATTGTAAATAATATTCACATAATGGTTTCTGATGGTGAGGATATGAATCATGCAATAGATGATATTGAAGAATATGTACATCAGTTAAATACATCAAGTGCAGATATGAAAGAAAAAATTGAACTTATGAGTTCTGGTAGTAATACAATGTCTGAACAGGTTCTTAGCATATCTGATAAGATAGAAGAAACTAATGATGCTATTAATAAAGTATCTGACATATTAAAGGTGATAGAAGAAATTGCTTCACAGACTAATCTTTTATCACTTAATGCATCCATAGAAGCTGCAAGAGCTGGCGAAGCAGGTCGTGGCTTTGCTGTAGTTGCAGGTAGTATTAAAAATCTGGCAGAGAATACATCAGATGAACTTAATAATATTAGAGAGATCATTGAGAATCTTACTAAGAGCTTTACAGAATGTAGTGAGTATATTGAAGATGTAGTTAATAGTAATCAGGAAAATGTGGCTTATACAGGGCAAGTTATTAATTCATTTGATATTGTTTTTAATGGTATTTCTTCAACAAATGATAAGCTTAAGGATGTTAATAAGCTGTCAGATGATATTAGCAGGTTAATTAATAATATATCAGAACAGATTACAAGTATTGAAAAAGGAGCCGAAAATACAGCGGCAGCTACAGAGGAGATAACAGCAAGTTCAGAAGAGTTAGCATCATTAATGCAGAGCATAACTGAAAGTTGCAGTTTAATGAATGCGGAATCTGAGAATATGGTTAATGATTTGAATAAATTTAAAGTTAAATAGTTTTTGATAAAGAGATTTCTTCATATTATAAAGGAATCTCTTTTTATATATGAAATAAAAGAATAACATTTACAAATAACAAATTAAATGTTACAATTAATTTGAAAATAAAGGAAAAATAAAAAACGAAAAAAATTATTGTGGAAGGAGAAATTTTATTATAATGGATGAATATTCATATGTAGAATTTGAAGAAAGCTATAAAAAAATATATGCTTCATTAACTAAAGATAAGGTATTACAGGAAAAACGTTGTGTAGTTTTTTTAGGTGGTCAACCAGGTACAGGTAAATCAAATTTTATAAATCAAAAATATTATTTATCTAATTATATTCAAATTAATGGAGATGAATATAGAAAATTTCACCCAAGATATGATGAAATTATATCTTGTGATATTGAAAATATGCCAGGACGTACTCAAGAGTTTGTAAATGAATGTGTCGAAAGGCTAATTAATGATTTATCAAATGATGGATATAATCTTATTATTGAAGGTACATTGAGAGATTCACAGGTTACTATCAATACTTGTCAGAATTTAAAAGAGAAAGGATATAGTACAGACTTATATATTATATCTGTTGATGCAGTTGTATCATGGGAATCAACTATTAATAGAGCTGAACGGTCTAAAAACAATGGTGAAATTCCTAGATATGTCCCTATAGATAAGTATAATTATATTGTTAATAATCTTGCAAATAGTGTCAAGAATATTGAATCAGCTACGTGTTTTGATAATGTATATGTGATTAATAGAAATAATAAAATATTATATCCTGAAACTGGAGCTATTTCAGCAGCATCTGTTGTTGAAGAACAATTAAATCTTAATAAATGGAATGAATTATTTCCTATATTAAAGGATAAATTTATTGATATGAAAATTGATGCATTACAGTATCAGAAAAAGAGAGGTGGACGATAATATGGATAACAAATATGTTTTTCATGTTCATACTTATAGGTGTGGACATGCTACTAATGAAACAGATGAAGATTATATAAAAAGTGCAGTAGTCCTTGGAGCTGATAGTATAACATTTACAGATCATGCTCCTTTTCCTGGTGATCCATTTACAGGCAGAATGAAGTATTCACAATTAAAAGAATATGTATCATCCTTGACAGAGCTTAAAAGCATATACGAGGGAATTATAGATGTTCATATAGGACTTGAAATAGAATATCTACCATCATATAAAAGTTATTATGAAGAACTTAAAGCTAATGAGAATATTGAGCTTATGATTATAGGACAACATCATTATGAGGTTTCTAAGGGAATATATAGTTTTATGAGTGATATAAAACATGAATATATTGGACTATTTAATGCAATGATTGAAGGTGTTAATACTGGATTATTTGATGTTGTTGCACATCCAGATAGAGCTTTTAGCAAAGAAAATATATGGACTGAGGAAATGGCAGTATATTCAAATAAGTTAATTGGAGCTGTAGGTGATAAAATATTGTTAGAAAAAAATTTTAGTTCTATGAAAAAGAAAGGAGCTTACTGGAAAGAATTCTGGGATATTGTACCAGACAATGTAAAATTAATATATGGTTGTGATGCACATTCAACAAAAGATTTGCAAGTTGGGATAGATAAAATATTTTAATGATATGTATTTTAGTAATAAGTGAATGGTGGTGTTAATGTGTGGTTATTTAGTAAAGTACGATTAAAGAAAAATATTCATGTGTGTATTATGTATATAGATAATATTAAGGTGGAAGGAGTATTGATAAAAACATTTCATTTAAATGATGGGTGGATTATTATTAAGCCATCTAATCCGGATAAAGGTGATTGTATGAAAATAAATATGATGTATGTAAGTACAATATCTATTAGTAATCCATATAAATTAAAAAGAGAATAATTTGGAGGTAAATTTAATTATGGTTTGTTACTTTGTAGAATGTGAAAATATTGATGAATTAAAATCAATGTTGAATTTTGGTACAGCTGGGCTTCCTTATGTTGCTGAATGGGTTCCACAAAATCTTGAAAAACAAAACTCATTTCCAGTTTATGCAAATATTTCATTTTTTGTTGATTATGGAATAGTATTAAACGATATTGATACAAATAGACCATTACATAGATTTGCTAGAATCTTTACTTATGATGATTTTGTAATTATGATAAAAGCAATATCACATCAAATTATGGATAGGTTAGAGTTTACGTTCAATAACAATAACAAAAGAAAATAACCGCCCTCGCCAAAGTACGGTTATTTTCTAATCTTACATATATAATCAACTTAGGCTAACCGCTTGCTATACGGGTAGCACTTTTTTGTTATCTTTTCTATAATAGTTATATTACATATTTTATTGCCGATTGTAAATAATATTTTATCATCAAAATTGTTTCATAAGGAATTAGAGATTACATATTATTTAATATAATCTCTTTAATCATCCAGTTAACATATTCTGGTGGTGTACGCTGTTCTTGCTCCCAATGTGATAACGTACTTAATGGAATATGAAATTTTTTTGCAAATTTAGCTTGAGATAAATTGGTTAAATATGTGCGGATCTCTTTTATACTAATATTCATATTAAGTATTATGCTTTTATTATGTTGTATTATTTTATTAGATATTGAATTATCATTATTAATATTAAGTTTTATTGTTTGTAATGTTGATTCCTTATCCAATTTTCTATTTTCCCATGAATAGCCTGTATCATCTGTTGGTAGTATTAGGGTATATGTTACTGTTTCATTATTCATTAAAGTACCTTCTTTCTAAAAAATATTTAGTAGGTTCTAATGCTTGATTACATTAGAACCTTTATTGTTATCCAAAACATATTATATTCTGATTTTTATTTAATATAGATAACACACAATTCTTTATGTATCTGCTTATTGCTTGTGTTACTCCATTTCCAATCTGTTGCTGTTTGGAATTTAATGATTTTCCCATGACCTTAAACTCCTTATCTAATCCCATAATAGCAGATGCTTCAGCTACAGTTAAGATTCTATTTTCATCTGGATGCAGAAGATTAGTCTTTCTCCAATTTGTTATTGTTGGTGATGGTTCATCCCATGATAATCTTCTATATGTACTTGAATGTGTAGAATTTTTGAATTTATGCAATTCTTGGGGAATATCCTGCCAGTTACCACCTTGTGGAACAAAACTCATTTTTTCTATTGTAGATTTACTTGGTTTAGTAACATCATTGTAATTGTACCAGGTAGATGTTACTTTTGATAATGCATCTCTTACAGTATGTACTATAGATAGCTTTATACTAGGAAATTTGAATGTTTTATACTTGTTACCAATAATAATAGCTCTTTTTCTTGTGCTATAACCACCAACTTTATCATCCTCAATAACAGCAGTAGATATATGATATGAAGATAATTTTTCAAAAACCTTACTAATATATATGCCATTATCTTTAGTAAATAATTGTGGTACATTTTCAATAACAAAAACATCAGGATTTTTAGCTTTCACTATACGAATGTAGTCCTCAATAAGTAATCTTTTATTTAATGCTTCAATAGAATTTTCATTATGTCTGTTTTCATTGGAATAACCTTGACAGCAAGGACCACCTATACATACATTTATATCAGGTATTTCATTTGGTGACACATTTCTTATGTCTTTGCATACTATATGATCTCCTATATTTTCTTTATATGTCATACAGGCATTTTCATCAAAATCAACACCATATACAATATTAAAGTGTTCATCTTTACTGAATGTATAATCTAATAAGCCAGCTCCTGAAAATAGGGAAGCAACATTATATATTTGTGAAAGTTTTGATGTCAGAGTATTAGTGCAAATGTTTTTCTCTAAACTTGATATATTTGAAAATCCTACTGCATCAGATAATACAATTTCTCCTGTTTTTTCAAGGATATCATCTAATCTTATTACATTGCTTTTTACCTTTTTAGCTATTTTTTTATAGGTGTGTACGATTATTTTATCTTTTCTAATATCAACCTCAAGATAGTCAGCAGTACTGCATAATTCCTTAACTTCCTTGCTTCTTATATCATATAGAGCCTTGAATTTCTTACCAGATTTCTTCCTGCTAACAGTCATGTTTCCACTATCATCCGGTATTATAATTATATTTTTATTTTTTTTATCTATAAAATAACGATATTTAGTTCCTATTAATTCATTATCATCTAATGAGAATGTAAGTCCTCTTGAACTTTTTCTGAGTTTTTTGTTCATAATTATTTCACCTCTCTTACTATATCCCAATGGGATACTATAGTTATATTATATCTCATTGAGATATAAAAATCAATAGTAAATGCAAAAAACTGTTTATATAATTTTAATAATTTAAATTCTTGAAATTAATTGGATAATATGGTATGTATATTTAAACTATATATAGGAGGAATAAGGTATGAGTGTTATATCTCAAATTAAATCAATTTTAGAGTCAGCAGTTAATAATAAGTATACAGTAGAACTTCGTATTGAAGATAAAAACACAGTCCCGAACAGAAAGATAAATAAGGATTTAGGGAGGTGCTTACATGGATAAATTGGGGCGAAGAAAAAGGCATAAAAAATATCAAGCAATTACTGATTATTATATAAGAGAAGGTAAAAAACCAAGCATACGAAAAGGTCAAAAATGGATTGTAGACGGTCTGCTTTTCTCAGAGTATGCCGAACAAACAGGTTTTTGTTCAACGTGGATTTGTAAAAGGCTAGGAACGGAGGTATATTTGCATAAAAAAGAAGTGATAGAAACCTTTGGAATAGAAGCATTAAACAGTATAAGCATGCAGATAGATAAATGCTCGAATTGCATGACTTCTTTGATCTTTGATGAAATTGCGGTTGGTATTTCGCAAACAGGAAAAAGTAAGGATATTGGAGCTGAAATAAAATCTTATCATCAAAATATGAGAAGAAATAAATAACAGACTAACGCTCTAGGAATACCAACCTAGAGCGTTAGTCTGTTATCTGATAAACACTATTGACATTAAAAGAATAATATAAGCTATCGGGTAGCTTATTTTCGTAAGATAGTCATTAAGGTTTATCTTTTTTGCAAGAAATTTTACGAATAAAGTAATTAGAACAACAGATATAATCAGCATGATTGTATTTACTATCATTTCCATTTCATTTCCCCCGTCCTGTTTATTTTTATAATATATTTTTCGGTATGTTAAAATTTTTGGTTTATATATATTTTTGACCATTTATTGAAATATATTACTTATTTTTTCTGAAAATTTTATATTTATTCTGATTAAGGGGTTGTAAAAAGCATACTTTCTAATACCTATTCTTTTTAACTGTATTTTAGGTTGCAAAAACTATAAGATAAATACTTTTAAAAGTTGTAAAATGATGATATACTTTTACAACAAGGAGCTGATAAAAATGAATTACTATTATGGATATAACAGGGTATCAACTAAGGATCAGAATCCACAAAGAGGAAATGATAACATTATGAGATTTTGTAAAGAACATGATTATCCTTTAAAAAAAATATTTGTGGACAAGCAAAGTGGAAAAAATTATGATAGAGCTAGATATATAATTCTTAAGGAAGATATTTTAAGAACAGGCGATGTACTGGTTATTCCAGAATTTGATAGATTGGGTAGAGCAGATGAAACTAAGAAAGAATTGGAATATTTTAAAGAGCATGGAATAAGGGTGATTTTCTTAGATATTCCAACCACACAAATGGAGTTATCCAATATTGATGATAATATGACTAAAATGATTCTAAGCTGCATTAATGATATGTTAATATCTTTCTATGATTGTCTTGCTCGTTCTGAATTAGAAAGAAAGAAAAAAAGACAAAGAGAAGGTTATGAAGCTTTAAGAAAACGTGGTGAATGGGATAAGATAGGCAGACCAAGAAAAATGTCTAAGGAACAATTTAAACTGGAATATCAAAAGGTTGTTTATGGAGAATTAACTACTACAGAATTAATGAGAAGTTTACAACTTAATAAAGATACATATTTTAGATATGTAAGAGAATATAAAGCTGATTTAATAAAATGATAGATATATGTAGTACTCTTTGCAATATTGCAACAAAAAAAGTTAAAATTGTCAATAGTATCATTGATTTTATAATATGTGTAAGATATTATTATTATGATGATATATGATTTACATTACATTGAAGTGTTTTTTTCTTCAATCCCTTACCCTCTAAGTATTAGATACTTAGAGGGGTTTCTTATATAGGGACGTAATAATTATGTTATATCATTTCGCATTTAACGTATAGAAACGTGGTTTTTAGTATATTTAATTGTTACAATGACAACTTACCCAACAATTTTGTTGCCCGCAAGGCAAGTTACTTGAATTGCCTATATTTTCTGGACATTCCAAACAATTACGTACATTGTCAGGATTATACATAAAGGCTTTGTATGCTTCTACTCTGTCATACTCTGCCTTTGAGACATAGCCTTCTCCGGCAACAAAGTACTTTGTCTCTCTTTCTCCGTTTATTTCTATTTTCTTTGTGTTTTTATTAAACATTAATTCTCCTTTTTTGTCGATTATTATTGATTCAAAAAATTTTCTTTCTGTTTCAATGCTTTTCTTAATTTCACTATATTGTTTTAATGGATGTAATTTCATTTTTTTTGCCTTATCAATCGGGCGAAAATGTGGACAAGTCCATCCTTTACGGCTTAGGTATTCTGATTCCTTATCGTACATATTTTCTCTGTAATCACCATTTTTATCATAAAGATAATTAGCCACACATGCATCAAAAAAACCTACAGTCATATCTCCACTTTCAAAATTGTAACAATATCTACAACGATAAGGAATAGTGTCAAGTCCAACCCACATATCAGCTTTTTTATTAGCTTTTTTCCATTGTCTTTTATTCATAAATTCATCTCCTTTTAAAAAGAAAATATACTACTACCAAAACCAAAGAAATAACATATCCAACAGGAACGCTATGCTTATAGCTACTGAAATTAATATCAAAACACATAATAAGGTTCACTAGCAAATCTGGTACGATAACTAATACACCGCCCCCAAATGCGTAGAGAAGATATGTTTTAATCTCTTTTAACGATTGTTTCTTTCGTAAGTACCTATAAACAGCAATAGTAATACTTGATAAACATAATATCAATCCGATCAATATTACCATTTTCGTAATAACAGGTAGCATAACATTAACTGTATTTTCCAAATTACTTATCAAACTTAAACTCCTTCCACAATAATTTTCTTTTGTTATTTTATGCTTTCCTTTCCTTTATTCAAAATCCTCTGGGTCACATTCAACTTCATCCCAATATTCATTAATAACATAATCCTTAGAGCCATCATCATTAGCAGGGTCATTGTTATAATTACAAAATTGGGTGTATTCTACTCTATGCTTTTCCTCATAATTAGTAAATCTATAATCTACTATGTAATCACAAGTTGGAGCATCCTTATCAATAGCAGAATCATCGTTTTTATAACCTAATTCCATAAGGTATTTTTCACCTTCATCATAATTCATTTTTTTAAGTTTTGTCATATCAGCTTTCATATTTTTTATTTTCCTTTCCTTTTAAGAACTTCTTTAATTTATGCATAAATTATAACATAGAAATTGTTAATTGTCAATATTTTACAGCAAAAATGTAAATTATTTTACAATGAATTCACTTAAAAATCTTTAATTTTATTTTTTCTTTTAATTGTATTTTGGTAAAGCCGGAATTTTGCAGATATTCTATAAAATTTATTAAGTTGTGTAATTGTTGTTAACATATGTATGTTTGTCTTTGATATTGTATTGTTATTAAAAAAATATTAGGAGGCTTTTTATGGCAGATATTAATTTGTTAAAGAAACTTGTTGATGATGATTCTAACAAAGATGAATTGGCATTTAAGGTAAATAAAGATAATTATGTCAGTATTCAGACGTGTTCAGACGGATATGATTATTCTATTTATGGTTCTGATTATAGGGTATTAGATGGTGGTATATATGATGATCCAGATGTATCTATTTTTGAAGCACTTAATAATGTGTGTGAAGATTATTTTAAAAAGGATAGTATCTATGAAGTTACTGATTATGATGAGCTTGTAGAGAAGTCCAATGATGCTGAAATAGAATATGTTAATAAACATAGAATGACCAGATAATGTGAGGATATTATTATGCAAAAAAATAAACCTAGTATTCAGATTACTTTATTTGATTATTTTAAAGATGTAGAGCAATTTACATTAGCAGAAGCAACAGAATGTGTTAAAGCTGCTAAAGCAGAAATTAACGCTCCTGTTAAAGAGCCTAGTATTCGTGCCAGGATTTATGAGGGAATTGATAAAGGTTTATTTCAAAGGGTATCTAAAGGTGTATATACCGTTAAAAAAGAAGATAGTACGTGCCTTTTAATTAATGGAGATGGCAGGAATCTTAGCTGGATTGAAGATGATTCTATTGATTGCCTTATAACAGATCATCCTTATGATTTACATAGTTCTTTGAAAGGTGGTAATCGTGATTTTGCTAATTATGATTGCTTTAAGTATGAGCAGAGTGATTTTAATGAAAAAGCAAGAGTAATGAAATCAGGCTGTTTTGTTGTTGAATTCTTTCCTGAAGAAAATTCGGAAAATTATAAGTATATATATGATTGTAAAGTGATGGCTGAAAAAGCTGGATTGAATTATTATTCAACTGTTAACTGGAAGAAAGGTAATTTTGTTGCAAATACAGGAAGGAAAGCTAAGAATACAGAGCAGATTGTATTTTTTACAAAAGGTAAGCCTAGAGCATTAAAAATAGATGCTAAAAAGGAAAAGGCTTTTTTTGCTTCACATACATTAATATCATTGGACGAATGTGATTTTAAAGTATATGTAGCTAATGATGTGTATGAGAGTATTAACAAAGTTATTATTGATTTAGATATAGATTATAAATCCAATGATTTAGCTTTTTTATCAGATTCTTATGGTTATGATTATTTAGAAAAATTATCTGAAAAGCAATATATATTATTGTATTTAGATACTTTTAAAATTGTATATGTTAATGCAGATAAGGATATTCATTTTTATATGTCAGGTACCAATGGTATGTTACCTACAGAATTTGATGTTGAACCAGTAAGTAAAAATGATAAAATTCACCAGGCTGAAAAACCTACAGAGCTTATTGAACAGATTATTGGTTATATTACTTTACCGGAAGAACATAATAAGGTTTTAGACCAGTTTTCTGGAAGTGGAGTAGTAGGTGAAGCAGCATTAAATACTCATAATGATGCAATTTTGATTGAAAAAAATTCTGATACGTTTGAAAAGATGGAAAATAGGTTACGTCGAAAAAGTAGATGAAATATATATAACAAATGATGATAAGAGTGTGATTAGTATGATTAATAGTAAAAAAATAATGTATAGTGCGGGTAAAAATGATGAATGTTTAACTTTAGAATATGCAGTTAAACCTATTTTAGAATATATACCTGCTAATGCGGTGGTTTGGTGTCCATTTGATAAGGAAAATAGTGAATTTGTGAAGTTAATTAAAGAACAGGGACATAAAGTTATTGTTTCTCACATTGATTATGGACAGGATTTTTATGATTATGAACCAGATGAACATTGGGATTGTATTATAAGTAATCCGCCATTTACCAACAAAAGGAAAATATTTGAGAGAGCTTTAAGTTTTGAAAAACCTTTTGCGTTGATTATGTCAAACACTTGGTTGAATGATTCTGCACCTAAATTATTATTTATGGAGAAAGATTTGCAGTTACTTATGTTTGATAAGCGTATGAAGTTTAGTAATAATGGAGTAATACTCGACAAGATAACTTTTAGCTGCAGTTATTTTTGCTGGAATTTTCTTCCTAAGCAAATTGTTATGAAAAAACTTTTTTGCTTGTTTATTGTGGGAGGTGTTATATGGTTACTTTAGTGTTTGAGTATTCGAAACCTAAAGAATTTAATGGCTTTGTTACTAATATAGATCAAGTTTCATTTATGGATTTAGATGAATTTAATAAGTATTTAAAAGGTGAAGCAGCTTATAATTTTATTGATGATTCCGTTAAAAGAAATGATGATGAAAAATTATTATATGCTTTTGAAGATGATAAGATTGTTTGGGTTAATAATACAGATATTAATAAAAATGAGGGTATCAAGTATGCAATTCTTCAATTAGCTGAGGGGGAACAAACAAGATATAAAAGAAATATAAGCCTTGATTTTTTGAAATCCTTGTATGATTCACCTAGTTGTAATGATTATGAGTTTGTTTATTTTGGTAGCATAAGATACAAGGAAAATAGTGAGCTTGTTTTAGAAAATATTTATAGAGAGTTTAATTCTGATAAATTAAGACCAGGTAATTATTATGGTACTTCTCTTAGTATGTCTGATGTAATTCTTATTGAAAATAAAAATAAAATTCAAGCATATTATTGTGATCGGTTTGGCTTTACTCTTTTAGATGATTCTTTTGTTACTGAACAATTAAAAGAAAAATTCGCTTGCAACCTTGATATAAAAAAAGAATATATGTTGCTTGGCAATTTTGATAATTTTATACCAATAACGATTGATTCATCTATTAATTTAAGGAATAGATATGGTTATTTGGATGATAATTATGGTGATGTATTTTCGTTAGCTGATGAACGTTCAAAATTATATTCGAATGCAACTGATGCATTGAATGTTGAGTTTTTAGAAATCAGCAAAGAAATAGTGAATTTTGTTAATGATGGATATATAGATATGGCATCTTCTATTCGTAATATAAATTCAAATAATGATTCTGTTGATATAAGCGTAATTGGTAAGAGTACATTTTTAAATTGTCTTGTTAATGTAGTTACTGATAATAATGTAAAAGAACATTTTACATTAGATGTGGAGTTTCCTGATGGATTTTTTTCTATTGGAACTGATAAACTTGTTAAACAATTTAATAAGTATTCTTCAAAAATTGTTAGCTCTCTTGGTATTAATTCTAATTTTAAGTTTAAAGCTGAGCCTGCATTTAATGATCCGTTTATTAGAAAAGCTGGAAAGGGTGGTATTTAATATATGTATTTTAAAGTTGGTTATGTTAATAATTGTGTTTGTCAAGCAAATATTTATGTTGCAGATAATATTGATATCGCAGAAGCCTATTTTAAGGAAACTCGTAACGTTGATGAATTTATAGGCATAAGTAAGTTGAATAATAAAATTAAACCAGGGCAACCTGTGATTGAGGTTCCGGCAGATTATGAACCATTATTTTCTGTTGCGGTAACTGAAACATTGCGTAGGGATGTGACTGTTAGAGCTAAAAGTAAGGAAGAAGCCTATGCTCAGGTGGAACGATTATATAGTAATGAAAATATAGTTTTGGATGCTGATGATTTGGTAGAAAGTAATATTAATGTCTATGATTATTCACAAATTGATTATAAGGAAATGAGTGAAGATTATAAAAATAGTGAAAATTCTATTACGGATGATTACAAAGATATGAATATTCATAGAGGAAAAACACGTTGATTTTTTATAAATTAAGTAAAGAGATGTGTGTCATTATGACACATATCTCTTTTTTGCAATTATGCCAAAATATACTTGAAAATTCATTAAAATTACTTCACTTATCGAATGAAATTTGTCGATTGAAATTTTACAATAATACTGTAGGTAGTCGCACCTATATATCACGATTATATTTTTTAGGAGGTATTTTTATGCGTTATGATATTCAGATTGCAAAAGTAAAAGATGAAAATTCTAATTTGCTGGGTTATGCTGATGTAACATTGGGTGGTTCATTTGCGATTAGAGGTATTAAAATCATGAATGGTTCCAATGGACCATTTGTGTCAATGCCAAATTATAAATCAAGCAAAACAGACGAAGATGGAAGAGCTGTGTATAAGGATATATGTTATGCAACTAACGGAGATTTTAGAAATGAGCTTGTTTCTAATATTCTTTCTGCTTATTCGGGTAAGCATTCACCTGAAATTTCAAAGATCACATGTACATGTTTAGAAGATAAGGGTAATCTTAAAGCTATTGCAGATGTAGCATTTAATGATTCTTTTGTTGTTAAGGGTGTAAAAGTTATGGAAGGCAGTGATGGAGTATTTGTATCAATGCCTAATTACAAAGTTTCAAGAGATGGTAATGATGAATTTCGTGATGTGTGTAATCCTGTTACAAAAGATTTTTACGAACAATTCACTAATAAAGTTCTTGAAAGTTATGAAGCAGCAAAGTCCGGTGAAAATACAAGGACATTTGAAGTAAGTTCAAACTTACCTCGTTACAATATTTCTGTACATAAGATGAAAGATAGCGATTCTAATGTATTAGCTTATGCTGATTTGTCCATTGGTGGTTCATTTGTTGTCAAAGGGATTAAGATTATGGATGGTTCTAATGGAGCATTTGTATCAATGCCAAATTATAAGACGAATAAATTAGATGAAAACGGTGGTGCTATATACCAGGATGTTTGCTTTCCTATCACTAAAGAAGCAAGAGAGAAAATCTTTAGTAATATTATTTCCGCTTATGATGGTTCAAAGAAACCTCAGATTACGGATGTAAGGTGTACTTGCTTAGATGATAAAGATAATCTTAAAGCTATTGTAAGTGTCACGTTTGATAAGAGCTTTACTGTTGAAGGCATAAAGGTTATGGAAGGCAGCAATGGCACTTTTATATCAATGCCTAACTATAAGGTTTCAAAAGATAGTAAAGATGAATTTCGTGATATTTGTTTTCCTGTTACATCAGAATTTCGTGATGAATTTAATAATGCAGTTATGAATAAGTATAATGAAGTTCGTGATAAGTCAATTAATGCTGAACCAATTCATAGAGCAGCAGGTAAAAGCAGATAAGATGTTAATTTATGTTTAACATGAGTTTACAAAATAACGGATTGTGAATTATATACAATCCGTTATTTTGCTAATATGACGTTGAAGGAGAGATTTTTTATGATTGATAAACAAAAAAACTATCTTGAAACTATTAATAAAATTGTAAGTGGTAATTTTAATGATTATTTGAAATTTCTTAAATTTGCAAGCAGTGGTAATATCTATAATTATGATTTTCCTGATCAGATTCGTATTTTTCAAAAAAAACCAGAAGCAAAATTAGTTGTGCCATATGAAATATGGCGTTCTGTTGGTAGATCCCCTAAGTTTAAGACTGGTATACATATAGATTTGAGTGATGATTTTGTAGGTGAATTATATAAGAATATTGATAGTAAGTTTAATGGGTGTGTTTTTGCATATGAAGATACGGTAGGTAATTCATTTGATTATAAAATTAATGATACATTGAGTAGTGAAGAACTTGATTATGTTACAAAAAAATTTAATGAAGGAATGGATTCTTATAAAGATTTTTATTTTTCCATTAATTTCTTGACACGAACAAGTGTTCGAGATATAATTTTACCAGGTACTAATAGTGAAAAATATGAATTTATTTGTGAAGCTACTTTATATTCTATTTATAATAAATTTAATCTGCAATATACATTTTCTCAAGAAAGTATAGAAGTTTATAATAGTCTATCTGTGGATGAAAGAAGAGATTTGTTAGAGTTTTCACAATCAAATATTCAAAAAATATCACGTAAATCTATTAAGTATATTAATTATTATGTTAATGAATTTAGAAAGGGAGGAATAGAACATGAGCGAATTAACACCACTTCAATACAAAATTCTACAGATGAAAGAAGAGCAGGCAATGAGATTTCTGATGCCAGACGAGGAAGTAATCGAGCCAATGACAGAGATGGATATTATACGCAAGACGGGTCCAATGGGAGCAGAAGTTCTCGACTTTCTGAAGGAAACAATTCCAACACTTTACAAGACATGGTTGAGCATAGGGAAGATGTATCCGTTCGTTCAGAAAAGAGTTCAAGAAGCGAAGAAATTGAGAATGACAATAGAGAATCAGCAGAACCAGGAATTCTTCAAGAAGAATCCAAAAGCAGAATGGAAGGAACAGTATCAGGCAAGAGAGAGAGCCAGACAGATAGCGATGGAAACAGTGAGATCAGAAGTACTGTTCAGACCAGTAACGATGATGGGCAATTAAGTTTTAATTTTAGTGGTAATGAAGATAGTGTAATAGATGAAATTAATAATGAGTTAGAAAATTCATTTGATGCAAATATCAATAATAATTATACCTATATTCAGCCTAAAATTGAGAAAGTACCGGAAGAATATTTAACGGATATTTTACTTAGAGGTTCTGGTTTTGTTGGTGGAAAGCAGAGGATATTTGATTTTTATAATAAAAAGCAAATGTCTAAAACAGAGAGAGTTGCTGCTATAAAGAAAGAATATGGTTTAGGTGGCGTTGGTATTCCTTTAGATGGCTATGGATGGCATGGTTATGATTCTTTTAGAAATGGACTTACTGTTAAATGGAGAGATTCTGAAGGCGAAAAGGAAGGTCATGTATCTTGGAATGTTGTTGAAGATAACATAAGAAATCTTATAATGACAGGTAAATATCATCTTCCTTTTTATTTTGAAGTTAATGGTGACATTACTGGTATTGATAATGTCGAAGCTAATAGGTTGCTTGTTCATGCAGCTGATAGAATATCTGTGCGTATATCATTACTTGATGTTTTAAATGATGATACATTACTTACATCAGAAAAGGTTAATGGATTATTATCTCTTGATAAATGGTTATTCACTGATTATGATAAACCTTTGATTAATACTACAGTTGATATTGAAAATAATTTAATAAATCTTTCTTATCCTGCTCCTTTAGCTTCAATCAGTAGTTATAAATTGTCATTTGATGATATGCTTTCAGGAATTAATAATATATTAAATTCTGATAAGTATATGACCATTATTGAAAATACAAAAAGTAATTCATCTAAAACTGTTTCAGATAATTCAGGAACCTTAGAAGATTCAATTAAGATTCTCTGTGTTGATTCTGATGTATTTGATGGTTATAGAACGATTATCAAGGACTTATTATCAAAATATAATATTAGTGATGAAAATAAGATTAATTATATTAAAGAAATCACTTCAGATAAAACCGCATTTGGGGTGAATAAATATGGACTTGTAGAATTTAAGTTTTTGTCTGATTCTATTAATGTTAATTATAAAGATAGTAGTTATAACAGACTAAATGCTTCATTAAAATATGATGATTTAATTGCTTCATTTCCTGCTTTTTTTAATGCAGATGGATTCCTTGATATTGATAGTTCTGTTTTAGACCAGGCTAATAATATATCAGGTGATTTAGAGCAAGTTAAGGAGTATCTTGATTATTTAAAATCTATTAATTATATAAATGATGAAGATATTATAGACAGCATTAAAGTTGGTGATGGCATTGAAATCGAAAATACTATTTTTAATGTTACAGAAATAACTGATAGTGACATCAAGATGATGGATGTATCACTTCTTTATCCTATAACACGTGTTGAATCTAAAGAAAACATTAAGTGGATGCTTGATACTGGAAATGCTTCTCTTATAATTGATGGTGATGTTAAAAATATTGTTGATGAAGATATTTCAGTTACTGAAAAAACTGTTTCTGAACAGGAGACAGTTAAAGAAAAAGGAGAAGCAGTTACCTTTTCGTATGGGGATGATTGGAAACCGAACATAGGTAGTGATAATGAAAGATATAATAAGAATATTGAAGCTATTAAAGTACTTAAGAGTATTGAGAGTGAGAATAGGTATGCGACAGCCGATGAACAGCAAATATTAAGTATGTATGTTGGCTGGGGTGGTTTATCTAATTGCTTTGATATTGATAAAAATCTGGAAAAATATAATGAGCTATCTGAATTGTTAACCGAAGAAGAATTTAAGTCTGCTAGAGCAAGTACAACAGATGCTTTTTATACTCCAAAAGAAGTAATAGATGCTGTATATGATAGTTTGAATAGAATGGGATTTACTGGTGGCAATGTATTAGAACCATCATGTGGTATAGGTAATTTTATATCTGATATGCCACGTAATATGCGTGAAAAATCTAATATATATGCAGTTGAATTAGATTCTATTTCTGGTCGTATTGCTAAGTTGTTACATCCAGATGCCAATATTCAGGTTTCAGGATTTGAAAATGTGTCTTTTGATGATAATGTTTTTGATGTTGTTATTGGAAATATACCATTTGGTGATTATAAGGTAAGTGATGCCAGGTATAATAAGAATAATTTTCTTATACATGATTATTTTATTGCTAAATGTCTTGATAAAGTGGCTGCTGGTGGAATTGTGGCTTTAGTTACTTCTAAAGGTACTCTTGATAAAGCTAATAGTAAGGTAAGAAAGTATATTGCTGAAAGAGCTGATTTGTTAGGAGCTATCAGACTTCCATCAGATACTTTCAAGGCAAGTGCTAATACAGAAGCAACTTCTGATATTCTATTTTTCCAGAAAAGAGAATCTCCGGTTGTTGTTAACGAAGATATTAATTGGATTGGATTAGGATATACAGATGATGAAGTTGTAGTTAATCAGTATTTTTTAGATAATCCTGTAATGTGTCTTGGTAAGATGGTTAAAGATACTCAAAGGTTTGGTGCAGATAGTGCTATTACTTCATGTATTAATGATAATAAAGATATTGGTCTTAATATTAAGTTAAAAGCTGCTGTTAATGAGTTACCTTCAAATGTATTTAATGCTGCCACATTAGATGATATAGAAGATGTGAAAGATGATAGTTATGAGGTATTGTGTATTCCGGCAGATCCTAATGTGAAAAATAATACATATGCCCTTGTTGATGGTGAAGTATATCTTCGTGTGAATTCTATGATGCAGCTGCAAAAAGGTGAACTTAATAATGTTGCTTATGAACGTGTTAAAGGTTTATGCAATATTCGTTCAGTATTTCATAAATATATGGATGACCAGCTTAATCAGGAAGATGATTCAATTATTAAAGCGGATCAGGCTGCATTAAATGATGTTTATGATGCATATGTAAAGAAATATGGATTTATTAATTCTTATGCAAATAATTTAGCGTTTAGTGATGATGTTGAATATCCTTTGCTTTGTTCACTTGAAAAATCAACAGATGATAAAGATGTTTTTGAAAAAGCTGATACTTTCTATAAACAGACTATTAGACCTAATACAAAGGTTGAAGAAGTTAATAATGCTACAGATGCTTTATTGGTTTGTTTGAATGAATATAATTCAGTTGATATTGAAAAGATACTTGAATTATATAATGTACCTTTTAAACAGCTCGTCAATGAACTTAAAGGGCAGATTTTTAGGAATCCTGAAAGAGTTATTGACGATGAACCATATAGTGGCTGGGAAAGTGCAGAAGAATATCTGTCTGGAAATGTTAGGGACAAGCTAAAGGTTGCTGAAACAGCGAATGAATATAATCCTATATTTTCTGATAATATTGAAGCTCTTACTAATGTAATTCCTAAAGATCTTGAGCCTTCAGAAATAAATGTTGGATTTGGTATGTCATGGATTGATGTTGAAGATTATGAAAACTTTATTTATGACACATTGGAAATTAACGATTATTATTCAAGGAAGAATATTAACATTTCTTTTGAGCCTAAATCACATTCTTATAATATTAGTAAAAAAAGTAATGTCAATTATAATGAAATTGCTGTGATTAAGTATGGTACAAAACGTATGAATGCCCTTGAAATTATTGAAAATCTGCTTAATTTGAAGCAAATTGAGGTTAAAGACAGAGTTGAAGAAGATGGTAAGGTCAGATATGTTCTTAACGCAAAAGAAACTTTACTTGCCAGGGAAAAGGGCGATATTTTGAAAGAAAAATTCAGATCGTGGTTTTGGAATGATAGTCAGAGATATGAAAAATATATTCGTATATATAATGATAAATTTAATAATACAGTTTTGCGTGAATATGATGGAAAGTATATGACATTTCCAGGAATGAATTCAATGATTAATTTAATGGATTACCAAAAATCTGCTGTAGCTCGTGTTTTAAGAAATGGTAATACACTTCTTGCTCATTGTGTTGGTGCTGGTAAATCATTTGAAATGTCAGCAGCTTGTATGGAATTAAGAAGGCTAGGCTTAGCTAATAAGCCATTAATTGTAGTTCCTAATCATCTTACTAATCAGATGGCAAGTGAATTTATGACATTATATCCTAATGCAAATATCTTACTTACAACTAAGAAAGATTTTGAGAAATCACGTCGTAGAAGATTTATAAGTAAGATTGCAACTGGTGATTATGATGCTGTAATAATTGGTGCAAGTCAGTTTGAAAGAATTCCTATCTCAAAAGAAAGACTTGAGGAATATCTTAGGAAAGAAATTGATGACTGTGTAGCATCTATTGAAGCTTTACGTGATGAAAATGGTGAGAAATGGACTATTAAGCAGATGGAACGTAAAGTTAAGCAGCTTGAGTTTAAGCTGAAAAATCTTGTGAATGAAAAAATTAAAGATGATGTTATAACTTTTGAGGAATTAGGTGTAGATGCCTTGTTTGTTGATGAAGCTCATAATTATAAGAATCTTGATTTTGATACTAAAATGAGTAGAGTTGCAGGTATTAATCCAACAGGAGCTAATAAGGCTACTGATATGTATCTTAAAGTTAGATATATTCAGGAATTAACACCTGGTAAGAATGTAGTTTTTGCAACTGGTACACCAATCAGCAATTCTATGTGTGAATTGTATACAATGCAAAAGTATTTGCAGCTTGATAGACTTGAAGAATTAGGAATTGAACATTTTGATGCCTGGTCAGCTAACTTTGGTGAAGTAGTTACTTCTATGGAATTAGCACCTGAAGGACAGACTTATCGTGAACGTACAAGATTTGCGAAGTTTGTTAATTTACCAGAACTAATAAGCTTATACAAAGAGTTCGCTGATATTCAGTTACCGGATATGCTTGATTTAAAAATCCCTAAACTTAAGAATAATCAGTTTACTATCATAGAAAGTGAACCCGATTCTGTTACTGAAACATATATGAAAGATATATGTGAAAGAGCGGAAGCAATACATAATCATGCTGTAGATCCTAGCGAAGATAACATGCTAAAGATATGTAATGATGGACGATTATTAGCTGCTGATACAAGGCTTATAAATATGGATAATGAGACATATGAAGATTCTAAGATTATGAAGTGCGTTGATAATATCGTAAAAAAATATCATGAATCTCAGGATATTTTAGGTACTCAGATTGTATTTTCTGATATTGGTACTCCTAATATGAAATGGAGTGAGGATTGGGAAAAAGTTTGGAAGGAAAAGTCTTTTAAATCAGATAAAAGTCAATTTGATCTTTATAACTGCATAAAGACTGAGCTTGTTAAAAGAGGAATTCCAGCTGATGAAATATGTTATATTCATGATGCTAATTCAGATGTGCAGAAGTCTAAGATGTTTGATGATATGAATAGTGGTAAAAAACGTATTATATTTGGTTCTACAGGTAAAATGGGAACTGGTACAAACATACAGAAACGATGTGTAGCAATGCATGAATTAGACGTGCCTTGGAGACCATCTGACGTAGAACAAAGAGAAGGAAGAATCTTACGTCAAGGGAATATTAATGAAGAAGTTGAAATATTTAGATATGTAACAAAAGGTACTTTTGATGCTTATAACTGGAATATTATTGTTAATAAACAAAAATTTATAAGTCAGATTATGACAAGTAAGGATGTAACAAGAGAATGTAATGATATAGATGATAGTGTATTAAATTATTCAGAAGTTATGTCTATTGCATCCGGTAATCCATATATTAAGGAACTTAATGAAGTTGAAATGGAATTGAAGAAATTAACAACTTATAAGAGATCTTATGAGGATAACCATATTGCTATGAAAGTCAATATTAATAAACTTCCAGATAAGATTGAAGCTGGAATTAAAGAAGTTAACAAGGTTGTTGCTGATATTAATAAAAGAGATACTTATCTTAATAGTCACAAGGATGCTGATGACAAATTAATATTTAGTATGACAGTTGCTGATAAGCAGTTTACAGATAAAGAAGAAGCTAATAATTATATAAAATACCTTGTTGATAAATTACCTGTTGGTAAAAATTTTACTGGTGAGTATTGTGGTTTTAAATATAATATTTCTAAAGAAGTAAAGGACTTTACAAAAAGTGAAGTGTTTGTATCTGTAAAGGGTGAACGTGCTTACACAAGAAATCTTGGTATGGATAATGTTCGTATTATACATAATGCATTGATTAGTATGAATGAATATAAAGAGCATCTTGAATCTATTGTTGAACGTAATAAAAGAAATCTAGTTGTTATTCAGGAAGAATATAATAAACCTTTTGAATATGCAGATAGGCTTGAAAAACTTACAGCAAGAAAAAGAGAATTAACTGAAATGTTGTATAAAAGAGATAATAATATTAATAGTGAAGAACCAGTTATTAATGAAAAAGAAAAAATTACAAATGAAAACAAAATTCTACAAAATTCGACAGAAGATTTAAAATATTATATTAATGAAAATTCTGTGGGATTTAGGAGATGAGAGGAAAATGTTATTTGAAAAAAATGTAATACATAGTTTCTGATGTAATATAATGGCTCAAAAGTCAAATTAATATTGATATTATATGTCAAAAGTAATATAATCAAATTGTATCATTATTTTTTATTGTAATGTTAAAAATGATACAAAAATATGTAAATCTATCATATAAGGGTTTGGAAGGAGAAAATTAATATGGAGAACAGAAGAGAGACAAGAATTTTGACTGATCAGGTTTTGGATGGAATTAATTATTCTGAAGACAAACTTGCATTAACTCTCGAGATAACTGGAAATAGACTTGCAACAGAAAGGAATAAGCAGAATCTTTCTGTTGCAGAAGCTGCATTAAAATGTGGATTTGATGCATCTAACATATATCGCCTAGAAAGAGGTGAAAATGTTTTACTTAAGACATTTCTTAGATATGTCTATGCGTTGAATCAACCTGTATCTGTGTTCGTCCCATTTAATGAAAATGTAAAGTCCCCTGGTAGTATAGGCGAACAAATAGATTTACTTACAGAAAAATTAAATATTAAAGAAAAAAATCTTGTACTTAGTACAGTTGTGTCCCTAGTTGATGCAATATCAAGCACTAAGTAATATATATTAAGCAAAAAAAGACAAATATAGGTAGCATATTTGTCTTTTTTGTATTGACAAATAACAATGCAAGAGGTAGTATATTTTATATAAACTACTATAAGGAGGGTTGCTATGGGCAAGCTTCAAGAAATTTGCAATGAAAAAAATCTTTCTACTATTGGAGATTTGGCTTCTAAAATAGGCAATAATATAGAATTAACTACTTTAATCAATATTAGTGATGATTCTAATTTGTTAAATACGAATATAAAAAATGTTATGTATATATGTAAAGCATTAGAGATTGAAGCTGAGAGATTAGTTGACATGAATGTTATAAAAGCAGATGCAGAAGTTGCATTAAATAGATACTATGAAAAGAATCCAGTTGCACCTAATATAAAAAAAGCATATCATCTTAACTATATGATTATAAAAAAAGCATGTGACAGAGGGAATATAACAGAAGATGAATGTTTGCATATTTTATCTGAAATGAAGAACATAAAAAAAATATATATTACTTCAAATAATGAAAATGTTAAGGAATTTCTTATTGAAATAAGGAAGGTATATGCTCCTTATTTTCTAAGAGATAAAGCAGTTGATGAGTATACTGAAAAAATGAGATATTATCAATTTATATATAATATTAAAAGTTCTGTAATTAGAGATTTATTAGGGTGCAGTCAATCATATTATTTGAATTTTTCTACTGGATATGTGGATTTAGGTACATTATCATTTATTAATGCCATTAAATTAGCAGCTATTTTTAATACAACAGTATTAGATCTTTTTGATAACTATTTTTTTTCTTTATAATGTATTACAAATAATTTTTATCTAATAAATTAATTAAAATAATTCAGAACAGGAATTTATTTCTTACTTTTTTATGATAATATTAATATGAATACTTTAAATAATTTATTGGAGGATAATTTATGGAAAAATTAGATATATATTACGATATTGTTTCAGATATAGTTGTCATGAGGAAATTAGACAAAATACCCGAAGCTGTAATTATGGCAAATGAATTAAGTAGAAATTTATTTGATGATATAAGACCATACATGAAAACTGTTGATTTAACTAAGCTTGATGAGTTATCAAAAGATGATTTATATAATGAATTAAAATATATAAATTATAAAGATAATGGATGTGTCAGAAATTGTGTGCTGACGGATATAGACAACATATCTATTGAAGATGATTCAGGCTCATTTTATATAAAAGAGTTTTCAGGATATGATGTTGAAAGTGGATGCTTAGTTAAAACAGATGAATTTAATATTTTAGATAATAGAAATTTATTTGAAGATAATTTTCCCTTAATTGTAAATACTCTTATTGATTTAGGGGTAAGGACAAATAATGAAGAACTTATGGAGTCAGTTATAAAGACAATGGGAAAGAAGATGCCAGCACCAACATTTAAAATTCATCAGCTTAATACAAAAAGCAGGTGACTTTGCAAAAAAGTAATTGCATAACTGCCAACATTTTAGATTAATATAGTATATAATTATAAAGACAACGATAATAATTAACTTAATAAAAAACATAAATAAAAAAGAAAAAGCGGTAATCGCTACCAACAATTACCGCATTGTTTGATTAATAATTAATCAAACCAAATTCATTCGATTCATTAAATTACTTCTTTAAATAACAATATTATAATATAATATGTTCTGCTAATTGTCAAGTAGTAGGGTATCCTTTTATATTTTTTTAATATTGTTATATCGTTATTAAGGTTTATGTTTTTTAGGCATAGACCTTTTTTTGTTTGTGTCACATTGACACATAGCAAAAATACATAAACTATACGGATAATATAAAAATGCGAAAGGGGAATAACTTGATGCAGTTAGCAGAATTTATTTCAGAAAATTATAAAGATAATGAATACATAGCAAAAATGAATATACAAGCTAATAGACATAATGTAAGTACATATCATTATCAGTCTGCTAACTTAACTATAGCTCCGGATGAAGTTGATACTTATATATCTATGAATCCAATATCATGGAAAAACAGAAAAATCAAGAGAGACAAGCAGCATGTTGGTGCTTTAAGGTGGCTATACGTTGATTTGGATATTTATCGCTCTGATTATAGTGAATTAACTAAAGAACAAATATTGTGGAATCTTGAGGAGGATTTTTTTGGTACAAAAATGCCACATCCTACTTACATAGTTGATTCCGGACGTGGGATGTATTTATTGTGGAGAATTGATGAACATAAATTAGCTTATCCTCGCTGGGTTAAAGTTCAAAATTATCTTACTAATTTGCTGCTTGAATATGGTGCTGATACATCTGTTGTGTCTGATTCTGCAAGGGTTTTAAGGGCTGTTGGTTCGATAAATTCTAAATCGAATACTAGAGTAGACATTATGAGAGGATATACTATGCGTGTCTATACTCTATATGATATTATGACACAATATATGATTGATGTTAAAATAAGCAATAAAAGCAAGAAAAAGTCAACTGAGAATAGCTACAAAAATAATAAAATCATATATTTTAATACTCCTTACACACTACTTAACTCTCGTCTTATTGATCTGGAGAGATTATTTGTCATGCATAGAGATTACGATAACTCACATAGAGAGTGTATATTATTCTTATATAGATATTGGACTTTATGTATTTCAGATGATATGGAATTAGCCTTAAATAAGACAATAGAACTAAATAATAGAATTACACATAAATTACCTTTAAAAGAAGTTATAAAAGCAACAAAAAGTGCAGAAAAATATTATAAAAACAACCAGTCACTTAAGTTTACTAATTCTAAACTTATTGACTTCCTGGCAATTTCAGAAAATGAAATGAAGGATCTAAGGACAATTATATCTAATAAAGAAAAGTTGAATCGTAAAAAAGATAGAAATAGAAAGAATTATCTATCTAAACTAAAATTTGATGGGAAGGACACTAAAGAAGTTGAAATTAAAAAACGTAGAATAAAAGAAGTTCAATATATAAATGAAGGGAAAAAGGTACAAGAGATATGTTCGCTTCTCAACATTTCAAAAAGTACTTTTTATGAAGATAGAAAATTTCTATCAAGTCTTAGCGAAAATGAAATAAATGAGATTATTATAAGTGAAAAAATAATAGAAATAAACAAAGAAAATAGCATTAAAGATACAGATAAAACAAATAACTCTAAAATTCCAGAAAATTCAGCCCATGTATTAAGTGTACGTAGTACTATTTATTCGGGGGATGTTGATACTGAACTAGATACTATATTTACATCTACAGAATCAGATGTTTGGCAGCATATTCGGTCAGGTTAGGCGTAGGTGCTGCTGTGAGCTAGGTTCATCTATTGTAATGTAAAAAAATAGGAAAAATGATTCATGTTCATTTTTCCCTATTTTCTTTGATGTACTTATTAATTTCTAAAATGCTATTAATTATGGGATTAATAAATTCTTGTTCTGTACTCGTTAGACATATGTATGAATCTAAAAGATGAGAGAGTATTTCTGCTTTTTGTTTGGTTAAATGGTAGTCTGTCATTAAACAATTTTTTATTGGGCTATTATTTAAAAATAATAATTCATCACCATTTTTGAAACTATTAGGATCAATATTAAAAGTTGCGTATATTTTTTCTAGTAGTTTATTATGTAATTTAATTCGACCTATTTCAATAGCAGAGATATAACCTCGTGATACACCAATTTTTTTTGCTAATTGATCTTGCGTTAGATTTAATGTTGTTCTTATTTTTATTAATATTTCTTTATCAAAATATTGGGTGTCTTTGTTATTCATATTTCAACCTCGTTTTGGGTGTTTTATTAGTGTTATTTTTATTTTATATTAAGGGATATTATTAGTCAAATTTTAGAAAAAATAAGTATTGACAAATAACAATAAAGGTGTATAATGATAAGCATAGAGAACAATCAAATTAATTTTAAATATATGTAAAGGAGAATAATTATGGCAAGGATAATAGCTATATGCAATCAAAAAGGTGGAATAGGCAAAACTACTACAGCAGTATCGTTAGCTACAGGATTAGCTAGATTTGGGAAAAAGACATTGTTAATTGATACTGATGCTCAGTGTAATAGCACTGATACTTATAGAGCTGTAACAAAGGATACTGCTACACTATACGATCTTCTTTTAGAAAATGAAGATTTGGAAGAGTGTATTCAGCATACACATTCCGGAGACATAATTGCATCAGATAAACTTTTAACAAGTGCTGAGCAGAAATTCCCTCAAGATCCTTCAAGATATTTTCTCATGAAACAAAAATGTCAGGCATTAGAAGATATGTATGATTATATAATAATAGATACTCCACCAGTCTTAGGAGTAATCTTATCAAATGTATTAACTTATGCTAATGAATGTATTATTCCTTTTACTTGTGATCGTTATGCAATTCAAGGAGTTAATGAGCTTTTACATACTATTAACAGTGTTAAGAGTTATACCAATAAAGATCTTGTAGTAAGTGGAATTGTTATATGTAAATATCATAATAATTATAAAAATCATAGAAATGTAGCAGCTGAATTACCTATAATTGCTGAAAAATTAAACACTAAAGTATTCGATACTAAGATAAGAGAATCTGTTGCCTGCACTAATAGCCAGGTACAGAGAATGAGCATATTTGACTTTGATGCAAAAAGTACTACAGCTAAAGATTATATGGAATTCTGTAAAGAAATTATGAACTAGAGGTGAATGAAAATGGCAAAGAATATAAACGAAAATAGTGGCTATTTTGATGGCTTAGATATGTTTAATGGTGAGTTTACAGCTAAAAATAATGATGTTAATAATGAACCTGAATATTTAGATATAAGTCTATTAAAAGAATTTACGGGACACCCTTTCAAAGTAATAGATGATGAATCTATGGATGAACTTAAGGACAGTATAGCAACTCAGGGTATTATTAATCCAATTATAGTAAGACCAATCACAGATGGTGGTTACGAGATTCTTGTTGGACATAGACGTGTACATGCATGTACATTACTTGGTATAGATAAGGTTCCAGTTAGAATTGTAAATGTAGATGATGATGATGCAGCTCTGTATATGGTAGATAGTAACATACAAAGAACATCAATTCTGCCATCAGAAAGAGCATTTGCATATAAAATGAAAATGGAAGCTCTAGAGCATAAGGATAAAAATATAAATACTGGAAAAGTACCTGATAGAGCAGCTACATTAGCAAAAGAGACTAATAGCAGCAAGAAAAGTATATATAGATATATAAAATTAACTAATTTAATACCAGAATTATTAGAATTAGTTGACCAAAATAAAATAAAAGCGACTGCAAACGGACAGGAAATTGCAGATATGCCGATAACTGCCCAGCAATCAATCTTAGAAGTATACAATGAACACAATTTACTGCCTAGTACTAAACAGGCGGTTGTTATTAAAAACTATGCTGAAAATAATGAAGTTACAAAGGATTATATTTATTCTATTTTAATTGTAGATGATGTTAAAGAAAAGAAAATCAGCTTTTCTCCTAAGATAAAAAAGTACTTTCCAAAAGGTACTTCAGCACAAGATATGGAGGACTTAATTATTACATTGCTTGAAAATGCTGGTCCTGCCGTACTAGGAAAAAATGAAAGTGAGGAAGATTAATTATGAAGTATAAAGATTATGAAACATATGTTATTGGTATAGATCATGGCTATAATAATATGAAAACTTGCAATTTTTGTTTTCCAACAAAAATCGAACAGAGAGAAACATTACCAGATATATTAACTGGTATCTTGCAAATAGATGGTAAGATATATAGTGAAAATGGTACGCAGGTATCATATATAGATACTTTTGATAAAACTACTACAGAAGACTTCTATAATTTGACTTTAATAGCTATTGCTAAAGAGTTAAACAAAAAAAATGTTTATGGTGGAATTATAAAATTAGCGGTAGGTTTGCCTTTAAGATATTTTGAAAAACAGAAAGATAGTTTTAAGAAGTACTTGATGCGTAAACCAGAAGTAACATACAAATACGAAGGCAAAACATATCATATTTTTTTAGAAGATTGTAAAGTATTTACCCAGGGATTTGCAGCAATACTTACAAGTCCAAATATAAATAAATATATTGAAGATGATTCTTCTGCTATTTTATGTGATCTTGGTGGTGGTACAGTAGATTTTATTCCAATCGAAGGAGGTAATATCCAGTTTGCAAGTTGTAAAGTATCTAATGATGCATGTAATTATCTGTTTACTTTACTTAAAGAAGCTGTTGTAGCTGAAACAGGTAATGCACTTCCTGATAGAGTTGCTCTTAATTATATTCTTAAAGGTAATAGAAATATGAAACCTAAGAATATATATGAAGAAGTTATGCAAAAAGAGTTAATTAAATATGCTGATAATATTAAAAGTCTGTTTGCTGAGTTTGGTTATAATATAGATTTAACTCCAGTTGTATATGAAGGTGGAGGAGCAGCTATTATAAAGAATTTCGGAGATTATGATGAAAGTAATACCGAATTCTTGACAGATTTATCTGCTAATGTTAAAGGATATGAAATGTTATACAAGAGTATATCATAACATAGAGGAGTATTTATATGAGAGTTTCGAAAGGTAAAAATAAAAAACTTATTAATGCAATAGAAAATGAAACAGAATATATTTATATGTTCAAATTAAATGCTAGTAATCCTATTGAAAAATTATTATTAAGTAAAGTTAACTCAGCAATGCAGGAAAAGAACTTAACTGTAAGAGATGCATTTTTATATGTATTTTCAAGGTCTGTTGAATATGGGATTAATAGTGATACTAATATTATTAATGAAAATGCTGCTAATAGTATTAATGACAATGTTAACAATAATATTATTACAGATAAAAAAGAAAAAAAAGAATCTGATCATGATAATGATAACAATAATTCACAATCAATTATTCCACCAGAGCTTCAAAGACAATTTGATAATTTTAAAAATAAGTCTTCTGATGAAAATAAAAATGATAGTAGTAAGTCAGATAACTCTGCAGCAATAGGAAATTTCCTCAAAAAGAATTTTGGAACAAATTATTAAAAAAGGATGGTTTGATATATATGGCTGGAAGAAAAATGAACGTATCTGAAATAAGGGACGTTATAGAAAATAAAGAATCATTTGATTATCATACTAAACTTTATTGCAGTAAACCTATTGAAAGAATGTTTTTAGAAAAAATCTGTGATGTTATGGAAAAACAGAATAAGAATTTCAAGCAAGCAATGATTTCATTGTTTGCTGAAACATTTGTAGATAAGAATATAGATGATTCAAATGTAGAATGATTTGGAGTAAAAATATAAAGGTGAGTTATTTAAATCTTACCTTTTATTTTTTAAAAATAATAGGAGTTTAAAATAAAATATATGAACAATGATAGAATTACTATTTGCAGGAAAATAAAATTAACACCTCTTGGAGATAAAGAAGAAAGAAATAGAGTGTTTCAATACATTAGAAATGGTCAATATGCACAGTATCAGGCATGTAATTTATTGATGGGTCAATTAATAAGTGAATATTACAAATATGATCGTGATATAAAGAATGAAGATTTTAAGGCTCGTCAAAAGGAAATAATGAAAAATTCTAATCCATTATTTCACGAAATTGAATTTGCGATTGGAAACGACACGCCTTCAGCAGTTACACAAAAAGTAAAAGCAGATTTTAATACAGCTCTAAAAAATGGTCTTGCTAAAGGTGAGAGGAGCGTTACTAATTATAAAAGAACTAATCCACTGATTACTAGGGGACGTTCAATTCAGTTTTATCATAATTATGGTACATATCAGGAATTCTTAGATAATATAAATAGTACAGATTTGGAAATATATTTAAAATGGGTCAATAAGATTAAATTTAAAGTGATTTTAGGAAATCCATATAGATCTGCTGAATTAAGAAGTGTAATTAAGAATATTATTGAAGAAAACTATGGGATACAGGGAAGCAGCATATATATAGATGAAAAAGATATCATTTTAAACTTATCATTATCTATTCCAAAAAAAATTCAAAAACTAGATGAAAATACGGTTGTTGGTATTAACTTAGGGCTGATTGTTCCAGCAATGTGTGCATTGAATAACAATGAATATAAGCGTTTAGCTATTGGCAATACTGATGATTTTGTTAGAATGCGGATTAAATTGCAGGAACAAAGAAAACGTATACAAAAAGGATTGAGAAGTGCTGCAGGTGGTCATGGAAGAAGTAAAAAACTTAAAGGCTTATCTAAATTAAAGAAAAGAGAACAAAAATTTGTTGAGACTTATTGTCACATGATAAGTCGTAGAATTGTTGATTTTGCATTGATTAATAATGCAAAATACATAAATCTTGAATATCTTCAGGGATATGATACAAATGAATTTGTATTGCGTAATTGGAGCTATTACAAAATACAACAGTATTGTAAATATAAAGCTTCTATATATGGAATAGAGGTAAGATTTGTTAATCCATGTTATAATGCTCAGGTTTGTAGTTTTTGTGGACACTGGAGTGAAACACAGAGAATTTCCAGAGAAGTATTCAAGTGTGAGAATCCTAATTGCATAAGTCACAAGTTATATAAAGATGGTTATTTAAATGCGGATTTTAATAATGCCAGGAACGTAGCTCTTTCTTCTTTATTTGTAAATGATGGAAATATTACAGATGATAAATTCAAGGAAGCAAGAGAATATTATGATATTGACATTTCAAGATAAGAGTATTATACTCTATAAAATATATACGGTTGATTTTGCTGCCGAAAGGTGAGGGCAATGCCACTCACCAAAATCTATGTA
>ERZ836877.1013-NODE-1013-length-45163-cov-12.449565_pt1 | contig 45163 bp, 46 predicted proteins | sample MGYA00519469_ERZ836877 | MGnify/ENA primary metagenome ERZ836877 (study PRJEB31850, sample SAMEA3708809) | human gut metagenome | biome: human gut; feature: human-associated habitat; material: faeces | place: China | collected 2014 ...
ATAGAAAATCGCTACAGCACCTGTCATGGAAATAATCACAGAACGTACTGTTTCTATTTTTTTTAGTATTATAAACACAAGTATTGTAAAATAAAGTATTTCTTAATGAAAAAAATATTATTTTAAGTTTATTTTATATAAAAAAATATATTAATAAATAAAAATGGCAACAAAATGGCAACAAATTTAGATAAAATGGCGAAAAGTTTTAGTCCAGTTAAGAGAGTCTTATATAGACTCTCTTTTATTTTTTATTTATATTGCAAAGCTTTTCTAGCTATATCTAATCGTTTCTTATTTACATTATCTAAAGATAATTGTCTTGCATTTGCCGATTGAGTAGTATTATCTATTATTTTTTGTTGCATTTTTTTGATATCTCTCATTTTCTTTTGAGCTTCTTTTAAACGTTCATAATATCGTTCATTAAATTCCTTAGGTCTTATACCAGTATCTTTATATTCATTATATAAAGCTTGCTGATAATGAAAATCCTCATAAAATTGAGTTAAACTACGTGCATTTTTATATGGTGTATACATAAAACGACGTAAAAATACAACATCTTCCCATGGCCATGCTAAAAGATTTTCTTTAGATACTAAATTATCATAAGATGATTTTTTTTGAGCATATTCTTTAGGTATAACACTCACATCAAGCATTTTTGTTGCCGCCCTACCATAATTGCCTGTATAACCATAAAGTAAATAATCCATCTTCATTGGAGAAATATTAAACGCTTTACCTAACATCTTAGATACACCTGAAGTATGTTCATCATATTGCATATATGGCATATCGTTTTGTTTAGATAAAGGCACTATATTGCCTTCTCTAAATAATGAATAATTAGCTGCTGTCTCCATTAAAGGTTTCAAAAGTGTTGGAAATATATCTGGTAACTGGTCAAACAACAAAACATGTGCATTATTAAAAACTTCTTTATCTTTATTGTAACTATAATTTAAAGCTCTTTCCATTAGACTGCTTATTATAAGAATAGAAGGCTCCATTGCCTTTGGAATACGTATAATCTTATCACCAAGAGGTAATATCCAATGTGTATCTCGTAACCATTGCGGAGTTTCTTTATATTTATCATCATCTTTATTTAGTAAAAATAATATTAAAGCAGGTAAAATTGCATATTTAGTTATTTTATAAGCCAATAACGCTCCACCTTTAGCCAATCCATATTTTAGACCATAGCTTTCTACATCTCTAAAGAATTTAGACCAACCTTGAATAGAAGCATTGGCAAATAAGACATATCTATTTAATTCTCTACCAGCTTTTCCGCCACGAGAAAAATCCATGATATCTCTTGTGTCATATGCAATATCTTGGCGATTTATAGATTTATCTACACTCATTTTTCTTAGACCTGCATGATAATGAGCAATACGCAATCCCATTTCAGATGCTTCAGATATATACTGAAATATATTTAATATATCCTGTGGTAGATTTTTCCATCTAGCCATAGATTTCCAGCTATGTTTATAAATTTTATTTAAGCTTGCCTGTGTATAATTTCTATCCATTGATACAGCAGCTGTTTGGGCTGCACCTGAAGCTATATATTCCCAATAATATTTATCCCTATGAAAGAATGACGAAAAGCCATGCCATATATCTATTGGTCGCATAGAGTATTTATTATAATAAAGTATCGAATTTAAATCTCTAGAGAAATTTGAAAAAGCAAATTCAGGATTAGCAACTGTAAATACTGCACGCATAATACTAGAAATTTTATATATTATCTTCTTCAAAAAATTACTGCCTGTTTCAGTATCTAAATCTCTCATCATATCGATTATGTCTTTATCAGCTTTATACGTTTGCTTTTTGCCATTTATCATGACTGAAAATGTTGTTTTAGCATCTTCACCTTTGTTTGCAACTTGTTCTATTTTTATATATGGAGCAATCATTTTATCATTTGCCAATGTTGTTAAAGATAACTTAGCTTTATTTTTAGCTATTATACGCATTGTCTTATAAGTATTAACAACTACACCTTCTATAGGGTTAACAGTCAACCTATCATTATTTTCTTCTTTTGTTATTTCCTTTCTAAATAGTAAATTATCATTTTCATCAAAATACTTATACATAGGAACATAGTTTTTGTGAGTAATTCTCATCTCTCGTAATTGTTGTCTACTTATCAATCCTGCATCAGTCATTAATTCAAACAATTTAAATTGATAATCTATAAGTTCTTTATGTGCTTGTTTTATATTATCATCAGTAGTATTAATAACTTCATCTAAATCTTTATTTTTCATAAATGATGGTTTATTTTTAGGATTATCTTTATAATACATAGCCAATGAATAATCAGCCAATTCTTCTAGTTTTTCACTATCTTTATTTATACCATTATCTATCAAAATTGTTTGCAATGATTTAAAATTGCTAAAATCAATATTAGGGAAAATAGCTTGTAATGATTGATTTACAACACCTTTTTTCCCTTCGATAAAAGCTATTCCTGTACCTGCACTTCCAGCAACTAATCTAAATTGTTTATAAGGATTTGTTATTTCTAACTTTTGTCCTGTAGCTTTCTCAAATTTATCTACCATTCTTTTTACTGGCCCATATCTATCAACCCATTGGTCATGATTTTTTAAATACATTTCATATAATAATTTCTTTAATCCAGATTTAGGCATATTATCATCACTGACACGATTTTCTCTAAGTTTATCACGAGCAGACATTGATTTTAAATCACTAAATAAACTTTGTAAATGATTAAATTCACTCATCATATGATGATTATTAATTGCTGTTACTAATTTATGATAATTTGCTTCATCATTTCTAGCTGAAGCCACATCAAAAATATAATTAGCAATATATTGTTGCATAGCCATATCATTTTTAAAGCCTAATTTTTCCGCCAGAATAGGTGATACTGCTTCTAACATTGCAGGATAATCAAAGGCTTTCTTCGTCCTGATAATTTTGGCCACATGATTGGTAACTACATCGTCCTTTGTTTGTATTCTCCCCATTTCAAATGTATATCCGCTGATCAGTTCCAAAGCTTGTTTTATCTGTATCGGTTTTGCTGTCGATTTTCTACCATTCCAATACAATTTCATCTTATCTAAAAATCCATTACTTTTACTAGATGACAATTTTTCTTTTTGAGATGAATAGACTTCTATAGATGCTGGTTTTATCTTAAATTCTTTATTATTTAATACTGTTTCATTATTATTAGCAAAGACTAAACCATTTTTTGTACGTTTAAATAAAAGTTGGCCATCTTTATTTTTTATTGATGTAACAAGTTTTTCCATAGCAATATTCATATTCTTTCCTTGTTCTTTATCAAGACCTAAAGGTATAGAATAAAGGGCACGGAATTTATCTAATAAATTATGCCAAAAAGCTACAAACCTTTGCCATATTGTTGGATTATTTTTGGCCATAAGTTTATTTAAAGATACTCTAGTAGATGTGTTATACATATGGTCAGCTATCATTTCTTCTATAATATCTTCATCTGTCAAAAGTGGTTTTCCATCAAAAGTATCATTACCGCCAACTATTTCATCACGATATTCTAAAATTCTTTTAGCTGATACTTCACCTATTGCTTTTCTTATTTCCGCAAATACTTCTGGATTAGTACCTTTTAGCCAATGTATAAACTCATGATAAAATGTCCATCTAGGACTAATATTACTAGCACGATTTAAATACATAATACCGCCAGAAAACGCACCTCTAATATTTTTAGCTTTTTCATTATTAAAATATAAAATAGGGCAACCAATTATCTTACCAAAATCACTTAATGCTTTTTCTTGACGATTAAGTTTATCTTCAGTTAAAAGATTGTCATAATCAATCAAGCTAGGTATCATTTGCCCTACACCAGAATATTTCTTATTAAATTTATCCTTGCGAATATTTTCTTTTATTTCATTTAATAAATATTTAGCTTCTTTTTCATTTTTAAATAATAAAGCACTATGGTATCTACTATTATTTGGTTTTTTTACAACATATTGATAATCTAATTTTTTTAGAGCTGGCTCAATATAATTTATATAATTTCTATTATTCAAAGGAACTTTTATACCAATAATAGTACCGCCACTTTCCTTATCTTTATGAGTACCTATATAAGATTTCAATAATTTATTACTAATATCTTGTTCTTCATTATTTACACTATTTACGGCATCAAGAAAACTTTTTCGTTGTTGCTCTGTAGCAAATAAAAAACCTGCACTTTGATAACGACTATAAAACCCACCTGCTTTTTTAGCTAAAGTTATTAATGTTTTAAAATCATCTACATATTTTATAGGATATGCTCTTTTATAAATTTCTCCAGTTTTAGTATGTTTAAAATCATCTAAAACAAAATAATTATTACTGTTATTAGTATTCCCATCATCTATATTAATATCCGTATATTCCCTACGTTTGGCTATATCATTCAATTCTTCTAAAAATGCTTCTGCTTTTTGTCGGCTCTCAAAATAATAAGGCGTATTTTTTAGAACCATTACACTTGAAGAACCTATACCCTTATAAGTTCCATTATATTTTTCAACAATGGCTTTTATTTTTCTGTTTTTATTAATATTAGTAATTAAATTTCTAAATCTAAAATTATTAGATATAGTAACTTTTGTTAATGCTCCTTCTTGTTCTATAGAAAATGGTTTGCTATTTGCAATATTCTTTAGTTCTTTTACAAAATTACTAGCTTGTTCTTGTGTTTTAAAAGGATATGCATATGCTCTAATTCTTTCAAATGCATCTAAATTGCCATATTTTTTAGCAATTTTATCTATTTCTGTGATAGATAATTCTCTTGCACTAGATTTAGGAGTTATATAAACAAATATTTTATCTGGTAATACTTGTTTTATAACAAAATCTTTATTTAAAAAGTCATTATAAAATTCACTTATTTCCGTTGAAAAAGCTTCCATATCACTTAAACTCTTAAAAGAATATTGACAATAGTTTAATGCATCCCTTTTAAACCAGCTATAAAACTCTCCTTTATCGCTTCCATAATGAATATTTTCATCTCGTCCATTATTCTTTATTGCTAAGTCATGAAATATTTTATCTAAATCAGCTGATTCATATTGTGCTGTCAATTCTAAAATTAAAGGATTTCTTATAGTAAATATATATCTATCTGCTCTTTCACTTAACATTGCTCCCGTTCTAACACTATTGAAATTCTTAAGTATTTCTCTTTTTTTAGCAATATCATCTTCTTTTTCCTTTAATTTATTAATTGTTTCTTTATTTTTAGGCACTTCATAATAAGGATTTATTTGCTTTATAACTTGGTCAAAATATTCCTCATTTTCCATGACAATTTCCATGACTGATTTTTCATCATCATGTTCTTTGACTGTATTTTCTTCAGATGATACTTCATCATTTATAGAAGAATCATCTTTTTTCACATAACTTTCACTATCAATATCATTATTTACATTGATTTCATTTTTCTCTTTATCATCAGTACTTCCATCTAATGAATACTCAATATTATATGGATTTACTCTATCCACTATCTCTAGGTTTTCTATAGTATCAAATAATTCATTGATATTTTTTATATGTGATAAATCAAGTGATGTAGACACATTTATTTTTGTAGCTTGTTGTCCTTCTTTTGTCGTTTGCTTGTCAATTATTACAACTTTAGTAGAAATAGATGTCCCTGCTTTATTAAATGCAATACCTGGTAAGATAATTTCTTTTATCAATATAGCTGATGTAGCTTCTTCACTTGCATACCATTTATCAAAATGTTTTTGACAAGCTGGCCCATTAGGTATTATAGCTACAATTCGACCGCCATCACGCAAATGTTTAAATGCTTTAGCTACATGTTCAACAGCTGTTTTACCACCTTGACCAAATGGTGGATTCATTATTACTGCATCAAATTTATTAATAGTATCAAAGTTTTCAAATGGAATATCTCTAACCTTACCATTAAAGCTCATTCTAGTTAAATCTGCTAATTGTGAACTTGGTTCAATAGCTACATTTTTAGTTGTTGCAGGGAACCATCTCGCAATAGCTCCATGTCCAGCACTTGGTTCTAAAGCAGACTCTCCATCTTTCAATCTAGACCATTCAACCATTTTTAGACCGATTGGTTCTGGAGTAGCAAAATAATCTTTACCTTCACTAGATTTATTCTTACTTGTTTTCTTCTGATTGGCATAATAGAAAGTTTTTGCCTTATCATATGCTGTTTTTATATTTTGATTAGCATAATCTTTTTCTTTTCCGCCAGTCCCCTCTGATGAATTACCTGGTAAATTCTTTTTCCACTCATCACTATCAATTGTTTCTTGAAAAGCTTCAACAAACGACTGTTTTAAATTTCGTGCTTCTTCTCCCAAAGCTAGATTTTCTACTGTTTCACTTCTTTGAGCAATATTTGTAGCAAAAGCTGTACGCTCCATTGATGTTCCTGTATTTAAATAACGAAAAATAGCATTAGATTTTTGACCAACACGATAAATTCTGCCTTCTGTTTGAATTGCTTCTACAGGTTTAGTTGGTAATCCTAGATTAATCAATACTCTTTGATGTTTTCCTGTTTTATCATGAAGACTAATTCCCGCACTACCAGCGTCTGCTTGTACTAAGATTACATCAACCTCACTATTATCATCATTAAATTTTGATAAGCTATCATTCTTTTCTTTTGCAGATAAGCTTCCATTATAAATAGCTATTTTATCGCCAAAAGCTTCTGTCAATGTCTGTATAGGCGATGTCAATTCAGATAAATCAAGATTTACTAAATCAGGTCTTTCTTTACAAAATCTTTCATATTCATCTTTGATACGATTTTTAGTATAAGAAGTAAGTGATTTAAATTGTTCATCATCAAAAGATAGTTTAAATGGATGTTTGCTTTCATTTTTTAAATATCTATGAAATACTACTATTTTTTTACCAGTTTTTTTGTATTCTTTTATTAATTTTATAGCTTCTCTAGCTTTCACAGCTTCTAATAAAAATAATTTATTATAATAGCCATAACTTTTATTGAGGAAATTGGCTAAATTTGTATAGTTATTTTTACTATTAAATAGATATTCAAAACCTTCATCTACTTTTTTACCTATTCCGCCATCTACTAGAATAAAACCTCTATCATAATCCTTATCAATTACTAATCTTCTGCTAGATATAGCACCATCATTCTTTAATTTCTCATGAAATTCCATTTCCATTATGCTATTATCTACATCTGGATCAGGCTGTTCTAATCGGTTATATCTTATTTTGTAACCAAAATTTTTAACAAAAAATTTATCATGTGCTTCTTCAGTACTTAAATTTCCATTTTTCCTATCATAATTAAAAAGATATCCTTCCGCATAATCGATATTTTTAACATGACTAAATGGTGTTGCTGATAAAAATAATACTTTTGGCTTATCTTTTTCTTGTATTTGTTTCCATTGATTTTTTAATTCTATTCTTAATTCCGAATTAGAATTTTCCTCTGGATATAAATAATCAAAACGTGTGTTAAAGCCTCTTTCATTTAGAGTAATAGCTCTTAAATTCTTAATAGCACCTGTTTCTTTATTATTTTGATTACTGATTAATTTATGACATTCATCAATGACTACTAAATCCCAATTACGCTTAACAAGTGTTTTATTAGATGTAAAATTATTTAATGTGGTTATAGATATATTATTATCACCATTGTCTTTCTTATTCTTTAATGGCACTATATTAAGTCCAAATTTTTTGCCACTATTAATCCAACCATCATTGATACCTGTACTTGGCGATACAATTAAAATATTCTTTTTCCCTTGTTCTACAAAACGTTTAACAATTCCCAATCCAGTAAATGTTTTTCCTGTACCTGTACCATTAGTAAATAACATTCCTGGTTTATTATTCACAAACATACGTGTTTCTGCTTTGAAAACATCATCTTGTTGTTCTGGCAATAATAAAGGTAGGTCATTCTTGATAGATTCAAGATTGCCTACCTTTATATCTTTTATATTAATTTGTTTTTGTTTATCTATAGTGCTTTCATCGAATAATGATTCATTAACAAAGTCAGTAATTCTTTCTGTTGTTGTTTCGTCAACCAATGGTCTTTCGTAGCTATCTGTAACGCTTCTTGATAGCTTAGTATCTCTGGTGCTATTGTCCGTATTTGCGGATTTTTCTTGGCGTATTGTGCTATCGCTAGTCTTTCCGCCAATATTGGTGCTATCTCCACGAATGCTAGTGCTACTATCTTGTCGTGGCCCCTCTCCACCATTTGTTCGTATATCTTGTCCATCTTCTCTACTGGATCGGTGGCTTTCATCATCTGTCCCCACATTGTCTTTATCGTTCCCCTGCTTATCTCGTGTAACCACTGTGTTGGAGCTGTCATTAAGCTCATTTTCATTTACCTCACTTTTCTTTTGATTGTCGCTAATATTATCATTTGATATAATATTATTAGAAGAAACATTTGATTTTACGGATATCGGGAGCCGTTCCTCTGTAACTCCAGTTTTATTGTTACTTTGGGATAATCGAACCGCACTATCACTGGAAATAGTGGCAATATCTTGTCCCTGTTTGCTATAAATCAATGTTTCTTTTTTTATTTGATTTTTAAAGCTCCCTATATTCTTAGGTATAGCAGTGATAATAATATAATAACCATTATCTTCGTTTTGTAATTCAAAATAAGTAGGTACTACATTTTGTTTAGCTTTTACATTATCATCATTTAATTTAACTAAAGAATATGTCGCTCTTTTTCCTTTTCCATTATCTTTTTTATAAATCACATCAAAATTTTCAGCAACATCTGCAATCATATCTTCAATCGAATTATACCCTATATGTTTAGCTTGTTTTTCATGTTTTTTAGCATGAATTAAGCCTTGTTTTTCATTACCAACACGAAGTCGAATTTTCCCTGGTGTCAATTCACCGCCAGTAGCCTTTGATATAGACGATGTGATTTCTCCAAAATCCCTGCTTCCATCAGATTTTATAATAAATTCATTTTCATTAGCTTCAGCTAGAGATTTTCCACTTTCTGTTGAATATCCATATGCTAAATCAGGTAAATTATTTTGTTTATTATCTATATTAAATTCTTCTACTTCATCTACTTTTAAATCAAAAGAAGACCTATTTATATCTGACTGTTCACTATTATTCTCAATAGATTGTGTTTCAGATGTAGATAAGTCTTCTTTTTTTATATCTGCTTCAATTTTATTGTCATCTAAAGTTTTCTGTATTTGTTGTTTTTCTTTATCATTTAATATAGGTTCTAATTTTCTTTGCATAAAATCATTAGCTTTATTTACTCTATTAATATTATCACTACTAATAGCCTGCTCAAGATTATTTAAATCAACTTTTAATTGTTTTTCTTGTACTTTATCAAACAAAAGTTTACCTATATTTTTAGCAGCTTCTATATCTATTTCTTTTTGTTTTTGCTGAATATTTGTTTCATTACTTCTGCTGCTTGTTTGATTTTCTTTTGGTAATTGTCGTCCTTGTTCATATTGTTTTGCTTTGTCTGCAATTGTTTCAAGTCCATTTATAGCATCTTCCCTTCTTCTAAATTCATTTGCTACTTCTGGTGGTATCTGCATACCATATTGAGGATCTTCATATCCATATGACAAATGCTCTATAGCTGTATCTCTTAAATATCCTTCAATATCATTTTTTCCAAGAGGTCTATTATCTCTTGCTTTCATTATATCTCTATACCATTGATAATTATCGGAAAATCCAGGACTATTAATATATTCATCTGTTTTTTCATTATAATATACACTACGGGCTACTACTCCTTTTTTCATTTGAGAACGAAGTATTTCCATATAATTTTGTATATCTTGTTCTTGCTCATTTTTCAATAAGTTTAATACATCAACAAAAGATTTTCCAGTATCTTTAAAAGTGTAATCTAAATAGTCCATTGCTAATGCTTCTTCTTCAGATAAGCTATTTATAAATTCTTCATATCGTTTTGCTCTTTCTATAGATTTAGCTAATTGTTCTATAGAGTAATCATATTGATATTTTTGTTCTTGATTTTCCGCCAATGATTTATTTTTTATACTGTCGTACAATCTATTTATATCTTCTTGACTTAAGGTATCTTGAGATGAATTTAAATTATCTACTAATTTTTTTATATAACTATTTATATTTTCTGTATTATCAATAGTAATTTCTTTTTTTGATGTCTCATCTTTTTGTAATGTTTTTATATTATTTATATCTAAATTATTATTTATTTTATTGTACCAATCATTAGCAATTCTATTATTAGGATTATTTAAACCTTCTAACAACATTGCTCCACTAGTTTTTTTATCATTATTAGATGCATTTAATAAATATTGTATTGCAGTAATAGCATCTCTTTGTCTATTTATATCACTACTATCTAATGAAGCTTTTATTTTATCATAATTTACTATAGGATTAGTATTTTGTAATTCATTATTACTTTTTTCTAATTGTTTTAATAAATTATTTCCTAAAATTTTTAGTTTGTTTGTATCAAATTGGGGTTTATTATCTTTATTTTTATTAACTTTAAAAGCATTATCCGCCATAAAGCCTTTTTTCATATACTCTATTTCTTCAGCTTTTTTTGCAGCTTCTAATGTTTTATTTTCACTATATAATTTCTTTTGTTCTTGGATAGCACTATCTATCTTCTTTTGTTGTTCTGAAGTAAAATTACTAGCTCTTTTTGCCTGCAATTTTGTTAGAAATTTTTTATCTGTTTTCTTTATATTATCAATTAAATTATCTAAAGCATATATATCATTATTACGCTTTATTTTAGTTAATTTATCTAAATATAAAATATTTCCATCTGTTTGAGCTTTTGCTATTTCCTCATCAACAATATCCCATTTTTCATCTTCAGATAAAGTATCAAAATCAGTATTATTATCATTTTTTTCTGTTTTATACTCTGCTTGTGCAGGTTCATAAAGTGATATATCATCTGCTTTCATATTAGAATAATCATTATTTAATACATAACTATCGTTATTGTAAAAGTCGTTAGCAGTTGAATTATCAATGCTTGGTGCACTATCTACTTGAGTTGATACACCAGGTATAGGCTCTCCATGGTCTGAAAAATGTATATGTCCACCAGTAGCATTTGCTGATGGATTAGTATATTCATCAAGTGATGTTAAACCATATTTTTCGCCTTGTTTTATAAGCCATGCTCTAGCTTCAGGATCACTTGCTAATAAGTCATTAGCCACATCAATTGCTTGCCCACTATCATGCCAAGAAGAACCATCTCCATTTCTTTTCATGCTAGTTACATCTAAATTATAACCAAATTTATTATAGAAATCTCTTGCCAATAAATTTAATTTTTGTTCTGTTAATGTAGTAAGCCCTGTATCACTAACTTCTCCTAAGATATTATAATATTTCTTATCAGGCAAAGAAATGCTATTCGTACTATCTTCTATCTCACTTGCAATACTTTCTAAATCGCTAGTATATTTTTCTTCTGATGCACCATAATATCCATTTTCTTTAAGTACATGTGAAAAATCTCCTATATTTCCTTCACGAATTTTATTTAAATCATAATTTTTTAATGTTTGTCTAGCATATTCATGGGCAAATTCTTCGATTGAATCAAATCTTTGTAATCTATTTTCAGAAGTATTAGGATCTTTCAATCCGCCAAAATTATTAGTTCTAACTGCATTATCCGCAGAAAATCTACCACTTTCTAAAGCCCATTGTGAATAAATAGCTTTTGCTAAATCTGGTCTTCCTACATCATTAGCTGCAATAGTAGCAGCTTTCCATGCATCAGCATTTTCTATACCTTTTGGAATAGATATATTGTTAGTATTTGTATTATTAACTTTATTTTTTACTAATGCATTATATGTTCTATTAATACCACCTCGTATACCACCAATGCCAGCAAATCCTAAAGCACCTATAGCCCCCATTGCACCAGCTTGCTCTTCATCAAGCATAGGATTAAAAAGTGTTCCATATGGTTTATTAGTATATTCCTTTTGTAGCTGTTGCTGTTTCATTTCTGTAATATATTCACCAGCCATATTTAATGGAACACCTGTCATTATATTTCTAGCTATTTTTTTATACCAATCATTACCACCTAAATATTTATTTTTCTTCAAGGCTAAACCCATTTTACCTGTAATCAAAGCACCTGTTAATGCATCAGAAGCCATTAAATAAGGTGCTTCATTAATGGCTAATTTATTAATAGTATTTGCAATATCTACATCACTATAACCTTGTTCTTTTAAATCATTATAAATAGAACCTGCATCCGACACTGCTTCTGTAAGACCGCCACCAACACCCCATTTAATCATATGATTAGCTACACTTTCTGCACCTTTTCCAATTGCTGCTGAAGCTAATTTTTTACCAGTTATTCCACTTAATAAATCAATGCCTTTTGTTACTGTTCCACCTATTTTAGCAGCTCCTGCTCCTGGTATAACTACTGAAGCTGCTAATGAAGGTAACGTACTTCCTACACCTTGTGATATATCTGCTATAGCACCTCTTGGATCTGTCCAATAATCAAAATTTGAAACTCTATCCCATAAACCACCATAAGAATCACGAGAACCATATTTACGTATATTATCTTGTGCTAATGTATCTAAATATGCACCTTCATTCAATAATGCATCAGCATTTTTCTGTATTGTTTCTTTATATGGTGTTGGATTACTTTCTGTTACAGGTTGGTATAGATTAGGCCCATTATATCCATTATTTGTTATAGCTTGTCCTTGTGCTTCTAATCCTTTTGCAGATAACCATTTATTCAAATATGGATTATCCGCCAATGCTTTTAAATTAGCCCCAGCAAAATTAGCAATACCACTTATAGCACCTTCTGCACCACCTTTAAAGTTTCCCCATGCACTTTCCAAAAATCCTGGTTCATCATCTTTTGATTCATTAACAATAGCCGAAGAGTTTCCACTATTTAACCATGTTCTTGATGTTAATTTTCTTAGTTTATCTAATTGTTCAGACATGATTTATTTCTCCTTAATCACTATATTCTGGTAAATATTCTTTTCGTACATCTTCTGGTATATATTTCCAATACTCTCGAGCTTGATTTTCATTACCCGCTTTCTTTTCTCTCAAGAAATTAAATACATATATTAGAGTATTACTGTAAAAATTATATACATCGTCTTCCATTTGTGGGGCTAATTTCGCTAATTCCTTTTGATAATTTTGTAATGTTTCTTCACTAGTCATAGCATCATCACTTCTAGCAGAATTGAGCAAATCAAATGTTAACCCACTTAAATCACTAGCTAATTTTTGTTCTTCTTTATTTGAAGTAGTAGATTTTCCCTTTTTAGAAACTGAATATAATCCAGCTGCCATAAGTCCTGCTTCTTGTGGATTTACACCATATTCTATAAGCTTGTTACGCATAATATCCATTCTATCTACTAAGCTTGCATTTTGATATTCCCTGTCTATTTGAGCTTTTATCTGATAAAGTGTTGCTTGTTGTTGTGCTTGTAGAGCTTGTAAGTTAGCTGTTTCTTCATATTGTTGATTTTGCAATTCTGAATTAATTCTTCCTTGATTATTCATTGCTATTAATTGATTTTGAGCGTTATTATTATCCCTTTGAATCTGTTGATTAAATGCAAATACATCTTTTGGCATACCATATGCTGATAATAATTGAGTATATGCATCAGGATTTTCATTTCTTAATTGAGCCAAAATACCCATTCCTAAATCCCCAACACTTCCATCTGGATTTATTCCATATTGTATAAACTGCGATGATAAATCATTTATTTTTCTTGACTGATATGCAGCTGCTTTTTGTGTTGCTATTTCTCTTGCTGCTGTTTCACCTACACCACTTTTTAATACTCGCTCATAAATATCTTGCCAATATTCTTGAGTGCTTACTGGATTAGCTGTATATACACTACTTGCATCTTGCATATTAAATTTAGGACTTTCATTTAAACTAGCTAATAATGATCTTTCAGCTGTAGTATCTGCTCCATAAGAACTCATATCTAATCCATATTGATTAGCTAAATCTCTAGCTTTTTTTGCTTGTAATTGAGCAAGTAATCTCTCATTTTCATTAGTAGCATTATCATAATTAAATTTAGCAGCTATAATTTCACTGTGTACTTTATCAGCTATTTGTTGCTGAAATGGTGATACATTTTGTGCTATAGGCAATTTATAATAATTTAAATCCGCCATGGATTCTTGAGATTGTTCCTGTGTTTTGTCTGCACCAAAATAACTACTATCTACACCTAATTTATTTAATTCTTCTCTAGCAGCATTTGCCTGTGCATTAGCAGACTGCATTCCTTCAATATCATTATTAGCTTGAGCTTTCATATAATCTTCCTTTGCACTATTGATAATATTTACATAATAATCAATTCGTGGTTTTAAATATTCAGGTAAAGAATTAGCCGCCACTTCATTACTAGAAGCGACGGCATTATTAAAAGACATTGGTTGATTATAATATCCCAAAGCATATTTCATACTAAGATCATCTTTCACTTTTAGTTTATTTGAATCACCTAATAAATAACTTTCCTTTGGTACTGTTGTCGTATTTACTTTATTTTTATTTGTTGTAGATATTTGTTGTTCTACTGTTGGTAATTGCATATTTTGATAAGCTGATATAGTACGATTATCATTAGCCATTTGATTATACTGATTCAGTGTAGTTCCTTCTGGGATACTAGCATTTGTTTCCATTACTTGTCGAACATAATCACTATTATCTCCTAGAATATCGCTTTCTTTCGAACCTTTATTTTCAATACCACTTAATATACCATCTGAAGTAGCTTCATTTGATGATATTGGTTCACTTATAACTGCTTCAGCAGCTTCTAATCCTTTTTTCTTATTTCCTCTAGTAAAATAGTTATTTAAAAATGCTCCTAATCCATAACCAATTGCTTGCTCAATCGGCATACTAGCTACAGCTAATCCTCTTTTTAAGTTATACATTTTATCCCACTGGTCTTGATTTTGATATGCATTTATTCCTTGTTCCATAAAAATCATTCTCCTTTATCTTTTAAAATAATCCGCCAAACAATCCACCAAGTAATCCGCCACCGCTAGTGGTTTGAGTAGTTGTAGTCGTTCCTTTACCTGCTAATGCATTAAGCGTAGAATTACCTGAACTTGCAAGCCCTGTTGAAGCATTCCATAAATTAAGTGCTGGCTGTTGGGCCGCTTCTTGTGCTCCTGCTGCTGTTGTTATTCCTGCCGATGCATTATTGATATTTCCATTATTTATTCCATTTAATAAGTTCATGTAACTTTGTTGTTGTTGTGAAATAGTATTATTCACACTATCAGATAAATCTTTCATTCCTGTAGTTGTTACAGAACTATTCAATACACCATTATTAGCAAGCCCATTTAATAAATTACCCATACTATTTTGCGCTATGGTTGATACATTATTAGTTATATTGTCTAGTGCTGCTTGCGGTAATTGTCCATTAGCCAAAGCTTGATTATTTTGGTTTGCTTGATTTATTTGACTTTGTGCTTGATTATTAGCTGTGTTAAAATCATATTGAACAGCACCTATTGAGTTTTGCAGAATATTTTTAGCAGTATCATTTAACCATGATGCATTAGGTGCATATTGATTAGCTAAGTCAGCTTGAACTTTTTGCAGCTGTAGCTCATATTCTGTTGGTTGATACGATTGGTTGTTTACCGTTGTATTTCCTTTGAATAACTGCAAATCTATATAATAAATTTTAGGTTTGTATGCATGCATAGCCTCACCTACTTTCTATATCTAAATATCCCATGTTACATAATAAGAAATCCTTGTTATATCATCATGCATATGTACAGGTGATATACGAGCCTTCTTACCTTCTTTGTTTTCTGCATAATAGATAAAAGAGCCGTCATTGAGCGGCTCTTTTTTAGTTATCTTATATCCCCAAAAACGAATATAAGCTTTTATATTTTCTCGTATGCATATTGTACCTAGTTTTTTTATCCCTAGCATTTTAGCAAATACTGTGGCAAAATCTCGCCAAAATTTGCCATCACCAGCCATTTGATAAATCATTAGCATACTATTATCTTGAGTAGTGCCAATTTCACAAAAGCCACGAGAGGGCAAATAAAAAAGTTTAAACCCTTCTTTTGGTTTAAACTTATCTTTTGTTTTTTGCTCATATTTTTTTATATATTCATCTAATGTATTATTCATGATATCTCCATAAGTCATTTTTCCCACGTGGGAAAAATGGCATTAAAACTTGAATTTATAACCTAGAATAACTGTCTTTTCATCAGCGATTATTCAGGTATTTTTTATATCTCCAGCTATGGCGATACCATTATTTCCAATACCTAGACCAATAGCATAATTCTTTTCTTTGTTAATCTGTTGATTGTTTTCGTACTGCGTCAATAATTGATTGGCATTCATCAATGATTGATTCAAAGTTTGAACTTGCGTCTGTAGCTGTTCCGATTGCGTTTTCAAGTTTTGTACTTGTTCCTTCGATATTTGAAGCTGTTCCTGCAATGTCTTGTTTTGCTCCTTCAGCTCGGTCAAGTTCGTTTCTAATTGCGTCAGTTGGCTTTCCGTTATCGTATACGTCTTTTCTGTCGCTCCACAGACTGCACACATACAAGACCACAATAATAATACCGCCAATAATAATATATTTATATTTTTTAATCTTACTAAGCACATCATTCAAGTGTGTTCACTTCCATTTCTTCAATACAAGGATTTAATGCTCTAAGCCCTGTAAAATAAAGTATATCGCCCTGCATAAAGCAAAATTCAGGTATATTATCCAATAATACCTGATTAGGATTTTTAGATGTTTCAAAAATATCTTTAATCTTTGCTTTTGTAATACCTTCAATTGGTTCTTTACTTACAAGTTTAATGGTTTTAATCATGATAAACACTCCTTCATTTTGTGATTTCTGCATTATTTAATAATTGAATTATCTCATTGATTTTATTTTTTAATACATCTAGCGTGAGCGTATCTCCGCTTTCTGTAATTTGATTTATTTGAGGTTGTTGTATTATACCTACATGGTTTGTAGTTAAGAGTAAATTTGTTACCTCTTTAGACAAATTACTCAATATAATAGTGTTTTCAGCTATCTTTTCCGAAATTATAGCATTATTAACCAGCTTTTCTGTAGTTATTGATAAATCTTTTATCATACTTGTTTCAATCTTGTCATCAGCTAATAGCTTATCAACTACTTCTTTTGCAAGCTTAATTAAGGTAACAGCACCATCAACAATTTTTTCTGTACTTACAGAATTATCGTTTGGAATATTTCCTTCAGCTACTTTTAGCTTAGTTATCTCCCACCATGCTTTTAAATACTGCTCTTTCCGCCAAAAAGGTTTAGAAAATGGCTGATAATCTTTACCAGCCATTGCTATTACTATTGAATATAAATATTGTTCTTCTAAATCTGTTGTCGGTTTTGGTAAATTATCTATTATATCCTGGTAATCATTCATAGTAGACACTGCAATCAAGTCCCATATTCCCAATTCGTTCACAATCGGTGTATTGCCACATTCGACATATACGATTAGGATTTTCTATAGCAAAGCTATTTTGATGATAATATTGAGCTGACCAAATAGGTACATAATCAGGCAATGCTTTTAAGTCTATAATATTTGTGAGCCAATTATAAGAACTATATAAGCCTACATAGTTATACCCTTTTTCTAACAATGTACTGATAAAATTAGCAATAGGATAAACTACGTTTAAGTATCCTTCTAACATATCTTTATCTTCAGCATCATACCAGATACCAAGTTCAGGATTTTTCCCATTAAGATATGTCTTAATCTGTTTATCAACCCAATTAGCTTCTGCTACAGCTTCACGAATAAATGACGCATGGCTATAATAATAAACGCCATAGCGTAATCCATACGCTACAGCGTTATTTACATGTTCTATAAACTTTTCATCAAGTTTATAATGTTCTCCTATTTTTAGAATAACTCCTTCAATCCCAGCGTCTTTTACTGCCTGCCAATCGATCCATTCTTGCCAAGCAGAAATATCAATTACTTTCATCACTATTAATCACCGCCAAATCAATTCCTAAAATATTTGCTTCTTCTTTTAAAGTTCCTAAATATTCTTTAAGATGAATAAGCCTTTTATTTAATAGCTCATAGCTACAATTAGGCTTAAAATCTAAAGAACATTGCTTATATTTTTCTAAAACTTTATGCAGTTTATTAGCTCTAATATCCGCTTGAAAATATTCCGCTAATAATCTTTCTTTATAGTTTTTACTGGTCATTAGATTTATTGTATCTTTTAATTCCATAATTTCACCTTTCTAAATCCAATCAATAATAGTATTTTCCTTGAAATTTTTTTCCCATACGAACCAAGCAAAAGCCATAGCTGTTGATTTACTATATGTTTTAAAATCTCCATTTTTAGCACAATTTAATCTTGCACTAGATACATAAACTTTTTTAGGTGGAAATTCTTTAAAAAATTTACCACGTTCTATACCTTCTAAGAATAATAATCTTAGAAATAATGCTACCTTTGAACCAGTATTAATAATATTCAAAGCATGTTTCAAAAATGGTAAAGCTATTTTATAAGGAGGATTAGTTATTATATCACCTGCCCATTTATTATAATCAAAAAAATCTTTTTGTATCCCATACCCTCTATCTATTAAATCACTTGATAAAACATTATAATTATAACTTTTTAAAACTTCACTCATATGTCCTTGTCCACATGCTGGTTCTAAAATAACATTATTAAATTTTTCTTTTTCCATTAATAAAATAGTTGCTTTAGGTTCAGTTGCATAAAAATCATTTTCTTCACGTTTTGATTTAGCATGATTGCTTGCACCTAAAACTTTTATAGAATTACTTCCCATTATTTATCATTAAATCCTTTTCTAGCAGATTGAAGTAAAAAACCTAAATATCCCCAGATCTTATCTTTGATATGTTCCATACAACATTGTTTACCGATTTCCATATCAAAATTTTTTGCATCTACACATGCGGATCCATCAGTAATAGTAAATCCATTTTTACATGTAGCTTGTACCACAGTTGTTTTATCACCCATTTTTATTGCTTCTGTTTTAGTAATAAAATTATCAACATCTTTTTGAGTAATTTTATTATCTTCCTCTAATTGTAAATATTGTTTTTCAAATTCTTTTTTAGGGCACCAAGATACATATTTGTCTTTATTTTGATAATAAATTTTATATCCATCTGCTCCTACATCATGTTCACCATATTTTTTCCATGCCTTACATGGTTCAGCTTTAACAAATTTTACACTAACATAATTTCTAATCATTATTAATCCTTCTTTCTTTTTATTTTCTAATCTTTTCTTTTTGCATGGCATATTGAGCTAAGTTGTTTTTTAATTTAGTTGGAACTGGTACACCACAGTTTGTAGCATTTTCTAATATACTTAGGCCCTCGTTTGCGATGTAAAACATTATGGCGATATCTCGCGTGATAGTTCCTTGATTGAAAACAATATCTGCCGTATGTGCCACCATAATAATAATGACGATGACAGCCTTTTTTGCTAATCCTCGCCAACCTTTTCTACTGTCTAATTTTTTATTAGGGTTTATCCAGGCTGATAAAAGACCTGTTATATAATCTAATACCATTAGTAGCAAAATAGCTTCCCACAGGTTTGACCAACTGCCGAATAAATGACTACATATAGTCCCCACTGTGGCGAAACACGCTCCCCATTCAATCTCTAATCGGACTGGTATAATCGTCTTGCAAAACGAAACCATATCCGCCAAAAACTCCTGCATTTTAATCACCTTCTTAAAATTTAATTTGATAAAATAAACCGCCAGCCATTGTAGCGTATGCATCGTTATTATCTACATGGTCATCTATCCACTTTTCTTTTGCCCAAGCAATACCACTTGTAATTAAAAAAGCTTCAAACGCACTGCAACCTACATTGCGCTGAAGCTGGTCTTGAATTACATATCCTGCCATAAAATGCAAGGCTTTATCTGTTGGAATACTATCCTGCAAATCATGTAGACTACTAGCAAAACACGGTACCGTTAAAGATATTAATAGCATTGTTAGTATAATTACTTTCTTAAACATTGCTTTGTCCTTCTTCCAATACGTCTACCGCATTTTTAAATTCTGGTAATGTTTTAAGATACTCATACGCTTGCTTATCCCAACGTACAGAATTGTCATCGGCACTTGGCGTGAACATAAAACGATAATCATAGACAGGCTCATTCGACTCTTGGTCTATTACTAACGCCGCCCCATTGATATACTTTTTATTTCCATCTAAACTAACAACTTTTACATAACAGTCACTGTATGTTTTTTCTCCGATTTTCCAATCTGTTTTTAAAGCCATTTTTAATCTCTCCTTTATTAATAACCACTTACTTGTAATTCGGCAACATCAACCTGTGCTGGTTTTACATACATATTATAAAAAGTTATTTCAAATCTAACATATGGTTCTTCTTTTCCCGCATTTATTGCGTGTCCTATCGTGCCCGTAACCCATTCATTCGCTACAACATTATCTAATTGCACGTTAAGTTGGTGTCCACGTTTTTTTATCCAGTTATTATCTTTATCTAAATAACCTGTTTCTATGCTAAGCCATATTTTTTCTGTTGTTATACTACTAACTGTTAATTTAGCTTTCAAAAAGAGTTTTATATAGGAATGGTCTTTTGTAGGTACAGTTACAAATATACTAGACCGTCCATATTCGGGGCTTTGTGTAGTAACACGTAAATTATCCCCTATTATAGATATCTTTTCAGTTGTCCCAGCTGTTATTTCTTTTGGTATAGCAGTAAGTCCACTAAAACTATCTATGCCTAATAAATTGCATACAGGAGCGATTTTATCAGGGTTAGTGTCGTTGTAATCGCACATATTAATTCGGTATACTCCTGTTCCGTTTATTAAATAAGTAGAAGATAATTTATCCATATATACATTATCTAGCACAATTCCTTGATGTGGTGTTGTCCCTACATTGAATAAAGCTACATCTCCACTGTGTACAGTATTAACAGGACCTATATCTCCGCCTACCATTTTAAACCTGCACCACTGCCCACCAGTCGTGGTAACAAACGGGTTCTTACTGTTTTCTGTTCCGTTAAAAAACCACCCTTCTATATGACAATCTGTAAGCCACGCTCTAAGAACAGGTGGATTAAACCATTGAGTATTATAATCAAAGCTGCAATTACTAAATAGCATAGTAAGAGAAGTATTATACATTTTATCATTGCCAAAAAAAACCGAACCATGAAAATTGATATTTTCACCTGTGTTGTAAGGACTAGAAAGATTATCTAATCCAATATGACAATGATTTACAGAAATGTTATACCAACTATCTAAATATTGATTATTTCCCCATGTTATACCAGTATTGAAATTTTGCACCATTATACGCTCCATACGTACTCTAGCACCACCATATCCAATTTCCGAATTTCCTTCTTGAGCTTCTTTTGTACCCATTAATAAACCATTAATAGAGTCGAAACGATTCGTACCTGTAAGAATAAAATTTCCAACTTGAGAAATTATATTAGTATAAGTAGCATAACCATCTTTAGCTGTCCAGTTATTTACCCATATAGCATAGTTATTATCTTCTAAGCCATCTGCCAAAATAACAGAACCGCCACCATCTAAAGACATAACATTTATATCTACTTTTATGGTATCTGAAATTTTCATTACACCATGCGGTATTACAACTTTAGTTTTAACAGCCAAAGCTTGTATTTGCTCTACCTCTTTTTTAGTCCTTTGAAGGAACTCAACACAAGTATTAAAAGCTGTACTATCATCATGTTCACCATCAACATAAGCACCAAACCATTTAATATTTATAAAGTCTTTTATCAGTAATTTTGCATACAATCCATTCTTTAAAGTTATTACACTTATTTCATCAGCTTCATCTTCATCAATATTATCTGTTATTAAATAATCCGCTCCGCCACCATCTCCAGCGGTGTAAAATCCTAATGTTTTTGCTAATGCTCCTGTTTTTAATGTATTACTAGCTTTCATTTCTTCAACGCTATTAAACGTCCTAATATTAATAGATTGAGCACTTGTCATGGCTTCATTTGCCGCTTTAAGTGCTGTGGTAAGAGTTTCATTCGTTGTTGCTATCTGCCTATTTAATTCAGTTTTTAACTTTTGTACTTCAATTAAGATTTCATTGATTTGCTCTAGGATAGCTTGTGTTGCTTCTGTAGCTCCTAAAAACTCTTTTGTTACATCACCAATTTGTGTCCATATTAGATTATCTTTATCTCGCACGTACAATATATTTTCTTCAATTTTAAATTGTCCAGGATAAGATGTATCTTCACCGATGACTTGATGTGTAATGGCTTTATAGATAAGCTCATATAGTTCTATTTCTTTTGGAAAATTAGGCTTCGTGATATCAAATATAAGTATCCATTCACTATTTGTTTTATCACGTACATAAAGCTTATCTTCTGTTATTTTGATGGCATAAGGCAAAGCTAGACTTGCATCTATTTCTTGATTAGTAAGTATTTTATACAGTAAATCATAGATGTTTTCTATCTCACCTATATACTTACCGCCAAATTGGAATACATCATCGCCTCTATGCTCTAAGTTAAGAGGAAATCTAGGAGCGAATTTCCCGTTTTGAACTACTGGTAGTGGTGCTGGCAAACCATATTTTCTTTGTATATTATCTAAATCCATTTAATTACACCTCCGCCACATCAGCTTGAATAAAGTTTAAAATAAAAGGTTCTCCCATACCTACACCGCTAATGCGAATATTGGGAGAACGATACACTACTCTTTTTGTTTTTCTTATTGTTTCTAAATTCTGTAATTGTTGTTTATTAAATTTACTGTTATATATAGGTTCAAAATTATCTGCTACTTTATCACTAGCTCGTGTATAGATGTTTTTATTATTTCTATAGGGCAATGGCTCACTATTTCTAAAAATATACTGCTTATTGTCATGTATATAACTACTAGGTACAAGATGTGGTAATGGTACCTTTATAGTGCCAATATCGAAATGGCTGTCAGATACATACATATATTGAAGTGGTGTAACGCAAATGGTTAATCTTTTTATCAAATATTGATAATCTGCCATACGTGTTTTCATGCATACTTTAAAACGTAACGGCTCGTCTGCATCGTAAAAAACATCACCTGCATTTAACTTGCATATAGCATTTTCTTTTATCACATATACGTCATTATTTATAGATAATACATCAACCGCAACATCATTGAATTGACGTTGGAAAAATGCGCTAGTATTACAATCTAATACAAGTACATAACCATTTTCGCCTACACACCATACTTGATTTAACGGTGGCACATAACGAAGTTTTGTATTACTAGGCAGGTTTGCAATCTTACTAGCAACTTTAGAGCCTATATTTGTAGGTTTCATATCTCCATATTCTTGCGTAGTTTGAATACTTTGAAGCGATATATCACTCATTATCAAAACACTATTGACAATATTGCAATAACTAGCAGTGCCTTTACAGAATATATTTCTTCCTAATTCGCTAATTCGCCAATCAGGATATTCATTTTCAAGCCTAAATACCATTCCATTTGATTTTATGAATAAAATATCTTTACTCATATTGACCATGCCCATGATATGACCGCCAACTTTATATCCAATTTGAGCAAATAAACTCGATGATGGATCGTTAGTGTCTTGAGTCCAGTTGGTTTCATCGCCAACGCCACTAAATAACACCTGGTCTGTATCATCAAAAACGAGCACACGACCAGAACGAATATACACACCATTACAATGTTCTGGACTTGTGTCTATCGTTTCTACGGGTTCCGTCCCCTTAGCATATTGAAGCTTACCGCCACTAGCAATTAAAAGACCATCTTCCCACATAGCAGTTATTACTTCACCTGTTCCCGTTAAAGTTCCAACTTCTTTTACTTCAGAAAAATCTTTTGTGGCCAGAATTTTATTATCTTCTGTAAATAAAATAAGTGCAGAATTTAAAATATCAAATGCTGCACTTTTAAATGTATATTCAGTTGTAGTATATAACGTATCTGTTCCTTGAACCGTGCGAAGTAATTTAGAATTACTGTCTATTTCCATATTTATTACTTCAGCAAGTTCATTGTCTGCTATCAGATTTTCTGTACAGGATACATTAAGACCGCCAGTAAAGTCTTGTAAAATCACAGATTGTTGATTAGCATGTTTTGTAGATAATCTCATTACCATACCGCCCTTATTACATCACAATCATCAGGCAACGAATCATAATATCCAGAAATAACATATACTGTATCTCTTTCTCTTAATATATTTTCTAATTGTGCTACTATTTGACTCATAACCGACATTTCTTGAGACATATCAAACTCATTTTCCATGGATAATCGAATTAATGCATATTCAATTAGCATATCATCAAATTCATTCGGAAAAGGACTTTTTCCATTATCATCATCAGACAAAGTCATTTCTTTTATATCTTCTACAGCTAAAATTTCATAATTAATAGGCTTATCAGGTATAGGATACAAATTTATAGTCTTTAAACCTGTTATGAAATAAGCATAAGGAAAGCCGTGCTTATCCATATTTAGGATATCTGCACGGCTTTTATAAATTATACGTTTGCCATTTATTCTAATATCTACTATTTTTACAGGTATAAAATCCAACTCAATTATATTTTCATTAGTATTTAAATTACCTTTAGTCACATTAGACAACAATTCTGGCTTTAACTGTAAAATCATACGTCTTAAAAATCTAGAACCAGCATTTAAACAATTTAGTATAGCTATATCGTCATAACCTGTTTCTTGCTCATCATGTACTAAAATTCTAACTCGCTTTATTAATTCTTCTACAGCTAACATCGTTATACCTCATCAATCTGGTACAGCTGAAGTTAAAATATTTACTGTAGCAAAATCTGTAGGTGTACTTCCATTAATTTTAAATACAGACTTGGCTACACCATAAGTACGAGAAATAGCCACACCATATTGGTTATCATAGTCAAATAATTTTTCTTTCCATGATAAATCAATACCATTTGCCATTACACCTGCTTGAGCACCCAATAATAAACCATGTCCTACCCATGTAGAAGTATCACCAGTTTGACCAATTGGAACATTTTCATTTTCATGTACGACTACACCATTATATAAACCAGTAGCACCTGTAAAAATAGGATTTTTCATGCCACGAATATTAGCATATTGCTGTGCATTAATCCATTTTTCATCTTCTTTTAAATCGCGAATTTGATAAGGATGCAATACCATTACATAATATTCTCCACCATTAACACGAACAGGTCTGATTTTAGGATTAGACATCTGTGCCAAACGTTTTGCTTTACCTAAAACAGTAGTATTCATTTTAGCAGTACTTGTAATATTAGCTTCAGCTGAAATACTAGTACCGCCATAAATAACTTTATCTACTGTTGGATTAGCTGTCAGTGCTTTAAATAAATCATCATCAATTCTTTCTCTAAGCCAAATAGATAATCCATCTTTTGCATTTTTACGCATATTTTCTTTACTTTTCTTTTCTTCAAATTTACCTTTTAAGCGTACAGCATTTCTAATCTGGTCTATAGTAAAGCTAAAGCTTCTATATTCCATTTTTTCTTCATTACCTTCTAAGATATCATCTCCTGTAACACCAGCACCTTTTAATTTAAGTACGAGTGATTGTGTTATTTTATCTCCAGGTTCCTTTTTTAAATCATTTAAAATTTGAATAATATTATTAACACCTTCACCCATGAATTTGCCAAAGAACAAATCTTTCATAGCAGTGGTCCACGTCTGTTTTCCCCATGCTTGTAATACAAGTTCTTCAGGAATAGTTGTTTCTGCAAATAGTCTTAAATCCATATTTGCTGGTAAAGATATCTGCATTCCTCGTCCTTCAAAACCCATATTTTTAAAGTATTTGGGAAATGCTCTTTTCAATTCGTCTTCATTAAATTTAAAATTACTTAAACACATATATAGTACCTTCTTTCTTTATTTATTCACCTAATAAAATTTTTTGATACTTTTCTGGTATTTTTTCCCATGGTCGGTTATTCATCATTTCAATAGCAATATCTACATCACTTTTGCCTGAAGTATCTCCGCCACCTGATAATTTATCTGCTCGTGGCATTTTTTTAGCTTGTTTATATTTATTTACTACTTTATCTTGTTTTTCTTTTTGTTTTGCATTTATATCTTTATAATATTCACGTTTAGCATTTTCAAAATAAGCTTCAATAGTATATCGGTCTGATGGTGAAGCTACTCCTCGTTCTAATCTTGCATAAGCATCACGAATTATATTTTGATTAACCACAGATTGCTTTTCAAAATATCCATTTATAGCAAAATCTTGTATCTCTTTAAAATGTGTATCTTTCTTTTGTTCATTTTCAAATGCTTTAAATGCCGCCATATTTTCTCTATGGGCCTGCATAAATGCTTCTTTTCTTTGATTTCTCAATGCCAATTCACTATTAACATTGCTCATAATATTATCTTTAGCAATTTCGAAAGCTGCTTCATAATCCGCTTTCTTTTGAGCACCATTATCTTCAAACTCTAAATCATTTAATTGTTCTTCTGTCAAATTGACTGATTTTAAAGCTATTTTTTTTGCTTCACTTATTACAGTACGTGCAAATTCAATCGGAACTTGCTCTAATTTAATAGGTTTAAAAGGTGCAGGTCTAAATTCCTGTTGTTTAGGAATTTGCTCTTGTTGTTTTCTTAATTGCTCATTTTCTTTGCGTAATTTAGCAAGCTGCTCTTCAATGCCTTCGGTAGGTTTATCTTCTATTTTTTCTTCATCATCTTGTTTAGATTGCTGTTCTTCTTGCTCATCTTTTTTACTTTCAAGTTTTTCATCTTCAGCTTTTTGTTGTTCTCTAAATTTATTAGTAAATTCTCTAGCAATCTCTGGATCTAATCCTTCAAACTCTTCAGGAATATTTATTTCATCATCTTCAGTATTATCTACATCATCTACTGTTTCATCAACTACAACATCAGAATCAGTTTGATTATCTTCAAAATCATCTTCAGCAAATAATTGCAAATTAAAAATTCTTAATACGTCCATAATATATCTCCTAACTCAAATTTTATTAAGTAATTTATCTGCAAAGTTCAGACCAGTCTTCTTATTTAATAGATTATCCATACGTTCGGCTACATTCATAAAAGTATTTATAGTTTCTCTTTCCTCTTCGGTTAATTGATAACCTGGATTATTATTGAATTTATCCATACGTTCAATACTAAAATCTAAAATTTTACCACATAAATCTTCTACTGATTTTTGCAGTTCTTCTATTTTATTCACTGGTTCGTTTTTTTCATCTGCTTGCTCTTTTGCTTGACTGATAGATTGTTGTTCTTGAGTATTTTTATCTTCCACTTCTTTACTAATTGCTTTTGTTATTTTTCTTACCGCCATTACAAATTACTCCTTATCTTCATCGTTTTGATAATCAATCTGATAAATAGGCTCAAAGACTTTTTCAAACACTTCATTTGGTACAGGATATACTTTTCCATCAATACTTTTTACAAGATAATCTTTATTAAATCTAGCTGTAAATTTTCTATTTTTATGAATATCTTCGACCAAAAGCCTTGGATTTTCAACATCAGAAAAATCTACATTTAAAAATGGTTCGCCTAATACATCTTGAATATTTTTTAAATCTTCTACATTGTTAAAACTTAATTTTATGGCTTCTACTTCATTTACTCTTCTACGATATTTCATCAATATTTTCTCCTTTTACATATTACATAGCTGGAATATTTCCTGACCTCAACGAATTTAAAGCTGCTAAAGTCATATTGCTATTATTTTGTTGTGGTGCTTGATTTTGATTTATTGGTTGACTATTAATTTCTACCTGATTTTTTACTTGCTGTAATAATATTTGAGCTGTCTGTGCTGGTATACCTAAATTAATTAATTGCGATAAAATCTGATTAGTCGGTATACCTTGATTTATAGCTTGCATTATTTGATTTGTAATTTGCTGATTATTCACTTGTTGTTTATTTGCTTGCTGTTGTAATAATTGTGGATAATTATAAGCAACAAACTGCTTAATAGCTTCATCAGCAATTTTTTGGTCAATAAGTCCTGCTTTTGCCGCCATAGCGAGCTGAATAGCAGGTGGTGCGTCTTTAAAAGCAATAGAATTACTCATACGAATTTGTTTTGCTTGTTCAGCAGCAGCTTGAGCTTCTTGTGCCTTTTGTTGAGCTTGCTGTCTTTGTTGTAATCTCTGTTTTATATCTTCTTTATTAGGGATATCTGATAAATCTAAGATTAAGTCAAATACAGCATCACCTGGAACACCCAATGTTTTAACAGCGTCAATAAGTGAATACATCTGTGCTTGTCTTTGTGAAGCACTAGCCTGTGTATCCGCCACAATGATATCAAAATCACCTTGAGTTATATCATTTAAAGTCGTTGTTACAGCTTGCCCAAAAGGCCCTATTTGTGTAACTTGTTGATTTATTGTGATAAAATCTGGTTTTCCACCAACACCTTCAATACGAAAAACCTTTTTTTCTGTATAAAATTGTTGTACTAAACCTTTACGACCATGTTTTCCCCATAACAACGATGCTAAACGTTTTTTACATTTACGAAGATTATCAAACATTGGTGCAATATGAGTTATAGCTTGCTTTTGCTTTAATTCTATTGCTCTACCACTTGCATTGGCAGGCATATCTACACCCATTAAAGCTTCGTTTATACCAGAAATAGAAGGCAAATCAGCAGCAGCTTCTTGTCCTGCTTGAAATAATGATAATGGTGGCTGTGGTGCTTCTAATCTTTGCATAGCTCCACGAGATAATGTCCCTGGCTGAACTTCTATTACACCACCTGGAAGACTAGCCAATTTTTTCATATGGGCTTTTTGTTCATCAGATTGTGCATCTGTTTCACGAATCCAGTTATTATATGAAGAAGTATTTAATATGTGAAGTGATTGACTTCTACGTTTATTAACTTCTCGCTGTGGATCTTTTAAGTCTCTGACAATACCAGCAGGCTCATCTTCATCAAAAAATTTAAATACTACAAAGGGAATAAATGGTATTTGTCCATGTTCATAAGGACTTTCGATATCTTCTAGCAAAACACCGCCAAAAAAAGAACAAACCCTTACCTTGTCTACAGTAATTGTTTGTTCTATCGGTATTTGCCCTGACAAATACATTTGCATTAATTGTTCTTCAGATATATTTTGCATATCTTGTTCATTAATTATTTTTCCACCAGGCATTATATAAATTTTTTCTTTAACTTTTACCTTATACCAGCATTCAACTAAACGTAATTTTTGTAAATCTCTTTTGTAATATAGATGGTCATATTGTTCATCTACTGGTTCCATAGAGTCATATTCTTGCTGTTGATTTTTTATTTCTTCTGCTTTTTCTGGATATACATTTATTAAGTCAGCTTTATTAACCCATTTAGCACGAATAATATAATTGGCATCAGAATAATCTATTTCTTTTGCTTCTGGATCTATATACATATTAAAAGGGCTTTCACGAGCAATTTTTATTTCTCCATCGCCCATTTCTTCATCAAATTTGTAATAAACCCAAAACCAACCAATACCGCCAATAGCACCATCCATAAAAACTTGAGACTCTTGATATTCATAATCACAATCATCAAAGATATACTTTGTAACACCTTCACGGACTTTACAAAGCTCCATATCATCATTTGTCCTAGGCAAAAAGGAAATATCATAACGATTAAGCCTTTGATATCCTGATAATACATTCATAAGTGGTTTTATTTTATTAATAGTAATTGCAGGTCTACCAAATTTTTCAAGCTGTTCTTTATCTGCATTTTTCCATTGCTTACCAGATACAAATCTATAATCTTCTTTAGCTTCTTTCCGCCAATCTCTTGATTTATCTACAGCATCTTGAAACCATTCTCTTATCTTTCCTAGCCCAATTTTATTTTCTTCTGGTGCAGCTCTTACATCATTATTTACTTCATCAAACATTTATTATTCCTCTTTAAAACACTTTGGATATGTCTCTTTTATTGCTTTTAAGCCCAATATAGCAGATTTTATTATTGCTTCTGTCTGTATTGTTTTATCACAAGTAAAAGATACATATCCTTTTTGTATTTTATTTACATTACATTTACTATATTCATTGCAACCATATAATGCTGTTTGTGCGATAGCAGAAACAGCACTGCAAACAATATCCTCTTTGTCTTTTTTGGCATAATTTGCATGTCCACGAACTAAAAGACCAATGATATTTTCATTTGCAGGTGAACTTATTTTTGTAAAATAAACCATACATTCTCCTTTTAATAAGCCCATGCACTAGGTTCATGGCTTATATTTTCATAATCATTTTTCTTAAACTTCCAACCATCTTTTTCAGGTCTTGTTGGCTTATATGGTCTAGATAAACATGCATATCCTGTTTCATCAACACAATGGTCTTCACCATTCGTATCGATTTTTTCAGGCTGACGTTTATCATGAGTAACTAAAGGAAATGTTCTCAAATTATGAAAACATGTACTAAAAAAGCGTAAAGCTGGTATTTGTACTCCGTCTTTACGCTTATATCCTTCTAATCTTAATTTTATTTCTTCCGCCATAGCCATTCTTCCTTTACCACATTCTCTAAATGTAGTATGACCATTTTTTATTAATACTTTATTTATTTCTTCAGCTACAGTAGGAACACCTGTATTTATATTGGCCCAACATGCACTATCTAATACTCCATAAGCTATTTTTTCATCACATTCCCTATCGACTATTTTTTGAGCTACTTGTGCAGCTGTTTCTTTTGTCCCTACATTTGCTTTACCACCATAGCCATATAATTCACGATATTTCCAAAGATTACCATCATAATCTACTGCATACCAACCTACAGCATAAGGCTTTGCACTTCCCCAGTCCATACTCCGAAATCTCACCCAATTATCTGGTATTTTAAAAGGTTTTACGACATGTCGTTTTTCCGAGAAATTAGAAAAAAACTGTCCGCCAAGTAAGCCCCATTCGCCAAGACCATATACACGATACCCTTCAGGATCTTGCTCTTTTCTCATCATCATACGTTCGCTATACGCTGGATCAATAAATAAGTTATCTTGATAAGTAGATTTATGTGTAAATATCGATGCTCGTGGTGTATCAAAATATTTTGCTTTTATCCAATGAGTTGCAGATACAGGATTAAAAGATAATGTTATTTGATAATATAGATTTTCATTAATCAGTTTTCCACGCAAGCGGTCATCTAGTATATCTATATCATTTTCTTCTAATTCTGTTGCTTCTTCAGCCCAAATCCAAGTTAATTTACCACGTGTAAAAGTAACAGACTTAACACCTTCACGTTGTTTATCATCTTTCATACCACGGAACAATACTTCATTTCCTGTTGTTTTACATCGCAGTGCTAATGGTGATTTACCTATATCCCAATAAAAATCCGCCATACTACCACATATACGATTAATCGCAGATACTAATTCGCTATATGTACTTTGACGGTTCCAATCCCCTATTTTACGAATAACTAATAAGTTAGCACCTTTGTATTTAGGATTCATTAATTTTAAGATATAGTCTTGTGCTATATTTACACTTTTACCACTACCAGCACTACCTCTCATACAACGATATCGACATCTTGTTTCATTTGCTTGTTTAAATATTGGATTGAAATAAACTCTAGTTTCCGCCATCTTCTTGCACCTCACTACCTTCTTCATCAGGTGGTTTGCCATAAAATGGTTGTAAAATCAACGGTTCTGCTGGCGGTTGCGGTGGAGTAGATTTTATCTTAGTGATATTTAATTTTTCTTGTTCAATTACCAGACGTTGTTTATCCATTTCACGCTGGTATAGATTAGGTACCAAATCAAAATACCTCATCACGATTTCCCATGCCCATTTTTTATCCATCATTTTTATTGAAGGCCCATCTTTACCCATTTTCACTTCATTTATTACTGATGTATCTACTAAATCACTATCAATCAAATCAACATAATTTATCAGCTTTTTTAATGGTTTTCCATCTACTTTCACAGGCCCAAATTGTCCTATTACTTGTTCTTCACGCTGTCCCCATTTCACATAATCGCCAATATCTGCACCGATAATTTTCAGACAATATTTTAGCAAATCATTTATGTCTACTTTTATTCCCTCGCAAATTACATTTTTAAGATGTTTTATTTCAGCACGAATATCATCACGTTTTAACAGTATATTTGCCTTTTTAGCTGCACTCTTTTTATTAGTGGCTAAGCCTGATTTTAATATAGCTTGAGTACCATTCCACTTTTCCACATAATAAGCACAAAACACTTGTTCAGCTTCTGTTAAATTAGGAGAAATATCTATTGTTTTAGAGGTTGCAACCTTTTTATTTTTTTGCAACTTTTTTGTAGTTGCTTTTACCATGGTTGCATTATCAGACCAGTATCGTTTTTTCCATGACTTTACAGTAGATAAACTAACCTCGTATTTAGTGGCTATTTCAGCATATTTCATGCCTTTCTTATAATCTTTTTCCGCCAACTCATATTTTTTTACTTCATTTGGCATTTCACCACCTTCCTTGATTAAAAATGAGCATTAAAAAAGGCACATGACCTCTATCTTAGTCATATGCCTTAATAACTTTCAAATGGATATAAAAAATCTTGATATCATTATAACATAAAAATCGATAAATTTTTCCTAGAAAAAATAAAAATTTTTTATTTTTTTACAATTATTTTCATTATGTCTAAATTCATCTATTAAAAACATTTTTTTATTTTATAGACTTTATTAGACTTTATTAGGTTTTATTAAGTTTCATTAGACTTTATTAGGTCTTATTAAAAGTGTGTGTTAGTTGCGTTAAAATACTTAATTATATATAATAAAAAAGGAGCCAGCATGGCAACTTTGGCTCCTTTGATAAGTTTAATATTGGCAGTATTAAACTATATCTTAGATAATAAGATTATACCATCACCTTCTTGAAAGTGAGGTGATTTATTTGAGAATATTAAAATATATACATCTAGTGTTAAAAATACTAAAAGATATTATTCTAATTTATAAAGAACTCTAAATAAAAATAATTAACGTAGCAAAGGTATTTAATCTTATTATCTACTTTATAAAGCAAGAGATTGGCAGTCTCTTGCTTTTTTATATTTCGTGTTCTTACACACACATTTAGCATAACTTCTTATCTTATGTCTGTCAAGAAAATTCGTTTATAAAGTAAATTTCTTTCACAAATTTCTTTATTTGTCAATATCTTTTTTTTACTTATTTCATTTGATTTAAAAAATATTTCTATATTATAATAAAAAAAGAACCGATATTAGCAGTATCGGCTCTTTGTCTAGATTTAATATTAGCAGTATTAAATCTAATTTTTAGATAATAAGCTCACTCTTGTTATAGAAAAGAGGTGAAGTTATGGAAAATTTAATAACAAACGAAAACCTAGTAACAATCTTCTTAATAGCTCAAATTGTAGATAAAATCCTATCAATTTATATAAAATGTAAAAAAATCCATCAACACTTATAATCTATTATTTTTAGAAAAATATATTACAGCTTATTATCTATTTTATAAAGCAAGAGATTAGCCGTCTCTTGCTTTTTTTATTAAATTTGTGTTACCAACACATTTTCAGCATATCTTTTATTTTTATTGTTGTCAATATTTTTTTCTGCTACAAGGTAGCACTAATATATTGCTAACGTATGCTACAAGGTAGCACTATCGTACCTTTATAAGTCCTATTTGACATGCATAAGACAAGGCAAACCACAGTATCTTATCTAATTCTTTATAATATTTATTTTTACTTATCTCTAGTTTGGTACATATAAAATTATAATTCTTATGTCTTATAAATTTATAATATAATATCATCTTGATACTTTTGCTGGAACAGGAGCAGTGTTTTGCAAAATGTTCAAATACAGCTCTTGCCAATTCTAGCCATTTTTCTGGCTTTTTAATTTTAATTATCTTATTATCAATTTCAATTACTACTGAATTTAATGGTGTAATATTACTCACGGCTTCATTCGCTGTTGGATCAGAAATAAAGGCTTTACCTTTACCACCAGATTTACCATTATAATTATGGTCTGCTCTACAATCCGCCACAGCTTTTTTTATAAGTTCATATTGGCTTAATCTTTTTTCAATTAGTTTCAAAGCTTCATAACAAACAAGTTCACTCATTTTTATCACCTCAATAAATATTCCAGTTTATTGAGTTTTTTTGTTACTTAAGTTTATTTACTTCTACTTCACCAGTTAAAATACAATGCAATAAAATAAGATGCACATTTTTATCTTCACAAGACATCAAACCTTCTTCACTGAAATAACAAGGATTATGCTCATAGTCTTTATCATAAGCAACTATTCTTAAATTAAATTTATCTCCTAATTCAAGACCAAACATATTTGCTACTTCTTTCATACAATTTCTTATCATCTTCATCACACCTTAATAAAAAATTCTTCCCTTATTTCTCCATATCTTTAACTCAATCTTTCTACTTGCCATGATAAATTTTCTACATCTCACTATATCTGATACATTCTTTTTTAATTTATAAGCCCTCTGAAGATTTATATAATGTATTTTTCTTCTAGGTAATCTATTATTTGTTGCATTTACCTTGATAGATAAATCAATGTCATTATTAAATTCAAAAAACATCTATTCACCGCCATTCGATTTTATCAATATCTTTGCTTTCAATGCCCAAAGTACCGCCAGTAAATCTCCTGAACGTATATCTTTATCGCCTTTGATGTAATGATACAAAGATTTATAACTCATATGCGATAATTGAGCCAACTTTGCTATAGATATATCTTTACTATGCATACGTTTTATAATTATCATTCTTACTTTTTTAGCATGTTCTTCATTATTCATGTTCATTTCCTAGTTGCTGATACTGATGGAGCACATCATCACTTATTTTCATTTGCCTATAATTTTGTTTGGGCCCTCTCACCTAATACATATAATTTACATTCTTCAACAAATTTATCTATATCTTGCTGTTCAGCTTCAGATAAATTAATCTTCTTTTTAGCTGGTCTACAATATCTTTTAGGGAAATTTTGTTTTAATACTTCTCTTGTAGGCAATACATATTGACCTAAAAATACTACAGAATCAACAATATCATTTTCATAAGTGAATTTTGCTCCTGTTATCATCAATCTATCCTTGATTGAAAAAGGATATGATAATATACTTACACCTATTTCAGATAATTTTTTTAGTGCTTTTATAAATTCTGGTCGAGGTGGTTCACAATCACTTATATCCACTTTTTTATAGCCATTTGTATAACTAATGCTTATTTTTCCTTTTAAGCCATCATATGTTATCTTCTTTATCAAAATCATTGACAATGCCATCACTCCTCAATACAAGATATGGGCCTAGAATAAAACTCCATATTTTCTATTTTTTGACCACTTTTTAAATCTAAAAATTTTATGCAATTTAAATCTTGTTTTACTTCATAGGCTTTTATATCTTCTATTTTTAAATAAGCTCGATTATATTCTTCTTTCATCACTGACCATAATCGCCATGGCACAAAGAATGCTCTCTCTTTAATGCCTATAACAATACCTGTTATAGCACCCAAATCATAATGCTTTTTCAAACATTTTATTTGTTCATCGCTTAATACACTTGCATTCATTTTGTCTTGTGAAGTGTATTTTGCTTCAAAGACTATTGCCTTACCAAATTTTAATGTACCTTTAAAATCTGGTTGAGCTTTCTTCGTGAAACTTCCTTGAAACTTACCTTGACCAATTGGCTTAGATATTTTAAATGGTTCAGGTGTCTTTTCGATGAAAGCCCTATTGAATAAATCATAGCCAATACAACCGCCAATAATTCTATTTTCAAAAAAACTACCTTGCTTATTATTCATCAATCCACGATAAGATTTATCTAACATATCTAATATCATCTCCTCTTTCTTCCCACCAATTATCTTCACTAAATATTTCAGGCATACTAGGCAATGAATGTTTTTTCGTCCTTCTCCTATTACAAATTATCCCAATATGAATTAATGTATATCGTTGGACTCGACAGCAATCCCAATGCTCACCATTGTCTAACCAGCCATAACCATTGTAGATACTATTTTTATCTACCAAATATCCCTTTATTGAGCTTGGATTTAATTTCCATTCTTTTGCTTTAATCAATTGTTTTCTTATCTCTGGCATAACGAGATTTAACGATGCACAAAAACGCTTTTTATGAATTCTATCTTTACGATAAAAAGTCTCCTGACTATTTTTAATGAGATAATCTGCTATTTTTTTATAATTCACATAACCATATTCATTAAGAAATAAATGTTTAAAGCTCATACCACCACCTGATATTTTCCGCCAAAGATTAGCAATGATAGATGTATCAAATTTATTTACTAACATATGAAAGTGAACCATACCTCTTTTTGTTCTTCCTGCTGTATAAATATATTTCAGCTCAATATTTTCTTTTTTGTATGCTCGCCTTAGATATGCTAAAAAAAGACTGATATCCTTTCTTGCTTTTTCTGGTTCAATAGGTTGTCTTGCTGGATAAGTCAAAGTAAGCCACAAATCATCTTTAGTAAAATTCTCTGCTATTTTCCAACCACAAATACGGCTTGCCTTTTGGTCTTGATATTTTAATTGATTTATCGGAGTCTTTCTTTGAGCTGGAGCATTATATATTTTCTTGCCCAACTTACCCGAATAATATTTGTATACCTCTATGTTATTTTTCATATATACTTTCATCTGCACATAAGACATAAAATCACCATTACATTTTTATTTTGTTCATCTAAATAATACCTTTAACGAGCTAGTAAAAGGCTCAAACGAACCTTTTAAAATTTTCATAAATTGACTTTATGCCACATAGAAGATATACTTTTCTTAGCTTAATAGTGGCATTTTTATGTAGATGCAGTCTGCTCTTTTAGCAGGCTGTTTTTTTTATTTAGATAAGGCAAAAAGTACCCACTAAGAGTACTTTTCACCTTATGAAGTCTTGCTCGGATTTATTCGGAAATACTCGGATTTTCTCGGAGTAATTCGGATTTGTTCGGAAATATTCGGAAATGTTCGGATTTACTCGGATTGTTAGAGCATATATTTATCCCAAATAGATTCTAGACTTTCTTCTTTATATTCTTTTTCTTCTTTTTTTGATGAAGTTTGTAAAAAACTCATATCTGCATTTAATTCAAGAGATGTTTCCTTGCTTTTCATCACAGCGTCTTTACTGTTAGAAATCAATTCTTCAATATCTTTTAATCTTGTCTTTGGATAAGTAAGACCACTAATACATATAAAATTACGACTACGTTTATTAAATGTAGTGAAATTATCTATAGGAGTGCCAATGGCTTTTTGCAAATCTTGATTTACTTCTTCAGGGTTTAATCGTTCATCTGCAAGTGATAAAGATACATATTGAAGGATATTATCCTGCTCTCTTTTAGCAAAAATACTATTACTCTGTAGACTATCTAATAATCTAGCCACAGCATTTTCTCCTTCAGGTACAGCTACCATCACCGCCATATTATGAGCAGATAGCACCTTTTTTATTTCTGAAAAATCAATATTCCCTTTTATAGATTTATCTGTAGCAGGTATATGCAAAAATTCATCTAAATAAGCGATAAATTCTTCATTTATAGCATATTTATCTTTGAACTCATTATTATCTAGTACAAAGCAAGCTCCACCCTTTTTTATATTGCTGATTTCTTTAAAACAACAATAAGCATTTGAATTTGCTTGTATACTTTCTTTATTTGATGGCAAAATAACCACACTACAAATGATTTTGTCTTTATAATCTGGGTGCATAGTAAGTATATCCACCAATACTGGGCCTTGACTGCTACCAGTACCGCCACCACTTGTATATCCTACAAATATTATTTCTGCATCACCTGCATGGTTTTTTATCTGTGTACTTATATTAGGAAAGTCTTTTCTTATCAAATCACGACCAATGCTTCTATCTTTGCTACAGCCTTCACCACCAACAATATGATATTTATGCTTGATAGTTAGTGTATTCAAATCTTCTTTACTTGTATTAATAGCTAGTGTAGGATATCCCTTATTTTCCAATCCTTGAGCTAAATTACCACCGCCTTGACCTATGCCAATATAAAAAACCTTATCTTTTATACTCATAAAAATTCTCCTTTGTTTGTAAAAAGGCTGGTTATATATCTAACCAGCCCTAATTTTTTTCTTTTTTTAATGCAACTATACCAGCTTCAGTAATGTAATAACTGTCAGATTTTCCAACTTTAATACCTTTCTCTACAAAACCTTCATCAATCAAAATCTTTATATTTCTATACACAGTATCTACAGGGCTTTTTATCGGTATTCTATAAGCAAGTTCTTTGACTGTTATTCCACGTACTTTCTTAAATGCTTGTGCTACATTCAATTCAGCCAAAATAAATACTTGTAATCTACTCATTTTTTTCCTCGGATTTTCTCGGATTTATTCGGAAATATACGGATTAGCTCGGAAATACTCGGATTTGTTCGGAATTTCTCGGACTAACCCGTATTTATTCGGATTTTCTCGGTTGATTATTTTTATATTTATGTTATATTATTTATACGGTTAATTATTTATTCATATTTCTTAATGATCAATTTTTCGCCAATCTGCAAATCTGATTTGATATGTGGATTGGCTTTTTTCATTTCATTTATATAAGCCAAAATATTTTCTTCATCAGTAATATTCTTACTAGCTACCGACCATAGAGTATCTCCTGGTTGAACTATATAAATTTCTTCTATAGGCTTATTTTCATCTACCGCTCCTAAACCGATAAGACCGATACTTCCTACCGCCAAAATTCCTAAAATCCTACGATATCTATACCATCTTTTCAACATTTATATACTCACCATCTTTCTTATTATGGTTTTCAATTTTAACTTAAACTTCTTAGAACTAGACAATTCACTTTTCCACCAATATTCTATCAACTTGCCCTTACAACCATACAAATCGTCCATTTGTTTGATGATTTTCTTTGGTATAGGGGCTTTTTTTGTTTCATAGCGATTTAGTGTTGTAGCACCAATTTGTAAAAAATCTGCTGCTACCTGAAGTGTCCAACCTTTTCGTTCTCTCAATTTTTGGTATGGTGTTATAATGATAGTTTTTACAGTATCTTGATATAATTTATCATCACTCACATATACCACCTCATATTCACTTATAATTAAATTGCCTTACGTCTTTGATTATTGATATATTGCTCAATATCATCAATATGCACCTGTCTTCTACCTCTTGTTTTCACATCTGGCAATTCGTGTGCTTCTAACATAGCTCTTACTGTACTAGGAGATATTCCTAATAAAGAAGCTGTTCCATTTACACTGACTAAACCAGCTTCAGATATTTTCACATTCTTACTCTTAGCCATATCTCGTATACTGCCGACTTCCTTCAATGCTTTTATTTCAGCATCTTGTTTCTTGATATACTCTGTAGCCATGTTTAAAGCATTTTGCAATTCATAAATAACTGCATTTGCACTTAACATAAATTCACCTTCTTTCGATCGATTATTACTTCATTAACTTTTATCTAATTAAATACATACCGCCATTTATTTAAATTTTTCATCAATAAACTGGAATTTACGATAATTTAATATGGATTATCTATTTAATTAGATATGGTGCTTTATAATATGCACCATACGTCCAGCAACGATAAGGTTTATCAAAACTAATATATTCAGGTCTTTTCACAGTCATTAATAACATCATCACTATATTCAATTGTCTTTTTTGTTGCTGGACTTATGCTACATACTATTTAATTTTCATCAATAAAATAAGTTATTGATACACCAAAATACTTAGCAATCTTCATAAGATTATTAATGCTAGGATTTGTTCTACCAGCTTTCCAAGCACTTATAACAGCCCTACTAATATTTTCTTTTTTACAAACTTGGTATGTTGTTACCTTATTTTTTTCTAATAATTCTTCATATTTTTTATACAAAATCGTCAAAATAAAATCGCTCCTTTTATCAAAATTTAAGTTATAATATAGTTTGAATACTAAAACTAATAAGTAGGTGCTATTATGTGTGAAAAATCTTATGAAACTGCTCAAATTTGTGAAAATGGACATGTAATAACTATTAGATATAATTCTGAAAAACATGAACAAGAACACTTTTGTTCTAAATGTGGTGCAAAAACATTTACAGAATGCAAATACTGTCATGAGCCTATAAAAGGTTCATTAGTTATAAAATCACGTTCTTTGAACCTTATATCAGGTTATTATGATGATTATGCTTCTCCTTATGAAATAGAAACCAAACATTATGATGAATATTTTAAAATGCCTTATTACTGCTATAATTGTGGCAAACCTTATCCATGGACAGAAGCCCTTTTAACTGAAACATCTGAACTAATAGATTTAATGAATGAATTAACTACTGAACAGAAGAATGAACTAAAAAAATATATTCCTAATATAATTGTAGAAAAATCTTCTACAAAATCATCTGCTATTAAAATTTCTAAACTTTTAAAACCTGTAGAAAAATCTCTAGTTGATGCTTTAATGTCTACATTATCAGGAAAAGTAGTTGAATCAGCTCTTAGTTTTCTTCCATGGTAATCTACTAGCAACATCTTTTACTAGCCCAGAAAGTGTATTTATATATGGATTATGACTCAAAAGCGATAATCCATATATAAATACACAACAGGTTGTAACAGACATAACCTCACTTAAATAATTTACCTTTTCTTCCAATGATAAATTTTTATATTCTTCACTATGTAAATAATCACTTATATCTTTTATCTCATATATACATTTCTTGAAATCCAAAAAATCACTTTCTTTCATTAACTATTCTTCCTATCATCTAAAATCTCAACTACTCTTGTATATCCTAAAAATGCTATATCTAATAGTAGATATTCTAAAGCTCTATAATATTGAGTACTTGCATGACCATAAATATTTATTTTGCCATTTTCCTTATGCACAGCTATTTTCATTCTTATTTTTGTATCTACAGACTCTACAATACAAGAACCGCCAATAGGTACATTACTTCTTTCTAAAGCTTTGATTAATAAATCTGTATTTTGTAAAACAGTTATTGGACTAGGTTTAAAATTCTCTTTCATTGCTTCTAATTCATTTTCTTTACTTTCGGCTTTGAATTTTGATTTTACCCAATCTAAAAACCAAGCTTTAAATATTAAACTATCTGGTATATTAAACATAAATTCTCACTTCCTATTACTTAATGCACACCAAGAACCACGACAAATACATATATATACCAATGGAAAATTATTAAGATGATTTAACGATTATAAAGAATTTGCATTTATTTTTTACTTTTAGAGTGCATATCTGTCGTGGCTCTTGCTATACATTAGTTTTATTGGTTATCAAAACTTATCTAGGTTCAATTAGAATATAAAGTTTAGAATCTTTCTCTTCTATAATTACTTTAAATTCTGGCAAAATTTTTACTAAATTAATTAAATCATTTATAGAATTTATACTTATTTCGTAACAATAAAAATCTTTTTCTCGTATGTTAAATCCTATTAGTAAAGGATATATATTAACATCTTTTATAATTGTTGATTTTAATAAAAATTTTGTTCCAACATCAAAATTCTTTTCAAAATTTTTTCCTGTTTGCATCTTATTTACAATATTAGATAAATTCATTACTAAGATTTCTAATCTTTCTATCCTTTGTTTATCTGTAATATTATTCATTACAACAACTCCTTTTTAAAGAACAAAAATTTTATTTGATTTTATAGTTAAAAGAGTTTAATAGTTCATCAAAACTACATTGAAAAATTTTTGTTAATTTCAATAATGTTTTTAATTTCGGAGTAGATAGACCTAAATCCCATTTTGAAACAGATGTTCTATCTACACCTAATAATTTAGCTAACTTACTTTGACTAAATCCCGCTTTTAATCTCATCTCTTTGAATGAGAGCATTTTTCTCACCACCTTTAATAAAGAGAATTTTTTTCTCTTTATTAAAATTATAGAGAGTTTTTTTCTCTTTGTCAATAATACAAGAGAGATTTTCTCTCGTTTACTAGAGAAAAAAATTCACCTATACTTATAAAAAGGAGGAATCTATATGAGAGGCGATAGATTAAAGGAACTCAGAAAAAGAAAAAAAATAAGTCAGCTAAAATTAGCAGAAGTACTTGGTGTTGATCGTACTATGATTGGAAAATATGAATTAAAAAATCATCAGCCATCGAATGAAATATTAGAAAAAATGGCTGATTTTTTAGAAGTTTCACCAGCATATTTAATGGGTTACGATGAATTTATTAATAATCCAAATAGCGAAAAATACTCAACTGTTGAAAAAAATATAATAGATAAATTCCGTAAACTAGATAATGATGCTAAAAAAAGAATATTAAGAGATTTAGATAATGAAATTTTGGACATGTTGGAAAAAACTAAAACTAAGTCAGACATGAAGGAAATCTCATAATTACTACTAAAGATTTTTGGCAAAACAAAAAGACATAATAGTAATCTATTATGTCTTAAAAATAAATTTTAGAAAGAATGTGTATATGTGAAAAATTTTATTTTCTTCTTCTGTTTAATGATGACAATATTTATAGCATCGTCAGAAGCTGCATTAGATAGAAACATATCATCTAACGAAACAAATAAGTATCCCTACAGCACATATTACGGAACTTCTATTAATCCATTAGAGCCTCAAAATGATTTACAACGTCAGAATGAAGATTTTGAAAAGCAACGTCAAGAGCAGCAAAAACAATTTGACGAAAAACTAGAAAGACAACAACAAGAAATTAAGCAATATAAAAAAGAATTAGCTGAAAAAAGGGAACAGTGGCGACAAAAAAATGAACTAGATATGGAACAACTTTTACAAGATTATGAGCCACCTCAAATAAATAGTACTGTTCCTAATCAGCCAAATGAACAACTACAAAAAAACAACTTTGATGAAGATAAATCTACATATACTAAAGACAATAACAATAAATTTCAAAATACTGTTTCTAAAGAAATGCTACCTAAACCGATACTTAAAGATGAAACATTACCTGAGCCGACACTTAAAGATAAAATATCGCATTTTTTAGCTTCATCTAATTTTAATTTTTTTATTTTAGGTATTATTTTTTCAATAGTTAGTTTATTAGTTTACAAACTAATAAACGATATTACATTTAGACACAATACGTTTGCTATTTTAAAAGGAGTATCAGCTTATTTAGGTTTATCTTTAGCTAGTTATATTATAATACCAATAATAATAATAATAGTATTAGCTCCTTTTGTGCTAGATTTATTTTTAGCCAAATATATTTATGATTTTTTCTATGATTTAATAGGTATTTCTTTTTTTGCCTTTATTCCTGCCATTATAATATTTTCAATTATTGCAATACCATTAATAATATTAATGGCTTATTTCTTTACAAATAATTAGTAGTAATTTTATGTTACAAAAAATTTTGCTTACATTTTGTTTATAATCATATCATTGAATACAGCTTTTGCCACTGAAGAAAAAATTGACGTTTCAATTAACGTCTCATAAAAGAGATAATTTAACATATATAAAGTAAATTCTATTAATATATAAAACTAAACAAGATACTACCTCAAAAAGCTAGTAATGATAAAATATTATAAAAGAGATATATTTTATGGGAATTTTAGATGGTTTACTAATTTATTCAAATACAACTCTTGTTAAAGTTAAATAAGAAGAAGAGAAACTTAGAAACGCTTAAAAGAACAACTATTCAAATACAACTCTTGTTAAAGTTAAATCTACTTTATCAGAAAAAATTAGAACCTCTCAAAATGATATTCATTCATTATCATAGTTTGTGGTACAAAAAATCCTGAAACTAAAAATTTGGCAGTTCGTGAGTGGATTTGCGCAAAGTGCAAAACCAGCCACGATAGAGATAGAAATGCTGCTATAAATATATGGAAGGTTGGGGCATCAACCTTCTTTGGAGAGATATAGTAAGACCTGCTATTTTAGTAGGCAAGTATCGTTTGTATCCAAGAATCCCCTGCATTTAGGCATGGGGAGTATGTCAAATCATAATTGGTAATTTATATTAATTTTATATGAATGAAGATGATTCTATGATTAAAAAATTTTTTATTTTATTCTTTTTTGCATTATCTATATTTTTTCCAACTGTTTCTTATGCAGAAATTAATAATGACATTATTCCTAAATGGGAGTATATAGCTAGTAGTAATAATACAATATATTATATTGATATTAATCGTAATAATATCCTTGAACCTGATCCCAAAACAATAGTATTTAATATAGCTATAGATACTAATGATTTTTATACAGTAGCCAAAATGAATGTTCGACTAAGTGATAATGATATTTGGTTATACAGAATGGAACAATATGCTGTTCTTGATAAAAAAACAAAAAAAGTCATTGAACAAAGTCAAATTCCTACTTATTGGCAAGAAATCGAATCTATGTCAACACCAATTATACAAGGACTAGCTATTCTTTCCGAGAAATATCCTGGATTATAATCTAAGTGCTTCAATTAATAAATATAATATTAAAAGCAAAACTAATTTTTAACACTTATTTGATTTTCTATATAAAATATTATTCTAAATTTATTTTTCTCTTTATATATTTTGAGGTATACAATATGCTT